>Ga0315910_10001876_pt1 | contig 18960 bp, 16 predicted proteins | sample EdamamesoilMG_FD_204470 | JGI IMG/M metagenome (GOLD analysis project Ga0315910, IMG submission 204470) | Garden soil microbial communities collected in Santa Monica, California, United States - Edamame soil | ecosystem: Environmental > Terrestrial > Soil > Garden | place: USA: California...
CTACGACCTGTTCATGGGCGTGATGAACCCGGACGAAATCAAGCACCAGTTGTATAGCACCAAGGTCATGGATTATTCGGAGGAAACCCGCACCGTGCGCAGCAGCGGTGAGACGTGGAGCGACGCCACGGGCGCATTCACCGGCACGACCGCCACCGAGAGCGAGAGCGGACGCATTGACGACCGCACAAACGAAGACGCCGACGCCTGGAATCGTTCCGGCGCGGAATCCGACGGCACATCGCACATGCAGATGCGCGGCGGCAGTTCCAGCGAATCTGAAGTCCCGTTCTTGCGCCCCATCATGGGCAAAGAATTATCCAGCGTGCAATTTCGTTCACTGGAAGAACAATTGTTCAAAGCCATGTCGGTGCTTCACGATCAAAAGCAACGCCACTGCATCGCCCGGCTGGTTGGCATGCCCGGCCCGGTGACCCTCGTCACGCCCACCATCAAGAGCACGCCGGCCGACCGGAAGATGGTAAAATCCTTTTTAACCCGTAAATACAAGAAACTGCCGTTTGCGCTGCCGAATGCGTCGGCGCATCAGGCGATAGCCGACCGCGAACAGGAAATCGCCGCGCGCCTGTTAACGAACGCCGCCGAACCAACAGAAATCAAGCGGAAGGTGGTGGAGGAAGCGGACGAGCCGGCGCAGGTGAAGCGGCGAATAAAGTAGCTACACTTCGTTTGCTGCCGTCACGACATCGAAATCCACATTCAGTGCCTCAAAATGTTTTCGGCCACAGCGGATTTTCTCCGCTTCGATGTTACGCAGTTTTTCAAAATTCTTTGTGCCTTTGGTTTCGCGCACGAGGTAGAGCACCGTGTTGTCGTGCCTGAGAATCGCCCAATCGGGATTGTAAGTCCCGAGCGGGGTCTCGATCTTGAACCAGTCGGGCAGTTTTACGAAAAGCTTAACGTCCTCTCGCTTATCCAGCTTTTCCGCGAACTCACGCTCAATTTCCGAATCGTAAACAATTGCATCGTAAACACTGTTTTTCACTTCGAGACGGTTGTTCAGATAGCCGATTATTTCTTTCTCCTCGAAAAGCGCCATGCTGTATTCCTCGTTAGCGACCTTTTCGTATTTGATGCCATCAATCATCAGCTTGTGCAGTTGCACTTTGAGTATCGCGGCGATCAAATCCATGAATTTTTGCGGATTCACCAGAAACTCAGCCAGCCGATTCGATTCCTTGAGAATTCGTACGAGCGTTGAGCGTGTTAGTTCCGTTTCGCCTTGCAGGTAAGCAACCACATCCGGCACAGGACCACGGAACACAACTGTTTCTGTGCCCTCGCGCAGCACATCGGCTTTTACCCCCGTCTTTGCCACGCCCAAACCGGCCTCAGTGACATGAATCTTCACCGCCTGGATTTTCTCCATCGCCTTGATGGCTTTCACTGCGTTCGCCACGAGAATATCCGTCTGATACTCGACTGCGAAAGTCGTCTTCGGTTTGATCCGACTCCAAAGCTCCTGAAATTCGGGATCGAGTTTGACCTCTTTCTTAAATGTGAGCCGTTTTCCATCCTCGTCACGTTTGATGTGCCGCTCTATTTGATACGATTGCAGCGCATCAATGATGTGCGATTGCATCGCCGCATGTTCTGGCGTTAGCCCGAGGTCGAAGCCAGGCGCTTTTGGATTGAAGGTTGCTTGAATCTTTCCGTCCTCAGCGATGAATCCTTTGGCGACTAAAGTCTCATAGATTTTCGCTGACGTTTCCTTGCCTAGTGGCACGCCCTCGCCCTCGACGATTCGCATGATGTTTGCGAATGCCGTCTTTGGAACTTTGCCGAAGGTGACACCGCAATCTTGCTCGTATTCCGTTTGCAGCGCGCGGGCGAAATCCTCATAGCTGTCGTTGGCGACCACGAGCAGCTTATTGATATTGTCATCGAATACCCGCTCGCCGTTCTGATTTACCGGCAGGCGCAGGCCACGTCCAATCTCCTGCCGCTTCTTCATCACCGACCGGGTTTCGTTGAGTGTGCAAATCTGAAAGACGTTCGGGTTGTCCCATCCCTCGCGGAGCGCCGAATGGCTGAAAATGAATCGCAGCGGTTCATCCAACGACAGCAAGTCCTCTTTTCGCTGCATGATGAGACTGTAAACGTCATCATCTGCTTGCGTGTTGCCGTTGGTATCCTTGAACACACCCTTTTTATCCGCCGCGAAATAGCCATTGTGCAGCTTTTCGAGAGGGAACGGCAGCAGTTCTTTGTATTTGTCCTGCGTTATCAATTCCTTGAACGATTCTTCGAAGCACTCGGCAAACTTCCCTTTCACCGGCTGGCCTTGATCATCGTATGAACGGTAGTTCGCAACCCTATCAATGAAGAACAAGCTCAAAACCTTGATGCCTTTGCCTTTCAAGGCGAGTTCCTTGTCGAGATGGCGGGCAATCGTTTTCTTAATTTGTGAACGCCACAAATCGTCTTGGATGCCGCCCAATTCCTGACCCAAAGCGAGCGTCTTGCCGTTGTTGAACTGAATGAATTCGTTCCCCGGTTCGGCGTTGATCTCCGTTATGAGAAAGCCGTTCCGATAATTCTCCCGCTCTTTGGACGAGAAAAACAAATCCGTTTCGTGCTTAACCACGACCGCCTTGCGCTTTGGACCTTCGTTCGTTTGAACGTCAATCTCGACTTTGGCCTTGATGCCATTCTTGCGATCTACAGAGACGAGTTTGACGTAAGCACCATTCTGCGCGCTTTGGCCGGTCACACTTGCCACCACGATTTGCTTTACCAACCGGAGGTCAAACGCGCGAATCGGATTGAGCGAGTAAACCAAGTTGTATGGATTTGTGTGCGTCGCTGAATAGCGCAACGTGCAGAGCGGATTCAGCAAGCGAATCGCCTCTTGCGCCTTTTCCGTGTTATCCACGCTTTGCGGTTCATCAATGATGACGATTGGGTTCGTGGCGCAGACGAATTCAATCGGCTTACGCCCCGACAACTTGTCCGCTTCCTTGTGAATGACGGCGATGTCCTTCTTGTTGAAGGCGTCAATGTTGATGACGAGAATCTGAATCTGATTGCTCACCGCAAACTGGCGCAAGCGATTCACTTTTTTGGCCTCATAAACGAACGATTCACTTTCTACGTTGTTATAGAGCGCCTTGAAATGCTCGTTCGTGATTTCGAGATTCTTCCACGCCCCCTCACGAATCGCCACACTTGGAACGACAATAATGAATTTTTTGAACCCATACTTCTTGTTGAGTTCGTAAATCGTCCGCAGATACACATACGTCTTGCCCGTGCCGGTTTCCATTTCGACAGAGAAATTCAACGGCGCGGGAGCGTTGGTGCTGTAATCTTCCGGCAACAGATGCTTGTCGGCATCCAGATCGTTCCGCTCCTGGACTTGCTGGAGATTCTTGAGAATCGTCTCGCGATCAATCACGAGTGCATTGCCGAGACCCAATTCCGTTTGCACGAGACTGCCAAAAAGTCCTTGTCCCTTTGCCTCAAACGAAATTTGAAAATCTCCCTTGTTCAGGGGTTGGCCGTCAAAAAGGTCAACCACAGCCTCTACTGCGGCAATTTGAAAATCTTGTTTTGCGTCAAATTGCAGCTTCATACCGTTTGGAACTTCGTGACGCCCTTTGCTTTCATCGTCTGCACAGCATTCGTCTTCAACTGGTCATTGTCAGCAAATCCGACGTCGAGGCAGACTACGCGCTCCGGCTTCTTATCAGCCATCGCTTTGATGACTTCCGGTGTTAGTTCCTTTTCGAGACAAATCAGCATCGCTCCATCCGCGACGGAAAAGACGCTTTTTCCTGCAATGTTAATTCTTACTGCCTTAGTGGTGAGGGGAAAACCTGATTTGAGCAATAATTCGTAAAGCACATCCTCTTGTGTGCGCCCGCTGACGAGGTGATCAACGTGCAACGTTAGCTGCTTGACCAACTCTGCGTCATCTTTGGGCTGCTCCGAATTCCAACCCTTAAAATTGGAGCTTTGCAATTTGAACACTTTGAATCCTCTATCGTGCTTCCTGTCATCAATTAATGAAAGTTGCCTATTATCGCCCTCATCCAATTTTTTGATTACGCGGCGCACGCGTTCTTTTGTAATCTCCGCAATGGTGGGGTAATCCGTTCGCTCTATACGTTCAGGGAGCTGAACGAGGATAAATTTGCGATGCCCTCCGTCCTTTTGATTTTGTTGAAAAACTGCTTGTCCGGTTGTGCCACTTCCAGCAAAAAAATCCAAAACGACGATTGGCTCATCGGACGCGGCAGCAAGTTGCATCATTCTTTGAATCAGCTTGGCCGGCTTTGGTGTATCAAAAACTTTGTCCCCAAATAGTTCTTTCAATTCTTGATTTGCCGAGTCGGTGTGTCCGGCAAATTCGTAATCCCAAAAGTTGATAGGCGTCATTCCCTGCCGCACTTCAGTCAAAAAGCGCTTCACGTTCGGAATTTCGCTATCTCCCTCCTTACCCCACCAAACACGGTTCTCCGCCACCAAGCGTTCCCAAACGCTTTTTTCTGAACGCCATGCTTTCTTCTTTGGGTTGATAATCTGGCCATTGGGATGAGTTATCGCGTAGGCAAGATTAGGCCGTTCTTCTGGTGAAAGCGGGTTTAGAAACGGAATCGCTTTCCACGGGCCGCGCGGATCATTGTCGGGGTTCTGATAGCGTGCATTCGCCTCCTCTTCTCGTTCGATAAGTTGCGGACTAAACGCGTCCGATTTCCCAAAGACGAGGACGTGATCAATTACCGAGGTGAAATCATCAGTGTTATTGCTCCGGGTATATCGCTTCTGCCACTCGATTTGTGCTATAAAATTCTCCTCTCCAAAAATCTCGTAGCAACACTTCCTAAGATTATCAACTTCTCCATCGTCGATTGTGATAAAGATTGCGCCGTCGTCAGTTAGCAAGTTCCTCGCAAGAAACAAGCGCGGATACATCATATTCAACCACTTGGAGTGAAAACGCCCATCGGTCTCTGTGTTAGTGGAAAACTTGCGCCCTTCTTCATCTGCCTGGCCGGTATAGCGCAAATATGTTTCGAGGCTTTCAGAGAAATCGTCCGGGTAAATAAAATCACCCCCCGTATTGTAAGGCGGATCAATGAAAATCATTTTCACTTTTCCCAGATATGACTTTTGAAGCAGCTTGAGCACTTCCAGATTATCGCCCTCAATGACCAGATTTTCTGTCGTGTCGAAATTTACGGACTCATCGCGTGCCGGCACGAGAGTCGCCATGCTTGGTCGTTGGATCGTCTTGAAACAGTCCGCCTTGCCCGGCCAGTTCATGCCGTAGCGCTCCTTGCCACCATCCACGGTTTCACCCAGCGTCCGTTTCAGCCGGTCGAAATCTATCTTACCGCCCTCTGTGACAGCCTCCGGGAACAGCGACCGCAATTTCGCCTTTTGCTCATCAGTGATATTCGCCGAGGTCGCCTCAAATTTTTCAGGTTGTTCTGACATGAGTATTGCTTAGATTAGTTTGCTGGCTGCCTTAAAGGATGTAGTTGAACTTTTCCGCTTCGACTTTCCCAATATGCGCCGGATTTGTCTTTCGTTGGAAAGTCGCCGTTTACTGGACATACAAGAGCTTCCGCCAATTCCAAAGCGACTTCGCCAAATTCCCGAACCTCAGCTTCGCTGCAAAGCGCTCCTATTTCGGTATAGTGGCAGCCAACCTGATTTCGCAACGCTGCTAGGCCCTTAATGCGAACTATAATTGGTTCGACGAGCACTTCGGATGGGACAAGGACAACTTTGTCGCCTGCGGCTTTTTCGGTGATCCGCACCACGCGAATGAGCCTTAGGAATTTACCCGGCAACCCATCCGTGAGTTCGCGTAAAGTATAACCCGGCGTGTGTTTTAGAGGAAGTCTGCCCTCGTAAGAGCGATTCACGAAATCCAAAACGCTTTCGAGCAATATTCCCGCTTTTGCGGCCACATTCTGTTTTGCGAATGGCTCTTTCGCAATCTCCTCCCGTAGTTCATCAATCGAAAGTTTCCCCTTGTAATGCCGAATCCCTTTTTCAAGCGTCCAAGGAGCGAGTTCAATAAAATGCAACTGGCCTCCCGGCGAACGACCGCTTCGATACAATTCCCGCCAAGGACCATAGTGCGTAGTAATAATTATGTGCCCGAAATGTTCGGCCTCATCGTGCAGCACATCAATAAAGCGCGAGAGGTGACTGTGATCCACGGATGTTACGACATCGTCAAGAATTACAATCGTATCCTCTGTCCGATATTTCTTCGCAAGGGCAAGGAAGACACACAGCCCGAGGGTATCCAAATGGGATTCGCTAAACAACGACTGTGGGGCGATTCCTTGCTGCGTATGAAAATCACCCGCCAAGGATAATGAATGCTGGAATTTTTCTTTGAGCGAAAGTTTGACCCCGCCCAGCTTCTCCCCCGGATGAATCTTTTTGAACAGCGTGTCGAATTCCTCGGAGATCGCATCCAGTTCGCGTGTGACGAATGCTTTGCGCTCGCTTTCCACAATTTTGAGCGTGCTTTTGAGGAACTCGCACAACCCGCCCCGCGCCTTTGTTTGGAGTTCATATCGCCGAAGCGTTTCCAAGTCTCGAACTATTGCGCCGTGCAATGTTACGGTTTCGCGCCAATTCTTAGATTCATTATCAATATTCGATTTTAGGGTCGCCAAACTTAATTCCCACTCTTCGGCGTTTATAGTCAGATCGTCAGCGGGCGTCTTGTCGTTGGAAAGTAAATCCAGCAAGCCATCTGGGAAAGCCACCATTGAAATACATTGCAGTTTCGATGCTTTTACAAGCGTCGCTGCTAGGAATATCTTGGTGGCATATTTTCGTTTTGCCGAAGCTATTGCTTCTTCTTTTGCGTCTGCTTTCTTTTTTACCTCAACCACCGCCTTCACCAATCCCGCAATATTTAGCATTGCTGCGATACGTTTGCTTAACACGCCATGGAATCTTTCGTGTTCAACATCTTGTTCACAGACCGGGCATTTTGATACAGGTGAATTCGCATCAACAAATGTTTTTGCCTGCTCCAAGAGAGTGACCAAATCCCCGCTTTGTCCCGCAGATTTACTTTCTTCATCTTTCAATGAAGCTTCCGCCTTGTCCTGAGCATCTTTCAGGTTTTTATGTTCAGAAATCGCATCCGACCAGTCCTTTTTGCGGATAGTCAAATCCTCAATTGCCCCAACAAGCCCATCGGCTTCCTTTAGATCGGCTTCCATCTTCGCAACATCTCGTGCCTTCTCCGCCTCCGCCCAAGCTTCGGCTGATGCGTTCGGTTTCTTTTGTTGCTGCCAAAGTTTATCTAACGCCTCTTGTGCCTGCGTAAGACCCCGGCGGTCTTCGTCGAATTCTCGTTCTGCGCCTTTGATTGCCTCACGCAAACTCGCTTCGCTCTTCACAATGCCAGGCATTTCAATGTAGCTCTGAAGCGCCTTGTAACGTTCAGAAGATGGCGTATCAACGAGTGCGAGGATGCTCTTGCGGCGCAGTATCCGCACGGGTGGTATGCCTGTTCCAGGCGTCACAACAATTTGCTTAGTCCTCGGTTTGAATTTGGCGCTCCATTTCCCTTTATCAGTTACCAGTGTTACTTGAAGATTATCCCGTGTTCCTGTTATGGACGTGATGAAATCTTCGTCGGCTTCACTGCGTTCGCGCAGCGATCCACAATGCTGTTCGCTAAGGAAAGAAAAGCTATCTACTATGGATGATTTGCCCGTGCCGTTCTCGCCATAAAACATCGTGATATGCTTCTCTGGGTCAAACTCCAGCGTCACGGGATTGCTCGCACCACGAAAAGTTTCGAGAACTAATTTTTGCAGTTTCACTCGGCTCATGGTGTTTTGGTGGAGTCATTCTGCTTTTGTGCTCTTTCCATCAACAACTCTGGATACAAGAACTTCCAATCTGACGCAGATTGAGTGCCTTTAGTTAGTGCCGCCCCCAACGTTTTCTCACCCTTCGAGGTAAGCAGGCCGGCATCCGTCATTGCCTTCACAATTGCCTCACCAACTTGTTGATCTGGAGTCTTCATTTTACACGCCATTTTACTGCGAACAGATTTTTCTCGCTCACTTGCTGCTTCAACCGTTTCTCGACCTCATCCATCAAGCCGTCTTTCCGGCTCTCGATGTCTTTCGCTGCTTTTTCATATTGCTTCCACGCCTCATCGCGTTTGGAATCCAAGCCTCGCTTCTCTCGTTCCAGTTTCAACTTCTCCGGCAAGTTTCCCGCGAGACGCGCGTTGCGGCGCGTTTCCTTGATTTGATCTTCCAGTTCTTTGAGCGCGAGTCTCAGTGTCGCGCGTTGGTCTTCGCCCCACCGGTCGAGCTTGTCGAGTTCGCCCTCGAAATATGAGGCATTCTTCGCTTCCAGTTTGTCGAATATCGTCTGGCGTTGTTCATTGAGTGCATCAGCCAGCTTGCTTTTGTGCGCTTCCCCATCCGATTGCAGGCTGGATTCGGTTGCAGGCAACGTGAGCAACCGACGGCATTGATCCACGTCCAGTGGTTTACCATCCTCTGTCATGCCCGCGAGCAGGACGTGATCCTCGGTTTCAAACGCCGTGACAGAAACTTTTTGAACCACCAGCCAACCGCCTTTTCCGCACAACGGCTCGACAATCGAAATGTTTCGGCCTGTGCTGGTATATTCAAAAGTCAATTCCGCCTCCGGGGTCGGCAGGTCTTTGCATTTCTCGATAATCCGTTGCGCCAACGGATGTCCGACGCGATAGAGATTCGCGTCCTCGACATTCTTGCCCGAACGATAAGGCCCAGGGTGAATGTTTTCTTCCGGGAACGGATTGCGCGACAGCACGAAAGCGTTTTTGCCGTCCTCAAACTGCGCATAGTCGTGCAGGAAAAAACGCGTAATCTGCCAAAGCCATTGTTCGTAACGGCTCAAAGTTTCTTCCGTCTGCAATTTACCAAGGCGCAGTTTTTCCTGAACGGCTTCATCGAAATTTTCGAGCAACTTTTGCTTCGTCACATTCATCCGCTCGTCTATCTGAATTTCCAAATCCCGTTGGAGCGTGTTGAAATTGAATTCAATTTGCTCCGTCGTGCGGCAGTTTTGATAGATGTCCGCAATACGCTTCTCGAAATCCACGCCGGACTCGATACTGCCCAGGACTTCGTCACTCGCGCCGAACACGCCGCTGAAAAGTTGGAACTTGTCACGCAACAACGCATAGACGCGCTGGTCGGCAGCGTTGTTCTTGTTCAGGAAATTCACCACGACCACGTCATATTTTTGACCATAGCGGTGACAACGACCAATACGCTGCTCAATGCGTTGCGGATTCCACGGCAAATCGTAGTTCACCACGAGCGAGCAGAATTGCAGGTTGATACCCTCTGCCGCCGCTTCAGTCGCGATCATGATGACCGCTTCATCGCGGAAGTAATCCACCAACGCCTGTCGCATATCGGCACTCGGCGCACCGGTGATGCGGTCTGTCCCCTTGTGACGTTCCATCCACGCCGCATAAATCTGCTTCGACTTCTCGTCCTTGTTTGTGCCGTTAAACAACACGATCTTTCCTGTGTAAGGTGACTGTTCAAGAACCTGGCGAAGGTATTCTTGGGTGCGCGTGGACTCCGTGAAGATAATCGCTTTTTCCGGTGCACCGAGGTCGCGCGCTTTCGCGAAACCCTTTTTCAGCGCCGTCATCAAAACCTCTCCTTTGGAGTTTTTAACGATGGACGCGGCAAGTTCTTTGAATTCGCGCAACGATTTGATTTCCGCGCGCATCCGCTCCTTGTCCTCAGCCGTGTAAACCGGGCCGGTCTTTTCCGGCGCTTCGTCTTCGTCCCATTCTTCTTCAATCTCATCAATCGTCTCATAATCACCGATGACTTCTTCGGGCGCTTCAACGGGCGGCGTTTCCTCTTTAGATGCAACTTCGAGACGGTTCGCAAGCGCGTCCAGCGTTCCCGAAATCGCGTAGGTCGAAGACGCCAGCAACTTGCGACAGATCAGCGTCATCAATTGTCGCTGGCTGGATGGCAGCGCATACAGTGATTCACGCTGCAAATAGCCGGATACCAAATCATACAGCCGTTGCTCCGCTTCTGAAGGCACGAACTCCTGCGTAATCGGAATACGATTCGTGTATTTGATATATTCCAGCACCTGCCGGCGCAGCGTGCGCTGGACGACCGGCTTGATGCGCTCGCGTAGCGCGGCAAAATCTTCTTCCGTTCGCAGCAGGCCGAATTGTGCGCGGAAACTTTTCAGATCGCCGAACGTGTAGTCGTCAACGATGCTGACGAGTCCATAAAGTTCTTGGATTGAATTTTGCAGCGGCGTTGCCGTGAGAAGAACTTTCGGCGCATCCGCAATCGCGTTCTTGATCGCGTTGGCGATTCGGTTCGTCGGCTTGTAAACATTTCGCAACCGATGCGCTTCATCCACGATGACCAAATCCCATTTGGCCTGTTTGATGTAAACGTCTTGAGCACGGGCGAAATGGTAGGAGCAGATGACAATCGCGTTTTGATTAAACGGATTAAGATTTCCCTGCTTGATGATTTGCTTGAACGACCGCGCTTCCAAAATCACCGAGGGCAGAAAGAATTTGTCGGCGAGTTCTTGATTCCATTGCTTACGCAGCGCGGCGGGAACAATGATGAGGAGCTTGCGTTTCTGTTCCGCCCACTTTTGCGAAAGCAAGATTCCCGCTTCGATGGTTTTTCCAAGGCCAACTTCGTCGGCCAGAATAGCCCCTTTGGACAACGGCGAACGAAATGCGAAAAGCGCGGCATCAATTTGATGCGGATTCAGATCAACTTGCGCGTCCGCCAACGTAGCCGCCAACTTTTGCAAGCTGTCAGACGGGCAGCGCTTCGTTAATTCGTGCGCCAGATATTTTGCGTGATAGACAGTTGTCATGTAGTTCGATTGCTCGAAGCGGGCGGGGAGAGACTTCACCCGAACCAAGTCTGAGGGTTGTGCTTTCCTAGAGGCGACCCTTTACAGCTTAGCTTACCACGGCACTACCGGGATGATAAGCGCCTTACGTGCGAGGGCAACTAAATCATGTTTATCGCCTTTTCAGAGCCAATCTTGATATACTCATTCCATGCCTGAGACGAAAACGTCTTTGCCATCAGTTGACCTCCAAGACCGTGACCTTGCGCTTTTGCGCGGTTTGTTCGAGTGCCGGATCATGACAGCGGCACACATTGCGGCGATTTATTTCGAGGGCAAAGGCGAATACACCAAGAAGCGCTTGCAGAAGCTCAAAGCCGCCGGCTTCGTCGGCGAGCGCAAGCGGCGGGTCAATGAGCCTTCGATTTTGTTCTTAACTCGTAAGGCGTTTACCCTGCTGACCCGCGAAGGACATTTGTCCGGCCTGCCGCTATTGGGAGCGAATTCGTTCGAGAACCGCGCCAAGGTGAGCGACTTCACGCTCCAGCATGAACTGGAGATCATGGACGTGAAAGCGGCATTCCATTCCGCGCTGGCGGGCAACAAACAATTCTCAATTCTCGAATTTAGCACCTGGCCGTTGTTGTATCAGTTTGAGGTCAGCCGCAACGGCAACAAAGCCGATGCACCGATGAAGCCGGATGGGTATGTCCGCATTCACGAGCGCGAGGCCGGCTCGAAAGGTTTCGTGCATGATTGTTTTTTGGAACTGGACCGTTCCAAGGAAGTTCAGGACGTGCTGGCCGAGAAAGCGGCCAGCTATCTGGATTACTACACCTCCGGTGGCTTTGCCATTCGCAATGGCAAGACTGTGGCGGACAAGAAGGATTTCCCGTTCCGGGTGCTTATCGTGCTCAAGACCGCCGAACGCCGAAACAATACGGCGGCCCGGCTGGTGCAAACCAATCCGCCCATCCTGACGCTCGCATGGCTGACGACGCTGGCGGACGTCACCGCCGATCCGTTGGGCGCAATCTGGATTCAGCCCAAAGCTTACCGCGACGTGACCGCCGGCACGCCGTTCGACGCGGAACGCACGTTGCCGGCTGGCGTGTATCGCCGGCAGCCCGAGCGCGAGGCGTTCATTGAATCCAAAATCAAAAAATTGCGCCTGCTGGAATAATTCAAACTCTGGAAACATTAGTTATCTGTAGGATTGAGCGCTGTAGCAAGTAGTTACAATTATCGCATTTGCGTATTCCTTTCCGCATGCGAAGTTCAGGTGTGAAGGGATTTTAATAAACCGGAGGTTCACAAAGTGCAACTGGGGGCAGAAGGTTGACTGCTTCAATGCCAAGGCTTTGCACGTCGGTCTTCGAGGGTAACGCTCTATGTCAAATCCGCTCAGAGTGTTGGTTGGATTCTCCGTCACCATCGTGGCTGCTTTGACGGTAGGAACGGCATTGTTAGCGAGCAATTGGATGCTGCTTCGCACCAACCTGAACTGGCTCGTAGGTGGATTCGCGGTGCTTGGGTTGCTGTTGTTTGGTTTAGGAGCGGTCAGACGCGACATCCGCGAACCCTCCGCCGCCAAGAAGTTAAACAACCTGCCGTCCACTGAATATCATCCTCTGGCTTTCCTGAAAAGGCTTCGCTACTGGGGTTGGATCTTCCTCTTATCGACCGTGCCCCTGCTGATCTTCTTGCAGGTGTTCTGCAAGCCCTTGCCCGTTGCCGCCCGACCAAGTCCCAAAAGTCCCGAGCCGGTGGTCGTGGCGACTCCCACACCACCAGAGCCGGCGAAGTGGCCGGGATTGGAATTGAAGGGTTTCATCTGCAATGGCTCGCGCTCCACCGTGGTGCTCAATGGCCGGACGCTCTTCATCGGCGAACGGGTTGATGGTGTCAAAGTGGTCGCCATCGAGAAGTGGGGTGTGACCGTGGCGTTTGCCAACGAGAAAAGAATCCTCAAAATGTCGCCCTAAGGATGCGGCCATTGACGTGCTGCCAGGCGTCTCGCTGGGCAGAGCCATTTGCATTCTTCATCCGCCCTGGCGGCCAGAGGCACGGCAGCCCGCGGATGGGGCGAGGCTGCCGACGAGTCAACGGAACGAAGGGTTATTTCCAGTTGCGACAGCTTTCCACGAACGCCACGAAGTCGTCGTTTTGAAACGGCTTCAGTTTTTCCCATACCGCGTTTGGAATTGGCAGCCAGAAGAAATCCGCAATGTCGCGACGCAACCCCTCAACCTTGATGACCAGATGCTCGTTCATAGCGCGATAGACGCTATGCGTGTGCTGGATGACCATATTCACGAACGCTCGTTCCTCGTCAGTGATGGGTCGTTTTGCCAGATTGGCGGAAGCGTCAAAAACGCGGGCCAGGTTCTTGTTAAGGAGAAAAATCTTTCCGATTTCCCGGTGATTCGCCGTGACCGACAGCAGGTTGGCAATGCGGCGCGTCTTGGTTTCTGAGCGGAGAGAGACCGCCGTGAAGCATAAGCTGGCAATGACGCCGATGGCGCTCAAAAGATTGAAACCGTAATCTGTGAACCAGCCCCAAAATCCCATCCCGGCATTATACCACAGGCTCAGGAAGAGCTGGGAATGTCCGGCTTGCCGTTCACGAGGATATTGCGAGGAACGAACACGACCCGCTCATCAGGCCCGCAACCGGCCGTCGGCGGCAGACGATGGGCCGTCTTATCCGTAATGTCTATGCCGATGACCGCGAAGTCCCCGGAGGTTAGCTCCCAGATGTCCGGGCAATTATTGCACCCGACACTCTGCGCACCATTGGCGTGCGGGTCAGGCCCGATGCGTCGGAGAAATTCAATCGGTGTGTTCATTGTGCCGCAACCATCCGCGCAAAGGCCAAAAAGTGCAAGGATAAAATACAGTGCATATACTGTGGTTTGATTTCGCGCTTCAAGTTTCCGTTATGTGGTGGCAAAGCTTCCAAAGCATCGGAAAGTCTTGGGTGAAAACATCCGCGAGCGCCGCCGTGCTCTGAACTGGAGTCAGGAGAAGTTGGCGGAAGAATCCGACCTCCACCACAACTACATCGGCGACATCGAACGTGGGGAGGAAAATGTTTCTGTGGATGCGCTAATGAGAATCGCGGCCGCGCTGAATGCGCGTTTGAGCGACTTGGTGCACGGCGTGTGAGCGCACGCCCAAGCCGTTTGCCACTACCGCCTCGAATCCGGGCTGACTTAGGAACGCTTGGGCGAACTGGCCGCCCTCAACCCGAAATACATCGGCGTAGTTGAGCGCGCGGAAAAGAACATCTCGCTCGACGCGCTGGCGCGGACCGCCGCACTGAAAGTGCGCTTGCGGGATTTGGTACGGGATGCTTGAAACAGCCTTATGCGCGTTAGGGGCGAAGCTTCCGTGCCAATTCAAGCAACTCCTGCAATTCCTTTTTTGATGAGGATTCCGGTACTGCGAAAAAGCGATTCTTAGGAACTAGGAGCGCGACCGACTTTTCGAATCTAGCAAAATCATCGCCCGACAAGCAAAGCGCATCAGCAATCGCGCTCAATCTGACCGCCGTCTCGATTTCAATAGATGCCGTCCTGCAAAGCAGGAAGCAACCAATAAATACAGCGCCAAGTTCTGCCAAAAGGACGGTTAACGGGAAGACATGTAAGCCGTTGGCCGACTGCCCAGTCTCCGTGGAATTCAGATTTGCAAGTCCCGCCGAATTTCCTGTCGATAAATCGAAACTGCTGATCGATTCGAGCGTCTTGGCGGTTAGCAACGGGAGTGAAAAGTAAGTGCCGATCAAGATTAGCACGGCGATGGTCAGCCAAATGGCTGCGTATCCCCTTGCTCGCTTTGCTCTGCTGCGTAATGAAAACTCAAGTGTCATGACTCACTTAGCTGCGACTTTTTGTTTAGAAAGATCCGCAACTTTTTGGGCTACTCCATGAGCTTCCGTTAGGAGGTTTATGTCATGATTCTTGCCATCGTAGATTCTTCCAGGACGCTCTGCCAGCGCCCTGAGCACATTGACGCAAAGGGTCGTCAACGGTGTTGGCCCAGTCGTGTCAGAACTAACGATTTTTTCCATCTGCCGTCTATACCCCTCGAACGCCGTGGAGAGAGCCTCCTTGTATGCGTAATCCTCCTCCAGCCTGAGTGAAAGCATGTAATTACGGCCCGCATAAATCGCCAACCACACAAGCGGAATCATTATCGGTAAGCGCATGGTTAGCATGCGCAAACTTTCGCTCCATGTGGAATCCTCCGAACCTCCGAATATATTCTTGCCGAAGATGGCGTTCAGGAAGCTTGGCAGGGACACTACAGCCAAGCCGATGATGCACCAAACGAATGTCCAGAGCCACCGTTTTTGAGGATCGCCAAAACGAGTTCTTTGCTTGGCGAAAGCGGAAGCCAATCCTGCGCTTGTAGCACCGGGCAATAAATCCACGGCTTGCTTGTTTAGTTCATCCAGCTTTTCGGAAAGTTCGGCGACTCGCTCCTCGTGCTTTGTGGCAATATCATTACTCTTTGTGAGATGAGCAGCGATTTCAGTCAAATTCTCCCTGTCGGTTTTAGCGCCCGACAACAATCCATCCATCTCCTCCGCCAATGCCGCGCTGGTTTCGTGTGCAGCGGTTATCTTGGCAGCCAGGTCGCTCGCTTGCGCGAGCAGTTGTTCAGTCTGGGTTTCTGTCTCGTCAGTTTTGTTTCTCGCTTGGATCGTTTTGTCACGCAGTTCTGTCACCTCTTTCAGCAAGTCATCTGCTACGGCTTTCGCTTCGTTTACTTTTTCTACCTGAGCGGTGATTTCCTCTCCAAACTCTGTTACCACACCGGACGTTTGTTCGACCGCTTTTCGGCTATCGGCAATCGCCTTAATATCGACTTCGACGGTAGCTTTTCCGACAGTCACGGCAGCTACAAGTTCCTCGTAGTTCTTTTTATTTGTCGCGATCGAGTTTATGTCCGCTTCAGCCGTTCCTTTGAAAATAGCCGTGGCCTTTGAGTGTTCCTCCGTGTTAATTTTAGCCTGGTTTGCATACGAGGCGTCATCGTCAGCCTTCTTACGAGCCGCTTCGGTTGCCTTTAGATGTTGCTCTGCCTGAGTTCGGAACTCCTTGATTTCGTTCAAAAGCTGTTGCATTTCCGCTCGGATTTGCTCGCCCTTCGGATTCTCGCTCTGATCGCTCATAGCACATGCCTACATAACCAAAATGCGGTTGGCCAGAAATTTCTGGACAGGTAAAATCCGTCCAGACTCAAATAAATGGCGACCCTTGCGGATCGCTGTGCGCTTCACGTTGTGAAGCAGGTTTTCAACTGTTCTCTCGCCAAGTCTGTCGGCTGCTTGCCATCGGCCATTTTCAGTCATCACACGAGGCCATGCGCCGTTTGTCCTGGCGAAGCTGACCCGGGAGTGCTGACCTGATACAAGAAGTCACGTTCATCACCACCGAATGGAATTGCAAAGTGAAGTCGTGATTCGTATAAGCGATGGATTGAAACAATGAGAGTGATCTATGAGTAAAAAACCACAAAGTCGAATTGGCGAACGAAGCGCGGTTTCAGGGCGCTTTGTTAAGGACGGAACAGCCGCGAAACGACCGAATACCACAGTGCGGGAACAAATACCGCTGCCAGGTAAAGGAACGTCGAAACCCAAGTAAAAGCTGGCGACATTTTCAGCCAATACAGTCTAATTTCCGTGCAAATAGAATGGCGACCCCTGCGAGTCGCCGTGCGCTTCACGAGTTGAAGCAAGTTTTCAGTTGTTCCCTCGCTAAGTCCGTTGGCTGTTTGCCATCGGCCAGTTTCACCCACCGCACCAAACGGTGTGGTGAAATCCGCATGAGCAGTGTTTGCGCCTGGCGCTCCCCCGCTGGGTCACCGTCGGGTGCGATCCAAACGCGACCGTCCGGTTTGACCAAGGACACAATGAGTTCCGCCTGTCGTTCCGAGCAGTCCGCGCCCATCGTGGCGACCACGTTCGGCAGCCCGTTTTGATCCAGCCACCAGACCGAGGTGAACCCCTCGACGACAATGAGATCGTTCACGGGCGCTTTGATTCGAAAGCCGTTGTAGAGAAACTGCGTCTTGCGAAAATCAAAGAGTTTCCCGTCACGCTTGCGCTCACCCGGAAACCGGTAGCGTGGATTGTCCTCCGTGATCGTGGTGTCATCCACCACGCGCCCGGCGTAACCAACCAGTGCGCCGGCTGCATCGTGCAAAGGAATCGCCACCCGATTTTTCAACATGCCGCGTGAACAGTAGCCCATACCGAAGCGTGCGATAGTGTCCTGCGTGAAGCCGCGGCTCAAGAGATACGGATGCGAGGCATCCAAGCCCTGAAGCTCGAAATCCAGCGGCGCATTGACCACGACCGGTAATTCCGGCTCGGCTTTCGCCGCTGGTTTGGGTTTGGCTGCCGCTGGCGTTTTCGTGTCCGGCGCTTCGCCGGACAGTCCCGGGCAAAACCGCTGTTGCAGTTTGACCGCGACTTCGCGCAGAGCCACGCCGTCTTTGGGATCAACGTTGCTCATGAGGGCGGCAAATTCGAGCACGTTACCTTTTGCACCACAGCCGAAGCATTGAAAGATACCGCGTTCGAGGTTGGCCGAGAACGACGGCGAGTTGCGTTTGCCGTTGTGATTCGGCAACGGGCAGTAGCCGTGATGTTGCCTGCCCTTGCTTTTGACGGTGACACCGTAGTGTTCAAGCACCGCCGCGAAATCGAGATTCGCGCGCAGGGCTTTGAAGTCTATCCAGTTGGTTTTCATTCAGTAGTCCTCCGGCAAGAGCACGGTTGTTCGCGAACGGTCAGCCTCAGTGATGATCCAAAACCTGACGCCCTGCGTCGAATGGTATCGCGAGAACAGCCGTCCGCCGTGCGCGAGCGCGCGATCGTTGGACTTCAGGTCTTCGGCGTCGAGTGTTCCCCAATCGCACGCGGCATGGCGTTTGAGGCCGGCCATGATTTCCGCGTTGGGAATTTGATCCAGGGCATTGGGTGTGGCGACAAGTTGGCCGAGTTGAAAACGCGGCGAGAATACGAACACGAGCGAAGTGTCCATCGGTTTCCTTTGGGTTGAGGGTGTAAGGAACGAATGTTCCGCCCACCATTATCCCAAGGATTGCTGCCATCCGTCAAAGGACGTGGGTTGATAAAAGTCCAGACTGGTGGGGCGAGGCTACCGACGAGCCGGCTCGCGAGGACGCTCGCCCCACCGACAAGGCCGAGCCGTTAGACTGAGGACGACCCGTTTGACGCAAACATTTCCAGCATCAAAGCGCCTGTGGACGAAAATCCTTGATAGCAATTTGCAACTCGGGCTTCATAACTTCATGGCAGTAGCAGCCTTTAGGGAAGCCACTCGTGCACGCACTCGTGTATTCCTTGTTGTTCGACCATAATGTAGGCCACTCTACGTGCATGGACAAATCCGAGGCACACCATATTCTCAGAGAGCGCATGGCCAAGTTTCGCACTTGGAGCTATGCACAGCTCGCGGAGCGTGTCGAGCGCGACCGTCAGGCACACGATTGCTTGGAGCACATCGAGGGCACTGCGCCGGATGGCACACCTTATCAGATGGAATTTCAGGCAGTCTGGGACGGCAAGCCGCAGGGAGATGTTCGTGTTTGCGGCGACCTTGCAGCAGAGCCGCGGAGACCGCTACTGGGGTTCATTCCCATTTATGTTTCGGACGTGAGCGACAGTTTTATCATGAGTACAGACGGAAGGTTTGTTGGTGAGAATGAAAAGACCGTGCCCTAAAGGCGCTGCGGCGAACACAGCCATCGCGTTCCGGTTGCAATCCGCGTGCCTCATAACCGCCATCGTGTTTGCAATCGGCGCGCGAGCCGTTTGACGCAATCTTTTCCGGCGTGGTAAGCTACCCGGCGGATTTCCTCCGGTATTTCCCCTCCTCGCCAGTTGGCTGAAGCCCGTCACATGACGTGATTGGTTTCTTCAACTGTCAACCCCGAGGAGATTATGATTGGAAACACCCACAGTTCGTTCATTGGCCGGATGCGCCGGAAGTTCTTCAAATGGCGTCTCAACCGGGAAATTCTTGAAAGGCTTTTCCCTCA
>Ga0315910_10001878_pt1 | contig 18948 bp, 21 predicted proteins | sample EdamamesoilMG_FD_204470 | JGI IMG/M metagenome (GOLD analysis project Ga0315910, IMG submission 204470) | Garden soil microbial communities collected in Santa Monica, California, United States - Edamame soil | ecosystem: Environmental > Terrestrial > Soil > Garden | place: USA: California...
CCGGGAGGATCAGATGAGCGAAGAACGCATTCTCGAGGCCATTTCTCCGCCGGCTGGTGGGTGGCAGCGACTCGCTGCCCGCCGTGACGCCGGACGTCGTGAAGAAGGCCTGGGCCTGCCGCTGATCACTGCGGCGGTGCTGGCGCTGGCGGCGTTTCTGCTCCGGCCGCAGTCCTCCCCGGAGATTCAGCTTCCATGGAACAGCGCTCGACTGCTGGCTCAACCCAGTGAGGGCGTCGGGCTGCAGCGGGTCGGCGGCGCGGAGGTGACGCTGATTCCTTCCGGGGATCCGCGCGTGAGGCTCTACTGGATAGAACCCCGGACCACACCCCAGGGTCCATGACGTCCCCTCACCGGATCTGTCTGTCGGCTGCCGTTGCGCTGTGGTTGGCAGGGACCGCGCCGTGCGGCGCGGCCCAGCCGGAACGCGGCTTCGATGTACTTCACTATTCCGTGAGTCTTGCACCGGACCTGAACGCACGCAGTGTTTCGGGGTTGGCCGCCGTCACTCTTCGGGCGACCGGCGTACCAGGCGAGCTGCTGTTCGATGCGGGAGAGCTCGAGGTGACACGCGTCAGTGTGGATGGCAAGGCCGCGATATTCGTGAAGGAAGGCAGATCACTGCGCGTCGTCTTGCCGCGTGCCATGCGCAACAACGAACGGCGCACGGTCTCGATCGCCTACCGCGGCACTCCGCGCACGGGCCTTCAGTTCCATCCGGAACGCGGAGAGATGTACACCATCTTCTCGACCAGCCAATGGATGCCCTGCGTGGACGCACCGGATGAGCGCGCCACGCTGGAACTCTTTCTCCGTCTTCCCGCCGGAATGAAGGCCGTTGCCACCGGACGGGAGCTGCCGCCAACCGAAGGCGGCGCCGTGCGACATTGGCGCCTGGATACACCGGCGCCCAGCTACATCTACGGATTCGCCGCCGGTCGCTATATGGAGGAGCGGCAAGAGGTCCGTGGCATGTCTCTGCGCTACCTTTCGACCGACCGCACTCCGGAAGAGCTGCTCCGCATATTCCAGGACACGGGCGACATGCTGCAGTTCTTCGAGGATCGCGCAGGCCTGCGATTCGGAAGCACCTACATCCAGGTGCTGGTCAACAGGACTGTGGGCCAGGAAATGGCAGGGCTGTCCGCAATGTCGGAGTCCTATGGACTGCAGGTGCGCGACGATCCCGCGGAAGTCACCTTGATGGCGCATGAGGCAGCCCACCAGTGGTGGGGCAACCTGCTCACGGCCCGCAACTGGAACCATTTCTGGCTGAACGAGGGTTTCGCGACTTTCATGGCGGCAGCCTACGTCGAGCATCATCTGGGAGCAGATGCCTATGCCAGGCAGGTCGAAGGCTGGTCGCGCCGCCTGGAAAAGCTGCGTGCCGATGGAAAGGACAAGCCGCTGGTATTTTCCGACTGGAACGCACCCACCGCTGACGATCGCGCCGTGGTCTACCAGAAAGGCGCATACGTATTGCACCTGTTGCGACAGGATCTCGGCGATGAAGTTTTCTGGCGTGGGCTGCGCGCATACACCAGGGCCTACGCGGGAACGTCCGTCGAAACAGCGGAGTTCAAGTCGTCCATGGAGAAGACCACAGGCCGCGATCTCACTGCCTTCTTCAGCAAATGGGTGTACTGACGCCGCACTGCGAATCGGTATGATGAACCGATGGGTGGCATTCATGTCGAGTACGCAGGCGACCTGCACTGCAAGGCAGTGCACGGTCCATCGGGATCGGTCATCACGACGGACGCACCGAAGGACAATCACGGCAAGGGTGAGGATTTCTCGCCTACGGACCTGGTGGCCGCTGCGCTTGGCGCCTGCATCCTGTCCGTAATGGGGCTCAGGGCCCGCTCGCTGAACATCGACATCAGCGGCGCTACAGCCTCGGTCGAGAAGGAAATGGCCAACCATCCGGTCCGGAGGATTCAGAAGCTTGGCGTGATCGTTCGCATGCCGCGCCAACTGGATTCCAATGCAAGAGAGCAGCTGGAAGCGGCCGCCCACACCTGCCCCATCCACAAGAGCATGCATCCGGACGTCCAGCTGCCGATCGAGTTCGTCTGGGGCTAGGCCCCCTGCAGAAAATCCAGGATCATGCCAGTACTGTCGACCAGCCCATGGCCGGCCTCGGGCAGCGTCAACACGCGGGCGTTGCGCACATTCGCTTCGAGTCGTCTCTGGATGTGCACGGAATCTAAGATCACGTCACGACCGCCAACGACTGCCTGCACGGGCATCGCGAGGCTCCGAAGCTTGCGACCAGAGAAGACCGGCAGTGGCTGCATCCTGGCCCTGAATCCGGATCTGATCGCGCTGAAGAGATCATGGAATGCCTGTTCCTGCGCCGTGCTGGCCTTCCCCTCGATGCCCATGTCGAAAGACATGGCCTTTCGGTGGCCCCAGGCGCCCAGATACAGAAGGGGCGCCACTCTGAACATGAATGAAGGCCTGATGCGGCCGATTCCGCCGGGCGCCAGCAACATCAGGCGCTCGACGCGCGCTGGCCGCCGAATCGCGTAGTCGGTCGAAATCCAGCCGCCGAAGGATGCGCCGACAAAGCTGGCCGACGGAACCTGCAACGCGTCGAGAATCTCATCCAGCCACGTGGCGTACGCGTCCGAACGCATCCACGGGCGCGAGGGCGCACTGAATCCCGCATCTCCGATGATGTCGATGGCGATGGCGCGGAAGCCCGCCTCTGCGAGGGCCTGGATCGTCCCCAACCACATGGCCGCTGTAGCCATGGAGCCCGGAAGCAGCACAACTGCCGGCAGGTCACCACGGCCGGACGTAATGACAAACGTCTCGCCGTGGGACGTGGCGATGCGGTGCTCGCCATGTTCCGTGCTCCAGGTATCCAGCATGGCACGGTAGCGGCCACGCGCGGCCTGTTCTCCTTCGGGCGTCCAGTAGGTCGACTTCATGGCCTCACAACTCTGCCACCACGATTCTGTAGCCTACGTCCAGGCTCTCGCGGTCAAGGAGACGGCCATGCCGCTGAAGCCATGCTCCAGACTCGAGATCAGCCTTCAGCCGGATCAGACCTTCTTCCATGCCCGGCAACTCGTTGAAACCAGAAGAGGCGGAACGGACGGCCGCTTCCAGATATGCGCGCGGTCGCCGCCAGTACGCGCCCAGGAAACCATCCACGCAGTCATGCGGAACCGGAATCACCTGCACGGAGATCGGCCCAAGTACGCGCGCGAGATCGGACATCGATGGAAAGCGCTGAAGGTCACGCTGCACGATGGCCGGAAAATAATGTGTAGTCAGCCAGAACGGTGGCGCATCCGGATCCCAGGTGAGGAGGACGACGCGGTCACGCGCAACGCGCCCCAGCTCCTGCAGTCCCCGCGTGCACTCGGCCCAGTGATGGATCGTCAGAATGGCCGTGACAGCGGAAACACTGTCATCCCTGAGAGGCAGGTGCTCGGCAACGGCCTGGATCGCGGGAGCGGCACCCGCGGGCCGCTGCCGCACCATCTGCATCGACGGCTCGATGGCAACTACCGTCTTCGCCGGGACTTCATAGGAGCCGGCGCCCGCGCCGACATTGGCAATGCTGTCCGCTTCGCTCAGTGCCTGCTGCAGCCAGGCCGCGATGCGCGGATCCGGTCTGCGCTGAACTGCATATCCCTTGCCGATGGTGTCGTACAGCATCCCCGACCGCGCCCGCTAGATCGGCTCGTGGAAGTAGTAGCAAAGCCCGTCCGGCGCCACGACAAAGAACACCTGGAACCTCTGGCCCTTGCGTTCATCGACGCGCCAGTTGCCGGTTTCGATGCCATTGGCCTCGAGCTGCTCCCGCATCTGGCCGATGTTGGCAACCAGGATGGCCGCACCGTCCTGCTCCGGATCTCCACCGTTGATGCAGAAGCCGATCCGCACGCCGTCACGCTCCAGGATCACCGTGGGCGCGGGTTCGGTGCGCCTTTCCACTTCGGTCATGCCGAATCCCCGGCTATACCAGAGCGAGGCTGCATCCAGATCGGTTACGGGAAGCGCGAGCACATCGGCCTGATAGGGATAGGCGCCCTTGAACTCTGCCTTGGTGGACATCTATGCAGTCTCCATGCTCGTGCGGTCGCCCCGGGTCGATTGTAGCCGGGACCCGCGTCCGCGCCCCGCTATGCCAGGGCGCGCCAGATCAGACCCAGCGCCACGGCGCTCAGCAGCAGCCGGAAGACCATGCGGAACACCTTCTCCGGTATCCGCGTGAGGATGCGGCTACCCACCGCGGTTCCAACCAGACCGGAAGCGACCATCAGCAGGATCAGCAGCAGGTACTCCCGCACTGCGAACCCCATCGCCACGAACACGATCACCTTGAACAGGTGCTGGGAGGCGTTGAGCATGGCATGCGTGGCCACGAGTTGGCGCCTGTCCGGAATGCCGCGCACGAACGCCGCCACCAGCGGCCCGGCGGCACCCACCACCATGCCCACAGCCGAAACCACCAGCCCGCCGATGAATTGCACGACTCGGCTCGTGGCGATGATCTTCGGCTGCGGCATCCAGGTGGTCACGAGCACGAACAGGCCGATGATGGCGGCGAACCACCGGTCGGGCAGCAAGTAAGCAAATCGCCCGCCGATCACCGAACCCAGCACGGCCCCGGCCGTCAGCCACAGGATGAAGGGCCACTGGATGTGCGCACGCATGACGACGGCACGCCCGGCGTTGCTGCCAAGCTGCACGAAGCCATGCACGGGAACCACCACCACCGGCGGCAGCACCAGCGTCATCGCGGCAATCATCAGAGAGCCACCTCCCAGCGAGAACGTGGCCGTGATCAGCGAGGTGAAGAAGCTCAACGCGACAAGCGCCCAGGCGTGCCAGTCAGTCAGCTCGGACAATGTCAATTGCACCATTGCGACTCGCAAGGCCGTCCGTCGCGATCTCCGTCCATCTCGGTACCCGGGCAGTTTCGAATGAAGTACGTGGCCTCCTCGCAAGAGGTCATCTGGGAGCACATGGTGCGTCCATCACAGGAATATCTCGAGGCCGGAAGTTCACTCAACTGCCGTGCCGTGGCGGCCTTCTCGGACATCGCTTCGCGCGCACTGGCTGCTTCAGCCAGGGAGGCACGCGATCTGTACTCCGAATAGGCGAACCAGCCGGTTACGCCGATCACGAGCAGGGGAAGCACGGCAGCGAGCCGCCGTCTCCCTGGGCGCTGACGTTCGGCTGCCGCGGCCGAAGGACGCGCAGTGCGCTGAGCGGGCCGCATGATCCTCACGGCGCGCTGCTTGCCGTCGGCGCCGGACTCCACCTCGAACGAGATCAGCTCGTTCAGCCTGGGCCGCCCACCCTCCCGCGGGAAGGCCGAGATATGGACGAACAGGTCTGCCTTCCCGTTGGCCGGCTTGATGAAGCCAAACCCGCGATCGTCATTCCATCTGACCAGAGTGCCGTGCTGCCTCATGCAGACAGTCTAGCCTTGCCGTGCTGCCTTCACCTCGTACTAGGAGCCCAGCGCCTCGAGTACCCGGTCGAAGTCCACTGGCTTGATCATGTGGGCATCGAATCCGGCCTCCGAGGCCCGCTTCACATCCTCGGGCTGCCCGTACCCGGTCAACGCCACGAGGCGGGCCGGGTTGTCGCGGGCGCGCAGGCGCCGCGCCACTTCATAGCCATTCATCCCGGGCAGGCCAATATCCAGCAGCACCATGTCCGCGGGAAAAGTCGAGGCCAGCGCCAGCGCTTCCTCCCCGCCGTACGCCGTCCGCACTTCGTGGCCGTGAATCTTCAGCAGCAGCGAGATGGAATCGGCCGCATCACGGTTGTCGTCGACGATGAGCACACGCTTCTGCCGGGCAACTGTGGTCGAAGGAGTCGGCAGGACATCTCCGGGAGCGGCCACCTGCGGCAGGCGGATCTCGAACCTCGACCCGGCGCCCTCTCCTTCGCTGTGGGCTGTCACCGTTCCGTCGTGCATTTCCACGAGCTGGCGCACTACAGACAGGCCGATACCCAGTCCACCCTGCGCACGATCCAGCGACCGCTCACTCTGTACGAAGAGATCGAAGATGGTCTTCAGAAGATCACTGGCGATGCCGAGTCCATTGTCCTGAACCGAAAGCACCGCGAGATCGCCTTCCTCGTGCAGGCCGACCTGTATTCTCCCGCCGGCATCGGTGTACTTGGCGGAGTTCGCGAGGATGTTGGCGAGGCACTGCACGAGCCGGGCCCGGTCGCCCCGTACGTATATCTCCGGCCAGTGGACCTCGCGCAGGACGATGTGTCCCTTCTCCTTCATCAACGGATCCACGGTCTCGAGGGCCTGTGCCACGACGGATCCCAGGTCGATCACCTCGCGATGCAGTTCGATGCGGCCCTGTGTAATGCGCGACACATCCAGAAGGTCGTCGACCAGCCGCGCGAGTTGCCTCACCTGACGGCGCACCACCTGCAGGGTGCTGTCCACGCGCTCGTCGCCAGGCGGCACGATTTTCGGCAGCAGGTCGCTGGCGGCGCGGATCGGAGCGAGCGGATTGCGCAGCTCATGCGCCAGCATGGCCAGAAACTCGTCCTTGCGCCGGTCGCTCTGGCGAAGTGCATTCTCCGCATCGCGCAACGCGGAGAGATGGTCCCGCATCTGGTATTGCCGCGCCCGCGACCGCAACGACGTGCGAATCGCACTCACCAGTGTGCGGAGGGATGTGGGACGCTCCAGCAGGGTGACATTGGTCATCATGCCGATCAGTCCGGCGAACTCGGGGGAAGCCTCCGCCTTGCCGAGCAGTATCACGGGCAGATCCGACCAGGACTCCTGCTGCTGCAGTGCCGTGACGATCTGGTGACCGCCGGAGCCGACCATTGAGGCATCCGTCATGACCAGCGTCGCGGCGCCGGCTTCCAGTTCCTTTGTAAGCTGGCCCACCGAGGCACAGACCAGACACTCGATGAATTCCCTTTCAAGGAAAGCGCAGATGGCCTCGCCATCCCGGCGTGTCACCGGCAACAGCAACACGCGACCTTGCGCGTCCTGGTCTTGCAGGGTGGTCATGCGCGGGTCGGCGACTCCGCGGCAGCCGCGGCGAGACCGACTTCGCTGGGCACGCCGGTGAGAATGCCCCTGAGGTTGAGCAGAGGATCACTGAGGTGAATACCGTCGGAATCGAACCAGATTTCACGGATGGCTCCTTCGTGCCCGCCGGTGCGTTTCTTGAGCGCCGAAATCGCCTTCTTCACGGACCCTGCGTGTTCGAAGTAGCGCAATACGACCACGGCATCAGCCAGATAGCTGGCCTCCACCGGAGCAGTCATCGAAGCGCCCATGAGACCCGCCTGTGCCACTACGAGAAACGTCGCCACGCCACGGTTGTTCAGGTAAGAGAGCATTTCGTGCAGCTGCGCCGTCAGGAAGCGGTCCTGTGGCATGGCGTTCAGGTAGCCATTGAGGCTGTCGATCACGATGACGCGGGCATCGCTCTCTTCCACGCAGCGGCGCACCAGCGAAACGAATTCCCCAGGGGATACTTCCGCGGGATCTACCGTACGCAGCATCATCGCCCCCGGCCCGGCGCCTTCCCTGATCTCCATCCCCAATCCCGCGGTGCGGGTCAGCAGCGCGGCCTTGGTCTCATCGAACATGAAAATGGCGGCGTGGTCCCCACGATCGACCGCAGCCTTCGCGTACTGGATGGCAATGGTGGACTTGCCGGTGCCCGGAGGACCGATCAGCAACGTACTGGTGCCGCGATCGATGCCGCCGCCCAGCAGGGAATCGAGCCTCGCCACTCCGCTGGCGATCAGGCTGCGTTGAAATCCCATGAAGTGCTCGGCCGCGACCAGGCGCGGGAAAACAGTGATGCCACCACGATAGATGCTGAAGTCGTGCAGGCCGCTGACGAACTGACTGGCGCGGAACTTGCGCACCTGCAGTTCGCGTCGCATCTGGCCAAAGGCGGGCGTATGGGACTCCAGACTGATGACTCCATGCGCAATGCTGTGCAGCTGCAGGTCCGGACCCTCTGCGGTGCGGTCATCAAGCATCACGACGGTGCAGGTGCGGCCCAGGAACAGCTGCTTCAGCGCCAGGATCTGCCGCCGGTAGCGCAGCGAGGTCTGCGACAGCAGGCGCAGTTCCGACAGCGAATCGACTACGACGCGTGTAGGCGTCAGACGGTCCAGTGCCGCAATCATCCTGCTCGTGGTCGCGGTGAGTTCGACCTCGGAGGCGTGCAGCATGGTGAGCTGGGAATCCTCCTCCAGCGCGCGCTCGTCGACGATCAGCTCCACGATGTCGATACCATCGAGCATCCACCCGTGAGATGCGGCAGCCGAATGCAATTCCAGCGCCGTCTCCGAAAGCGTCACGTAGAGGCAGCGCTCACCAGAGCGGACTCCCTCGAGCAGGAATTGCAGCGCAAGCGTGGTCTTGCCGGCGCCCGGATTGCCATCAACGAGATACATCCGCTCGGCGATCAGGCCGCCCATCAGGATGTCATCGAGGCCGGGAATGCCGGAGGCGCAGCGGCCCTGGAGGTTTGTCATCTTTATTCTGCTCCGGCCAGGAGAGGCCCAGCCCGTTGAATGCGGGATTATCGCAGTCGAAAAATGGAGCAGGCGACATGATTGACGCGTAGGACCTCTCCTACATCAGATCAGTCAGCGCGGTGGTGCCCGGCGAGCCGGCGAAGCTCATTGCCGAGAACATCCCCAGCGCAGCTTCCATGTGCTACGACTCGGATGCCAACCAGCTCGTCATACCGCTGAATGTCAACAACGGCCTGGTTTTCATCCCGCTCAAGGGCATCTATTCGCCGCGGCGAACTCGCTGAGGCAGGGCTTCGCTCTTGCTCACGGCGAGGCTTACGGCTTTCGAGATCCTGCGTTCGCGAGTCTCGGGCCGTTTTGCGCCCAGAACAGACTCCACCGACTCCTTCTGATGGGTATAGCTCAGTCGCTGCCAGCCTTTCCAGGCATGCGGCTGCCTGCGCAATGCCTTTTCGAGATCGGCGGGAATCTCGACCGTTCGCGCATCGGTGTCTGATTCAAAGCGGACTTGTACGGTTTCGCCACCTTCGATGCGCGCAGCCTCGCGGTTGCTCTTCCTAAGTGGAACGAACGTGCTGCCACTCATCCGGCAGATCGTGCTCCGGTAGGTATAGCCGTTCAGGGTGACCCTCACGCGCGCGCGGACCTTGCCGAAGACCGCTTCCGGATCAAACGGCACCGGAATGACGCACATGCTGCCTTCGCGAACGATCGTCACATTCACGTTCTTCGAGGGCATGACGCCTCAGGAAGGAAGCTGTTCGAAGGCAGGCACAGATTCGAGGTTTCTGTCCCAGTTTGCGCGACTGGCAATGAAGATGTGCGCGGTAGGTTGCGTAGGGACGTCAGTGTCCAGACTGCCCGCCGGGACCACCAGCATGGTGCGGTGCTCGCGCGGCAGCGCCCCGCCGCAGTCAGAGCAGAAGGCGCGGGAGTGGCGACTGTCCGGTACCTGGTACTTGCTCACTTTGTCCTGCCCGGCGAGCCAGGTCAGACGGGCTGAGGCGCTGAACAGGTTTGCACCATGCGCTGAACCTGTTCCCTTGCGGCATCGCTGGCAATGACAGAAGTAGAAGCGATCGAAGTCCCCTTCGATCTCGAACCGGACCTGTCCGCAAAGACAGGACCCCAGGTGCTTGTTCACGGCCTGCTCCTTACCGTCGCGGATTCAGTCTTGCTGGCGCACCCGCCTGATCGAACGGCCGCGCAAAAGTGAACGCGGTGGAAGTCGGGCCGTTGGCATGGAGGTGATCGAGACGATCGACGCCCTCCTGCCAGCTCGGCCGGTGGTGCTCGCTGACCCACCAGGCAACGTAGGTGGGCCATGGGCCGCTGCGAAACCACTGCGCCCTCTTCGACATCGCTTCGCCGTGCAGACCTCGGTAGGCGAATGCGGCGACTGACTCGAGGTCACGCCACATGCTGAATGCCATTGCGAAGTTGTCGACGGTCAATCCCTGCGGCCCGCAACGCGGTGTAACCACGGGACCCCAGGCGTGTTCCCAGGTCTGCACGTTGCGGACGGATCGCTCGAGGAACCCCGGGCTTGCCTCGGCGGAGGCATAGACGTTCTCTACACGATCAACAAATTCCTGCACGTCCGGATGGCCTACGGGCTCCTTCAGGACGCCGAACGTGAAGAATGCGATTCGATCCGCCATGAGCACCACTCCCTGCAATACCCAGGGAGATTGTAGCCCGGGTTCACCGGGCTATTGGTTGGGCGTCGAGTCGTTCACCTGCAGTCCGCCGCTGCTGTCGAGCGACCTGCGCTCGCCCACCGCGTCCAGCACACCGCGCAGCAGCAGATAGGCGCCCAGGACCACGGGGAACACCGGCCACCAGTCCTCCAGCCAGTCGAGCGAATAGCCGAACGCCGTGTTGGAGAGCGCGATGCCGCCGAAGAGCAGCAGCAGCACTCCGCCGAAGACCGAGCCGCCCAGCCTCGGAAACTTCAGGTCATCCGGCATGGTCATGGAATAGTTTCCCGTGATGGCCAGGTTGTACATGGCCGCCATGCGTCCCGCATCGATGACATTGAATGCCCAGATGAATACCGCGGAGAGTGTGAACACCGGCGCCAGATCGCCGTGCATCGAACTGCCGATGAACATGCAGACCAGCAGCACCGCGGCCGTCACGAAACCACGCCGGTAATAGCCGACGTAAATCTGGCCCATTCCGGGAATGAGCGACAGGAATGCCGCGAGTAGCGGCGCCTTGCGCCGCGGATCAAACATCATGTGTCCCGAGGTTCCCGCCTGGCCCGCAGATTCCCGCAACTCGTTCATCTTCCACTCCTAAGTACCGGATCCTTTTCGATCCGTGTTGTCCTGTTCAACGGAACCGGTGTCCGTCTGGTTCCATCGCGGCCCGATATTCTTCAGATCCGGCGCACGTAGCTGCCGCCACGTGCCCTGCACCGATCCGTCCACGGCATCCAGCATCGAGGCGCTCAGGCCATTCGCCGCCTCGGCACGCTCGCGCCACCAGGTATCCAGCGTACGGACGGGACTGACGGACAGTGCCCATGGCAGGCCAGTGAGAATCAGCAGCAGCATGGCAGCGACGTAGGCTCCTTCGAGCGCCGCACGCGGACGCTGGACGAAGCGAAGCCAGAGACTGTCGCGCGACCGCCGCCGGGCAACGATCGGGCGGCGCCTGGCGGTGGCCTTCAGAACGGAGTCCACCAGCGACACTTCTGGATCGTGCTCGGCAAGCGAGGGAATCTCCCGGAGCATTCGCGCGAGCGCGCCCTGCAATGCAAGGCAATCCTTGCAGGTCTTCACGTGCACCGGCCACAGTGCTGCCGAGCCAGTATCGGATTCGCCCTCGGCAAGCAGCACTGCGACGTCTTCGCAGGGTCTGCCTGAAGTCTGCGCCAGCACTGACTCTGCCAACCCTTCGACGGCCTCAGCGGAGGCGGAAACCTCGGTGCCGGAAAGCAGCGCGGCCAGCGCGCGGCATCGCGGGCAGGAGGCTTCGTGCGCCGTCATGCGGACGGCATCGACGTGGCCGATCGAATCCTCGATGGAGGAATACAGCAGCGCTTCGAATTCGCCGCAGTTCATGGCAATGCACCGTAAGTCGGATCGATGTCCAGGATCCGCCGGGCAAGCTCGATGCGCGCCCGGGTGGCGCGCGTCTTCACCGTGCCCAGCGGCAGAGACAGCATCTGCGCGATCTCCTTCTGCTCCAGTCCCTGGATGTCCTTGAGCAGGATCATTTCCCGGTGCGCCGGGCTCAGCTGCTCCATTGCGCGATATAGCAGCTGGTGGTTCTCGCCGACATCCCCGGTGGGCTGGGCCATGGTGCAGGCGGCGTCCGCAATGAGGTCGTCATCGGGCAATTCCTCAATCCGCGGAGACGCCCGTAGCTGCCTCAGCCTGTCGATGGCGCAGTTGCGGGTGATACGCAGCACCCACGCGGTGAAATTGGTCCCCACCTTGAAGGTATCGAGACTCCGATACACCCGGATCAGGGCCTCCTGCGCAATATCGCGCGCCTCCTCCCGATCGTGCAGGTAAAAGCGCGCGACACCATAGACACGCCCCTGCAACTGGCGCACGAGCACCTCCCAGGCCAGGGCGTCCCCTTTGATGCAGCGGCGCAACAGGTCGTCGAGGTCCAAAGCCGTCGGACTCCCCGGCCGGCGTCGGCCTTGTCCCTGCGAGGCTTAACGGAAACAGCGGCCAGGAAGTTTCATCCGCCCTCGTCGTGCGAGAAGCCGAGGCAGTGCGCGAGCTCATGCCCCAGGGTGACTGTGGCCTGATCGTCGACGCGGGCAGGCCGCTTCAGCAGGTAGATGTCGCACCGATACTCCCTGGTGCCGGGATTGTGCCGGAGTACCGAGAAGCCGTGGGGACGCGTCCTGGCGCGCTTGCCAACTTCGAAAGCAACCTTTGAAAGCTCGCTATGGGATACCCAGTGGATGGCAATCCGCACTTCCGGAACCACTACGGCGGCCTCCCAGGCTTCGGATGAGGCTGCCACCGGCGACGAAATGCCCCAGCCCAGAAGCAGGCCGGCTACGAATGGAATGAAGCATCGGAAACGCATGGCCTGCTGATATAGGGACAGGCGGATGCCCCTGCATGATCGGCGCCGGTGGAGCGGTGATTTATCTTGATATCGGGCGTCAGCAGGCCGGGAACCCTGCTAGCCTGCCTCCCGGACGAAAATGAGTACGCCAACGGACAACCCGATCGCCACCTATGTGGTTGCGGACCTGGTGCTCGACCTGCGCACCCGGCGTGCCGAACTGCAGGGCCGGTCACTCGAACTCAACACCCTGAGCTTCGAACTGCTGCGGGAACTCGTCGCCGCGGCTCCGGAGACCGTCACCTACGACCAGCTTGCGGAGCGTGTCTGGGGACGCTCCTTCGTGAGCCAGGAGGCGATCGCACAGCGGATCAAGCTGCTTCGCCAGGCCCTGTCCGAGGATGGTGCAAACCCGCGGTACATAGAAGCCGTCCGGGGAAAGGGTTACCGGATCAAGGCCCCTGTAGAGGCCAGGACGTTACAGCCGGGCGAACCGCCACCGCCGTCCCGGCGAAAGTGGCGCCTGGCGAGCGCAATTGCCATCACGCTCCTGGCTGCCGGAGTGGGCGTGGCCGTGATCCTCAAGCCCGACCCCGACACGGGCGTGATGCCCAACTCCGTGGCGGTGCTTCCGTTCCAGAACACCGGTCCGCAGCCCGCCAGCGGCGACTGTGCAACGACGGCGCATGCCGAGATCGTGCACCAGCTGACAGAGTCCGGACTGAATGTGATCGCGCGCAATTCCGTGCTCCGCTACGCCAGCGACAGGCCTCCCCTCAAGGAGCTGGCCGATGACCTGCACGTCGGCATGATCCTCGACGGAACGATCCGCTGCGACGGCGAGCGCGTGAACCTCATCCTCGACCTGACGGATCCGGCGACGGGCAGGAGTCTGTGGGGCGACACCTATGAAGGCAGCCTGGACGAGTTCGATGCGATCCAGCGGGAAGTTGCCTCGCGCGTCACCGCCAAAGCGGACGCCAGACTTGCCTCCGTTTCGGCGAACACGTCGACACAGCAACCCTCCTCATTTGCAGCGACTGCAGCCCTGATGCGCGCCATCGAGGCTTACCAGCAGTCGCGCGTTCCCGATGCCCTCCAGCACCTGGACCGCGCCATCGCAGTGGATGAGCACTTTGCACGCGCCTATGCCTACCGCGGCGTCGTCCGCGCACAACAGTTGATCAATACCAATTTCGGAGTCGCCAGCGGCGCCCGCGAGCAGGACGAGATCGTGCGTCTCGTCCGCGAGGACGCCACCCGCGCGCTGCAGCTCGAACCGAACCTGGGATTGGCGCATGTCGCGCTGGGCATCGTGGACGCCTTCTTCTGGCGCTGGACCGAGGCGCGCAATACCTTCGAACGGGCCCGCCGAGCCACCCCGAATGATCCGGAAGTTCTCTTCTACTACTCGCTCTTCCAGACCGCCATGGATGGCGACAGGACACTGGCCGTCGAGACGGCGCGCCGGGCCGTCGCACTCGACCCGTACAGTGTCCCTGCCCGTGCAGTGCTGTGGATCTCGCTCTGGACAATGGGTGAGCGCGCCGCAGCGCTGTCGGTGATGCGCGAGGCCGCGCGTCTGTCCGGCACGAATCCGGCGATCATGGGGCCGCTCTCACTGTCCGAGTTCAATGCCGGAAATCATGCGGAAGCCGAAAGGCTGCAGCGGCTGATCGACGAGCTCATCGACAACAACCCCGTAGGCCCATCGATGGCGAACCGGCATGCGTACGGTTGGGCGTTGTTCGGATTCCCCGACGAGGCTGCGCGCGACATCGGCATATTCGAGAAGTGGCGGCTGACCACCGGCGCCAATATCGGGCTGGGCGACCAGGCCACCACCTATCTGGCGGCGCGGGACTACGCCAATGCGCAAGGGACGCTCGAGCGCGCGGCTGCAAAGGTTCGGGCCGGGCAACCGGATGCGGGATTCTTCCGGCTGCGTAACATTCGACTGAATATCTTTGCCGATCCGGCTCTCGAGAGGCCGGAGTTCGTCGCCGTTCGCGCGAAGCTCACGGGCCGTTAGTCTGTACGCGTATTGGGGCGCCTTCTGCCGCCCCGCCCGAGACGATGGACTCAACTGCAGCGTGGCGGAACTAGGGATAGTCCACAAGGAACACACGCAGGAGCCAGTGCACAGTTGCGCCAGATAACTATGCGACAAGCTCAATCGAAAAACGTGGACTGCGTCTCGATCGCTTCCTCAACAGGTGCCTGCTTTCGAACGTCCTTCGGGTCCTCACCATCACCTTGAGGAGTGGCGCCCGTGCTGTTCTTAGTTTCATCTTTCCATGCAGAGGCAAATTTCTCCCTGTTCACTCCGGCGAAATCCAAAAAGGCCCCAATCATCGCTCTTGACTGGACACTCAACATGTCGAATGTCGGACATTCACGCCTATATGCAGCGCTCTCCAAATCACGTGCAACACTAAAAAGCATTCCGTCCTTGAGCAGTCTACCGGCCTGGTCTGCGACAATTTCCGCCGGAATGGAATTCAAATCGGATCTGAATCTCTCTTCGACCTGACGCGCCGTCGCTCTGCCACCCGGCGCATACTTCTCAATCAAACGTACAGCAAGATTCAGTGCGCGAGTCCCAGAATGAGTACTCGCTTCGCCAAACCTTACCGCGTTCAATAGCAGCTCGCGACGCTCCTCTATCGAACGGAAAGCGGCACCGACACTGATATAGTCCAACCCAGCACAGGCGATTGACGCAGAAAAATATGCCAAGCGGCCAGTTGCCGCCGCGGCGTCTGACCCGGGATGCGCTGTTGTCGAAAGACCAGCCATTTCCGAGAAGCTCGACAATGCCCCGACTACAGAGGCTGGCCCAAAGCCGTCAGCCAACGACGCCAAGATCGACTTGCGCGCGTCTCCAAGTCTCCTTTCTTTTCTCCGTCTGTCGACCGATGAAAGTACAGCAATAAACTCTTCATCGGTCAGCCTCTCCTTAAATAGGACGCTCGGACTTTCCCGAATGCGCTGGAGATCCGCTCCATCTATAACGGACAGTCCAAGCTTCGCAGCTATGTCACGCAATATCGGACGACTATCGGTCGTTGCGACATACGCTCCGTCAACATCTAAAGCGTCGACCAGACCACGAGTCCACATCAAGCGCTCGACTGCTCTCGGCTTCATCTTGTACTTGATGTCAACGATCTCCACGCGCCGAGTCGCACCGGCCGGCCGCTCGTAGAGCAGCAGATCCACGTCTGTCACGTCCTCACCGTTGTATCGCAGCGGAACTCCACGCGCGACGAAGAACCCGGCTCGTAAGAAGTATGCTCGAAGCAACTCCTCTAACTCGTAACCGATTGACCCTGGCGGCTTACTCATCTGAATCCTCCGCCTCCACGCACCGCATCGAGGACATCCTGCGTACGCCGTCTACTCATCGCTGTTTGTTTCTTCCGGACCGCGACACGCGCATCTTCCGGCCCTTTGTACAACGACATGGGCGCACCAGGGAGGACAGCGAGCGACTCGGCAGACGCATCTCCGGTCGTCAGCACTTGCAGAGCAAGCAGCCCAACTTCACGCTTCAACAAACGCATATGAAACCTACTCGGATACTGCGCATCAGGTCTCAGGGCAACCACCCTATTCACCTCCAGCACACGGTAGTCCATACCGATCGCCGTCGCGGGGCCGATTTCGCGTCCACTTACAAGTTTCGAAATCAGAATGCTCGGTAGAGAAATGCGCCCCATCGAAGATGAGCGAGCCGTTATGCCGTACGTCAACGCCGACACCAGTGCCTTGGCCATATCAAAGCAATCGTCGACCATTGGACTAACGAACTTATGGAACGCCGCCGGAGAGGTTACATAGGCGTGCTCCCCAGACTCATTTCCGACGATATTGACATCGTATAGGCCCGCCGCTCTAAGTTTTTCGAATAGCGCCGCCCCAAGAATCTTCTCTATTTCTTCGAACGTTACGCAGCCCCGCTGCTCTAGCATTTCTCGGACGACTTGAACCTTTGACCCCTCACCATCGTTTAGAGACTGCAAGACCCTAGCTGTCTTTTGCACAGAGTCGCGTTTGAAGAGATTTCCATTGAATAGGAGGCGGTCATCGCCTTCTCCCTCCGAGTCGACGAAGCCTATCTGCTCAGCCCTGTTCAGGAAGTCGCGAACCTCTCCCGACGTCATCTTGTGCGTATCGCCGACTTCCTCCGCAACATCCTTTCGCTTGACCGGCTCGACGGAAGCAGTCTCACCAATTGCAAGAGCGGCTCTCTCGTATTTGCTCGGGCTAGCGTCTTCAAAAAGATCCGCTGCATGACCGAGCACTCCCCTAGTCGTAACCCCTAGGACTGCTACTTCAGTAGTGGACACATCAACTAGCCGCTTTTCCTGCAATACGCCGAGAAGGCCATCCAATTCGTAGTGAGGATTGAGGCCGCTAGCCGTTGCTATCGCCTTCACCGCCGCTTTCGGTACCGTAGCGTCAGACGTTTCTCCAAGCTTAGCCAGCAGCGTGGCAGCCTTTGCGGCTTGGTCGATGGCCGGAAACTCCGCTGAGCCATTGGAATCGAGTACGAGCTTCTTGCCGTGATGGATTACCCACGCCCCGGCGTTCTCCTTTACATTTGTTGCCATCAGAAGGTACCGCCTAGCTCGTGCCTCTTAAGCTGAACGATCACTTTGCTGCTCTCTCAATCGCAAGTTTGAGGAGACTGATCAGCTCCTTCGCACTGACATCCGCCTTCACTTGATGAGCCTCTCCTTCCTTCCCGAAATAGAGCTCCGTAAGCTTTGCGCGAAGCTCGGATTGTTTCTCGGCAGGGAGGCTCTCCAAGAACGGGCCAAGAGACGCGAGTTCGAGCTCGACACGCTTCGCACGATCCGCTGTCGTGCGGTGTCGGGCCGACTCCCTTCCTGTATAGACCGTGGCGCCCAAGATCAGAAAGGCAAATAGCATTCTGGCAATCGTCAACTTGAGATCGACTTCATGCGTGGACGCAAGAGCCCACACTCCGACGCCAATTGAAACGGCAAAGAAAGCGACGGTAATACCTCTCCACACGTTCGCCATTGATGTTTCCGCATCCGCCGTCTTTTGGTAGTTACCCGTGACGCCGATATTGCCGATAATTTTTAGAACATCCTTGGCGTGGTCACGGTCCTTTTCCATCGCTCCGACAATCTCGAGAGCACGAGCCGCCAAGGAGTCGCGGTCGGCCTTCGCGGCGTCCTTCAACTGCTTCATCAGCTGGTCGTGTTCCTCCAACCTCGCATCGGAGGCGGATTTCGAGGACTGGACAAACTCCTGTTCTTTTGCGGCGTACTGAGTTTGAACAGCCTGTACGACGTTCAACGCATCGGCATTTTGTTTTGCGACAGTCTCAGACAGCTTTTGAACTTGAGAAACGAGCTCGCCAACTCTTGCTGTGAGATCCTCTCGCTCTTTACGGAGCCTGTCTCTTTCTTCCAGGGCCGACTTGAGAATTCCTTGCACCTGACTAGCAAAGTCATTCGCGAGCTTCCCGATGTCTTCACCAGCAAGAATAGGGATCTGGGACAGAGCTGGAAATCCCGTTTGCTCCACCGAATTGACGGCATTTGTCAGATGGGCAATATTCTTGTTGCTTATGAAGTTGCGGATTTCATTGGCCGCCCCCGCGAGCGCCTTATTCAACTGGCTGAGCGCGGCCTTGCTAATCAATGTCGCCGGACAGCTTTGCAGCCTCTGCTCCACCACCAGCACGAACTCGAACACCTGCTGCGCAAGTCCAAATGCTTGCGGATCAAGCGCCGTGTCGATTAGAACGGGATCGCCCTTGAGACCGGAGAACTGCTCGATTGCAGTCCAGATTGGGTGATCTTTCACTTCCTGTTCACCAGCCATCGCACATCCTCTTCTTCTTTTGTTCCGGTCGAAGACTGTGGTCGCAGCACTCTGGAGGAGATCACCTGTAAGGGGCCGCAGAAGAGAAGGCCCACCTCTGTCGAGGCGGGCCTAAGGAAAGACACTCCGCGCTAACGGCGTCCCTGCTGTCAGCTCAAAATCAAATTACCCGCACTTCGAATCCCCGCAGTTGAGGCACGTCATGCACCCATCCATCATGACCACCGCCGCCGTGCTGCACTTGCTGCACAACTGCGCCCCCTCCGGGAAGTGCGACTTCGAAAACGCATCCGTCTGCTTCTGCTTGGCCTCGAACTCCGCCCGCTTCTCCGCCACCAGCTTCTTTTGGTGCTCGTCGAGCTCGGGCCGGCGCAGCAGGCCGATCATCTGCAGGTGCTTCTCGATCACATAGCCAAGTTCGGCAATGATCGAAGGCATGAACCTTCCACCCGGCTGCCAGTAGCCGCCGCGTGGGTCGAACACGGCCTTCAGTTCCTCTACCAGGAAGGCCACGTCGCCGCCCTT
>Ga0315910_10001879_pt1 | contig 18948 bp, 17 predicted proteins | sample EdamamesoilMG_FD_204470 | JGI IMG/M metagenome (GOLD analysis project Ga0315910, IMG submission 204470) | Garden soil microbial communities collected in Santa Monica, California, United States - Edamame soil | ecosystem: Environmental > Terrestrial > Soil > Garden | place: USA: California...
GCGGGCGAGCTTGCCGGGCACACCGGCGACCGCGATCGAGGGCTGGGCGCGAGGCTCTCGGAGACGCCGCGCATGCCGTTGATGACTGGCCGCACCGCGCGCTGCGCGTTCTAGCGCGTCCTTCCCTCGAGACGTCTTCTTCGCCAAACATCGGACCGGCGTAAACCGCCAGCCGAGCACGCCGCTCAACAAGCGGTGGAGCGGCGTTCGACGCGTGGGCCCCGCCTCCAGGACGAAGGCGTCGATGTTGCGGTAAGTTCATGGAACGTGCCGGGCGCGTTGCGTGCTCGGCGCCGCGTCTTCGAGCACGCCGGGGCCGCCCCCGGTACCACGGTCGCCGACGCGGTGTGGGCACGCCCCCTGGCCGCCTGCGTCGGCCCATACGAACGTGCGACGAGGCGGGTCTGGCTTCGTCTCTCGTGTGTTCGCCGCATGAGCGCCCAGCGCTCGGAGGACTACATATGGTCACAACGTGCTCACGCGCCAGCGCGCGCGGTCGGCTCGCGCTCGGTCTCCTGCTCCTGCTGCCGCTCTGGCTCGTACCGAGTCGCGCGCGAGCACAGGCCGGGTTCAACGACGACCGGGTGATGCTGCAAGGCTTCTATTGGGAATCCGCCCGCCACGGCAACTCGCATTTCACGCAGTTCGGCGCGCGGCGCTGGTACGAGGTCGTGCGTGGCCTGGCGCCCACGATAGCCAACGGCCGCTTCGACTTGGTCTGGCTGCCCCCGCCGGCGTTCTCCGGCAGCGCCGACGCCAACGCCGAGCATCCGAGCGCGGGCTACGCCCCGCAGGAATATTTCGAGCTCGCGAACAGCTATGGCAGCTTCGAGCAGCACCGCAAGCTGCTGGAGGCCTTGCTCCAGGCCGGCGTCGAGCCCGTCGCGGACATCGTCATCAATCACCGCAATGGAACCAGCGGCTGGGCAGGTTTTCAGAAGCCAGCGTGGGGCACCGGGGCGATCTGCAAAGACGACGAAGCCTTCAGCGATCCGCGCTCGGAGGTGAACGGCACGCCGGTCGCCAGGCGCGGTGATTGCGAAGAACAGACCGACTACGCTCAGCAGACCTATGCGTATCCGTCGTTCCGCGACGTCAACCACACGGACGTGAGTGTGCGTCGCGACATCGTTCGTTCCTTGCTGCAGCTCCGCTCGCTCGGCTACCGCGGCTGGCGCTACGACATGGTGCACGGCTACCATGGCAAGTGGATCGCCTGCTACAACGCGGCGACGAAGCCGACGTTCTCGGTGGGGGAGTTCGACTGGGGCGCACACAGCCAGCAGCGCGGCTGGATCTGGGCGACCAGCACGCAGCCCACCGCGGAGGGCGCCGATCACCTGAAGAGCTCGAGCAACGTCTTCGACTTTACGAGCTTCTTCAGTCTGAAGGCCATCAACGACGGCCGCTACAGCGCGCTCTACGGCTTCGGCAACGGCATCGGCATGGTCGCCGACACCAGCGACGGGTTACCTTGGAAGAACCGTGCCGTCACCTTCGTGGAGAACCACGATACCGGCTACCGCACCCACGAAGACGGCACGCCCGAGGCCGATCACGTCTTCGACAGCTTCAGCAATGGCTGGCAGGTGGAGCAGGCCTACGCCCAGGTCTTGACGCACCCGGGCGTTCCGACCGTCTACTGGAAACACTACTTCGACTGGGGCTCGTCGCTGCAGAGCAAGCTCAAGGCGTTGATCAACGCGCGCAAGGTGGCGGGCGTCAACTCGGGGAGCGCGGTGCACCTGCAAAACAACGCGGCGGCTCGCGGCGTGTACGCCGCCTTCGTCGAGGGCAGCAGCGGGCCCTTGTACGTGCGCATCGGTGGCAGCGACGCAGACTGGCAGCCCAACGCCTCGGGTTACTCGAACTATCGCGAGTATGCGGCCGGCGACGGCTGGAAGGTCTGGGTGGCCTTGCCGGGAAACCCGCCCGTTCAGCAAGCGCGCCGCCATGGGCCGTTCCCCGTGCCGGTGTATCAAGGGGCCGATCGAGTTCAGGTTCCCGACGAGCCTGCCTGTCGCTGAGCGAGCGTCTCGGGTGGGGGCCCGGGCGCCGGCCCCGCGCCTCACTCGCTGCGTAGCGCCCGCACGATGTCGAGTCGAGCGGCGCGTCGCGCCGGATACGTCCCGAAAGCCAGGCCGATCACCAGGCTCACGGCCACACCGCCCAGCACCGCCCAAGGCGCGATGACCAGCTCCCAGCCGCCGAGCACGTGCCGCAGCACGACCGCCGCCAGGGCCGCCAGAGCGGCTCCGAGGCTCACGCCGAGGACCCCGCCGGTGCCGGTGAGGAGCAGCGCTTCCACCGCGAACTGTGCCCCGATGGCGCCCGGCGGCGCGCCGACGGCCCGGCGAATGCCGATCTCGACGCTGCGCTCGCTGACGCTGACCAGCATCACGTTCATGACGTTGATGCCGGACACGAGCAGCGAGATGGCGGTCGCGCCGAACAGCAGCACGCGCAGGATGGCCAGGATCAGCTCGCCCTGCCGCGCCTGGGCGTTCGGTTCGAGCTCGTAGTTGTGAACCCCGAAATGGCGGCGTGCGAGCGCCGCGCCCACCAGCAGCCGGACGTCGTCCAGCGGCATCAGCGACGAGACTCGCTGCTCGGGGCGGACCAGCACCGCGTCCGCGACGCGCTCGCGGTTGTGCGTGGCATCGTAGCGGGTCTCGGGCACCAGCACCTTGCGGTTCCAGATCCGGGTCGAGTCCGTGCTGCCCAGCATGGGTTTGTCCTCGAGCACGCCGACCACGCGCCAGACCTCGCCCTCGATACGCACGCCAGCCCCGAGCGGCTCTGCGTCCGCGAACAACTCCGCGGCGACCTCGTGACCGAGCACGCAGACAGGGCTGCGGCCCTCCAGGTCATCCGAGTCGAAGAATCGCCCGCGCGCGAGCCGCAACCGGTATACCTCCGGCGTCTCCAGCCGGGCGCTCGCCAGCGTCACGCGCTTCTCCTCGGCGCCGAAGCGCGCGACGCTATCGTGCCCACGCTCGGAGCTGACCCATGCCTGGCCGAGCGTACGCGACGCCGACAGCTCGCGGGCGTCGGCGCGGGACAGCTCGCGGTGTGTGCGGCGCTGCTGGGCCGGTGGCAGAGCCTTTCCCCGCACCACCACCAGGTCGCTCTCGCTCGCTTCTTGCTCGGCCTGGAGCAGCGCACCACGCCCGCCGTCGAGCAGCGCCACGAGCAGCACCAGCGAGCTCGTGCCGAGTACGATGCCCAGCAACGCCAGCAGCGTGCGCACCCGCTGCGCGAGCAGCGCGCGCGCGGCACCCCGCAGTGCCGCGCCGCTCATCGCCGCACCGCCTCCACCGGCTGGAGACTCGCCGCGCGCCGCGCCGGCAGCCAGCCGAACAGCGCGCCCGTGCCGACCGAGCTGAGCAGCGCCGCGAGCACCGCCGGCCAGGACACCGACCCGACCCAGGTCGGGATCAGCCGCTCGAGCAGCAACGAGGCGGCGCTGGCGAGCCCCACACCGGCGAGCACGCCGAGCCCGCCGCCCGACAGTGAGAGCAGCACGGCCTCGCTCAGGAACTGCGCCACGATGTGCGCCGGCCGCGCTCCGATCGCTCTCTGGATGCCGATCTCCTGCACCCGCTCGTTCACGCTGACCAGCATCATGTTCATGATGCCGACGCCGCCGATCAACAGCGCGACGCCTGCCAGGCAGCCTGCGATCGCCTCCATGATCACGAAGGCCTGCTCGAACTTGCGCAGCATGCCCGCGAAATCCAGGAGCGAGAAATCGTCGACGCCGTGGTGGGTCTCGGACAGGCGTGCGTTCACCACGCGCTTGACCAGGTCGTTCGAAGCGACGGCGTCCGTCACCAGCATCACCAGCGCGCGCTGCGGCAGGTCCGGGTAGTGCTCTTCCGCCGCCTCCGCCGGGATCACCACGAGCTTCTCCCAGTCGAAGCCCAATCCGAACCCGAAGCGAGGCTGGGGCGCGAACACGCCGACCACGCGACAGCGCAGCCCGCCGATCGAGACCTGGCGCCCGAGCAACGTGCCTGGCGCTCGCCCGAGCGCCTGCGCGACGGGAAAACCGATCACACAGACGCGCGCGTGCTCGTGGTGTTCGCGCTCGTCGAAGCCCCTGCCGTGGGCGATGCGGAAACGTAGCGCCTCGACGAAGCGCTGGTCTCCGGCGACCAGGTCGGCCTGCGTCGCCGAGCCGTCGTCCGCGCTCACGTCGTGGTTCCGAAATGAGGCGAACCTCGTCGCGTCGAGCACGTGTGGCAGCTCGGTCAGCGAGCGCTGCAGATCGTCGTCCGTGAGCCCCTTCCGGTAGGCCGCGGCCTTGGCGCGCGCGCGCTCCGGCGCCTTCGGCAAGATCAGGATCAGGCGCGCGCCGCCCACCTCCTCGACGCCGCGTTTTAGCGTGGCAAACCCGCCCTGCGCCAGCGACGTCATCAGCACGATCGCCGAGGCCCCGACGAAGACGCTGAGCAGCGTCAGGGCGGCACGAAATCGGTGCGCGAGCAGGGCACGCGCAGCCAGACCGATGTTGCTCCACAGGCTCACGGCTTCATCTCGCTCGCGGCGGCCGACGGCGGATCGATCAGGACTCGATCGCCGGCGTTCAGGCCCGAGAGCAGCTCCAGCTCGCGGTCGTTGCGGGCGCCCAGCGTGACCTCGACCTGCTCGGTGCGCGGCTCGCGCTCGCCGTCGAGCACCCGGGTCACGGTCGAGCGGCCATTGGCCTTGGCCACGGCCTCGATCGGCACCATGATCGCGTTGGCCCGTTGCTCGAGCTGGATGCGCACGTCCGCGGTCATGCCCGGCTTGATGGCCTCGTCTGCCGCGAGCAGCTCTGCCTCCACCGGGAACACGTCCAGATCCTTGTCCGACGGCCGCGACGAGGCAGGCGCCACGCGTGTGATCTTGGCCGAGTATGTCTTGCCGGGTAGAGCGTCGAAGCTCACGCTCGCGAGCGCGCCGGGGCGCACCTTGGCCACGTCGATCTGATTCAGGTCCACCTTCACGAGCAGCACCGAGAGATCGGCGATGGTGAGCAAGGGCTTGCCGTTCAACGTCGCCTGTACGCCGGGCACGACCACTTCGCCCACCTCCGTCGCTCGCTGGATCACCGTCCCGTCGATCGGCGCACGGATGCGCGTGTCGCGCGCCCGATCGCGGGCCGCGCCCAGGCGCACCTCCAGCAGACGTTGCTCGGCCAAGCGCGAGCGCAGCTCGTGCTCCGCCACGTCGAGCTCTGCGCTCGGCAGCACGCGCTCTTCGATCGCGCGCCGCGTGCGCGCCAGGGTCAAGCGTGACAGATCGATCCCGGCGCGGGTGCGCTCGAGCTCGGCTTCCGCGGCGGCCACCTCGCGCTCGAGCTCGGTGGGATCCAGCTGCACCAGCACGTCACCCTTTCGCACGCGGTCGCCCTCGTCGGCGCGCACCGCGACCACGCTGCCCGCGAGCTTGCTCTTCAGCTCGATCTTCTCGCGCGGCTCGACGCGCCCGGTCTCCAGGATCTCGAGACCGAGCGTGCCGCGTGTGGCGGTCACCACGCGTGCGGGATCGAGCGGCGGCGCGCCGCTGCTCGCGCGTGCGAGCGCGGCGCCTGCGATGCCCAGCGCGAGCAAGAGCCCGAGCCCGAGCGGCCATTGGCTGCGTGCCATCACGACGCGACCTCCAGGGCGCGCCGCGCGGGCTCTGGCGCCGAGGCGGGCGCAGCGGCGCCTTGCAGCTGTCCGTCCGCGAACGTGACCAAACGGCTCGCGTAGCTGGCCACGGCTCGGTCGTGGGTGACGATCACGATCGTCATGCCCTCGCGATGCAGCCCGCCGAGCAGCTCGAGCACCTGCAGGCTCGTGGTCGAATCCAGCGCGCCGGTAGGCTCGTCGGCGAGCAAGAGCGGGGGGTTCTGCACGATCGCCCGAGCCAGGCTCACGCGCTGCTGCTGGCCGCCCGAGAGCTGGCTCGGCAGGTGCCGCGCCCGCGCGGCCAGCCCCACCCGCTCCAGCGCCGTGAGGGCGCGCCGCCGGCGCTCGGCGGCGCGCACGCCGGCGTACACCAGCGGCAGCTCCACGTTGCTCAGCGCCGTCTCCCGCGGCAGCAGATGGAAGGCCTGGAAGACGAAGCCGATGTTCAGGTTGCGCTGACGCGACAGCTCGGCTTCGTCGAGCTGATCCACGGCTTCTCCCGCCAGGAAGTAGCGGCCGGACGTCGGGCGGTCCAGCGTGCCGATGACATTCAGCGCGGTCGACTTGCCCGAGCCAGAGGCGCCCATGATGGCCACGAGCTCGCCCCGGTCGATGCGCAGGGACACCGAGCGCAGGGCGAACACGTCGACCTCCCCCATGCGATAGACCTTCGATACGCGCTCCAGACGCACCAGCTCATCGTGGGCAGCCCTTTCCATCGTCTCTCCTGGCGAAGTCGTGCGTCGACCTCGGCTGTTGGGGAGCCTCGCACCGGGGCGGCTGCCAAGCCATCCGGGCTGAACCCTGAATTATCCCTGAGGCACCCCTAGGGGATGAGACGGCGGCGCCCGGTCGTGTCCGGAATCCTGGGGTTAGCCGCCCAGCCTCAGCCAGCGACGCGCGGCCCAGCCCGCCGCAGCGAGAAGTAGCATCGGGACGATCAACGCGAGCGCGTACGCGCCCGATGGCAGCAGCTTCGCGCCTGCCGCGCTGAGCGCCGCGGCGTAGATGGTATCGCCGAGCGCCGCGGACAGGAGGAAGTGCCGGAGCGGCATGCGTGTCGCCCCGGCGGACAGGGCCAGCGCCTCGGCGAGCATCGGTACGGGGCGGCTCAGGAACACGCCTAGCATGCTGGGAGCGCTCGGGGCGCTCGGCGCCCAGCGCCGCGGGGCGAGCCGCCCGAGAGCATATCCGATGGCGTGCCCGAGGATCAGACCGACGAGGCAGCAAACGAAACCCAGCAGCAGCCCCAGCCGAGCACCGAGCATCAGGCCCACGGCGCTCGACGGAACGGGCAGCAGCACGTCCGCCGCGAGCAGCAGCGCACCGGTCGCCGCGAACACCGGCGCCCGAGCGTCCGCCGCCGACAGCCAGCGCTCTCCGGGCAGCTCGCCGACGAGCGCAAAGGGTAAGCTCAGCAGCAGGGCGGACACCGCGATGACGGCGAGGAGCCGCCAGTAGCCACGCAACGCCGACATCTCTTCCGGGCGGGCGGCGTCTTCAGAAGGCGCGGCTGAAGCGCAACGCCGCCAGCGGCAGCCAAGGCTCGATGCGGTCCAGCTCGTGCCGCACCGCAGCGGGGTCCGCGTCGGGCCCTGACAGCACCGAGTCCTCGGTCAAGCGCGTGTCGAGGATGCGCCGCAGGCCCACCCCGAGCGAGAAGCGCAGCGTGCGATGGATCACCCAGGTATGACCGACCTCCATGTAGACGTTGTGTGAGGCCAGGCCGACCTCGTACGTGAGCTTGTACAGGTAACCGAGCGCGACGTACGGGCGGAAGCCGCCGACGTTGAAGGTATAACGCGCCGAGCCCGTGAACAGCGCCGCGGGGTTCGCCTCCAGGCCCACGCCCGCGAACAGATCCAGGCGCCGCATCGGCACGTTCAGCACCCCGAGCAACAGGGCCAGGTTGCCCTCGGGGCCCGCCCCGACCGCCACCTCCGACACGACCACGCGCCGCTTGTGCTCGAGCGCTGCCGCGAAGCGCTCGTCGGGGCCGTAGATGCGGCGGCCCGCCGGCGTCTGGATGCCGAACTGCCGCGCTTCGGCTGGCGCTGCCCGCAGCGCGAGCGCCGCGGCCATGACGAGGAGGAGCCTGTGAGGGCGCCGGAGCAGGCTGATGATCACTCCACCCTCCTACCGAACACGAACGACACGTAGACCTGCCAAGGATGCTCTTCGCGCAGCACGGCGAGCTCCTCGAGCGATTGTTCGTTGTTGTAGCCGTTCGGGTCGAGCAGGTAGGAGTTGATGAGCGAGCCCGCCATGCTGTGGCGTGCACCGATGAACAGGTAGTGCTCGGCGCTGTCGCCCCGGTACAGCGGCAGGCCGAGCTCGAGCGGCGTCGCGTAGGCGAGCCAGAGGCTGTCGCGCAGCCGCGCCTCGATCGACACACCCACGCCGTAGCTGAGTGGCACGCCGCCGAGCTCGAAATGGACCCGCAGGCCCGCGCCGGCCATGCCCGCGAAGTTCTGGTATGCGCCGAGCGGCGGGCTGAGCAGCGCACGCAAATGTGGGCTCAGATGCGCGGTGCGGTAGGCGACCGCGACACCCAGGCGGGTCTCGTCGATGCTGCGGCGGCCCGTCAGGTGCGTGCTGGCGCGCTCGAACACGATGCTGGGCCACCAGAAGCGCTGGCTCCGGAGCGCGCTGCCGGGGGCGAGGTAAACGCGCGCGCCGTTCTCTGCGCCGCCGCCCTGGGCCCCGTCAACGTTCGCGGTCGAGTCGGCGCGCGCGCTGCCGGGCAAGGACGACCCGAGGCCGAGGCCGGCGAGCGCGACTCGCGAGCAGACGGCGACGAGCCGGGCGGGGCGCGTGCGGTGGCCGCTCATGGCGTCGGTGCCGGACGGGGCGCGGCCTCGTAGCTCGCTGGCAGATCACCGCCAGGCGCTGCCGATGCGGGCGGCGGCGCTGCGGAGGCGCCGGGCCGCGCCGCTGCTGGATCGCGCGGCGCGGGCGCGTCGTGCCAGCCGGGGGCGCGGGGCAGGGCGGGAACGGCCTGCCCGTTCGCGTCGGCCTGCTCGGGCTCGCACAGCGAGGTGATGCGGCTGATGGGGAAGGCGATCAAGAGCCAGTGGTCCGTATAGAAGTCGAGCTGCGGGTAGAGCAGGCGGCGACAGCGGTGGTCACGGCGCATGCGCTCGAGCAGCACGGCGTAGTGATCCGGCTCTGCGAGCACGAAGACGCCAAAGACGGAGAGCCCGCTGTCCTCTTCGGTGACGAAGCGCGCCTCGGGCGAGGCGGGCGGCTCGGAGGGGGAGCCGGCGTACAGCGCCTGCTTGCTATGGTAGAGGGTGCAGCTCGCGAGCAGCAGCAGGGCGAGCAGGCCCAGCCAGGCCCGCGCGGCGGGGCGCACGCGCGTCGGTGTCCGAACGGCAAAGAACATGGGCGACGCTCGTTAACCTAACGAGATTCGAGCGCGCGCGCAGCAGCCTTGCCGAAGACTCGCTCGCCGCCGGGCGGCGCGGGCGGCGGTCCCCACCAGCGCTCGAGCGCCGCTGCCCAGTGAGCCTGCGCTCCGGCCGCGCAGCGTGCACCGAACGCTGCGAACACGTCCGCCAGCTCGACGGGCAGCGCGAGCTGGGGCAGCGCCAGCGCTGCCTGCTCCGCCCCCGGCAGCGCCAGCCCAGTCGGCGCCGACTCGGCGGTCGCCTCGCGCGCGCCGGAGCGGGACGGGCTCGACGCACGGTGTTGCACCCATGCCGGAGCGCGCGCCAAGCAATCCAGAAACGCCGACGCATCCGCGCCCGTGCCTTCCAGCTCGCGAGCCAGGCCGGCGGCCAGCGCGTGCGGATCGTACGCGGACGATTCCAGCCATTCGATCAGGGGGAGCAGCCGCGGCCCTCCGTCCGCGTCCGCGGCTGACGCCTCGGCGGCGCGCCCGGCGCCGACGTCCGTCGAGAAGGCCACGACGCCCTCCTCGAGCGTCAACCAGAGCTGCCGTCCGGCGCGCGACAGCAGCGGCGGCGGCGTGGCGGCGAGAGCGTGCAACACCTCGTGGCGCCAGGCGCGCTCGGGGAGCTCGGCCAGGGCCGCGCGCTCGACCAGGATCTCGCGGCTCGACACGTGAACCTCGATGCCCCGGAGCGGTGCCTGACGCGCGGGCAGGTCCGGGTCGAGGTGCACGCGCAGCGGTGCGGCGAGCCGTTCGCCGATGCCCGCGCCGGTCGCCTTCTCGAGAGCGCTCAGCACGCCGCGAGCCGCAGGGTCAGTGCAGGCCAGGAGCCGCCCCCGGCTGAGCCCGAGCCGTCCGTCCCGCGTGTCGAACAGCCGCGACCCCTCGTACACGCGTGCGCTCGCGCCCGGCAGCGCGCAGCTGCTTCCCTGATCGGGCTCGACGTCTGCCAGCGGCCCGAGCGCGAGCCCTGCGCAGGCCAGGGCGAGCCCGCTCGAGCGCAGGCGAGGCTGAAAAAAACGTCGTAGCATGCCCCTCGGGTCTCGCTCAGAAGCAGAAGCGCAGGTGGTCGGCCGCGAACGCGTCGAAGCCGGCGCGCAGCCCTTCGCTCGAGGCGGCGCTGCCCACGTTGCCCGCCTGGATCTCGCGGCGCACCCAGCCCAGGTAACCCATCGTGCCGAGCGCGGCTTGACGGGCGAAGCGGTTCAGGCAGGCAAATACCTGCCCCTCCTCCGTGGGCCGGTGGCAATCGCGGCCCTCCCGGTAGATCGAGTCATCGGTCGTGATGTGACCGATCGTGTCGTACTCCGTGCCGTGATACAGAACACCCTCGTGGAACTCCTCGTCGCGCCGCAGATAGGCCTTGACGCGCTGGATGCATCCGCACGCGCCCTGACACGGCGCCGGGCCCGGAGCCTCGCGCGCCGCGTCGCTCGGTAGGCTACCGAAGTTGGGCGCGTCCTGGCGCACGGTATGCGCCGGGCTGAACGAGTCCTGGACCGTATGCTGCGCCTGACCGAGCAGCGTCAGGGCTCGAATACGCTCCTCGGGCCATGTCTGGAGCGCGCGTGTCGTGGTCTCGAGGATGAACTCGCGAGCGACCTGAGCCGCGCCCAGCTCGGAGTCGCTCGCGCCGAGCAGGAAGTGATGGGGCTGCTCTTCGGGCCGCTCGGTGCGCTCCATCAGCGCGTCGACGTAGGCGAGGACGCCGTTGTCGAGCTGCACGAGCAGCTCCTGCGGATAGTCGACGCGCCGGTTGCCGCGCGCCATCCACTGCACCTCGGAGTCGTCGAAGCGATCGCTCGCGCCCAGCTCCGCGTTGCCGAAATGGGTGAGCCACTCGTGTCCGCGGAAGAAGCGCGCCCGGGTGAAGATGCAGTCTCCCTGCGAGAAGAAGCCGATGCGGTCGTTCACCGGGGCGCAGATGTCTTCCGGTCGCTCGCAGCCGAGCCCCAGCAGGCACCCGGCCGCGAGCATGGCCCGGCAGCGCGTCGCGCGCTTCGTGCCCGTCGAGCCTGCCGATTTAGCCATCGCGCGCGCGAGGATGCGTGCGTGTGATCCGCCCGTCAATCGCCTCCGCGCGCAGGAAGGGGCGCGTCGCCGCCCGCAAACGGCGTCACGCCGCTCGCCGGAGCGAGCACGCGCCGGATCTGGTCGAGCAGGTCGGTGTAGTCGTAGGGCTTGCGCATGAAGAAGTTGGCGCCCAGGGCCAGGGCGCTGCGTTCGTCCTCGTCGAGGGCGCTGGCGCTCAGAGCGCCGATGGCTGCGCCAGACGGCGTGCGCCTCATCTCGCGGATCGCCTCCAGGCCTCCCATGCCCTGCATGCGCAGGTCGATGAGGACGAGGTCCGGGCGCCACTCCGCGTGGATGGACACGGCGTCGGCGCCGTCCGCCGCCGTTCGCGCCTGGAAGCCGTGCCCGGAGAGGAACTCGGCGAGCAGATCTCGGTTGAGGGCGACGTCGTCGACGATCAGGACCTTGCGTCGTGCCGGGTCGGGCTCGGCGATCGCCACCGGCTCGCCTTCGGGTGAAGCGGCTTCGACGACGGGGGCGGCGACGATGGTGAACGTGAACGTGCTACCCGCGCCGGGCGCGCTCTCCACGCCGAGATCGCCGCCCATCAGCCGGGCGTGGGCCAAGCTGATGGCGAGGCCGAGGCCGGTGCCGCCTGCTCGCTTGCCGGCGTCGAGCTGCTCGAACGGCTCGAAGATGCGCGCTACGTCTTCCAGCGACATACCGATGCCCGTGTCCGCGACGACGATCTGGAGGAGGACGGACCCGTTGGCTCGAACGCTGGACGAGACCCGCAGGCGAATGGCGCCGCGCTGCGTGAACTTGAGCGCGTTGCTGACCAGGTTGATGAGGATCTGCTCGACCTTCGCGCCGTCACCCAGCAAACGCGGCGGCAGCTCGGAATCGCGCTGGAGCGTGATGACGACGCCCTTGGAGGCCGCGTCCGCCGAGAACATCCGCTCCACGTCGAGCAGCGTCGCCCACGGATCGAACGGGCCCTCGACGAGCTCCGGACGGCCCGCTTCGATCTTCGACATATCGAGCACGTCGCTGATCAGCGCCTGCAGGTGCTTGCCGCTCGAGCAGATGATCCCCACCTTGGAGCGCTGCGCCGGGCCGAGCGTGGAGTCCCGATCGAGGGTTTGCGCGTGGGCGTGAATGATGTGAAGCGGGGTGCGGATCTCGTGCGAGATGTGCGCCAGGAAACGGCTCTTGGCCTGGTTGGCGCGCTCGGCGGCCAGCTTCGCCTCGTTGAGCTCGCGCGTCCGGATCGCGACGAGCTCCTCCAGCTTCTCGCGATGGGCGCGCAGCTCGGCGCCGCGCGCCGAATATTCCCGCGACAGGAACAGCGTCATGAAGATGACGAAGATCGCGTGCGGCCAGGCACCCGCGTAGGGGGCGCGCACATGGGCGAAGTCGATGAGAATGGCGAGCGCCGTCCCGACGAGGATAGCGGCCGACGCGCCTGCGACGAGCAGCCCGCTGGTCCGGTCTCGCTTCCAGATGGCGTAGGCGATCCAGAACCCGTAGCAATACACGGCGACTATCAGCACGTACGCGAGCGCCAGCGGCAGACCTGGCGCGGTGCGGATGGGGATCACGCTGGTGACGCCGCCCGGCAGCTCGAGCGTCTGCAGCTCGACGACGGTCCCTCGCAGCGGCACCCATTGATTGAGCAGGGCGAACAGGGCGAGCGAGCCCGCGATCACGCCGCGCAGGAGAGCGTCCCGCCGAGCGCCGAGATGCGCATAGAGCTGCAGCGACAGCGCATGGACGATCACGCCGACCGTCACGAAGCGGTCGAGCGCGGCCTGCGTGTCGGGGATGGTCTTCGCCCGGAAGAACTCCACGATCATCAGGCAAAAGGCCGTGTATATCAGACACTGGATCGAGAAGACGATCAGCGCGCGCTCCTGACGGGAGTTCCACCAGTGGATTGCGTAGTGGAGCGCGGCGCAGGCAAAAAAACCTGCCAACCAGGTGTTTAGCGTTGCCAGCGTATCCAGGGCGACCTGCTCCTCATCCTCACGGGCGGCGGGAAGGTACACCCGGCCAGGCCGGTTGCCATGCTCGTTCCTTGCGATTTCTATCGATGAAACACCCGCGTCGGCTCGATGAATCCCAGCAGACAAACGCCACCTATCCGGGTGGCTGGCCCTTTCGCGGATCGGCAGAGCGTTCTGCCGGGACCAGAAGGACGACGCGGGCTCGCTTGGCCGCGCCGTCGCTCCGTGTGCTCATTGCCAATGTGCCCCGGTGGGTCAATCTGGCCCGGCCAACCCGTAACCTTTCAAGGCGCCGGCTGTTTCAACCAATCTTGGAAGCGTGTCTGCCCGAGCCGAGCCTCCGTCCAGGGGACGAGGGTGCGTTCGGCCAGCTCCGCCCCGAAGTAGCGCGCGTGTGGATCGGCGACGACCTTGCGCGGGTCCTTGCGCGCGCCGAGCCCCTGTCGGACGAGAGCGTCGAGCCGGAACTGCTCCGGACCCGCCACCTCCACCATGCCGTTCACAGGCTCGCCCACCGCGATCCGGGCGACGGCCGTGGCCACGTCCTCGGCGGCGATGGGCTGGACCAGCACGGGCGCCAGCCGCACGGTGTCGCCCTGTGTCGCTGCGCCCGCGATGCTCTTGAAGAACTCGAAGAACTGCGTGGCATGCACGATCGAGTACGGGATTGGCGACTGCTCGATCAGCTTCTCCTGCGCGACCTTGGCGCGGAAATAGCCGCTCTCCGGCAGGCGCTCGGTGCCCACGACGGACAGCGCGACATGATGCCGCACCCCGGCCGCCGCCTCCGCAGACAGCAGGTTGCGGGTGGACGTTTGAAAAAAGCTCATCACCGCCTCGTCCTCGAACGAGGGAGAGTTCGAGACGTCGATGACCACCGAGGCGCCTGCCAGGGCCTCCGCCAGGCCCTCCCCGGTGAGTGTGTTGACTCCCGTGTTCGGGGCAGCCGCCACCGCGTCGTGCCCGTGCTCTCGCAGCTTGGTGACCACCTTGGAGCCGATGAGTCCGGTACCGCCGATTACGACAATCTTCATGTTCGCGTCCTTTCTGCCGAGGCGGCTAGAGCCCCGGGTCATGCCGGCTAGGACCAGGCAGCGCAGCGGGCCGTGACACATCCCGTCGTTAATTTTCAATCGACGTCCCGTGCGGGACGGCAGCGCGGTTCGCCGATTCACGCCTGCGGCGTCACGAACTCGGCGCCCACGCGGTCCTCCTCGGGAAGGCGCCAGTTCTCGACGAGGGAAGGAGCCTTCTTTCGACCGAGAAGGGAACCATCATGAAGCTCTATTACATGCCCGGCGCTTGCTCGCTGGCGGACCTGATCGTCCTCGAGTGGACCTCCACGCCCTACGAAGCGGTGCGCATGACCCACGAGACCCTGAAGTCTCCGCAATACCTCGCGCTCAATCCGGGCGGCGCCGTCCCGCTGCTCCAGCACGATGACCTCTATCTCACGGAGAACGTCGCTATCCTCGGCTACGTCGCCGACCTGCATCCCGAAGCGCGCTTGCTCGGTGATGGCACACCGAGGGCGCGCGCCGAGGTGATGCGCTGGCTCGGATTTCTCAACTCCGACGTGCACAAGGCGTTTGGACCCATCTTCACGCCTGCACGCTATCTCCCACACCTCGGCTTCGCGGAGCAGCTGGCTTCGGCGGCGCGGATTCGCATCCGCGCTCTGCTCGGGCGGCTCGACGCTCGGCTCACTGGCATCGATTGGCTCACTGGCGAGAGGTCACTCGCGGACGCGTATCTCTTCGTCATCACGCGCTGGGCGAGCGGCAAGAAGCTCGGCCTGTCGGATTTCGCCAACCTCACGCGCTTTGCCGAGCGCATGCACGACGACGCAGGCGTGCGCGGCGCGCTCGCCGCCGAAGAAGCGCAGAGCCCCGCCTCGAGCGCGGACCTGGGCGCTCCTGCCGTGCTCCCTGTGCGCTGACCGCTCGTCGAGAGCTCGAGGGCCGCCTGCTACGACGAAGATGACGGGTGTCAGCTCGTCGAGGAGGCTGTCACGGGGCCTGCACTTTCCACCCGTTCGTGCACGGTACACCCACGTCGGCGCGGGCATCCGCGGAAATCCGATCAGCAACACGGCGAGGTAGCGCGCGGACCTCGAGCTCGACTCGCATCGACAGCACGTCGCAGGCACGGCGCGTGAGACATCACGCGCCGTGCGCAGGCGCCCGCTACTGCTCCTCAGCGTCGAATGAAGCTCAGGAGGTCGGCATTGAACCGCTCCTGGTGGGTGGTCGTCAAGCCGTGCGGCGCGCCGGGGTACACCGTCAGAGTGGCGTTCGAGATCAGCTTCACCGAACGCAGCGCGCCCGTCGCGATGGGCACGATCTGGTCGTCGTCGCCGTGCAGCAGGAGCGTCGGAATCGAGAGCTTCTTCAGGTCTTCCGTGAAATCGCTCTCCGAGAAGGCCTTGATGCAATCGAACGCCGCCTTGAGCCCGACCTGCATGCATTGCTGCCAGAAGTGCTCGAGCACGCCCTGAGACACCTTGGCAAGAGGCCGATTGGTCCCATAAAAGAGCGTCCCGAGCGCGTGATAGAACTGCGCGCGGTCGGTATCGACCTGCGATCGGAGACCGTCAAACGCCTCCATCGGCAACCCGCCCGGGTTGCTCTCCGTCTTCAGGAGCCCGGGCGGGACAGCCCCGATCAGCGCCAGCTTGGCGACGCGCCCGGTGCCGTGGCGGCCCGTGTAGCGGGTGACCTCCCCGCCGCCCGTCGAGTGCCCCACCAGGATGGCGTTTTTCAGGTCGAGGCGTTCGAGCAGCTGGGCGAGGTCGTCGGCATAAGTATCCATGTCGTTCCCCGCCCAGGTCTGGCTGGAGCGCCCGTGGCCGCGCCGATCGTGGGCGATCGCGCGATACCCTCGCTGCGCGAAGAAGAAGAGCTGCGGGTCCCAGACGTCGGCCGATAGTGGCCAGCCGTGGCTGAAGACGATGGGCTGCCCCTCGCCCCAGTCCTTGTAGAAGAGAGTCGCGTTGTCTTTGGTCTGAATGGTGCTCATGTTCGTTCCTTCTGCGGTGGGTGAGCGGCCACCGATCGGATCGGCAGCCCGCGTTGGTGCGGCCAAACACGCGAGAGAGACTCCGCGCGGCATCGTCTCCGCGGCATGGCGGCGTCTTCAGGGCGTCGTCGACAGCCAGTCTTCGAAGCGCGTCAGCCCGATCCGCGCCCGCGCGCTGGGGACCAGGCTGTGCTCGCCGAGCGTCGCGCCCAGGTAGCGGGCCTGGGCGTCGGCGATCACGACGCGAGGATCGCGGCGCGCCCCCAGCCGCCGCCTCAGGAGCGAGTCGAGCCGGAGCTGCTCGGGCCCTGCCACCTCGACGATGCCGTTGACGGGATAGCCCACGGCCACCTGGGCGACCGCGTTGGCGACGTCGTCTGCCGCCATGGGTTGCACGAGCACCGGCGGCACGCGCACGGTGTCACCCTGCGTGGCGCTCCCAGCGATGCGATCGAGGAGCTCGAAGGAGTGCGTCGCGTGGACGATCGTGAAGGGAACGCCGGAGGCTACGATGAGCTGCTCCTGCTCGCCCTGGGCACGGAAGTAGCTGCTCTCGGCGAGGCGCGCGCTGCCTACCACCGACAGCAGAACGTGATGCATGACCCCCTCGGCGCGCTCGGCGGCGAGCAGGTTGCGCGTTGCGTGCACGAAGAAGTCGCCTGCCGTCGTGTCCTCGACAGACGACGAGCTCGACACGTCGACCACGGTCGCGGCTCCCGTCAACACTTCGGTCAGGCCCTCTCCGGTGAGGGGATTGACGCCGGACTCCGGCGACGCCGCCACGACGGGGAAGCCATCGCGGCGAAGCGCGTGGACGACTTTCGCCCCGATCAGGCCGGTGCCGCCGATGATCACCAGGGTCATGATTGCCTTTCTGGCCGCCGCGTCGCCGCGCCGGTCTCGCTTTCAAGACCGGACAGCGCGCGCCTGCGTGACGAGCGTCGCGCTCGCGGCTCGTAATCGGGCGGTCGGCACGAGCGCGGCTCCGGGGGCCGCCACGCGTCAGGGCGGCGCGAGCTTGCCCAGCGCCTGCTCGATCGCGGCGAGCAGCGCCTCTTCCGTGAAGGGCTTGTACAGGCAGGCCACCGCGCCGCGCTCGAGCACGCGGCGGCGAACGGCCTCGTCGATCTGAGCAGTGATGAAGATGAGCGGCAGTGCCGGATAACGCCGCCCGAGCTCCAGCTGGAGCTCGGGACCGGTCATGCCGGGCATGGCGATGTCGACGATCAGGCAGCGCGACTCTGGGACGTAGCTCGACGCGAGGAACTCCTCTGCGGACGAGAAGGGCTGCGCGTCGTAGCCGAGCTCTTTCAGCAGGTCGGGCAGCGACTCCCGCACCGACTCGTCGTCGTCCACGACCGAAACCAAGGGCCTCCCGCTACTCATGCGTCCCTCGTTTCGGGCGACAGCGGAATGGAGAACGAGAAGGTGGCGCCGGGCCCTGCGTTTGCCTCCGCCCAGAGCCGGCCGTGATGGCTCTCGATGATCGAGCGACTGACTGAAAGCCCCATGCCCATGCCGTTCGGCTTCGTGGAGTAGAACGCTTCGAACAGCCTGTCTACATTGGTCGGGTCCAACCCCGTTCCCACGTCGCGCACGCTCAGGCGGACCCGAGCGTCCGGCTCGAGCTCCGTCTTGATCACGAGCTGCCGCGCGTGGTCATCGACGCCGCTCATCGCGTCTGCGGCGTTGAGCAGCAGGTTCAAGATCACCTGTTGGATCTGGACACGGTCCGCGACGAGCGGCGGCAGGCTGGGCGCGAGCTCCGTGCGCGGCACGATCCGACAACGTTGCAGCTCGTTCCAGGACAGCAGGAGTACCTCTCGTGCGGCTTCGTTGAGGTCAATGGGCTCGCTGGTGGCTCCCTGGTTGCCAAACAGCGCGCGCAGGCGCTGGATGACCTCGGCCGCCCGGGAGCCATCCCGGAGGGTCCGCCGCACCGTCTCCTTGGCACCCTCCACGTTCGGCGGGTCCGATCCCAGCATTCGCAGACACGCGCTGGAGTTGGTGACGATGCCCGACAGGGGCTGGCTGACCTCGTGCGCTATCGACGCCGTCAGCGCGCCGAGCGTCGTGACTCTCGCCACATGAGCCAGCTCGGAGCGAGCTTTCTCGAGCGCCTCCTCTGCCAGGTGCCGCTGCGTCACGTCCTGGATGGCGCCGATGTACTCGAGCTGGCCAGCCTCGTCGCGCGCCCCGTGCGCCACCAGGTGCAGGTGCCTCACGGAAAGATCCGGTAGCTGGATGCGGTAGACGTAGTCCAGATCGGTCGCGGGCCCTCGAGCCGCCTCGATCATCTCGGCGAGCAGCCGGCGATCCTCGGGGTGGGTTCGGGCCGCGAGCTGCGCCAGCGTGACGGCCTCGCTCGCGTCGAGCTCGTAATTCCGGCACGTCTGCTCCGAAAATTCGAGCGTATCCAGCGCCACGCGCCAGTAGAAGCTCCCGGTCGAGCTCAGGTGCTGGGCTTCCTTCAGCAGGGCCTCGCTGCGCTGGAGCTCGGAGTACAAGCGGGCGTTCTCCAGCGAAATCGCCGCCTGCGACGCGAGAAAGTCCAGGACCCGGACGCGATCGGCCGTGAAGGCGCAGGTCGTCAGGTTGTTCTCGAGATACAACGCGCCGACGACACGGACTTGCTTGAAGACCGGCAGGCACAGCACCGACTTGGGCCGATACCGGCACACGTACTCGTCGTTCGCGTCCAGCCCTTCGACAGAGGCGTCGTCCAGCACCACGCGCTCGTGGGTCCGCAGCACGTACTGCAGCGCCGACTGTGGCAGATCCGATGGCGTGACGGGGGCCCGGCGCAACGTGACCTCCACGCTGCCGCGCCCCGTCGTCGCCTCCGCCTCGATGTGCGGCT
>Ga0315910_10001880_pt1 | contig 18947 bp, 12 predicted proteins | sample EdamamesoilMG_FD_204470 | JGI IMG/M metagenome (GOLD analysis project Ga0315910, IMG submission 204470) | Garden soil microbial communities collected in Santa Monica, California, United States - Edamame soil | ecosystem: Environmental > Terrestrial > Soil > Garden | place: USA: California...
TCGCCGCGCAGCTCGAGCGTGCGCGCGGCGCGCGCGAGGTCGCGCCAGAGGACGGGCAGGCGCTCGCGCTCGAGCAGGGCGCGGAAGAGGACGCCGTAGCGGCGCAGGAGCGCGCGCACGGCGAACTCCGCGTCGGGCGCGGGAGCGCTCGCCGCGGAGGCTCGGAACAGGCTCCAGCGACCCGTCGTCAGCACCGGCGACTTGCGCCGGTGCGCCGGCAGCAGGAAGGCGCGCAGCGAGGCGAACGAGTCCGAGGTGACGAGGCCGCGCGCGACGAGCTCGGCCAGGCCGCGCTCGAGGTCGGTCGCGAGCAGCTTCGTGTGGCGCGCGAGGTCGTCCGTGAACAGCGCGCCGCGCGCGCCCAGGGCGTCGAGCACGGCCTGGGCGGGCCAGGAGAGGGCGCTCGCGTCCACCGGCGCCGAGAGCGCGAGCCAGGACTCGACCTCGGCGCGCGGGAAGAACGCGATCGGCGCGGCGCGCAGGGGCGCGTTGCCGCTGCCGAAGAGGCGCCCCCAGCCGATCGCCCCCGCCAGTGCGAGCTGGTCGAGCCATTCGGGGCGGTAGGCGCTCAGGCGTGGCGCGAGGAGCTGCTTCTCCCAGACCTTGGCGGGCGCCTCGAAGCCGGAGAGCTTCTCGAGCGCGCGCTGCAGGCCGGCCGGGCCCTCGCCGCGGAAGTCGGGGTCGACCTGCTGCCAGGCCGCGAGGTAGCGCAGGAACTCGGCCGTGGGCACGGGCTCGATCTCGCGCCGCAGGCGCTCGAGGGTGGCGCGCTGGATGCGCGCGAGCAGACGCCGGTCGCACCAGCCGGTCGAGCCGCGGTAGGGGAGGCGCATGACGACACCCTCGCGCTCGAGCTCGAGCAGCAGCGGATCGTCGGAGAGCACCGGTCCGAGCACCTCCATGCGCCCGCGCAGGACGGCCCTGGGCTCGCGGGCCGCCTCGACGGCGAACCAGCGCGCGCCCTCGCGCCGCACGCGGCCGGCGCGCTCGAGCTCGGCCATCCAGGCGCGCCAGTCCTGGCCGTGCTTGCAGAGCTCCTCCTCCTCGACGTAGCCCATCCACAGCAGGGCCTCGTGCACCTCCTCCGCGTCGCGCGGATCGGGCCAGGCCTCGCGCTGCACGGCCTCGACCGCGGCCGGATCGAGCTGTCCCAGCGTCTCGGCCGTGCGCCGGTCGAGCACGCGCCGTGCGATCACGGCCTGGGTGCGGCGCTCCTCGAGCGGCGCGTCGTCGAGGAAGCCGTAGGGCCGGGTCGAGAGCGCGGCGCGCGCGAAGGGCGAGGGTGCGGCCGTGTCGATGGCCACGCGCTCGATCGCGCCCTCCTCGAGCGCGCGCAGGGTGGCCTCGAGGCCGCCCACGTCCATGGCCTCCTCCAGGCAGTCGAGCAACGTCTGGCGCACGAGCGGGTGCTCCCAGGGGACCTCGATGTCGCCCGGCGGCAGCGTCTCGCCGCAGGCGACGACGTCCGGGAAGGCGCTGGCCAGGAGGTCGTCGGCGCGCATGCGCAGCAGGGGCGGGGGCACGCGCTTCCCGCCCCGCGAGCGCTCGACCACGAGCGAGCGCGAGGCGTTGCGGCGCCAGCGCGCCTCGAACAGCGGCGTCACGAGCACGGCCTGGATCAAGAGATCGCGCGCCACGGTCGAGCGCACGTAGTCGAACACCTCCTCGAGCGGGAAGCTGTGCTGCGGCGAGAGCGAGATCAGCACGTGGTCCTCGCTGGCCGAGGCCTGCAGCTCGAAGCCGAAGTGGCGGCAGAAGCGCTTCCTCAGCACGAGCCCCAGCGCCCGGTTGATGCGCCCTCCCAGGGGGGAGTGCAGGACGAGCTGCGCGCCGCCCGACTCGTCGAAGAAGCGCTCCAGCACGAGGCGCGCTCCCGTCGGCATCGCGCCCAGGCCCGCGCGCGCCTCGGTGAGGTAGGTCGCGAGCTCGCGCGCGGGAGCCGCGCCGAGGCCGGTCTCGCGCTCGAGGAGCTCGGCGTCCGCGCCGTGCTCGCGCACCCACGAGACCTCCTCGCACAGCTCGCGCGTGCGCGCGGGCGCCTCGCCGAACCAGAAGGGCAGCGATGGCGGCGAGCCGCGCGCGTCGACCACGCGCACGAGGCCGCGCTCGACGCGCACGATGCGCCACGAGGCGCTGCCGAGCTGAAACACGTCGCCGGCGTTGGACTCGATGGCGAAGTCCTCGTCCAGCGACCCGACCTGCGTGCCCTCGGGCTCGAGCACGACCTGGTACTGGGTCGAGTCGGGGATGGCGCCGCCGCAGGTGATGGCCGTCAGGCGCGCGCGGCGCGTGCCGCGCAGGCGGCGCTGGACGCCATCGCGGTGCAGGAGCGCCGCGCGCCCCTGGCCGTGCAGCGCCACCAGCGCATCGAAGTCGGCGCGCTCGAGCGCGCGATAGGGCCAGGCGCCGCGCAGGCACAGGAAGAGCTCGTCCTCGTCCCAAGTGGCGGCCGCGCACTCGGCCACGATCTGCTGCGCCAGCACGTCCAGCGCCGGGCGCGCCTCGGGCGTGCGGTCCAGGCGGCCGAGCCGGAGGGCGCGGAACAGCGCCGCCGCCTCCACCAGCTCGTCGGGCGTGAGCGGGAAGAGCCGCCCTTTCGGAACGCGCCCGACGCCGTGCCCGGCGCGTCCGACGCGCTGCAGGAACAGGGCGATCGCGCGCGGGGTCCCGATCTGGCACACGAGGTCGACGTCGCCGACGTCGATGCCGAGCTCGAGCGAGGCCGTCGCGACCAGGGCCGAGAGCTCGCCCTTCTTCAGGCGCTGCTCGGCCGCGAGGCGGCGCTCGCGCGCCAGGCTCGAGTGGTGGCAGGTCACGCGCGCCTCGCCGAGCAGCGGCGCCAGCTGGGCCGAGACGCGCTCGGCCATCAGGCGCGTCTGCACGAAGACGAGCGTCGTCCTGTGCTCGAGCACGAGCTCGACGATGCGCTTGTAGATCTCGCCCCAGGTCTCGTGCGAGCACACCGGCTCGAGCGGCGAGGGCGGGAGCTCGAGCGCGAGGTCGAGGGCGCGGTAGGTGCCCGCGTCGATCGTGCGCACGGCCCGCGCCGGGCCGCCCAGGAAGCGCGCCACGCTCTCGATCGGGTTCTGCGTGGCCGAGAGGCCGATGCGCTGCGGCTCGCGGCCCGTGCGCGTGCGGCACAAGGCAGACAGGCGCTCGAGCGAGAGCGCCAGGTGCGCGCCGCGCTTGTCGCCGAGGACGGCGTGGATCTCGTCGACGATGACCGTGCGCGCCGTGCCGAGCAGCTTCCGCCCGCCCTCGCTCGTCAGCAGGATGTACAGGCTCTCGGGCGTCGTCACCAGCAGATGCGGCGGCCGGCGCGTCATCTCGACGCGCTCCTTCTGGGGCGTGTCGCCCGAGCGCACGAGCACGCGCAGCTCGGGGAAGGCGGGATCGCGCGCGCGCAGCTCGGCCAGCGGGCCGGCCAGGTTCTTCTGCACGTCGTTGCCGAGGGCCTTGAGCGGCGAGACGTACACGACGCGCGTCTCGTCGCCCAGGGCCGGCTCGCGCGCGAGCTCGTCGATCGCGGCGAGGAATCCGGCCAGGGTCTTGCCCGAGCCGGTGGGGGCGGAGACGAGCACGTGCTCGCCGGCGCGGATGGCGGGCCAGCCCTGGCGCTGGGCCGGCGTGGGCGTGCCGACGCGCTCGGCGAACCAGGCCTGGATCGTGGGGTGGAAGGCGGAGAGCGGCACGGGCGGCCCATTCTAGGCGCGCGGCGCCTGGCCGCGGGCGGGAGGGCGAGCCCGCGCCGCGACCCTGCTGACGGCGGGGTGGCAGCAGGGTGCGGGCGCGGCTCAGCGCGGCCCGAGCAGCCGGGCGGCGAGCTCGGCCTGGCGCGCGAGGTCGATCGCCTCGGCCAGGATGCGCGCGGCCTCGGCCGGGGCGTGGAAGCCCATCGAGTTCTCGGCCGCCACGAAGTCCAGGCGCCACTGCGCCGCGCGCTGCAGCTCGCGCACGGGCGCGAGCGCTCCGTCGCCCGCGCCGCCGGACTGCGCCGCGACGAGCGCGTCGAGCATGTCGGTCACGGCCGCGGCCGCGCGCTGCATCAGCGCGTGCGTGCGCTCCTGGATGGCCGTGACGCGCGCCTCGATCTCGGCCTCGGGGTAGGGGTGGCACACCTGGCAGGCGCGCGAGATGTTGAGGAGCGGGCTGCGCACCCAGTGGTCGGAGACCTTGAGCGCGCCCACGCGCTTGTAGGGCATGTGGCAGTCGGCGCAGGCGACCCCCGAGCGCGCGTGGATGCCCTGGCTCCACAGCTCGAACTCGGGGTGCTGGGCCTTCAGCACCTCGGCGCCGGTCTCGGCGTGCTTCCAGTCGAAGAAGCGGTGCCCGTCCTCGAAGCGCGTGGCGTCGTAGGTGGCCTCGATCTCCTCGACCCGGAGGCCGCGCTCCCAGGGGAAGAACAGCGTCGCCTTGGGGCCGCAGTAGTACTCGACGTGGCACTGGCCGCACACGAACGAGCGCATCTCCTGGCGCGTGCCGTCCACGTTGGGGTCGTAGGCCTCTTTGCGCGGACCGCTGCGCCAGGCCTCGACGCTGGGGAGGTGCGGCACGGGCTCGTCGCTCTCGGCCAGCGCGCGGATGCCGCGCAGGAAGCCCGGACGCGTCACGCGCAGCTCCATCGAGCGCGGGTCGTGGCAGTCCACGCAGCCCAGCGCGAAGGCGCCGGGCGCGTGGGCGAACTCGCCCCCCGTGGCGCCGGCCACGGGGTTGGAGGTGCCCGTGGCGACGACCTCGGCGTGCGCGTCGGCGTAGCTCAGCTTGCCCAGCGCCTCGAAGCCCGCGAACACGTCGCCCGCGCCCATGCGCCGGTAGGTGGGCATGACCGAGGCGTGGCAGTGCAGGCACGCGCCCGGCTGCGGGCGCTCGGTGACGCGCTTGGTCATCTCCTGATCGGAGAGCATGTAGGCGTGCCCGCGCCGGTCGCGGTAGTCGAGCGCGAAGGCGTAGCCCGCGAACAGGCGCTCGAGCCAGGGATCGCGCTCGATCTTCTGCTCGGGCAGGGCCTCGGAGCCGCCGAAGCGCGTGCGCGTGGAGTCCACCGTGCGCCGGTAGTCGTCGTACTCGCGCGACCAGTTCATGCCCCAGGGCGCCGAGTCGGTGGTCTCCTCGGACACCTCCACCAGGCGCACGTAGGGGTTCCTGGCCTCGAGCTTGCGCTCGAAGATGCTGGTGAGCAGCGCGGCCACGAGGGCCATGGCCACGGCGCAGGCGAGGGCGGTGGCCGCGAACGACCAGCGCGAGCGCGTGAGGGCGGACAGGATCGACATGGGTTCTCCCTCGGGTTCAGCCGCGCGCGCCGTGGCCGACGCCGCGGTGGCAGTGCACGCACTGCACGGCGTCCTCGGCCGTGGAGCTGCCGCGCACGATGTCGTGCACGAACTCGCCGTGGCAGCGCAGGCAGCTCGCCTGCAGGATGGCCGCGTTGGCGGGCTGGATCAGGATGGGCTCGTGGAAGTCCTGGAAGGTGAAGCCCTTGGAGTGGAAGTAGCCGTTGCGCGCCTTGGAGAAGAGCTTCGGCACGAGCGCGTGCGGCAGGTGGCAGTCCACGCACGCGGCCACGTCCTCGTGCGAGCCCTTGCTCCACGAGGCGTACTCGTCGTTCATGATGTGGCAGTTCTTGCAGCCGCGCGGGTCGGTCGAGAAGTAGCTCAGGCCCTCGCCGTGGTGGAAGGTGAAGGCCCCCAGCCCGGCCAGGCCGCCGAGCAGGACCGCCAGGACCAGCCTGCGCCCTCCGCCCTCCATGCCCGGAGCGTAGCGCGGGCCGCGACCACGGTCCAAGGCTCTAGGTGCTCGGCGCGGGCCGCAGCTCGAGCAGACGCGCGAGCAGCGCGTCGATCTCGGCCCGCGAGCGCAGGAAGTAGCGCGCGCCCGAGCCGCGCTTGCGGCCGACGCGCGCGGTGACGAGCTGCTCGGAGTCGAGCAAGAACACGTCCTCGTCGCTGAGGTCGTCGCCGACGAAGAAGGCGCGCTCGCAGCGGCGCTTCACGCGCTCGCGCTCGAGGGCGACGCCCTTGTGCACGCCGGCGTGGGGCAGCACGTTCACGGCCTCCTTGCTGGCCAGCAGGCGCACGTCGTCGGCCGCGCGCAGGGCGCGCGCCACGGCCGCGCGCGCGCTGGCGCGCGCGCCGCCGTGTCCGGCATGCACGGTGAGCGAGTAGGTCTTGTCCTCGATCCACGCCCCGTCGATGCCGCCGAGCTCGCGTTCCAGGCGCTTCCTCCAGCGCGCCACCGTGCGCCGCACGGCCGCGCTGGCACCCCACGGCTCCAGGCCGTGGTTGCCGACGATCGAGACCAGGGCGATGCCGCGGAAGCGCGGCACCAGGTCGGCGCGCGAGCGCCCGGAGATGACCACGCACGGGTAGCGGCGCGCCAGGCGCGCGAGCAGCGCGCGCGTGCGCGCCGGCAGGCGCGTCTTGTCGGGGTTTTTTCCGAGCGGCGCCAGCGTGCCGTCGAAGTCGAAGCCGAGCAGCGTCTTCTCCCGCGCCAGCTCCTCCAGCACCCCGCGCTGGGCGCGGGCCAGGAGCGCCTTCATCGCGCGGCCGCGACCCGCCGGGGGGGCAGCGCGCGCAGGTGGTCGGTCAAGCGCTCGCGCCGTCGCAGGCGCGCGGCGTCGATCAGCATGCGCCCGGCCCAGCCGTAGACGTTGAACTCGGCCAGGTACGAGCGCATGGCGCGCAGGCGCGCGCCCTGCTCCTCGGCGTCCATGGTGAGCGCGGTCGCCAGGGCCTCGCTGGCCTCGTCGAGGTCGTAGGGGTTGACGATGAGCGCCTCGGTCAGCTCGCGGGCCGCGCCCGTGAACTGCGAGAGCACCAGCGCCCCGCGCTCGTCGTCGCGCGCGGCCACGAACTCCTTGGCCACCAGGTTCATGCCGTCGTGCAGGCTGGAGACGTAGCACACGTCGGCCGCGCGCAGGTAGCGGAATACCGTGGGCGGCTCGTGGTGCGCGTGCCGCAGGATGACCGGGTGCCAGGGACCGGTGGCGAAGCGCTGGTCGATGCGCCGCGCCAGGCGCTCGACGGCCTGGTCGAGCTGCTGGTAGCGCTCGATCGAGGTGCGGCTGGGGGCGGCGAGCTGCACGAAGGTGAAGCGCCCGAGGAACTCGGGATGGCGCTCGAACAGGCGCTCGACCGCCAGCAGGCGCTCCTCGATGCCCTTGGTGTAGTCCAGGCGGTCGACGCCCACGCCGAGCAGCGTGCCGGGGGGGAGCTCGAGCTCCCTTGCCACGCTCTCGCGCGCGCGGCGCGCGTCGGGCACGCCCTCCAGCCAGCGCGGCGGCCACTCGACCGAGATCGGATAGGGCTGCACCAGCGTGTCGCGCCCGCGCTGCACGACGGCGTTGCGCTCGCGGTCGATGCGCGCCTCGAGGTGGCGGTCGACGCAGTCGAGGAAGTTGTTGCAGTGCGACCGCGTGTGGAAGCCGAGGATGCTCGCGCCGAGCATGCCCTGCAGGATCTCGTCGCGCCACGGACAGATGCCGAACTGCTCGGCGTTGGGCCAGGGGATGTGCCAGAACATGATCACCGTCGCGCGCGGCAGGCGCCGGCGGATGAGGGCGGGCGCGAGCGCGAAGTGGTAGTCCTGTACGAGCACGATCGGGTCGTCGCCGTCGACCTCCTGCACCAGCGCGTCCACGAACTTCTCGTTGACGGCGCGGTAGTGCTCCCAGTCGTCGCCGCGGAAGAGCGGGCGCGTGTGCGCGATGTGGCACAGCGGCCACAGGCCCTCGTTGGCGAAGCCGTAGTAGTAGCCGCGCTCCTCGGCGGGCGTCAGCCACACGCGCCGCAGCACGTAGGAGTCCTCGCCCGGCGGCACGCGCAGGCGCCCGTGCTTGTCGGCCGTCTCGCGGTCGGCCGAGCCGCCGCCGTGCGCGATCCAGGTGCCCGAGCAGGCGCGCAGCACGGGCTCGAGCGCCGTGACCAGCCCGCTGGCCGGATGCATGACCTCGATCTCGCCGGCCGCGTTCTTCTGGTGGATGTAGGGCTCGCGGTTGGCGAGCAGCACGACCTTGTCGCCGTCCAGGGCCTGGCGCAGGGCCTCCTTCAGGCGCTGCGGCGTCCAGGCGCGGCCCTCCATGTCGAGCAGCCGGTCGACCAGCTCGCGCACGTCGTGCAGGATGGGCTGGAACTCCTTGCGCTCGCCGCCGACGCGCAGGATGCGGCGCAGCTCCTCGCTCCAGTCGCGCCACGACATGCGCGAGGCCACGAGCGTGACTCCCGAGGCCGCCAGCGCCAGCACGCCGAAGACGCCCAGCAGGAACACGCGCATCTTGGCGTCACGCCGCGCGACGAAGGAGAGGTCGTGGGCCAGCACGACGAAGCCGAGCTCGCGCCCGTCCTCGGCCACCGGCAGCGCGGCCAGGTGCACGTCTCCATCGGGCAGGGCCACGCGGCTCGTCCAGTGGCCCCACTGGGGGTGCGGACCCTCCGCCGCCGCGCGCGCCAGCAGCTCGCGCCGCGTGAGCTCGGGCGGGAAGTCGGGCGTGGCCGCGATCAGCGTCCCGTCGGGGGAACAGGCGCAGGCGCCCATGATGCGCTCGTCCTGGGCCAGCTCGATGAGGAGCTGCTCCAGGCGCGCCGGGACGTCCCAGCGCTCGGCCAGGATGGCCCGCGCCCCGTTCAGCGCCAGGCGCGCGCGCAGGTTGACGTCCTTCTCGTACCAGGCGCCAGTGCTGTCCCGAACCACGACGTACGTACCCCACGTCAGGCCGGCCAGCCCAAGGACGAGGAGGACGATGAAACGAAGGGCGCGGGACATGGCCGAGTCTCGCCCGGACCGCCCGTAGGCTCGGTTAACAGATCGAAAGGAAGGCGCGCGAGCGCCGGTGCTAGGGTCCGCGCCACATGGCTCCCCGGCTCGAGGACCTGGGCCTGATCGGCAACTGCCAGCTCTCGGCCCTGGTCGCGCGCAGCGGTGAGATCGTGTGGTGTTGCCTGCCGCGCTTCGATTCGGAGCCGGTGTTCGCGCGCCTGCTCGACGCCGAGCACGGGGGCGGTTTCCTCGTGGGCCCGGCCGACGGCGCGCAGGGCGAGCAGCGCTACCTCGAGAACACGAACGTGCTCGAGACCACGTTCCGCTCGCCCGACGGCGTCTTCCGCGTGCTCGACCTCGCGCCGCGCTTCCTCCTGCACGAGCGCACCTTCCGGCCCACGCAGCTCGTGCGCATCGTGCAGCCGCTCTCCGGCACGCCGCGCGCCGTCGTGCGCTGCCGGCCCGTGCTGGGCTGGTCCAAGCGCGAGCCCGAGCGCAGCGCCGGCTCGAACCACCTCGATTTCGCGGGGTTCCCGGGCGCGCTGCGGCTCACGACCGACGTGCCGCTCGCCTACCTCGAGGGCCAGCCCTTCGCGCTCACCGAGCCGCGCCACTTGGTGCTCTCCTACGGCGCGCCGGTGGAGGAGCCGCTGCGAGCGCTGTGCGAGCGCTTCCTCTCCGAGAGCGAGCGCTACTGGCGGCGCTGGGTGAAGCACTGCAACATCCCGCCCGCGCACCAGGAGGCCGTCATCCGCTCGGCCCTGGCGCTGAAGCTGCATTGCTTCGAGGACACGGGCGCGATCGTGGCCGCCATGACGACCTCGATCCCCGAGGCGCCGGGCACGCCGCGCACCTGGGACTACCGCTACTGCTGGCTGCGCGACGCCTTCTATTCCCTGGGCGCGTTCCGCCTGCTCGGGCATTTCGAGGAGCGCGAGCGCTTCACGCAGTACCTGCTCGACGTGGCCGGCGGCGCGAGCGACCTCGCCCTGCGCCCGCTCTACCGCGTGGACGGCAAGTCCGACCTCGAGGAGCGCGTGCTCGCGTCCTGGCCCGGCTACGCCGGCTTCGGCCCCGTGCGCGTCGGCAACCAGGCGGCCGAGCACCTGCAGAACGACGTCTTCGGCGAGATGGTGCTGGCCCTCGTGCCGGTCTTCCTCGACCAGCGCTTCCACGCCGAGCGCAGCGGAGCCGTGTTCGAGCTGCTCGTGCGCCTGGCGCGCAAGGCCGTCTCGGCCGTGGGCGTGCCCGACGCCGGCATCTGGGAGTACCGCAAGGCCTGGGAGCCGCAGACCTTCTCGAGCCTGATGGGCTGGGCCGCCGCCGACCGCATGCAGGCCGTGGCCGCGCGCCACCGTCCGGAGCTCGTCTCCGAGTTCGCCGCCGCCGCCGCGAGCATCCGCGCCGAGATCTCCGCCCGCGCCTGGAACGAGGAGCTGGGCGCCTTCGTCGGCAGCTACGGCGGCCGCGACCTCGACGCCTCGCTCCTGCAGATGGCGAGCCTGCGCTTCCTCGCGCCCGAGGACCCGCGCCTCGCGCGCCACGTCGACGCCATCGCTGCGGGGCTCTCCCGGAACGGCTGGCTCCAGCGCTACCGGCTCGACGACGGCTTCGGCCGCCCGCAGGTGGCCTTCGTCCTGTGCTCGCTCTGGTACGTCGACGCCCTGGTGAAGCTCGGGCGCACGCTCGAGGCCGAGGCCGTGCTCGAGCGCGTGCTCTCGGCTTCGTCGCCGGTCGGGTTGCTGGCCGAGGACTTCGACCCGGAGACGAAGCGCCAGTGGGGCAACTTCCCCCAGGCGTATTCCCACGTCGGCCTGATCCACGCGGCGTTCGCGGCCTCGCCGCGCTGGTCGGACGTGCTGTGACGGGCTCGGGACTGCCCTAGCTCGGTACGTCCTTCTCCGCTCGCCCCCTCCAGCGCCCGACACTATCCTGCACCCGGTTCCCGCCTGGCCTTCCCTCGCTCACACCATGTCCACCGCCCCTCTCGCCCTCGACGCCCACGGTCGCCATGCGCAGGCCGTGCACTTCACCCGCGACGGCAAGCACCTCGTCTCCTGCGGACAGGACGGCAAGGTGCGCCTGTGGTCCGTGCCCGGCTTCAAGGCCGAGCGCACCTTCGACGGCCACGAGAAGAGCGTGAACACGCTCTCGTTCCCGTCCGACGAGTCGCGTCTGGCCACGGGCTCCTCCGATCCCGCCGTGCGCGTGTGGTCCTTCCCCGAGGGCAAGCCCCTCTTCGCGCTCGCCGGCCAGACGCAGGCCTGCCTCGGTCCCGACGGCGATCATCTGGCCACGCTCTCCGCCAAGGGCGACGTCACCCTGTGGGACGGCGGCACGGGCAGCGAGATCAAGAAGCTCCCCGCGCGCGACAAGCGCCAGCTCGCCCTCGCCTTCGCGCCCAACGGCGCGTTCCTGTTCGTCGGCGGCACCGGCCCCATCCATCGCGTGGCCCTGCCCGACGGCACGAGCGACGGCGAGCACAAGGGGCACTCGATCGGTGTCGCGGCCCTGCGCGTCTCGCCCAACGGCGCGATCCTCGCCTCCACCGGCCTCGACGTCACCCTGCGCTTCTGGACCGTCGTGGGCGGCGACGAGGTGAACTCCGTTGCGCTGGGCGCGACGGGCGCGTTCCAGCTGGCCTACGCGCCCGACGGGCGCTCGGTCGCGGTCTCGACCGATGGCGCCGTCCTGCGCCTGAGCGCGCCCGACGGCGAGCTCCTCGGCCGTCATGAAGTGCCCCTCAAGGGCGTGTACGGCGTTTCCTTCTCGCCCGATGGGCGCTACCTCGCCAACGCGGCGGCCGACGGGCGCGTACGCGTGTGGGAACTCTGAGCATGCTCGCGGCCCTCCTCCTCCTCGCGCTCTCTCCCCAGGAGCAGGAGATCCCGGCCCCGGACAAGCCCGGGCGCACCTCCGAGCGGCTCACGATCCCGAACGAGCGCTGGCCGATCTATTCCGAGCTGCACCGGGCGAACGCCGACCTCTCCGCGCCGCTGCTCGTGCTCTTCCACCAGGCGCGCTCGAGCAAGGGCGAGTACCGGCCCATCGTCCCGCACCTGCTCGACCTCGGCTACGCCTGCCTGGCGGTCGACCTCTCGTGCGGGCGCGAGTCGCGCGACGTGAAGAACCAGACCGCCAAGATCGCGGCCGGGCGCGGCTTCAACCCGAGCTACCTCGACGGCCTGGCCGACATGCGCGTGGCGCTCACCTTCGCGCACGAGAAGAACCGCGGGCCGGTGCTGGCCTGGGGCAGCTCGTACTCGGCCGCGCTGGCGCTGGTCGTCGCGGCCGAGAATCCCGACCTCGTCGACGGCGTCGTGGCCTTCTCGCCGGGCGAGTACTTCACGGCCCTCGGCAAGAGCGCGAACTGGGTGCAGGAGACGGCCAAGGGCGTGCACCAGCCCGTGCTCCTGTGCTCGGCGCGCGGCGAGGAGAAGGAGTGGCGCGCCATCTTCGACGTCATCCCCAGCACGGCCAAGACGAGCTTCCTGCCCGAGGGCGCGGGCACGCACGGCTCGAGCGCCCTGTGGGAGGAGAACGCCGAGCACGAGCAGTACTGGAAGGCGGTCGAGACCTTCCTGGCCGCGAGCTTCCCCGTCCCGCCGCCGCCGCCGAGCTCCGGCGAGGCGCCCAAGTAAACCGCCGACCGCCCCCATGCTTCTCGCCTGCCTCGCCCTCGTCTCGGGCGGAGAGCTGCGCCTGCCGGCGCTCTTCTCCGATCACCTCGTCCTGCAGCGCGAAACGCGCGCGCCGATCTGGGGCTGGGCCGCGCCGGGTGCGGAGGTGAAGGTGTCGGCGAGCTGGGCCGCGGCTGCCGAGGTCAGCGGGCGGGCTGATGGGACCGGGCGCTGGGAGGTCGCGCTCGCGACGCCGGCGGCCGGTGGACCCTACGAGATCTACGTGGACGACGGCGCGAGACGCGCCGTCGTCCACGACGTCCTCGTCGGCGAGGTCTGGCTCGCCGGCGGACAATCGAACATGGAGTGGACGCTCGGCCCGGGCGTGGGCACGGGCGTCGAGGGCTGGCAGGAGGCCGTGGCCGCCGCCGAGGATCCGCTGCTGCGCACCTTCGACGTGCCCAACACGGTGGCACCCGGCCCGCTGGACGACTGCCGCGCGAGCTGGGTGGCGTGCACGCCCGCCAGCGCGCCGGCCTTCAGCGCCGTGGCCTTCTTCTTCGCGCGCCGCCTGCGTACGGAGCTCGGCGTCCCCGTCGGGATCCTGCGCGCCGACTGGGGCGGCACGCGCGCCGAGGCCTGGACCAGCGCCGCCGGCTTGAAAGCCTTCCCCGAGTACGCCGACACGCTCGCGCGCCTGGCCGTGTACGCGCACGACCCCGGCGTCGTGCAGGTCGAGGCGAAGAAGATGCGCGAGCGCTGGCTCGCGGAGCTCGACGCCCGCGATCCGCTCTCCGGCGCGCGCGCGCGCGACTACGACGACGACGCGTGGGCCACGGCCGAGCTGCCGCAGGTCTGGGAGCAGCACGGCCTCCCCGACTTCGACGGCCTGCTCTGGTACCGGCGCACCGTCGACGTGCCGGCCGCCTGGGCCGGGCGCGAGCTCGTGATCGAGCTCGGCCCGATCGACGATCGCGACACCACCTACTGGAACGGTGAGCGCGTGGGCGGCTACGAGGAGGAGGACCGCTGGACCGAGCCGCGCCTGCACCGCGTGCCGGCCGCCCTCGTGCGGGCCGGGAAGAACGCCATCGCCGTGCGCGTGATCGACACCGGCGGAGCCGGCGGCTTCGCCGGCTCCGCCGCGGACCTGCGCCTCACCTGCGGGAGCGAGTCGCAGCCCCTCGCCGGCCCGTGGCGCTACCACGCCAGCCTCGACATCGGCACCCTCGGCTGGCCGCCGGGCCCGAACCTGATGACGCACCAGCCGAGCGTCCTCTGGAACGGCATGGTGGCGCCGCTCGTCCCCTCCGCCGTGCGCGGCGTGATCTTCTACCAGGGCGAGGCCAACCGCAACCGCGCCGACCAGTACGCGACGCTGTTCCCCAACCTGATCGCCGACTGGCGCAGGCACTTCCGCTCCCCGGAGCTCTCCTTCTACTTCGTGCAGATCGCGCCCTACGCCTACGAGGATGACCACGGCGAGACCTCGCGCCTGCGCGACGCGCAGCGGCGCACGCTCTCCGTCCCGGGCACGGGCATGGCCGTGACCATGGACGTCGGCGACCCGGCCGACATCCATCCGGCGAAGAAGCGCGAGGTGGGCGAGCGCCTGGCGCTGTGGGCGCTGGCGAAGAGCTACGGGCGCGACCTGGAGTGCTCGGGGCCGCTCTACCGCGCGCTCGAGCTCGCCGGAGCGCAGGCGCGCGTCCATTTCGACCACGCCGGCGGCCTGACCTCGCGCGGCGAGCCCGTGCGGCACGTCACCGTGGCCGGCGACGATCACGTCTTCCATCCGGCGACGGCGCGCATCGAGGGCGAGACGCTGGTCGTGACGAGCCCGGACGTGCCCGCGCCGCGCGCCGTGCGCTTCGGCTGGGGCACGGCCGACCTGACCAACCTGTGGAACGCCTCCGGCCTGCCGTGCCCGTGCTTCCGCACGGACGATTGGCCAGAATAGGCGCGCGGGCGGCCAGGGCGGAGAGCGAGGAGAGCGATGTCCGACGCGAGCGAGCTGGGCAAGATCGGCTGGGTCGACCTGACCGTGGGCGACGCGCCGCGCCTGCGCGACTTCTACCAGGCGGTCGTGGGCTGGACGGTCGAGGGCGCCGACATGGGCGGCTACGAGGACTACGTCATGTCCGCCGCCGGCGGTGCCCCCACGGCGGGCGTGTGCCACGCGCGCGGCGTGAACCAGGGCGTGCCGGCGCAGTGGCTGGTGTACATCACCGTGGCCGACCTCGGGCGGAGCCTCGAGCGCTGCCGCGAGCTCGGCGGCGAGGTCGTGCGGCCGGCGACGGGTCTCGGCGGGCAGGGGCGCTTCGCGATCGTGCGCGATCCGGCGGGCGCCGTGTGCGCGCTGTTCGAGAAGGCGGGGCGGTGAAGAGGGCCCGCACCTGGATCGCGGCGTGCTGCGCGAGCGTCGCCCTGGCGCTGGGCACGGGCGCGCAAGAGCCGAGCGCGGAGCGCTCGGCTCTCGCGCGCCCGGTGGTGATCGGCGCCAGCGTCTCCTCCGGTTTCGGCCTCCCGCGCGGCCTCGACGCCGCGCTCGAGGCCTCGCTCGTGCTCGAGCACGAGCCCGTGCGCGCCTGGGCGAGCGAGCTCTTCTTCCTGCAGCCGCTGCAGATGGGCCCGACCCAGGTCGAGCAGGCGCTCGCGGCCGAGCCCAGCGCCGTGATCGCGATCGACTTCCTGTTCTGGTTCGGCTACGGCGCCTCGAACCTGGCCGGCGCGCCGATCGCCTCCGAGGACGAGCGCCTGGCGCTGCTCGAGCGCGGCCTCGCCTGCCTCGAGGAGATCGAGTGCCCGCTCGTCGTGGGCGACTTCCCCGACATGTCCGCCGCCGTGGGCAAGATGCTCGCTCCCGCGCAGATGCCGGCCCTGGAAACGCTGCCCCGGCTCTCGGCGCGCGTGCGCGCCTGGGCGGCCGAGCGCGAGAACGTGATCGTCATCCCCCTGGCCGAGCTCGTGCAACGCCTGCGCTCCAGGGAGGCGATCCGCATGGCGCGCCACGAATGGCCGGCCGGCACGCGCCTGCTCCAGCCCGACGACCTGCACCCGACCCTCGAAGGCCTGGCCGGCATGGCCCAGCTCGTGGCCGACGAGCTCGTGAAGCGCGGCCTCGCGCGCGAGTCGGACGTGACCTTCGACCTCGCCGCGGTGCTGGCGAAGCTGCGCCCGGCCCCGCCGCCGAGGTGAGTCAGCGCCTGCGCTGGCGCGCCGTCGGCAGGACGCGCCGGACCGCGTCGAAGGCGTCGACGCGGCCGCTGCCGAACTCGTTGTCCTTGCCGGGCGCGCCGAGGTCGACCGCGCTGGCCTCGAGCAGGGCGCGCACGCCGGCCTGATCGAGGGTGGGATCGGCCTCGAGCAGCAACGCCGCGAGGCCGGCCACGTGCGGGGTCGCCATCGAGGTCCCGCTGAGCTCGCGGTAGCCGGCGCACCAGCGGTGCGAGCGCACGCCATAGCCCGGCGCCGCGAGGTCGGGCTTGGTCAGCCCCGGCGGATAGGGGTGGTCGAGGAAGCCCGCCACGGCTTGCCAGGAGGTCGGGCCGCAGGAGGAGAAGAAGGCCAGGCGGTCCTGGCAGTCGGTCGCTCCGACGGCGAGGACCTGGGGCACGTCGGCCGGCGTGCGCACGTTGTTGAAGAGCGACTCGCAGTGGTCGTTCCCGGCCGCGAAGACGAGGATCGCGCCGGCGGCGATGGCGTTGTCGCACACGCGCCGCCAGATGGCGCGCGCCGGCCGGCGCCCGTGCGGCCAGCCCAGGCTCCCGTTCAGGACGTCGGCGCCGTTGTCGAGGCCGTACTCGATGGCGCGCCACACGCTGGCCTCGCCCGAGTAGTCGTCGAAGATCTTCAGCGCCATGATGCGCGCGCCGGGCGCGACGCCACAGATCGAGCCCGAGCTCCCGTCGCCGGCCACGATCCCGGCCACGTGCGAGCCGTGGCTGAAGCCGTCCGTGTCGTCGATGTCCGCGCTCTCGTCGCGGAAGTTCCAGCCGTGCACGTCGTCGGCGAAGCCGTTGCCGTCGTCGTCGAGGCCGTTCCCCGCGAGCTCGCCCGGATTCTTCCACAGGCGGTCGCCGAGGTCGGGATGCCCCGGGCACACGCCCGTGTCCAGCACGCCCACGACCACGCCGCGGCCCGTCACGTGCAGCTCGTTCCACACGGCCGGCGCGCGGATGCGGCCGATGCCGCAGGTCGAGCCCGTGCCCTGGGCGGGCGCGCCGAGCAGCACCTCGCGGCTCCGCGGCGGATCGTGGTGCACGAGCGCGACGTCGGGGCGCGCGGCGAGCTCGGGCAGGAGCGCCACCGCCACCTCGACCGCGACCACGTCCTCGATCCACAGCCGCTGGATCCGGCCGCGCACGCGGCCCTCGCTCCGGCGCTTCTCGAGGAAGCGCACGAGCGGCCCCTGCGACGCCGCCGCGACGTCCTTCAGGAGCGCGATCACGAGCTCACGCCGCTCGCCCTTGGCCGGCGTCGCCGCCAACGCATCGACCCACGCCGGGGGGCAGGCCTCGGAGAGCAGGATGTCGACCGGCACGAACGCGTCGGGCGCGGCCGAAGAGAGGAGCTCCACGAGCCCCGGATCGAGCTTGCCGAGCTCTGCCGGCGCCGCGTTCCGCGCGGACTGCACCGGGCTCGAGAGCAGGACCGAGGCGAGCAGGGAGACGAGCGCCACCGTGCGCCCAGCCTACTCCGGATCCGTCGCGCGGGGCTGGGCTCCCCAGAAGAGTCGCCGCCGCGCCTCGGCGAAGCCGAGCGGAAGAGTAGGCTCCTCCTTGCTGTGAAGTCGGTGAGACACGGAGGCTAGTGCCGATGGGCGGCATGCGCTCGAGGGCACTCCTTGGCTCGATCTGCCTCCTGTGCGTCGCAGTCGGGCTCTTCCTCATGAGGAGGCCAAACGGTCGCGAGACGAGGGCAGCAATAGAGTCCGATGCGGTGTCGCCGCTGCGACCCTTGGAGACCCGGCTCACCCGTGAAATCGCCGAGCGCGATCCTCTTCTCGAGGCAGCGGGTGTTCTGGCCGCGCCTCCATCGCTTCGTACCGAGGTCCTGGTCACGACGGTCGAAGGGGTAGGGATTCCCGGCGCGTCCATCGTCCAGCTACCGGAGTGCTCTGCTCTCGGCGTGACCGCGGCCGAGGGGGGCCTGACTCTTCCGACGAGACAGCTCTCGGGCCGAGTTCTCTCCGTGTCCGCCGAAGGCTTCGTTCCCACGACCGTGTCCGCTCCGGCGCAGCCGGGCCCACGGGTCGAGGTCTGCTTGAGAGCCGGCTGGTCGATCCATGGCCTCGTCCTCGATCCGACGGGGGTACCGCTCTCGGGGCTACGGGTGGTCGGCGTCGACCCGACGCGCTTCCTCGGCGCTGAAGCCGTCCGGAGGACGGTGAGTGGGATCCCCGAGCTCCGGACCGCGATGACCGACGAGCTCGGGCGGTTCCAGCTGTGCGGGCTCGATTCGAGCCTGGCGTACAAGATCCTGGTCGGAGGCCGGGGCTACTTCTCCTTCGAACCCTTCGCCGAGCCCGTCTTGCCGTCGGAGGAGGCCTACGTGGAGATCACGGCCGAGCGTCTCTTCGGAATCAAGATCGTCTGTCGACGAGGAGACGGAACCCCTCCGAGGCTGGGACCGAGTCTGAGCGGTGCCTGGCGTGGACAAGTGCGTTCCTCCGTTCCGGACGCGCGGCAGGCCCTTGCCGGGGAGTGGACGGGGGAGCTGCTGGGTATCGCGGATGGTCGTGCGGAGAGCCCCTACGACGTGGTCGCCTATTTCTGTTCCAGGATGGACCGCTCGTCCGTCCCGTTCTGGTTCACGGCGAGTCTCCCTGGCTACGCGCCGATCGATCTCGAGCTCGAGGCGCGGCGGGCGGTCGATCACCTGGAGGATCACAGGCTCACGCTGGAGGTGACGGTCGACGAGGTGGGATCCGTCGCCGTCCTGGCCGCCCCCTCGAGTCTGGTCGACGAGGTCCTCCCGAGCGCCGGCCCCGGTGGGGGATGCCGCTTGACCCTCGTCGACCCATCTCGCGGCACGACGATCGACTGCGCCCTCGATCCGATCGTCGCGGGACTGCATGTCATCGAAGGCGTTCCCCTGGGCCGATACGAGGCCGTGTTCCGTGCCCCGCATCAGCTCATGCGGTATCCCGAGTTCGGGCAGCCCCCGTTGCTCCTGGAGGTGGCCGGGTCGCCGGCGGAGTTTTCGCTTCCGCTCGAGCATTGGGGCTCCATCGGGTTCGACATCAACGACCCGAGGGGCCTTTCGTACGCCGGGGCCTTGCGTGGGACGCTCACTCGCACACGGGGCGAAGAGTCGGACGAGTTCCACTTCGAAGGGAGGCCGTATGTCCTCCCCCTGCTTCCGGAGGGGGAATACCGCCTCGAGCTGCACGGTCTCGATCTCGAAGGCGAGGACGAGAGGACGCTGGACGTCGTGGCGGGGAAGAGATCCGAGGCGCTCTTTCGACTCGCGCCCTAGCAGTCCGTTGAAAAGGGTCCCTACTCCGGCTTCGCGAGCTTCGACGAGGCGTCGTCACGCTCGTCGAGCCGTGCTCAGCGGCCAGGAAGGCCGCTT
>Ga0315910_10001881_pt1 | contig 18945 bp, 14 predicted proteins | sample EdamamesoilMG_FD_204470 | JGI IMG/M metagenome (GOLD analysis project Ga0315910, IMG submission 204470) | Garden soil microbial communities collected in Santa Monica, California, United States - Edamame soil | ecosystem: Environmental > Terrestrial > Soil > Garden | place: USA: California...
CAATAAAGAATGGATGCTCCTCGACTATACCGATGTAGTGGCTCATGTGTTCCGTAAAGACCGCAGAGAATTTTATGCCCTGGAGCGCCTGTGGGGGGATGCGGACATCATTGAAGTTGATGACCACCAGAACTAAAATCCGCTCACCACGTTATTGTTTGGATATTTAAAATTTTGACTGTTAAAAAATAGAAATGGCTGACAAGAAAGAAAATAATAAACCGATACTTCCGAATAAACCACCGAAGGGTAACTACCAGATCTGGATAATCCTGGCTACGATCGGTGTCATCTTTGCCGTGATGATTTTCAATTCATCCAACAGTGCCGAAGAGATCACACGGGACAAATTCAATCAGATGCTGGAAGCCGGTGATGTACAAAAAGTTGTATTGGTTCCAAATCAAAAGTTTGTCGAAGTAACGCTTAAGCCCGATGCGCTGAAAAATGCGAAGTACAAACAAAGTATAAAAGAAACTCCGTGGGGTGGATCCAACTCGTCAGGTCCTCACTTCGTGATGAAAGTGGTTGATCCCGGAATCTTTGATAAGGAGTTCAATGACTACCTCGATAAACATAAGGGCAATAAACCGGAGTATAAACCCGAAGAACGTGGAGATTATATCTCTCAATTTGTGAACTGGGGATTACTCTTCCTGCTCCTGTTTGGTTTTTGGATGCTGATGCGGAGAATGACCGGAGGCGCAGGTCCCGGTGGACAGATTTTCAATATTGGCAAATCGAAAGCGGCACTGTTTGATGCCGAGAATAAAGTAAAGATCACATTCGCAGACGTAGCGGGTCTGGATGAAGCCAAAGAAGAAGTAAAAGAAATTGTCGACTTCCTGAAGAACCCTTCCAAGTTCACCAAACTGGGTGGTAAGATCCCGAAAGGTGCATTGTTAGTAGGCCCTCCGGGAACCGGTAAAACACTATTGGCGAAGGCTGTAGCCGGAGAAGCCGCGGTACCGTTCTTCTCGTTGTCAGGATCTGACTTTGTTGAGATGTTTGTGGGTGTGGGTGCTGCGCGTGTACGCGACCTATTCAAGCAAGCCAAGGAAAAGGCACCGTGTATCGTTTTCATCGATGAGATTGATGCCATTGGCCGTTCACGCGGACGTGGTCAATTGCCTGGTGCAAATGATGAACGTGAGAATACGCTGAACTCACTTCTCGTAGAGATGGACGGATTTGCCACAGACTCGGGCGTTATTATTCTTGCAGCCACAAACCGTCCGGATGTTTTAGATTCTGCCCTTCTTCGTCCCGGCCGCTTCGACCGACAAATCAGTATTGATAAGCCGGATATTGTAGGACGCGAAGCTATTTTCAAAGTTCATTTAAAACCCATCAAACTGGATCCTTCCGTTGATGTCAAGAAATTATCTGCACAAACTCCTGGCTTTGCCGGAGCGGAGATCGCCAACGTATGTAATGAAGCCGCGTTGATCGCTGCACGCAGAGATAAAAAAGCCGTAGAAATGCAAGACTTCCAGGACGCTATTGATCGTGTGATCGGTGGCCTGGAGAAGAAAACCAAAATCATTTCACCGGAAGAAAAGAAAATTGTTGCCTACCACGAGGCAGGTCATGCCGTAGCCGGTTGGTTCCTTGAACATGCTGACCCGCTGGTAAAAGTAAGTATTGTTCCACGCGGTGTGGCTGCGTTGGGTTATGCCCAGTACTTGCCTAAAGAACAATTCCTCTATCAGACTGAACAAATGATGGACGAAATGTGTATGGCCTTTGGTGGTCGTGTAGCAGAAGATATCATCTTCGGAAAAATATCTACCGGTGCCCTCAGTGACCTTGAACGGATCACAAAGATGGCCTACAGCATGGTGTCCATTTATGGTATGAACAAAGAAATCGGCAACATGTCATTCTTTGATTCAAAAGCATCCGACTATTCATTCCAGAAGCCATACTCTGAAGCTACTGCCGAAAAAATTGATCGTGAAGTTAAGCGCATCATTGATGAAGCTTATGAGCGTACCCACGGACTGTTATCCAAACACCGTAATCACCTGGAAGTAATTGCACAGGAACTGCTCCAGAAAGAAATTCTGTTCCAGTCAGACCTCGAACGATTGATTGGCAAGCGTCCTTTTGAAAAGCTTACTACATACCAGCAGTTTACAAACGGCCAGGGTAAGTATGAAAAGAAGCAACAGGAGAATGAACAACCCGGAGTAGACACCCCGCCCACGCTGGAAGGTGGCAAGCCGGATGAACTCTCCAACAACTGATCTTGAATATTCTGTTATTTTTGAACTCAGATACTTCGGTATCTGAGTTTTTTTATGCCCCTTAACCACGAGGAACGGTTAACTTTACCATGCACACACAAATTCAATCACTAGGCAATAAAAAGATATTCTTCGCATCCGATTTTCATCTGGGTGTTCCCAATTACGAGGAAAGTCTGAAACGTGAAAGACGCATCGTGAAGTGGCTGGACTCAATCAAACATGAAGCACATTCGATCTACCTGCTCGGAGATATTTTTGATTTCTGGTTTGAGTATCGTCATACCATTCCGAAAGGGTACATCCGGCTGCAAGGCAAACTAGCTGAGTTGCGTGATGCCGGGATACCTGTATTTTTCTTTACCGGCAATCATGATATGTGGATGTTTGATTATTTCCCGAAAGAACTGGATATACCCATCTATCGCGACACGCAACTGCTCCAGGTCGGAGATCAGAAGCTATTAATCGGCCACGGTGATGGCCTTGGCCCCGGAGACAATACCTATAAATTCATCAAGAAATTTTTTAACAGCAGCACCTGCCAGTGGCTTTTCGCGCGGATTCACCCTAACCTTGGCATAGGCATTGCAAACTTCTGGTCGAGAAAAAGCCGTATCAGCAACTTGAAAAAAGAAGAAAAATTTGAAGGCCCCGAAGGCGAATACCTCTGGATCTATTGCTCCGAAATAGAAAAGAACACCCATCATGATTTCTACATCTTCGGACACCGACATCTGCCACTTGATTTAAAAATCGGATCCAGCAGCCGATACATAAACCTGGGAGAATGGGTTCACTTCAACACCTACGCTGAATACGATGGAAAAACGGTAACGCTAAAGACTTTTGAAGCCTGATGAAATACCTTGCCCTATGCGTTTTGTTCTGCATCACATTCACCGTACACGGTCAGTTTACGAAATTGCGAACGCTTGATTTCAGTGATTCGGTTGTCACCGCTTTCATCGACAGGCCTGGCGACCTCTACGTCATCAGCCGGCAGGGACAACTTCAGCATTTTGACAAAGACGGAAAGCTTCTCAGTTTGTATAAAAAAAATCCAGGCCCCGATGTTTTCGAACCCCGGGACGGAAGTCGTTTATTCGCCTATTTCAGGACGAAGCAGCAATACGCTTATTTAAATCCCTCGTTTGATATCACCCATCTGATACAACTCGATTCTGCATTTTCAATCGACCCCTGGTTAGTCTGTTCATCGGGAGACCATAATATCTGGATATTGGACGCTACCGAATGGAGCATCAAGAAAATTGATATCAAAAAAGGAATCGTGTTAACCGAGGCAGTTCTTCCGGCAGACTTTTCAAAACAAAAATCGGATTACCTGACGTTGCGTGAGTACCAGGGATTTCTTTTTATATCCGATAAAACCAAGGGCGTACACATCTTCAATGGAATGGGCAAATTCATGAGAACACTTATCATCGAAAAACCACGCTACTTCAATTTCCTTGGTGAAGAGTTGTATTTCCAATCCGATAACCAACTGCATTTTTTTGATCTGTTCACCACTGAAACACGTACGTTAAAACTTCCGTCTGCCAGTATGTTTTCACTGCTCACCGATGAGCGGCTTTTCCTGGTCAACCACCGGCATGTGGACATTTTTATAGTGAAATAGGGCAGACGAATTTAACCCCCTAATTCCTTTCCGCATGTGTTCACTTTTGAACATCTTTGTACAGGCAAGAACATGACCTACCGGCAATACAGGCTGTTTTCAGCGATTCCGGGCCTGGCACAAAATTTCCTGCACGAATCATTCACCTTTAAATCTAATACCTTATTGTGAGTTCAGAAGGCGGTAAAATTTTAATGATCGATGATGATGAGGATGTATTGCTGGCGGCAAAAATGCTCCTCAAGAAACAAGGGCACCACGTTATCATCGAAAAGAATCCCAAGAAAATTCCTTTCCTGCTTCATAATGACACCTATGATGTTATTCTGCTGGATATGAATTTCAGCAAAGACATAACCAGCGGAAAAGAAGGGTTCTATTGGCTGGAACAGATACTGGGGCACGACCCCAATTCAGTTGTTATCATGATCACCGCCTTCGGAGATGTGGAAATGGCGGTTCGGGCGCTGAAAGCCGGAGCCACCGATTTTATTTTGAAACCCTGGCAAAATGAAAAACTCATTGCTACGATTTCCACGGCTATCCGCTTGAAACAATCTTACAATGAGGTAGACAAATTGAAGAAAGCGAAGGAAATGCTGGAAGAACAAATCAGCAAACCCTTTGCCGATATAATTGGTCAGAGCAGAGCTATTCAGGAGGTATTCAACCTGATCGATAAAGTAGCTAAGACTGATGCCAATATTTTGATCCTCGGTGAGAACGGTACCGGAAAAGAACTTATTGCTCGCGCCATTCACCAGCGATCATTGCGAAAAGATAACAGCTTCGTTTCGGTAGACATGGGCGCTATTACCGAGACGCTTTTTGAAAGTGAGTTATTCGGACATAAGAAAGGTGCTTTCACGGATGCCCGTGAAGATCGCCCCGGGCGGTTTGAACTGGCCAATAAGGGCACTCTTTTTCTGGATGAGATCGGCAATTTGAGTATGAGTTTGCAAAGTAAATTACTGAGTGCATTACAATCGCGGCAAGTGACCCGCGTGGGGGCCAATCAGCCTGTGCCGGTGGATATCCGTTTGATCTGTGCAACCAATATGCCGCTTCACAAGATGGTGCAGGAAGGAACCTTCCGCCAGGATTTACTTTATCGTATTAATACGGTGGAAATTCACGTACCTCCGCTTTGTGAGCGCGTGGAGGATATCTCTTTACTCGCCCTGCATTACCTGAATTACTACGCCAAAAAATATCATAAGCAGGTTAACGCCATTGCGCCTGAAGCCACCGACAAACTAAAACGATATGCGTGGCCCGGTAACATCCGCGAACTTCAACACGCTATCGAACGCGCAGTGATCATGACGGATTCTCCACAACTGCAGGAAAGTGACTTTCTGTTAAGCCGCACGGTATCGTCCGGAACCAATAACAATACGCTCAACCTCGATGAGGTGGAAAAGAGCGCTATTGTGAAAGCATTGAACATGCACAACGGAAATATTTCGAAAGCGGCCGATGAGCTTGGACTGACACGTGCGTCCCTCTACAGGCGCATGGAAAAATATGGAATTTAACTGGCGGTCACCTGTACTTCCACGTGTAGCCTTTCTGGCTGCCTCTGTATTCTTATTTTCTTTTTTTGCATTCTCGAGGGGTGACTGGTTCTTCGCGCTCGTCTTTCTCGGTCTTACGGCTTTTCAAGTAAAATTGCTGATTGAATACCTTGAGCGTTCGTACGACAACATTGCCACGTTTCTGGATTCAATTGAATTTGATGACCTCTCCTATTCCTTTAAAACTGAAAGTGATGATCCTACAGTAAAGCGGCTACACAAAGAATTAAACCAGGCACTCCTCAAACTTCGTAGTGCGCGTAGTGAAAAGGACTCTGAGTTTCTTTTCTTCAAGAATATTGTCATGCACGTGGGTATAGGCCTGATCGTCTTCAAAGAAGATGGAAAGGTTGAAATTTTCAACAGTGCTGCGCGAAAGCTGCTTAAAACCACACGAATCGATAATGTTAATGATCTTAAAGAAGTAAGTGAGACTTTAGTAGAGGTTTTCACGCGACTTAAAACCGGGGGGCGTGAACTTACCCGCCTCAAAATCGGTGAAGAAGTGGTGCAGCTTTCGATTTATGCCATTGAACTGACGCTGCGGGGGGAGAACGTTAAACTCATCTCAGTCCAGAATATCCAAAGCGAGTTGGAAGAAAAGGAAATGGAAGCCTGGCAAAACCTGGTGCGTGTGCTCACCCACGAGATCATGAATTCGGTTACACCTATCTCATCGTTAGCCGGAACAGTGGAGGAAGAACTCAAACCTTTTGTCAGGGAAAGTAACGGTGAACCGTTAAGCATCGATCAGCTAAGTGATATTCACCTTTCGCTACAAACCATTAGCAAACGCAGTGAAGGACTCATTCAGTTTGTTAAAGAATTCAGAAGCCTCACCAGCATACCCAAGCCACGGCCCGTGGAGATTGACGTACGAAATCTCCTGGACGAATTGAGCATGTTGCACCGCAGAGAACTCCAGGAACGGAATATTGAACTTCGCCTTTCGGTTTACCCCGAGGACCTTACGCTTTCCGCAGACAAAAATATGATTGAACAGGTTCTCATTAACCTGTTGAAGAATGCTATCCAGGCATTTGAAGATCTGGATGACCGGCAAATTGAAATCAAGGCATACCTTAACGAAAAGTCAAGGCCGGTGATTTCGGTAAAAGATAACGGCACCGGAATTGATCCTGAAGCGCTGGAGAAAATATTTATCCCCTTCTTCACCACCAAGAAGACCGGCTCGGGCATCGGTCTGAGCCTGTCACGGCAGATCATGAGACAGCATCAGGGAACACTCACGGTGAAGTCTACAGTAGGGAAAGGAACAGAGTTTTTGATGCGGTTCTAATTCAGGGCTTGAGGGTTAGCACTAGGTTGCCAACAGTTGCTATTTAATTTTTGTGTTTGTAAACCTATCTTTCCTGAGCCCAAAGACCCAAGCCTTAACTGTTTGGAGGGCAGTTTTCGATTTAATACATTTACGAAACTTTATCCGGAGCTATGCAAGACATTCCCAAGAAAGTAACCAAAATACTTACTGAAAAACTCGGCATCGCTGAATCTGAAATTACACCAGACGCAAACTTTGTTAAAGACTTGGGAATTGACTCCCTGGATTATGCTGAAATCGTTATGGAGTTCGAACAGACATTTGATATTCGTATTCCGGATGATGACGCTGAAAGGCTTCAGACTTATGGTCAGGCTGTAAAATACATCGAGGAAAAAATCAATAGCAAGTAATCTATTCCCGCTGCGTTTCAAAATAGTTGCACAACCGTATCGTGGTGTGAGCGTGTTCCCGCGGAAAAATCTGTCGCACTTGAGGGTCTGCTAGTTTAGTAATATACCACCCGGCAGGATTGTGCCCCCATGTAATCACAAACTTGTCCACAGCCAGCAACACCACATCCATCTCATAAAGCTCCTCCCCCTGTTTATCGGTCATCTCGGTATATTGAAGCAGGATATGGCCTTTTTTCATAAGCTCGCCTTTTACGCAGTCGATGGCATTCAGTCGCATGAGCAATCTGCTTTCCACATTCCATGCTTTGAATTTCAGTTTTCGTGGAGTGTAAAATTCCATATCCATAAAAATTAGTAATGTTGGGTTGTGAACAACGAAGGTAAGAAGGTATTATTCATCGTAAACAAGTTTGCCGGCACAGGTTTTCAACCCGAGCTTGAAGGGCGCATGATCGATACCTGCGCACGGCATGACGCTGAGTGTACCATCGAATTCACGCAGTCACGGGGCCACGCCACCGAGCTGGCAGCCCAAGCCAGATCTCAGGGATTTGATTTCATTGTTGCCGTGGGTGGCGATGGAACAATCAACGAGGTAGCCAAAGGCGCTATGCAAGCCAAAATCCCTATGGGTATTATCCCCCGCGGTTCGGGCAATGGCCTCGCCCGTCACCTTGGTATACCCCTTCGTGTTTCGGAGGGGGTAGAAATGTTATTTAACAGCACGGTGTTAAACATGGATACCTTCACGGTAAATGGAAAGCTTTCCCTGAACGTGTCCGGTATTGGCTTTGACGGCCGCATCGCTAATCTCTTTGCGGATAAAACGAGGCGTGGGCTGATGGGCTATGTTCGCCTTACGCTAAAGGAATACCTCACCTTTAAACCATTCGCGGCCGAAATCCACATGGACGGTAAAATTCTGACGCGGGAACCCTTCATTATTGCTATCGCCAACTCATCGCAATACGGAAATAATGCACGCATTGCTCCCCAAGCTTCTGTCTGTGACCAGCTGCTTCATATTACCCTGTTGAAAAAAATCCCTCCGTATCGTGCTGATTTTATTTATCAGTTTTTCGCGGGACACCTCGCTCAATCTGCGGTTTGCGAGATGATCGAAGCACCTTCGCTTTGCATTAAAACCACAGGCGAGATACCCTATCACGTGGATGGCGAACCGTGCGGCACAAATCACGATTTCCATATTGAAGTAATGCCTGCCGCTCTTCCGGTGTTAATACCGAATACACAATCGCGGAACAGAAGACTGTAAATACCGCCTCGTGGGTGACATCCGGGTGGATATACAATCGTTTAATTACACCATGTATAACCCTAAACTGAAAGCAATGAAAAGGATTTTAGCCGTGGTTTGTGTACTGCTGAGTCAATACGCAGTCAGTCAAAGTATTTCGCTCCCGCCCAGCGGCAACAACCAAAAGTCTACCGTGACACAATGGATGGGACTGGCATCTGTTACGATTAATTACAATAGTCCGAATGTACACGGCCCCGGTGGTGAAGACCGGAAGGGCCACATTTGGGGAGAACTGGTACATTATGGTTTTATTGATCAGGGCTACGGATCTTCAAAAGCCGCACCCTGGCGTGCCGGTGCCAATGAGAACACCACCATTACTTTCTCCAACGATGTAAAGATCGGTGGCAAAGATCTCAAAGCTGGGACCTACGCTCTTTTCCTCGATGTTGAAAAAGAAGGCCCGTGGCAATGGATATTTTCTACCAACACCACGAATTGGGGAAGCTACTATTACAATCCGAAAGAAGATGCGCTGCGCGTAGCCACACAACCGGTTGATGCTGAATACACCGAGTTCCTAACCTTCGGCTTTGAAGAAAGGGAATTGAATTCGTGTGTAGCGTTTTTGCAATGGGAGAACAAGCGTGTGCCGTTCAAGATCGAAATACCAAATGGTTTAGACCTGTATGTTCAAAAGATGCGCGGTGAACTACAAGGCGACCGCATGGGCTTCACCTACCACCCCTGGATGGAAGCGGCTCAGTTTTGTGCACAGAATAAGATCAACCTGGAAGAAGCATTAACCTGGGCTGATAATGCCATCAGTGGACAATTTGTGGGCCGTGAGAATTTTAATACACTTCAGACAAAATCACTTGTACTTCAGGCGATGGGAAGAAATGACGAAGCCGATGCCATCATGCAAAAAGCCATCAAAGACCCAGGCGCCACCGTAGCCGATATTCATCAATTCGGACGGTCCCTGCTGAATGCCGGAAAAACAGAAAAGGCAATGGAGGTATTCAAGTTAAACCGGCAGTTACACCCCGATGATAAATTTACAACCTACGTGGGCCTTGCCCGTGGTTACACGGCTACAGGTGATAAGAAGAATGCAATTAAGAACTGGGAACTTGCTATAAAGAATATTCCCGATGCGCAGAAAGGATTTTTACCGCAGTACGAAGCCGAGTTGAAGAAGTTGAAAGGATAAACGAATCCGTGATAAAGAAAGAAGAAGGGTACCCTCGTCAGGTACTCTTTTTTTTGTAAAGACAATAACTGTCTAATTTCTGGCTCTGAATATTACGGTATTATTCTGATAGACAATTGTATCAACCCGGTTGAGGTTATTCTTTATTTTTTTCAGATAACCGGTATCAAAAATATTATTGTGATTTTCGATTCCCTGGCTGGATAAGAATTCACCGGTACTTACATATGCACATTCTACATAGGTAACAGCAGGAATATGCAACTCCACGTTTTTTTCGTCAATGTAGAAACAAGGCCGATAGACTGACTGTTGCTGTCCCAGATACCAGGGACCGCTGTCAATGATAAGTGGGGAATACTTCAGTCGCTCATTGACTAAAGACCCCGGACTCATCGCTGTCGTTGTAGACTGAAAATAAACGATACCGTTCTTGCGTATCAGGTCATAGTCATGTGAAGTATTCGAATAATGAATTCTCGCTTTAATGGCGGAGATAATCTCAATCTCAAACGACCAATTGGCCGATTCATAACCGGAGGGCCAAAAATAACTAAGCGGATCTGATTCTACTTCGCGGAATACCGGGAACGATCTCTCAACGAAGCTCAACATTACTGCCTCATCGGTTATTTCACCCGTCTTTGTATACGCTTTTAAGTTCCCCGCTTTATAGGAATGGAAAACATATTTTTTAGGAAATTCATCATTTTCACATGCAGAGCAAACAATAAGCATGGTCCAGATAAGAGCAATCAACGGTCGTTTGGAAATCATACGTTAGGTGATTCGGAAAACTAAACTACTAATTAATCTTCAGACTCTGTGAGCTGGGCATTACAGACCTTACCTAGCGCAATTACAAAAAGAGAAGGCTGCCCATGAAAGCAGCCTTCTACAGAGATAGAAACTAAACCGTATTACTGTTTTGTGAAGGTGAGTGTGCAATCAAAACCGCCAAAACATGCAGGGTTAGAATAGTAGACATTCACAACGAATTCTGAATCATCCAGATCATCATACCCTCCCGGGCCCAAATCGTCTATACTGGAGGTAACAACATTCACATTGCTTCCGCCTCCACACCCCAAACCAATACTCTGATTAGCCACAAAGACGCGGCCGCACGTCAGGTCCATTGTAAAGCCTATGCCAGGAAAGGTATCCCAGCCGGCCCCGAAGTCGCGTTGGGTTGGGTTTCCGGCAACCGCAGTCAGTACAGCTGTTCCATGGAACAAATCGCAATCATCCGTTACGGTATAGTTGCCGGTGAAAGGGGATGACACCGAGCAAACCATCGGGAAGTTAAGCTGACCTGTAAAGCTGGTGGTATTTCCAGAAGTGAAGAACGCATTCTCCGCGTTGATATACGGGTTACCACCGAACACCAGGGTATCCGGATATACATTTCCATTTTCAAGCTCTACCACGTTGTAGATTGAAAATACATCTCCTCCTCCCAATGTGGTCGGATCGACATCCACAGCATCCGTGAAATCCTGAAGCGAGAGTGTTACTTTGGTAGTACCATCATTTTTGATATCCGCTCCGTCAATTTCAGCCAGCGTAAACCGGTCTGTTGTTTCATTGGACAAAAATTGAAACAGTTCAACCACCACCGTTACATTCTTGATATTGCTGGTTTCTGAATACATGGTGAACGTGACCTCCGGATTGGCATCCGCCAGGTTAAACGATCCGGCATTCGGTATCATCCGGAAATTAACGCCCTTACTGGACTCTGCTATTCCAAACTTCTCCTGCTCTTCGCAGCCGAAAACCGCTGCAAGACAAAAGAGCATTGATGAATAAATTATTTTCTTCATGATTTTCTTCATTTAATAGATTCAATTACTCCATCCAGAAAGGCTTTGCATCCTCGCTTGTGATCACCTTTTGCGCTGGCGCATTTCCGTTAGAAGCCAGGTTATTGGTTGGCCAGGGGAATGCGTTTGGAAATTCTTTGGTTCGTACGGTGAAATTCAAGTCGTCCGTATTACCATCGAAAATGTAAGGGAATCCGGTTCTGCGATAGTCGGTGTAAGCATCCACGCCAAACCCGAAACTGGCAATCCACTTCTGCGTAATGATATGTTCCAGGCGTTCTTCATCGGTAGTAGCCGGGTCGTTATAATCTGCGAGCACGGCATTGATATACGTATCCCGTGTGGCAGTGCTGATGGTCGGTGCGCCAGCGATTGTAGCAAACTCGTTTACCTTGGCAAATGCAGCACGCATACCATCGCGTAAAGCAAGTGCATCGTCACCGGTAGCCACGTTGGTAAGGTAAAGCTCAGCCTCCGTAAACTTCTGCGAATAGAAAGTAAGCATACGCTGCGGTATCTGAGGATTACCATCAAAGCTCGCTGCCCCTCCCTCTCCGTCATCATATTTTCCACCTAAAGGATAAAGACCCAGAACGGTCTGCGATGCACCTTGTGCAAATCCTTCGTTTGGATCAATATCTAATGAGAACGGCCAGATTGCCACCATGCCGGTACCACCTAATTCGGGCACCTGAACGATAAATGCATCGGTATTCGGATCTACATATCCATAGCAATATGAGCACGGATTTTCGGGAGAATCATCGGCACTCACTTCTGCAATCTGATTATAGAAGTAATAGGGTATGCGCGGATCTGATACACCGGTTGCGCCTATTCTTCCACCATAGTCTGGGTGATCAAATGTATTGAGATTTGCCATGATCTCATAGAAGTAAGGGCTGACGTAATAATTAGCCGTTCCCGGAGCCCACTCCTGCACATAGCCAGGGTTCCGGTTGTCTGGACCAACACTGGTACCATATGTCAACTGAAAATCTTCGGTGCCCACGCTGATAAAATTATTTTCGGTGAGCAAAGCTGTAACTTCAGCAGACACATCATCCACTTCACGCATCTGGTTGTACATCTTCAGCTTTAACGAATTGGCAAACTGAATCCAGAGATCCGGGTCGCCTCCATAAATCAAGTCTTCTTCTTCAACCTCAAAAATGGATTCCTTCTCCAGGTTCTCAATGGCGTCATCCAGCATATCGATCAGCTGTGGGTAAATATTTTCACCCAGATCATAGACCGGAAGTAAAATTTCCGGAGCCTTGTTCGCTTGTGAGAACGGAACGTCACCCCAGATATCTACCAGAATGCTGTAGCAGTAGGCTTTCATGGCAAGTGCCATTCCTAAATAAGGATAAGCTTCCTGCTCTTCACTCTTCTTGATAATGGTTTCAATATCCGCCAATGAGCGGGTATAGAGCGTTAACCACGGAGCGGTTACACCAAAATCCACACCTTGAACACCATAGTCATTTTGATTGTTACGCTGAACGATCTGGTGCATGTAACTCATGGTGATCTGTGACAATCCACCACCACTGGTACCCATCGCGCCTGCCATATCCAATTGAACGGAAGGCAACAACAACTCGAGGGATACATCAGTAGGATTGTTAGGATCTTCGTTTATATCAAGAAAGTCTTTTCCACAACCCATCAATCCGATGATTGAGAAAACAACCAATATCTTACTAAACTTTGATTTCATAGTTTTCACTTTTAAGGATTAAAAAGTAGCCCGGAGTGTTACTGAAAATCTTCTGGCGGAAGGCGTTGTGCTGTATTCAATACCCTGCACGTTACGCGCACCAAACTGATTGGTTTCCGGATCATAGTTCAGGTCCTTCGGGAAGTTTGGTGAATAATTCCAAAGGTTTCTACCTACTACACCAATGCTCACGGCACCAAAAGGCGTGCGCGACAGAATGCTTTTGGGAAGCAGGTAAGTAAGAGAAGCTTCACGAAGACGATAAGTAGTGGCATCAAATACCGCCCACTCATCAGCCGAGTTAACACCAAAAGATTCTCCGAAGTAAAGTGAGTTCACTTCAATCATGGTTTGGTTGGGAATCACATTATCGCTATCGTCCAGGTACGGTTCAAAAGTTTCCGGATTTCCATATACACCATCGATGATGGCGTTTCCTTCACGATCGCCCTGGTAAGCAAGTACACCACGTCCCAGCATTGAATTAACTGTAGTAGAGAAGAGGTCGCCTCCTTGCCGCAAATCCCACAAAGCAGACAATGTGAACCCTTTGAACGAGATGGTATTCGTAATACCAAGAATATAATCAGGATTAGGATTGCCGATAATTTGTGGATCCAATGCACGGATCAACTGCCCGTTGGAAGGATCGATCAGCAGATTACCATCTTCATCACGGGCATCAACCGTTCCAAGCAGCTGGCCATAGGGTTGTCCGGGTCTATGTACTGAACTAACCGAACCGCCAAAGCCTGAGCCAAATTGAATTTCGTTGACACCGTCACGCAGGGATACAACTTCGTTCCGGTTACGCGTGTAAGCACCGGTAATAGTCCAGGTTAATCCGTTTTCAAGTTTAATCGGAGTCACATCGATACCGATTTCAACCCCTTTGTTCGACACGGTACCGAAGTTGGTCAGCTGAGCCTGATAGCCAGTTTCTTCCGGCAGGGAAATTTGAGCAATCTGGTCCTTCGATTCTTTATCGTAGTAGGTGAAGTTTACACCGATGCGATCATTCCACAAGCGCACGTCAAAACCTGCTTCAATCTCGGTGGTCATTTCAGGCTTCAGATTTGGATCTGCGAGAACCGCATTCTGACCTGCTGTAGGTATGGTGGCACCACCAGCCGGTGTAAATGGGCGCCCTGCAGAATTGTTGGTTACGTTATCAAAATCATTTACGACAAACACAGTGCTTAGCAAGTAAGGACTTGTATCATTACCTACAGACGCCCATCCTGCACGCACTTTGATTGAGTTGATCAGACCCGCTTGCATTCCTAATGCTTCATTCAACATGATCGATCCATTGATAGCGGGATAGAAGAAACTTCTATTCTTAACCGGCAATGTAGATGACCAGTCATTTCGTGCCATCAATTCGATAAATGCCCAATCTTTATAACCTAAGTTTATATCACCATAGAAACCGTATAGTCTTCTGCGTGAATAACCACTGTTGGGATTGGGGGTTACCGCGTTTACGTTCGTCATCTGATCAATGTCAAACACAACGTATCCAACACCATTGACAGATTGCGTATTGTTCGTTCGCTGGTTGACGTTCCAACCGGCCAGGGCACGCAGACTGAAATTTTCGTTGATGTCTTTTGTTACCGTGGCGATCAGATCCGAGTTAATTTCATCTGCAAAAACATCTACCTGCGTGATTGATCCAAGCGGAGCACCCGCACCGTTCGGACGCTGGAACTCATACGTATTTTGGGTGTAGCCATTGAGACCGATTCGATACGTGAGGTTGAGCCAATCTTTGATATCATACGAAGCATTGAACGCTGCTACATAGCGATCTACTGTAGAACGTATCCCGGAATTTTCTACGGCCCAATACGGGTTGTTAACCTGGTCGCGTCCAACAAAGAATTCACTACCCAAATCGACCGGGTTTTGGTACGGCTGTCCCTGCACGTCCCAGTTCCGACCAAAGTAAAGGGTACGCGCGAAAGCCGATGGATCACCGCTGGTCGCGGATGGTGCACCGCTAAGTACACCGCGCTGCACAGAACGTGTATAGGCCAGGTTACCACCAATTATTAATCCGTTCGCTAATACTGTCTTTCCACCTACGCTGATGTTGTGTCGTTTGAATTCAGTTTCCGGCACGAAACCAGTTTGATTTAACTGAGACAACGTTACTGAGATGGCAGACTTCTCATTACCTCCCGATATTGAAATCGAGTTTTCGAATATCTGACCAGTTTCAAAAAAATCTTTTACGTTATTCGGATAAGCGCGATACGGAACTTTTACGCCATCAAACTCACCCATTCCCGGGCGTCCTGCATACCAGTGCGGGATAGAATCCAGCGCAGCATACGGTCTGCTGCCGATAAAGGGGGCGCCCCACGATCCGTTAGCCTGAGCGTACGCGAAATTTGTTCCCGTTCCATAGGAGTTCTGAAAATTAGGAAGGTTAGCAATCTTCTCAATACCAAACGTACCACTGTACGTTACCTCCAGACCTTTCTTGGATGCACCCGCGGATCCAGATTTGGTAGTGATTACAATCACACCATTTGCTGCACGTGCACCGTAAAGTGCGGCAGCATTGGCGCCTTTTAAAATCGTCATCGACTTAATATCATTCGGATCGAGATCAGAAATACGACTCGAAAATGCACCACCCGCTGTGAGCCCGCCCGTGTTGGTGTTGGTACCTTCTGTGGTGACGTAGTCGTTGTTGTACGGAATACCATCAACCACAAACAATGGCTGGTTGTTATTCAACAATGACGTGTTACCCCGAATGGTGATACGTGTAGAACTTCCCGGAGCACCGCTGGATGAAATGATATTCACGCCCGGTACTTTTCCAGTCAGCGCACGCAATGGATCAGGCTCGGCAACCTGCGAGATTTTATTTCCACTCACTGTTTCAACCGAATAACCCAGCGCCTTTTTTTCGCGGGCAATGTTCATGGAAGTAACAACCACCTCATTGAGCTGGGTTACATCCTGTGACATCGGAAGATCAATAACCGAACGGCCGGCAATTTCTACTTCCTGGGTTACCAATCCGATGAATGAAAAAATAAGTGTGGTCGCAGACTCGGGAACACTTAAACGGTAACTGCCTTCTGCGTCAGATACCGTACCAGTTGTAGTACCTTTTACTACAATGTTAACGCCCGGTAATGGTGAGCCGTCTTCGGTGGCTGTTACCCTACCGGTAATAGATCGCTCTTGTGCCCAAGCAACACTAAAATGCAAAAGACACAAAGCACTCACTAGTAAAAACTTCCTCATACTTTTTGGGTTTGTTTTAAACTATACTCCGTCACGAACACGCACTAACGAGCGTGCGGACGTTATCCAAAACTCCCAAAACGTGTAACCAAAAGAATGACCTGTTGTAGGGTATATTCCTGACCGGACTATACCACAAAAGGGGTTATAATGTGTTGCGCATTGAAAATTTCTTAATCAAAAAATAAAATCAGGATGATGTTCGCGCACACCGGTAAATGTGCTTTATGATATTATCAAAAGTGGAAATAAAAAGAAATAAAAAAAGCCCCTCCGTCTGAGGGGCCAGTCCTTCGTGAAATTTTTTTCATTAACCTAAACTTATGAAGAAATTTCTACTAGTATGAGGAAGGATCTTAAAACAAAGTTTCACAACGGCACATTAAATTCTATCACCCAATACGGTTGATTTTGAAGAAAGTTACAGCCATCAAAAAAAAATCCGAAAGCATTCAACTTTCGGACTCATTATTCCACCTGATGATCACCATCTCAAATTAACTTTTCAAGATTTGCTTTGGCGATGGCTTCTGACTTACTGTTTACCTGGAGTTTTGAATAAATATTCTTGATGTGTGTCTTGGCGGTTTCTTTGGATATGAAAAGTTCTTCTGAAATCTGCGTGTAGGTCTTTCCTTCCGAAATGAGCTGAAGTATTTCGGTTTCACGTTTAGTAAGGGGTGAATTGGGATTAACATGAAAGTTGTCAATAACCATTCGGGCAATACGACTACTCATCGGTGCTCCTCCTTTTACAATTTCTTCCAATGCCGCTAACAGTTCCATGTAGTTTGCACTTTTCGTAATGTAACCGGAGGCCCCGGCCTTCAGTGCTTCAAACACCAGTTCGCTGTCTTCATACACGGTTACCATGATGATATCGGTATGCGGACTTTTTTCTTTAATAATCTTTGTACCCTGAATACCATTCATGCCGGGCAGTTCAACATCCATGAGTACGATCTCAGGTTTATCGCGACCCAAATTATCGATCGCTTCTTCCGTGCTTCCGTAAGCACTTACCACCATAAATTTCTGAGAGCTGTTGACAATGAGGTTAAAGCTGTTGCGGATTTCCTGATCGTCTTCTACGAGCATAACGCGCTTCTTAAAGGGCAAGGCCATATTTTAAGGTTTTGGTGAGTTTGAAAGTAAGGGTGATTTTTGTTCCCTCGTTTTTACCACTGTGTATACGTAAAACAGCACGTATATTGTCAGCACGTTCCCGGATATTTTGAAGACCGTTCAATTTTGCTATTTCATCGGTAGAAAACCCTATACCATCGTCTTCCAGGCTCATTTCAAAGTCATCGTAGTTACCGCGTTTCAGGCAAAATGTTACATTCCTGGCTTCTGAATATTTGAACGCATTGGTCATGGCTTCCTTGAAAATCAGATTGGCCTCACGACTAAACCCATAGGGCAGCTTAACTTTTTCCTTTACTTCGTTGTACGCCCGAAACGAAATGCGCTTCTCTTCGAAAAGTTTTTCACCAAAATCGCGAATATGAATAAAGAGCTTGGACAACTCATCGTTAACCGGATCTATTGACCATATAAAATCACGCGTACCGTTGTACAGGTATTTGGCAGAGTCTTCTACTTTGGTGTATAAATCCTGGCTTCCGTTTGCATGTCCATTCTGACTGAGCCGCAGCAAGCTAACATAGTTGATAATCCGCGTGAGCTGATTACCCATTTCATCGTGAAAGTCACGGGCTATTTCTTTTCGCAACGTTTCCTGTTCCTTTATCCGGATCCGCTCTAACGTCACCGCTTTGTTCACCCGTTGTTTTACCCGGAGGTATAGTATAAGGGTAACAATCCCGGCAATCAAAACAAACAAACCGACAATGAACGATGTGGTTTGATAGAAAGGTGCTTTGATGGTAAACGCATAAGCGATCTTTGCCTCATCCCAGCTTCCGCGATTGTTTGTACTCATTACCCGGAACACATATTCACCGGGCGGAAGGTTGCTGTATGTGGCACTGGCTGTCGAAGTAGGAAGCGACCATTTTTTATCAAAATTCTCGAGGTAATATTTAAATTTTACGGACTTGGGATAGCGTTTATCCACGCGGTTGAAAGCGAACGTAACATGATTTCGGTCGGGTGGAAGCTCCGGCTGATACGGTATTTTAAAAAAACCACTAACCGAATCTGCATAGTCTCGCAGTGAATATTCACCGTAAAAAATCTGTACATCAGCAAGGTGAAGATCAAATGACCGAAGGGGCTTTTCTTTCAGATCATTGAACTCATAAAGGCCATCGATCAATCCAAAGAACTTCTCTTCAGGCGTAATCAGAAATGCGTTGGAATTTGTTTCCACTCCGGTCAGTCCGTTGTCATAACCATAATACAGGTTTTCAATAACCTCATGTTTGTTATCGAGCTTAACACGGTTAATTCCATTTTCCGGTCCGATCCATAAATTCTGTTTCTCCTCCTGGGCGGCAAAATAAATAAAGTCAGAC
>Ga0315910_10001882_pt1 | contig 18943 bp, 16 predicted proteins | sample EdamamesoilMG_FD_204470 | JGI IMG/M metagenome (GOLD analysis project Ga0315910, IMG submission 204470) | Garden soil microbial communities collected in Santa Monica, California, United States - Edamame soil | ecosystem: Environmental > Terrestrial > Soil > Garden | place: USA: California...
GAAGCTGATGGCACAGTCCGAAATCGAGCAGCTGCTCGCTGTTCCCGCGCCGTGATTCCCTTCCACCCGTCGCCCACGATGATCCACGTTTCGAATACACTCCGCGCCGCCGTCCTCGCCGCCGCCTGCCTGGCCCACGTCGCCACCGCCGCGACGCTTTCGTTCGACGCCCCCATGCATGTGAGCCCGGATGCCCAGTCCGAGACCGTCGGCACCCTGCCCTCGGGCTCGACGATCACGCCGGTGCTGCGCGACGAGCTGGCCGCGGGCGGTTTCGCCGAGCCGCCCCCGGGCTGGATCGCCGTGCGCCACAGCGTCGCGGTCGAGGGTTTCGTCCGCAACAAGGACATCGGCAAGGATCTCGCCATGAAGCCCGACTCGCCGGTCTTCGCCGAGGCGACCGAGGGCAGCCCGGTCCTCGCGACCGTCGGTCCGAAGGATCGCGTCGAGACCGGCGACCCGATCGGACGCTACTCGAAGGCCACCGCGCACAAGGAGCAGATCGTCTATATCAACAGCGTGCCGCCGTCCTCCCGCGCGATGGTCAGCACCCCGACACCCGTGCCGGTGGCCGCGCTCTCCACCCCGACTGCGCCCAGCACGCCGGTGGCTCCCTCCGCCGAGGCCGCCCCGGCGACCAAGCCGAAGGCTCCCGCCGCGCCGGTCGAGATCACCGCCGCGCCACGCACGTTCGAAGGTTACCTCATGCGTACGCGCCGCATCCTCGGCTCGGGCCCCAAGCTCGACTACCAGCTGGTCGACGAGAACAACAAGCGCATCGCCCTGCTCGACGTGTCCGCGCTGCTCGTGACCGAGCCGATCGAGTTTTTCGAGGGCCGCATGGTGAAGGTCTACGGCCCCGGCCTGAGCATGGAAGGCGTCAACGACGCGATCATCCGCGTCGAGAACCTCCGCCTCGCGCGCTGAGCGCGCGCGGCGCGCGCGAAGCCGAAGTTGAAGCGAGAAGTTGAAGTCGAAGCTCGAGGCCGGGCCATCAAGGCCCGGTCCTGACCTTCGATCGTTCACGTTCACCGACCCTTTCTCCTCCCATGCAGCTCATCGACGGCAACGCCATCGCAGCATCGATCATCGTGGAACTGAAGTCCGCCGTCGCGGCGCTGCCCGCCGGCGGCCCGCGCCCGTGCATCGCCTTCATCCGCGTGGGCGAGGACCCGGCCTCGGTTTCCTACGTCAACAAGAAGAACAAGACCGCCTCCGAGATCGGCATGGCGACGCGCCTCGAGCTGCTCCCGCAGGACGTCTCCCGCGACCGGCTCTACGCCGTGATCGATGCGCTCAACGCCGATCCCGCCGTGCACGGCATACTCATCCAGGCCCCCCTGCCCGACCACCTCGACGAGACCGAGGCCTTCCGCCGCGTCCGGCCGGAAAAGGACGTCGACGGCCTCGGCACGATGAACCTCGGCAAGGTCGCGCAGGACGACGACACCGGCTTCGTCTCCTGCACGCCCGCCGGGATCATGGAATTGCTCAAGCGCTCGGGCGTAAAATTGGCGGGAAAACACGTCGTCGTGCTCGGCCGCAGCCTGCTTGTCGGCAAGCCCGTGGCCCTACTGGCTCTCCAGAAAGGGGAGTGGGCCAACGCCACCGTGACCGTGTGCCACTCCCGCACCCGGGACCTTCCGGAGATCACCCGACAGGCCGACGTGCTCATCGCCGCGATCGGTCGCGCGGAGTTCGTGACCAAGGAGATGGTCAAGCCCGGCGCGGTGGTGATCGACGTGGGCATCAACCGCGTCGCCGACCCCGCGAAAAAGACCGGGTATCGCCTCGTTGGAGACGTGAATTTCCCACAAGTTTCACAGGTGGCCGGGATGATCACTCCAGTCCCCGGGGGTGTCGGCCCCATGACGGTCGCGATGTTGATGCGGAACACGTTTAAGGCATTCTCTCTTTGCTCCGTTAGCTAGGGGCAGCGGTGCGGAGTGCATCGCGAGCACACTCTGCCCATCGTGAATCGCCCGCCCAAGATCCTCGTCGTCGACGACCAGCCCGTAAACATCGCGCTCATGCAGAAGAAGCTCGAGCGCGAGGGCATGACCGTGCTCACCGCCTCGAGCGGCGACGAGTGCCTGCGCGTCGTCGCCCAGGACAAGCCCGACCTCATCCTGCTCGATGTGATGATGCCCGGGATGGACGGCACCGAGGTCTGCGCCGCGCTCAAGGAGCACCCGGAGACGAGTTCGATCCCGGTGATCTTCCTCACCGCGAACACGTCGAAGAAGGACGTGATCCAGGGCCTCGCCGTCGGCGCGGTTGACTATATCACCAAGCCCGTCGACCTCGAGGAGACGCTCGCGCGCGTGCGCGCCCAGCTGCGCTACCACGAGATCTTCCAGCAGAATCTCGAGCTCACGCGCCGGCTCTCCGAGTCGCGCCGCGCCGCCGCCATCGGCGCCCTCTCCCAGGGCATCTCGCACAATCTGAACAACCTGCTCGGCGTGATCTACGGCTACCTCGAGCTGGCCAAGGTCAACGTCGGCAAGCCCGAGCTCGCGCGCAAGCACCTCGACAAGATCGAGGAGGCCGTCACGCGCATGACGCGCGTGATCCGCCAGGTCACGACGGTGTCGACGAAGATGCAGGTCTCGCTCCTGCCCATCGCGACCGATCGCCTCATCGCCAGCGCGATCGAGCGCTTCCAGGCCGACTGCCGCGAACCGATCGAGATCGAGGTGCGCAACGAGGTCGGCACCGCCCCGGCCCTCGCCAACGTCGAGGTCTTCGAGGACGCGCTCACCAAGATCATGATCAACGCGGTCGAGAGCTACGGCGGCACGCCCCCGCCCGACGCGAAGATCGAGATCGAGACAGAGATGCGCGAGCGCGACGGGCGCAGCGTGGTGGAGTTTCGTGTGCTCGATCGAGGCAACGGTCTTGACCCGCGCGTGCGCGACCACGTATTCGAGCCCTTCGTGAGCACGAAAAGCACAGTCGGCGTCGGCATGGGTCTGACCATCGCGCGCCACGGCATTCGCAATCTCGGTGGCGAGATCCTGCTCAAGGATCGTCCGGGCGGCGGCGCCTTCGCCGTCTTCCACATCCCGCTCGCCACCAGTTCGGTCACCGCCAGCGCGGCATGACGACACGCTGGGCCTTCCTCGGCGCAGGATCGATGGCCGGGGCGATGGTCCGCGGCATGATCGAGCGCCGCGTCGCCGGCCCGCGCTACATCAGCTGCCTGAGCGGCAGCGGCCGCACGGCGGAAGCCCTCGCCCAGGCGACCGGTATCCACGTGGCCCCGTCACTCGCCGCCCTCGTCGAGGGCTGCGACGCGCTCATCATCGCGTGCAAACCCCAGCAGCTCGCCACCCTCGACCCGGCCCTCGCCACGCTCACCGCCGGCAAGCTCGTGGTCTCGGTCCTCGCGGGGAAACGCCTCGCGACGCTCGCCCGCTATTTTCCCGCCACGCGCGCCCTCGTGCGCGTGATGCCGAACACGCCCGGCCAGATCGGCGCCGGCATCTCCGGCTGGTGCGCGAGTACGACGCTCGGCGACGACGATCGCGCCACCCTTCTCGCCCTCCTCCACGCCCTCGGCAAGGAGGTGGAGGTGAAGGAGCACGACATGGATGCGCTCACCGCCGTCGCCGGCAGCGGGCCCGCCTACGTCTTCGAATTCGTCGCGGCGCTGCGCGAGGCCGGCATCCAGGCCGGGCTCGCCCCCGACACCGCCTCGCTGCTCGTGCAGGAGACCGTGCTCGGCGCGGCAAAACTCCTCGCGCACACCGGCTCCGCGCCGGACACGCTGCGCGATCGCGTGACCTCGCCCAACGGTACCACCGCCGCCGCCCTCAAGGTCATCGGCGAGCGCGACTTTCGCGGCATGATCAACGCCGCCATCGCCGCCGCGGTGCGCCGCTCCAACGAGCTGTCGGCCGACTGAGCCCGGCCCGGGCCGTCAGAGGTGGTCGGCCGTGTCCCACGGCCGTTCTGTGGTCCAAGTCGTCCGCGTCCGCATCGCAGTGCGGCGCCCGCACCACGCGCCTGGGGACAGGCGCGTCCACCTTTCCGTGTCGCTTGTTTAGCTCTCGATCCGGGCCCCGACCGCATGAGTCCGGCTGAGTCCGATCGAACCCGCCTCAGGCCGGGTCGGAGACGGAGTGCACGGGTCCGGCGATCGGATAGTTGTCGCGATCGACGAGCACGACCGTCGGCCGGTGACGCTTCGCCTCCTCGACTTCAAATTCCGCATACGCCGCCACGATCACCTGGTCGCCGCGCTGCACGAGACGCGCGGCCGCGCCGTTGACGAGGATCTCGCCGCGCTCGCGCCCCGGGATGACGTAGGTGGTGAAGCGCGCGCCCGTGGTGACGTTGTAGACGTCGACCCGCTCCCACGGGAGCAGGCCGGCGGCACGGATCAACTCAGGCCCGATCGCAATCGAGCCCTCGTAATCGAGGTCGGCCCCGGTGACGGTGACGCGGTGCAGTTTGGCTTTGAGCAGGGTGACGCGCATGGCGGATTGGATCTGGAGATTGTGTCGGCTGGGTTTCACCGGAGGTGACGCAGGAAAAGGAGAAAGCCGCCGGATCCGGGACGATTCACGGTCTTCTCAGGTGTCTGCGTTGCCTCGTGTGCGATGTGTGTTGTCACGGATCAGCGCCGCTCAGCGAAGATCAGCGGTCTCCTTCGGTTTGATTTTCAGGAGAGGTTCGTCGCGATTCATCCGCTCCGCGAGGAGCAGGCCGCGCAGCACGAGATCGGGCACGACTTCATCGAAGAGTTTTTCACGCTCGTACATCCGCGAGAAACCACCCGTGCCGATGAGCAGCGGGCGCCCGCCCGCGAAGGCCTCGGCCGAGAGCAGATCGATGAGGTGGCGGATAGCGCCCGCCTGGCCGAAGAAGATGCCCGACTGGATGCTCTCGATCGTGCTGCGGCCGAGCACGTGCTCCGGCCGCGTGATCTCCACGGCCGGCAGACGCGCGGTCTTGCCCGCGAGCGCCTCGACCGAGATCGACGGACCGGCGAGGATCACCCCGCCGAGATAATCGCGCGTCGCCGTGACGACGTCGAAGGTCGTGGCCGTGCCGATGTCGATGACGATGGCATCGCGACCCGGCCACAGCTGCGTGACGGCGACCGCGTTGGCGATGCGGTCGGGGCCGACCTCGAGCGGGTTGCGGTACTTGATCTTGAGCCCCGTCTTGACGCCGGGCTGGAGCACGAACGGCTCGCGCTGGAAATACTTCAGGCACGCACTGCGCAACGGATACACCATCGGCGGCACGACCGAACAGATGGCGATCGCCTGGATCGCGACCTGCGGGTCGATGCCGTTTTCACGCAGCACGGAGCGCAGGAAGAGGCCGAGTTCGTCGGACGAACCGATCGGATGTGTGCTGCGGCGAAACTGCGTGCGCAGCGTCTCGCCGTCGAAGACGCCGCCGTGGATGTGGGTGTTGCCTACGTCGAGGGCGAGGAGCATGGGGTCAATGGATCGAGGGATGTGCTGGACGCGGATCGCGCGTCTCATCGGGCGCGCACGACCCGGCAGGAGCCGGGCCCGCCAGGAGTTCGTGTTCGCGCGTCAGCGTGGAGGGCGCAGCTCCCGCTCCGCCGGATCCGGAATCGGAGATGAACGTCGCGATCGCGTGCGCGAGCGCCTCGCGCGACTCGAGCGCGCGGCTCGTGCCGTCGGCGCGCCAGAGCGTGGCCGGGAAACGACCCGTCGCCGGATCGACGGCCGCGAGGTCGTTGTGCACGACGGCGTCGGCGCGCGAGTGCGCGAAGAGTTTCTCCACCGCGGCGCGCGCGGCCGCGGCGTCGGCATCGCGCGTGAGCTTGAAGGCGATGACGCGCAGTGCGGGGTTGCGGCTCCAGGCGCGCAGGTGGTCGACGAGCTTGGGGTTCGGCGCGAGCTGGATGGCGACCTCCTGCGCGGTGCCGAGCTTGCCGGCGCCGGGAGCGAGCGGCTCGCCGTTCACGCGCAGGCCGGCGACGGAGTAGTCGCTGACCGCGGCAGCGTGCACCACGGCGTCGAAGTGTTCGCCGCCGAGCAGCCGCTCGAGCGCCGCACGCAGGTCGGCAAACGTGACAAAGGTCTCGCTCCGCACCCCGGCCGGCGCCGGCGCGGCGCGCCCCGCCCGCAGGAGCGTCACCTCGCAGCCGCACGCCCGCAGGTGCTCGGCAAGGAGCACGCCGGTGCGGCCGGTGCTGAAATTCGTGAGCGTGCGCACGCCGTCGACCGGCTCCTCGGTGCCGCCCGCGGTCACGAGCACGCGTCGCCGCGCGCCGCCGCTCGGCCCGGGCGCTCCCGCCGCGCGTGCGCCCGGCAGGGCCGCGCGGATTGTGGCCAGGATCTCCTCAGGCTCGATCATCCGCCCCTCGCCCTCGTCGCCGCAGGCGAGACGCCCGCGCGCGACGGGAAGGACCTTCACGCCCCAGCCGCTCAGCCGCGCCACGCCGGCCTGCGTGGCGGGATGCGCCCACATCGCGGGATTCATCGCAGGCGCGAGGAGAAAGGGTTTGCTCCAGTCGTGCGCGAGGAAGAGCGCGCCGACGAGGTCGTCGGCGAGACCGGCGGCGAGACGATTGATCGTATTGGCCGTGGCAGGACAGACGACGACGAGGTCGGCCCACTTCACGAGGTTGATGTGGTCCATCGCGGTGCCGCGGTCCCAGAGGTCGCTGCGCACCGGCCGGCCGGTCAGACCCTCGAGCGTGGCCGGCCCGATGAACTGGAGCGCCGCCCGCGTCGCGATCGTCTGCACCTCATGGCCGTCCTGCACGAGCCGCGAGATCACGGCGCAGGCCTTCCACGCGGCGATCGAGCCGCTGAGCTCAAAGAGGATTCTCGCAGCGCACATTGTCGATGAGGCGGATGCCGTCGATCCGCACGGCGCCGAGGCGCCAGTGTTCATAGTGCTCGATGTAGTCGACGCCGAAGCCCGCGGCCTCGAGCCGCTGCCGCGCCTTCTCCGGGTCGCTCTCCTCGCGCAGGATGCGGGCAAACTCCGGCGCCCGCTCGCGGCCCGCGGGCGTGAGCAGCGCATTGCGCGAACTGAGCGCGAGGCCGTCGTCGGCGCGCACCGTCGGGCACGCCACGATCTCCGTCGGCACGAAAAACGCCTGCGCCATGCCGCGCACGAGCAGGAGCTGCTGCATGTCCTTCTCGCCGAAATAGGCGCGCTCGGCGCGGATGAGCAGCAGGAGTTTCAACACGACCGTGAGCACGCCGTCGAAGTGCCCCGGACGGTGACGCCCTTCCATGAGCGCGCTGAGTGTATCCTCCGTGACGCGGTAGCGATAACCGTCCGGATACATCTGGTCGCGGTTCGGCGCGAAGATCGCGTCGACGCCGGCGCGGCGCGCGGCCGCGAGGTCGGTCTCCCACGTGCGCGGGTACTTCTCGAGATCGCGCGGGTCGTTGAACTGCGTGGGGTTGACGAAGATGCTGAGCACGACGAGGTCGTTCTCCGAACGCGCGCGCTCGAGCAGCGCGACGTGCCCGGCATGGAGTGCGCCCATCGTGGGCACGAAGCCCACGGTCCGACCCGCGAACACGGCGGAGTCTCGCAGCGCCTGCCACTCCTCGATGGTGTGGACGACGGTCATCAGCAGAGGATCTCCTCGCGCGCCGGGAAGCGCGCGGCCTTCACGTCGCCGACGAAGTGCGCGAGGGCCTCGCGCACGAGCTCGTGGCCCTCGAGGTAGCGCCGCGCGAAACGCGGACGAAACTCCGCCTGCAATCCGAGCAGGTCGTGCATGACGAGCACCTGTCCCGAGGTGTGCGCGCCCGAGCCGATGCCGATCGTCGGGATCGCGAGCGCCGCGGTGATGTCGGCCGCCAGCTGCTCCGGCACGCACTCGAGCACAAGGGAGAAGGCGCCGAGCTCCTCGAGCCGGCGGGCGTCGGCGAGGATGCGCTGGGCGGCCTCGCTCGAGCGGCCCTGCACGCGGTATCCGCCGAGTTGATGCACCGATTGCGGCGTGAGCCCGAGGTGGCCCATCACCGGGATGCCGCTGCCCACGAGGTGCGCGACCACGTCCTCGTGGCCGGCGAGCCCCTCGAGCTTCACGGCCGAGGCGCCCGCGCGCATGAGCGCGCCGGCCGCATCGACCGCGGCCGCGATGCCGCGCCGGTGCGTGAGAAAGGGCATGTCCGCCACGACGAAGGCCTCGGGCGCGCCGCGGCGCACGGCCGCGACATGCGCGACCATCATCTCGAGCGTGGCATGCAGCGTATCCGGAAAGCCGTGCACGACCATGGCGACGCTGTCGCCGACGAGCAGGCAGTCGACACCCGCCGCGGCGGCGAGGCGCGCGGACCAGGCATCGTAGCTGGTCACCATCGCGATGGGAGTGGCCTCGCGCCGGGCGCGGGCAAAATCGAGGACGCCTTTCATGGCCGTTTCATGCGTTTTCCTTGCACGGAAAACCGGATGAACGGCGGCAGGCGCGGGACGTGGGTGCTTGTCGCATGGATCAAGTCCTCGGAGTCCGAGAAGGTGGAGCTGTGGTTGTGAGTTTCCGGTCGCGAGCGAGTTCGCGCCGGAGCCGGGAACAGTGCGGGTTTTCGCGCGCCGGGCAACCGCTTTTACCGCCGCCGGCCCGCGAGCCCGGTGTATTAGAGGATTCATCGGGGGAACCACGACGCTGCTTATCAGCCGGCCCCCGTTCATGGCCGGCGCCTGCCTAATCCACTGGAACAGGCCACCTTGCGACATAGTCTGCCTGCACGCGATGGCCGCCTCCTTCGAAGAGATCATTGATGGCGCCAATCTCCTCCGCCCCCCGCCGGACGAGAGACATGAGCGCATTTGCGGGCGCCTGCACGCCCAGGTGCTCGCCCACCTCTCGCCCAACTCCACCCTCGAGCTGCTGCCCGCGCGCTCGCTGGTGGAGGTCAACTTTCGCAACGCCCTGCGCCCCGACCTGGCCATCGTCCACCGCGGCACCGGGCGGCTGTGGCTCGCGGTGGAGATCATCACGCCGCACGACCACCGCGTCGACACCGTGAGCAAGAAGATGATCTACCACGAGGTCTGCATCCCGCGCCTGTGGATCGTCGACCCGCGCTACAACAACGTCGAAATCTACCGCCACCGCACCTTCGGCCTGCGGCTCGAGGAAATCCTCGCCGACTACGATCATCTTCGCGAGGAGCACCTCACGGGGCTGTCGATCCATCTCGCGAACCTGTTCGGCAGCTGAGCGGCCGACGAGTTCGGATCCCCAGCCGGAACCCCGCTGTCGGGGGTGACCGCCGGGGGAACCGGCGATACCCATGCGTCCGACTCAGGGCGTCCGCGAGCGGACGGCCTACACCAGCGCCGCGATGATCGCCGCGCGTTCGACGGCGAGATCGCCCCGCGCGGGCGGCCGACCAGCCCGCGCATACCAGTAGCCGGCATTGCCCTCGTCGCCCTCGACGCGATGCAGGTGCGCGTGCACCCACGAGCCCGCGGCACTCGCATCGCGCTGCGCGATCTCATGGGCACGCTCCCAGTCGCCCTTCGCCATCCACCAGAGCGCGACGAGAGCCTCGCTCAAGCCCGGCGGCGGCGCCGACGCGGCCTGCACACTGTGGTTGAACTCATCGAGCGTCATGGCGAACCTGCGCGAGTCTTCGCGATGTCCCGCCCGACGCAATCCCGCATCCCGCTCGCCGCGCTCTGCCAGCGCCTGGCCTGGACCGATCTCGATCCGGAGGCGTTGCGCACGCTCATCCTGCTGGCGCGCGCGGAGGATCTGGGCGGCTGGGGCCTGCGCACGCGGCGGCGGCCACGCCGCGCGGGTGATGTCACGACCGCAGCCGTCGTCGACCGCGGCCGCGGCCGCGCCGAGCTGCGCGCGCGCCGCCCGATGGTCGTGTGCGGCCTCCCGCTCGCGCGCCTGGTGCTGCGCGAGTACGGCGGCGGCCGCGCGCGACTGGTCCCGGCGGTCGACGACGGCGCGCACGTCGCCGCCGGCGCGCTCCTTGGCACGATCGAGGGCCCGTCCTCCGACCTGCTTCAGGCCGAGCGGGTGCTCCTGAACTTTCTCCAGCGCCTCAGCGGCATCGCCACGCACACGGCCGCGCACGTGCGCGCGCTCGGCCGTTCGCGCACCCGACTCCTGGATACACGCAAGACCACCCCGGGCCAGCGCATGCTGGAAAAATACGCCGTCGGCTGCGGCGGAGCGTGGAACCACCGGCTCGGCCTCTTCGACCGCGTCATGATCAAGGACAACCATCTCGCGGCGACCGGTGCGACGCGCGGCGACCGCCTCGCCACCGCCGTCGCGACGGCCCGCGCGCGCGCTCCGGGCCTCGCCATCGAGGTGGAGGTCGACGCGCTCGATCAGCTCCCGCCCGTGCTCGAGGCCGGCGCGGACATCGTGCTGCTGGACAATTTCACCCTGCCGCAGCTGCGCCGCGCCGTGGCTCTCGTCGACGGTCGCGCCCACACCGAGGCGAGCGGCGGCATCACCCTCGGGACGCTGCCGCGCCTCGGCGGGCTCGGGCTCGACTTCATCTCCAGCGGCGCCCTCGTGCACCAGAGCACGTGGATCGACATCGGCCTCGACTGGCTGTAACCAGTTTCCCGTGACCGCCCCCCAACGCTCCCCGCAGGACTGGCCCGAGGTCGTAATCGTGCGCGAGCTGCTCGCGGCCGGCGACGGTTTCGTCTCGGGCAGCGCGCTCGCGGAGATGCTCGGCATGTCGCGCGTCGCGATCTGGGCGCACATGGAAAAGCTCCGCGGCCTCGGCTACGAGGTCGAGGCGGTGCGCCGCCGCGGCTACCGGCTGCTCAAGCGCCCGGACACGCTCGACGAGATGCAGCTGCGTGCTGCGCTCGGCACGCTGGGCCGGCCGGTGCACCTCGTGTTTCGCGCCGCCGTCGACAGCACCAACAGCGAGGCCGAGCGCCAGCTCGCCTCCGGGGCCGAGACGCCGCTCGTCGTGATCGCGCGCCAGCAGGAGCGCGGCCGCGGCCGGCTCGGCCGGCGCTGGATCAGCGGCGACCACGGCAATCTCTACCTCTCCTTCGCCTTCCGCCCCGACCTGCGCCCGGCGCGCATGCAGGACTTCACCCTCTGGATGGGCGTGAACGTGTGCGACGCGCTGGCCAACACCTGCCGCATCGACGCCGCGGTGAAGTGGCCGAACGACATCTTCCACTCCGGTCGCAAACTCGGCGGCATGCTCACCGAGGCGCGTATCGACGCCGATCACACGCGCGACGTGATCTTCGGCCTCGGTCTGAACATCAACAGCCAGCGCCAGCACTGGCCCGACGACATCGCCCCGCGCACCACCTCGGTGGCGGAGGCGCTCGGCCAGCCCGTCGACATCAACCGCGTCGCGCCCGCCATCATCACGCGCGTGCTCAAGGCGTTCGATACGTTCGTGGCCGACGAGTACCGCGACACCTTCACGGCCCTCTGGGAGCGACTCGACACCCTCAAGGGCCGCCGCATCGCCGTGCGTTTCGGCGATGAGCGCGTGGAAGGCACGGCCGACGGCATCGATTCGACCGGAGCGCTGCGCCTGCGCGACGACGCCGGTCGCCTGCACCGCTGCCTGGCCGGGGACGTGACGATCGAGAAGTCGCCACTCGGCCCGACGGTCTAGTCTCCGCATCGAATCGGGTACGAACACCACCCCGGTCGGGCGAGGCCTGCGGCCGAGCCGCCACCGTACGCTCGTCGTGGGCGCGGCTCGACCCGAAGCGACATCCGTCTGCCCGCGGTCGGGATACCGCTGTGGCGGGAAGGCGCGCGATGGATCACCGCAGGCCGGGAGGCCGAGGCGGAGGCCCCGGCGAGCCTCCCTACCCTCGATCGTGGGGACGTCCTACCGCCGCACGCCGGCGGCGAGATCGGCCGTCGTGGCGCGCAAGGCCGCGGTGATCGCGGCGGGCTGGCCGAGGTTGTTCTTGATGCAGTTCACCAGCGCGCTGCCGACCACGACGGCGTCGGCCATGCCGGCCACCGCGCGCACCTGCTCGCGGCGGGAGATGCCGAAGCCCACGGCGACGGGCAGCGGCGTGGCGGCCTTGATGCGACCGACCATGTCACCGATGTTGGCGGCGAGCGACTCGCGCACACCGGTCACACCCTCGCGCGACACGTAGTAGATAAAGCCCGACGCGGCCTGCGCGATCTTCGCGAGGCGCGCGGGCGAGGTGGTCGGCGCGACGATGAAGATGTTTTTCAGCCCGTGCTCACGACTGACGGTGAGCAGGTCGTCCGCCTCCTCGGGCGGCAGGTCGAGCGTGAGCATGCCGTCGACCCCGGCCGCGGCGGCTCGACGCACGTAGTCGGTCATGCCGTTGGCGAAGACCAGGTTGTAGTAGGTGTAGAAAACGATGGGTTTGTCGGAAAACGCGCGCACGGCGCGCACGAGTTCGAACACCTTTTCCATCGTCATCCCGCTCTCGAGCGCGCGCTGGGCGGCGAGCTGGTTGGTCAGGCCGTCGGCCAGCGGGTCGGAGAACGGCACGCCGATCTCGAGGATGTCGGTGCCCGCCTCGAGCACGGCGCGGCAGCACTCGACCGAGGTCGCGAGGTCCGGATCGCCAGCGCACAGGTAGGAGACGAAGCAGGCGCGGTTCTCGCGGCGGGCGGTTTCGAAGGCGGCGGCGATGCGGTCCATGGTGGGAGGGGCCAGCAAAAGCCGGTGCCGGGGGAAGGGAAACAGAAAAGGCGGCGGAACCGGGAGCCGTCGACCCGCGCGACTACATGAGCTCGCGGGCCTGCGCGAGGAGCGCAGCCCCGCGAGCGTCGCCGGCGAGATTGTCCATTTCCCACGGATCGAGCCCGAGATCGTACACGAGCCACGGAGAACCGTCGTCCTGCCGGATGACCTTCCAGCCGTCACCCCGCCAACCCGACCACACGCGGTCGCACTGGTGCGGCAAGCGCACGATGCTCGGCATCGAGATGGCGGCAGGCGCACCCGTCGGCTCCCAGCTCCGGCCCTCGGCCCAGGCCATCGCCTGCGCCGGCAAATCGATCAACGAGACCGGCCTCGCCTCGATCCTCGGGCCCGGCTCGCCGCCCCGGCGCGCGATGATCAGCGGCACACGCACACTCTCCTCGTGCGGCCAGCCTTTGCGGAAAAGCCCGTGCGCGCCGTGCATGTCGCCGTGTACCGAGAAAAACACGACGATGGTCTCGCGATCGCTCGCGGCGTCGAGGGCCGCGACCCGCTCGACGAGCCGGCCGATCGCCGCATCGGTCGCCGCGATGTGGGCGTAATAGCCGGCGAGTTCGCGGCGCGCCTGCGCCTCGACCGCGCCGCCGCGCGGGACGTTGGGCTCGAGCTCAAGCGCCGCGGGGTCCGGCCACGACGCGGGCGCGGGCGCATCATAGGGCGGATGCGGCGCCTCGAAGCTCACCACACAAAACCACGGCCGCCCGCCCCCGGGCTGCGCCGTCAGCCACTCCGCCGCGCGCCCGGCCAGAATATCGCTCTGGTAGCCCGCAAGCTGCACCGGCTGCGGCAGGCGCGTGCCGTGCAGCCAGGGATCATTGAGGAGGAAGCCGCCCTCGAACCCCTCCCAGAAGGCGAAGCCGCCGCGCGACTCCGGCGGCACGATCATGCGCGCGTGCGTCTCGCCCACGAGCGGTGCCGCTGCGTCGCGGCGCGCGAGATGCCACTTGCCGAACCACGCGGTGTCGTAGCCGCGCGCGGCCAGCGCGTGTGCGATCGTGCGCACATTATCGGGCAGCGGATCGAAGTAGTCGCGCACGCCATTGGCCGGCGACGGCACGCCGGTGAGCAGCGCCGCGCGGGCAAACGGTCCGAACGGATGCGGCGTGACCGCCGCCGTGCAGGACGTGCCGCGCGCCGCGAGACGATCGAGCGCGGGCGTGCGGGCGTTGACGTCACCGCCCTGTCCCAAGGCGCGCGCGCGCCACTGCGTCGTGGCAATCCACAGGATGTTGGGAGGACGGAGCGGCACGTTCCGGAGGCTAGCAGGGCTTATGGGTTTGTTGAGCGGATTCGCCGGCATTAGCCGACGTGCTTCTGCGCAGGCCCGCGTACCCCCAAAAGCCCGACACGTCGCGCGGTGGTCACCGACCCGATTCGGGACCATGCGATAAGATTCATCCGGATCATCCGGGTTTTTTCCAAGCCTTGGCATTCGTCGCCGCGCGCAACCCGACTACGTTTCTCCTCACCCAAGCACCGCGACTGGTGCTCCCACAGCCCCCAGAACCAGCACGTCGCCCGGACGCTCCGGAGTCCGTCGCGACTCGCGATCCTGTAACCGATAGTACCTCCCATGAGATCAAACACATACGCTAAACTCGCGCTCACGCTTGCGTGCGCGCTTGGAGCCGGTTCCCCCGGCTTCGGCCAGACGACTCCCCCGGCGTCCGGCGCCTCCTCCGAGGAACCGCGAAGCAACCCCGGCGTGACACCCAGCGCCTCGAGCGACGACGAGGACACGGTCATCCTCGAGGAGTTTCAGGTCCAGGGTTCGTTCGCCGGCAGCCTCGCGATGGCGGCCGAGATGAAGCAGTCCTCGCCCTCGATCACGGAAGTGATCGCCGCGGAGGACTTCGGCAAACTTCCCGACGTCAGCATCGCCGACTCGCTCACCCGTCTCACCGGCCTGACGACGCAGCGGCAGAACGGCCGCAGCCAGGCGATCGTGATCCGCGGGCTCACCGGCGACTTCAGCACCGGCCTGCTCAACGGCCGCGAACAGGCCAGTCCCAATCTCAACCGCACGGTCGAGTTCGACCAGTACCCGGCCGACCTGCTCAACGAGGTCGTCGTCTACAAAACCGCCGAGGCCAGCCTCACCTCGCAGGGGATCGCCGGTTCGATCGACATGCGCACGATCCGCCCGCTGAGCAAGACCGGCCGCGTGGCCGCGGTGAGCGCCTACTATGAGTGGCTCGAGTACGGCGAACTCACGCCGGGCGCCGACGCCACCGGCCATCGCGTCAACCTCTCCTACGTGGACCAGTTCGCCGACGGCAAGCTGGGCATCGCCCTCGGCGTCTCGCTCACGAGCAAGCCCTTCGCCGGGAAACAATTCCAGGGCTGGGGCTACCCGACCGACGGCAATGGCGACTTCGCCCTCGGCGGCACGAAGTCCTACGTGCGCAACAACACCCTCGATCGCGACGGAGCCATGCTCGTGATCGAGCACCGCCCGAGCGACAACTTCCACCACACGCTCGATGTCTACGTGTCCGACTTCGAGGAGAAGCAGCTCCTGCGCGGCATGGAGATCCCGCTCGCCTTCTGGAGCAGTGCGCAGTTGCAGCCTGGATACACGGTCGAGGACGGCCTGATCACCGACGCCACGCTCACCAACGTCCAGCCCGTCGTGCGCAACGACATCTTCCAGCGCACCGATGATCCCTTCGCCATCGGCTGGAACGCCGTGATCGGCGAGAACAACGCCTGGCCCGTGACGTTCGACGTCGGCTACTCCGAGGTCAACCGCGAGGACCAGAACCTCGAGACCTGGTCCGGCCTCGGCTTCCGCGGCACGGTCACCGCTCCCGCCGTGGCCGACACGATGCGCGTGCAGCTGCGCCCGGGCAACACGCCGGTCATCACCTCCACGCTCGACTACGAGGACGGCAGCGTCCTGCGCCTGAGCGACCCGCAGGGCTGGGGTTCCACCGGCCTGACCGGCGGCGGCATGCACGGCTACTACAAGCAGTTCGCCTCGATGGACAGCGTGCTCCAGATGAGCCTGGGCACGAGCCACGAGATGGAGGGCTTCTTCGACCGCGTCGCCTTCGGCGTGAGCTACAACGACCGCTACAAGCGCGACGGGGAAAAGCCCTCGGGCTTCATCCACCCGCCGACCAACGCGAGCGGCACGCTTCCGCTGCCCCCGCAGGTCGGCACGACCGACATGGGCTTCCTCGGCCTCGGCAAGATCTACGCCTACGACCCGCAGAAGGCGTTCGTGGACGGCGTGTGGGGTTACACGGAAAACCTCGACTCCGGCATCGTGGCGCGGCGCTACGAGATCTGGGAGAAGATCTACCAGGTCTACGCCCAGGCCGACATGCGGGGCACGATCGGCGAGATGGACTACTTCGGCAGCATCGGTGTCCGCTACCTGAATACAGACCAGTCCTCCGAGGGCCTTTCCGGCAACGGCAACCTCCTCACCCCGGTGAGCGACGAGGCCTCCTACGACCAGTGGGCGCCGAACCTGAACTTCAACCTCCAGCTGACCGACCGCACGCTCGGCCGCTTCAGCGTCGCCCGCCAGATCGCCCGGCCGCGCATGTATGACCTGCGCGCCGCCCGCACCTGGAGCTACAATCCCGCCCTCGCCACCTCGACCGACCTTTCGCGCAGCCCGTGGAGCGGCGACGGCGGCAACACCCGGCTCAAGCCCTGGGAGTCCGACTCCATCGACCTGTCGATCGAGCACTACTTCAAGGACAACCGCGGTTACGTGGCCGTGGCCGGCTTCTACAAGGACCTGAAGAACTACATCTACCAGGAGAACACGCTCGCCGACTTCACCGGCTACCCGGTGATCTCAGGCCCCGAGCCGGCGCTGCGCGAGGGCATCGTCTCCACGCCGGTCAACGGCGAGGGCGGTTCGATCAAGGGTCTCGAGTTCACGCTCTCGCTCCCGAGCGAGGTGATCTCCGAGTCGATCAAGGGCTTCGGCGCCGTCTTCGGCCTCGCGCTCACCGACTCGAGCATCAAGCCCTGGGGCCCGGACAACCCGACCGCCCCGATCTCCGGCCTGTCCGAGGAGGTGTGGAACATCACCTTCTACTATGAAAACCACGGCTTCTCGGCTCGCGCCAGCCAGCGCTATCGCTCGGAAAACCGCCAGTGGCTGACGAACTTCGGCCCGCCCTCCCAGGGCGGCGATGTGAATCCCAACGGCGGCTTCTCCTACGCCAAGCCCGAGACGGTCACCGACGCGCAGATCAGCTACACCTTCCAGAGCGAGAAGATGAAGCACCTGACGCTCTTCCTCCAGGCCTACAACCTGACGAACGAGCCGCTCGTGACCTACAACAACAGCGATCCCCGCCAGGTGATCAACTACCAGACCTACGGCGCCTCCTACTCCTTCGGAGCGTCGGTGAAGTTCTGATACCCGCGCCGGTCGCCGGCGGCATCCGCCGCCGGCAGGCCGGGCAGGGCGGGCCCTCTGGTTCAGAGATCAGAGGTCCGAGGTCAGAAGGCCGACAAGGGTTTCATCTGAGCCCCACTTTCGGTCCTCAGGCATCCGTTTTCGTCCTCTGTCCTCTGACTTCTGACCTCTGCGCCCGAGGCTCCGCCCCGGCCCCACCGCTCCCACCATGTCCTCTCCGCACCACAGCTGGCTCCGCGCGCGCCATTCCGGCGTGCTCGCCCACGTGTCCTCGCTGCCCGGCCCGCACGGCATCGGCGACTTCGGCCGCGGCGCCCGCGCACTGGTCGACTTCCTCGCCGACACCGGCTTCCGGTTCTGGCAGATCTGCCCGCTCGGGCCGACCGGGTATGGAGATTCCCCCTACCAATCATTCTCCAGCTTCGCCGGCAACGCCTACTTCATCGACCTCGAGGAGCTGACCGCCGTCGGGCTGCTCTCGCCCGAGGAGTGCCGGCCGCTGCGCCTGCTCTCGCACGCGCGCACCGACTACGGCGCGCTCTACCGCGAGTTCTGGCCGATCCTCGCGCTCGCGCACACGCGCTTCGTCCGCCAGGGCGCGCGCATCGAGGGCTGGAGTTCCTACACGGAGTTCTGCGCGCGCGAGGCCGCCTGGCTCGATCCCTACGCGGAGTTCATGGCGATCAAGGCCCACTTCGAGAGCCGCGCCTGGACCTCGTGGCCGGAGCCGTTCCGCACCCACCAGCCGGGCCTGCTCGCCTCGCTGCCGCAGTCCGCACGCGACACCGCCGGCCTGCACCGGTTCGCGCAATACGTGTTCTTCGCCCAGTGGCGGCAGCTGCGCGCCTACGCCGCCTCCCGCGGCGTGGAGATCATCGGCGACATCCCGATCTTCGTCGCGCCCGACAGCGCCGACGCCTGGAGCTGCCGCTCGATCCTGCGCTTCGACGACTGCGGCCGGCCGCTCGCCGTCGCCGGCGTGCCGCCCGACTACTTCTCCGCCACCGGCCAGCTCTGGGGCAACCCGATCTATGACTGGACCGCGTTGGAGAAAACCGGATACGCCTGGTGGATCCAGCGCCTGCGCGCCTCCCTCGGGCTCTACGATGTGGTGCGGCTCGACCACTTCCGCGGCTTCGACACCTACTGGGAGATCCCGGGCGGCGCCGAGACCGCGATCCACGGCGCATGGCGCAAGGGCCCCGGACTGAAGTTCTTCGAGGCGGTGCACGCGGCGCTGCCGCACGCACGGCTCATCGCCGAGGATCTCGGCTACATCACGGCCGAGGTCTACGAGCTGCGCCGCGCCGCCGGCCTGCCCGGCATGCGCATCCTGCAGTTCGGCTACGGCCACGACGACAACAACGTCAACCTGCCGCACTTCCTGCCGCACGACAGCGTGGTCTACACCGGCACGCACGACAACAACACCACGCGCGGCTGGCTCGACGAACTCCCGGCCGACGAGATCGACCGCATCGACGCCTACTTCCAGCTCGGCGGCACCACCTCCGCGCTCCCGCTCGTGCGCGCCGCCCTCGCCTCCGTCGCGCGCCTCGCCATCGTGCCGATGCAGGATCTATTCGACCTCGACTCCGGGGCGCGCATGAACCGGCCCGGCTCGGCCGAGGGCAACTGGCAGTGGCGGTTCACCGCCGACCAGCTCGCCGAGCTCGCCGGCGAGCACGGCGAGTCCTTCCGCTTGTGGAACCAGCTCTTCGACCGCACCGGCGACGCCCGCCAGCGCGACTACAGCGCACCGCCCGCCGAGATGCCCGCGCACGCGGTGCACGTGTAGGGCCGGCATGCACCCGCATCCCGTCGCCTCGCAGGTAGGGCGGGCTCTCCGAGCCCGCCGCGTGAACCAATCGACGCGCGCGGCGGG
>Ga0315910_10001883_pt1 | contig 18941 bp, 11 predicted proteins | sample EdamamesoilMG_FD_204470 | JGI IMG/M metagenome (GOLD analysis project Ga0315910, IMG submission 204470) | Garden soil microbial communities collected in Santa Monica, California, United States - Edamame soil | ecosystem: Environmental > Terrestrial > Soil > Garden | place: USA: California...
GGGTGCAACTTGCGGACACTCCCCGCGGCGGTGGCCGCGAGCCAACGCGTGAGCCATAGTGAAATGCGCGACAGGACCAACATGGCCACCAGGTAAGCCAGCGTGGCTGCCGCACACATCGCCGCGGCCCGCAAGAAGTAGCCCCGACTCGATTGGGTGATGCGCTCGGCGATGGCCTTTCTCAGCCGAATCAGCGCGTGTTCCGCGACCAAGTGGGGTGTCTCGCCGATCTGGCGATCGACATCGGCGTTGGTGACCAAGAACACGGGTTGGTCATTGACCAAGATCCGCGTGCCGTATTCCGTGTCGAGCAAACTGAGCTTGGGTGGGCGTCTTGCCTTGCCCAGGGCGTTGTCGATACGCTGCTTCGCTTCCTCGACACGTTCGCGTCCGCTGTAACCAGCAACCGGGCCCTTGAGCTCGATGATGAAGCGATTGGTTACCCGCAGGGGCGCGCCTTCGCGCGCGGGGCTCTCAGCACGAACCGACTGCGTGCAGGTAAAAAACGCCACGCACAGGACGAGCCGGGTCAGGAACTTGGTCCAGCGCAGCCCAGGGCGCGAGGCCTCGCGCCCGGAGGAGAGACCATTGAAGCGGGGCAGCCGTGGCCGATGGATGCGCTGGGAGGACGCCATGAAGGTCAATGATAGACCCGCTCGCCATGATTTCCGAAGTCTTCGCCGCGCGCCCTGGGAGCCCTGGTTTCACGCCCACACTTATCGAACGCGTCCTGGCTTGCGGCCTACCGTCTCAGCGACGAAGGCGTGGGCGCAGAGTTGGTTGACCTGGCAGGTAGAGCAAGCTGGCTTGCGTGCGCTGCACACACGCCGACCATGAAAGATGAGGGTATGACTGACGCGATCCCAAGCGCTGTTGGGCAACAGGCGCATCAAGTCCTGTTCGATCTTGATGGGGTCCTGATGCTCGGTCCAACCCAGACGCTGCGTGATGCGCTGTACATGGGTGTCGACCACCACGCCCACGGGTGCAGCAAACGCCACGCCCAAGACCACATTGGCAGTCTTTCGACCTACACCTGGCAGCTTGACCAAAGCTGAGAGATCCGCGGGCACCTGGCCGTTGTGATCGCGCACCAGCGCTTGGGCCATGCCGATCAAATTCTTCGCCTTCTGTCGAAACATGCCCAAGCGATTGATGAGCGCTTCGACTTGTTCTTGGCTGGCGCAGCTGAGCGCCTGAGGCGTGGGGTAAGCCTTGAACAGCCCCGGTGTCACCTTGTTGACCTGCACGTCCGTGCTTTGTGCGCTGAGCGCGGTCGCGACGATCAGTTCAAATGGACTTTTGTGATCGAGTTCACAGTGCGCATCCGGATGGGCGCGAACGAGCTCTTCATAGCAGGCCAGCACAGCGCGAGGCAGAGCCGGGCCCGTTTGGGCTGCTTGTCTGCCTGAGGCGACGGCTTTTTCGGCGGTGGCTTTGCGCCGTGTGCGCGCGACGGGCGCGGGGCTAGGTTGGGCTTGTCGGGGGCTCTTCTTCTTGGACACCTTGGCTACCACTTTTGCGGCGGTGGCGCGTTGTTTTGGCGTCCGTGGAGATGAGGTCATGGGGGCCGCTGCTTTGAAACGAGCCTTAGTCTGCGTCACCGGATTCGTCGGCGCCGGGGTCTTGGGCTGCGCCGTCGTCGATGAGCTGCTCATCGCTGCCGTCGGAATCCGCGTCGATGTCTTCCGCTCCGTCGAGCGGGCGGTCATCGTCCTCGCGCTCTGCCACGGTCTCGAGCGCAACGACACGCTCGTCGTCGGCGACGTTCATCACCCGCACGCCCTGTGCATTGCGGCCCGTGGAGCGAATGCTGACCACCGGCGTGCGCAAGGTCTGACCCTTGTCGGTCATGAGCACCAAATCATCTTCATCGCGCACGAGCGCTAGTCCTACGACCGGCCCATTGCGGTCGGAGGCGTCGATCAAGATGATGCCCTTACCGCCGCGGTTTTGTACGCGAAACTCGTCGAGCGGGGTGCGTTTGCCATAGCCGCGCTCGCACAGCGCCAGCACCTGTGAACGCTCGGGGTCCGACACCGCTAGGCCCACCACGCGATCATCATCCTCGAGCTCGATGCCCTTCACACCCGCCGTGTTGCGGCCCATGGGGCGCACCTGCTCCTCGGGGAAGCGAATGCTCTTGCCTTGGCGAGTACCGATCAACAAATCGCGCGTACCGTCGGTGATAGCGGCGGTGAGCAAGCGATCATTTTCCTCGATGCGCACACCAATGATGCCCTTTTCTCGAAAATTCTTGTAGTCGAGGAGCGGGGTCTTCTTGATCTTGCCCTGATGGGTGAGCGTGATGACGTAGCGGTCGTCCTCCATGGCGGGCACCGGAGCAATAGCCGTGATGCGCTCATTTTCTTCGAGCCCGATGAAGTTGACGATGGCGCGGCCCTTGGCATTCCTGGCAGCTTGGGGGATTTGGTACACCTTCTTCACATAGACTTTGCCCAAGTCGCTGAAGAAAAATACGTAGGCATGGGTAGATGCGATGAAGAGCTGAGTGACCCAATCGTCCACTTGGGCGTGCATGCCCCGTTTGCCCTTACCGCCCCGTTTCTGCGCTTCGTAGTCCGAGGCGGCCGTGCGCTTGATGTACCCGGAGTGGGAAATGGTGACGACCATGTCCTCCTCCTGGATCAGATCCTCAACCTGGATTTCCGCTTCATTGTCTTCGATCGAGGTTCGACGATCTTCACCGTGCCGCTCCCGCACCTCTTTGAGCTCGTGAACAATCAAGGCCATGAGCTTGGTTTCGTCGGCCAAGATCTCGCGCAATTGGGCGATCTCAGCGCACAGCTCACCATACTCGGCCGCGAGTTTTTCTTGCTCCAGGCCAGTGAGCTTGCTGAGCCGCATCTCCAAAATGGCCTTGGCCTGGCGCTCGCTCAGTCTGTATTCCCGCTGCCCAGCCGCTGCTTGGATCTCCGCCTCGGGCCGACCTGCGCGCCGCACAAATCCTTCCAGCCCTTGAAGCGGGAGGGCCATCAAGCGGTCTCGGGCTTGGTCTGGATCACGCGAATCGCGAATGGTCTTGATCACCAAGTCTACCTCGGTGGTGGCCATGCCCAGGCCTTCCACGATTTCACGTTGGGCCTCCGCCCGGCTGAGCTCAAAGCGGGTGCGGCGGCTGACGACCTCGCGGCGGTGCTCAACGAAGACGGCCAGCGTCTCTTTGAGATTCATCACAGCCGGGCGCCCGTGCACAATCGATAGGTTGATGATCCCGAAGGACGATTGCAGATCGGTGAGCCGATACAGGTGATTGAGCACCACCTGCGGGAAAACATCCTTCTTCAGCTCGACGACCAAACGCATGCCTTCGCGGTCGCTTTCATCGCGCACCTCACGGATGCCTTCGACGCGCTTTTCACGAATCAGCTCGCCAATTTTTGCGGCAAGTCGAGCCTTGTTGACTTGATAGGGGATCTCCGTGAACACAAGCTGCTCACGATCCGACCCTTTCACCTTCTCCACCACGCTGATCGCGCGCATGATGATGCTGCCGCGTCCGGTGGTGTAGGCTTGATAAATCCCGCTGCGCCCGTAGATACTGGCGCCGGTGGGGAAGTCCGGCCCCTGCACGAACTGCATGAGGTCTTCCACCGAAGCATCCGGGTTATCGATCAACGCGACGGTCGCATCGATGATCTCGCGCAGGTTGTGAGGGGGGATGTTGGTGGCCATACCCACCGCGATGCCGCCGGAGCCGTTGACCAACAGGTGCGGAAAGCGCGCGGGTAGGACCAGCGGTTCCTCGCGAGATTCATCGAAGTTGGGCCCAAAATCGACCGTGGCCTTCTCGATATCGGTGAGCAACTCCATGGCCAATTTGGCCAAGCGGCACTCGGTGTAACGGTAGGCAGCGGCTGAGTCGCCGTCGATGGACCCGAAGTTTCCCTGGCCATCTACCAGGGTGTGACGCATGGCAAAATCCTGAGCCATGCGCACCAGCGCGTCGTAGACGCTGGCGTCGCCGTGGGGGTGATAGTTGCCCAGCACTTCACCGACCACCTTGGCGCACTTGGAGTACGAAGTACCCGGCGTCAGGTTGAGCCCGCGCATCGCGTACAGGATGCGGCGGTGCACTGGCTTGAGGCCATCCCGAGCGTCCGGGATGGCGCGGCCGATGATCACACTCATGGCGTAGTCGAGGTACGACGTACGCATTTCATCTTGGATGCTGACCGGTTGGCGATCGGGGGTCGCTTTGGATTCATCCGCGGGCGGGGGAGTGTTTTCGTCGGTCATGCGCTGGTCATCGCTACCGAACAACGCCCCATGAAACAAGCATTTCCGCGCCTTTTCGCAGACAAATTAGCCGAGCTATTTCAGCCCCTTACAGGATGAATCCGATGACAGCGAGCAGGAGCGAAAAGACGGCCAATGCCAGCGCTATGCGACTGTCTTTTTCCAGTCGGGTGAGGCGCTTCTCGAGGAACTTGTTTGCGGCGCTGGTCTCGCTGAGTTCGCGCTCGATGCTGAGAAAGCGCCGTGGATCGCTCACCGTGTGGACCAAAAGGTCGGGGCGCATCAGCGATTGAAGCGTAGGATCCCCATTGTTTTGCGGGCTGGCCAAGCGCTTGACCGGTTGGTTCATGGCCTGCATGTCGAGTTCGCGCGCGGGAAGCGGGCGCTTCTGCTCACGCAACAGCGACTCCGGGTGAGCGGTGTGTGTGTCGGGTTCACCTGTCACCGTGGAGAAAGCCAGCGTGCCCGTAGAGCCCAGGTTGCGGCGCGCAACGGGCACGGGGGTCACCGCGGCGTCCTGCGAGATGGGATCGACCATCACGGTGCGCTCGGTGTCCGGCACGGCGGGTTGCTGACCGAAGCTGCTCACCCAGGGTTGTTTGTTCTCATCGCCCATTCATCGTGTCTCGTTGCCAGGCAGTATAGCCGACGCCTCAGCCTGATGCAGCCCCGCCCCGAGCACGTAGTTGCTGGGAATTTTCCGGGCCGCTCGGTCGCCTTGGTGCTGGCGCTCGGGGACGCCGCCCCCCGCGAACTCAGAAGAAGTTGCCGATGGTGAACTGAAAGAGATGGGGCTTTTCGTAGGGCAGCGGCTTGAATGGAAAGCCCCATTCGAAGCGCAACGGTCCCATGGGCGAAAACCATCGAAAGCCAAAGCCCCACGAGGTGCGCATGCGCGTGAGGGACGCAGCTGTGAAGCAGGGACTGATGACGGGGTAAAGGTTGGCGCCACCCGCGGCATCACAATAGTTGCTTTCCAAGTTCCAGGCGTTACCGGCGTCGATGAACAACACGGCCTTCAGGCCCACTTCCTCGAACAACGGCGCCTCGAGCTCGAGGTTTTGGTAGTACATCAAGTTGCCACCAATGTTCTCACCGTTGGGAATGGGGGTCGCGTTGGGGTCGGTACTGCGGAGCAGCGGCATGCGCGGGCCGACGTCGCGAAACTGAAAGCCACGGATGTCCAGGATGCCGCCCAAAAAGAAGCGAGCAAAGATGGGTACGCCCTCCTCTTTGGGGCTCGTCACCATACCGGCATTGGTGTTCAGCTTGAGAACCAACTTCCAGAACAAGGGCAAGTAAAAGCGCCCGGTCCAGCGGTGTCGAACGAACAGGTTCTGCGAGCCCAGGTACTTGCTGGCCCATTCGGTCGAGAGCGACAAATACGCGCCCGACGATGGAGTGAGGCGGTTGTCCCGGGTGTCGTAAGAGATGCTGGGCCGTAAGCTGGAGGTCCAGCCGCCCGTGAAGAGGTTGGCGAGCGGAAGATTGGAGAAGGCCGACGACTGCTGGGTCGAAGCGGTACCGAGTGCGCCGCCGCCAAAAAACGCGCCTCGCGGGTCGGTGGAGACTTCGTCGAGGGTGGCGTTGTAGGTGAGGGAGACGTTGACCTCTGGCTCCACCAGCGGATAGCCGACCGTGACGGCCCCACCGCGGCTACGCTGGGAAAACTGCGTCAAGTTGCTGGCTTGATCGAACAGCGTCGCGGACAGGCTGAAGTCGCTCTCTAGGAAGTAGGGCTCGGTGAAGTTGAGGTTGATGGTGCTGCGAATGCCAGAAATCTGTGCCTGGAGCCCCAGGCTTTGACCGTTACCAAACAAGTTGGCCTGTTGGATTTGCGCGGTGGCGATGAAGTTTTCGATACTGGAAAAGCCTGCGCCCACCTGAAAGGTCCCCGTGGGCTTTTCAGTGACGTCTACGTAGGCCACCAACTGGTCGTCGGCCGAACCTTGCTCCGTCGAGATATCGACGCGCTCAAAATAGCCCAGCGCCGTGATGCGTCGGCGCGTGCGATTCATGCCCGTTTCGCTGAAGGACTCCCCTTCGTAGATCTCAAACTGGCGCCGGATGACGCGATCACGCGTCTTGGTATTGCCACGGATCTCGATGCGCTCAAAGTAGACCATCGGCCCGCGAATCACGGGGATGACGATGTCGACTTCATTGGTATGCGCATCCACATTGGTCTGTGGCTCGGCGATGACGTTGGCGTAGCCCTTGTCGCGGTACATCAGGCGAATTTCGCCCAAATCGGCCATCAATTGCGCGCGGTTGAAGTAGTCCCCACTCTCCGCGTGCACCATCATGCGGAGCTCGCGGCGGCCACCCAAGGGCTCGACCTCTTCCCCACTAGGGCCTTGCTCGAAGACCCGCAGCTGCCGAATACGAAAGCGAGGACCTTCATCGATGGTGATCGATATCTCCAGCCCGCTCTTGTCCGGAGTGAGCATCACGCGCGGCGTGTGCACTGAAACCTGGAGGTATCCGCGGTCGTAGTACATGGCGCTGATCATCGCCACGTCGCGCTCGAATGCATCTTGGCGAAACGGTCCGCCCGAGCCAAACCCCATGATCCCCGGGTTGCCCGTGAACATGATGGAGCGCAGCTCATCGGTTGCGATCTCCTCATTTCCGATGAAGGTGACGCGTTTGACCGACACCTGGGAGTTCTCGACGATGATGAACTTGACCGAGACTTCGTTGTTGTCCTGCGGCGTGACTTCAGTCTTTGCCTCAGCCAAGAAGTAACCCTTCTCGGCGTGCATGTCGCGGATCTTTTGGATGGCGCGGGCCAAGGCCGGACGCGACAAAATGGTATCGGCTTTGACCTCGATGGCTTCTTTGAGATCGTCGTCTTCGATCTCCTCGTTGCCTTCAAAGCTCACTGCGGAAATGCTGGGTCGTTCACGCACGTGCAGGCGCAAATGTACCTGGTGGGCCACGATGCGCAGGTCAATCTCGATGTCGTCGAAGAAGCCCGAACCCCACAGCTCGCGCACGTCGCGACGCAGTAAATCCTGGCTGAAGGGTTGACCCACTTTGAGCCGCAAATAGGCTAGGACGTCCTCTTCCGCGACGCGGCGGTTACCTGTGACCTGGATGCGCACCACGGGAAGCCCCAGCGCCGCTTGCAGGTCGTCGCCCGGGATTTGAGGCAGAGGTATGTCCTCCGGAGCCAGCTCACTCTCGGTCGTCGGAGCTGCCGCTGGGTCGCTGGGCGTCCCGCCTTCCAAAGCCGGGGGAGATTGCCCTGGCTCAGCGGACGCCGGAGCTGCTTGTTCAGCTGCGAGACTGGGTGGAGCTGCGGTGTCTGCAGCTGCCTGGTCGGAGGTCGGCGCGGTCTGTGTTGTGTCTTGGGCTTGGGCTTGAGCCTGCGCTGGGCTCGCGAGGGGAGTGAGCAGGGAAAGGATGAGCAGTGTCACCGCGAAGCGATGCGTCCGCTGGAGCACCGTACCGAGCAGACCAGCTGGGCGACTTGGGCCGCCCACGGCACGATGGCGACTTGTCCCACGCGTGACGAGCTGCAAGGCTGGGGGGACAAATCGGTTCATGGCATGTAGCGCAAGATCAGGGACTTGGCGTAACGGGCGTGGGGGGGGCAGCAGTCGAGGCAGGGCGTTAGCCCAGAGCGCGCCCTGTCTCAAGCCAAATTGCCGCATTATTCAAACGTCGAGGTCACTGGCGGCCTCAGCTCCCTCCATGATGAAGCGAAATCGCGCCCCGGCGTCTTTGCCCATCAGGTCGCTCACCACCCGGTCCGTCTCCAGCCCATCGCGGATCTCCACCTGGAGCAAACGACGCTTCCTGGGATCCAGCGTCGTATCCCACAGCACTTTCGGCATCATTTCGCCCAAACCCTTGAAACGCGTGACGTCGACCTTCTTCTTGGAGGCGGCATTGGCGGAAAGCAGCTTCTGGCGCGCAGCCTCGTCGGCGGCCCAAAACGTGTCGTTGCCGATGTCGATGCGAAATAAGGGTGGCACCGCGACGAAGACGCGGCCCGCTTTCATCAATTCGGGCAGGTGACGGTAGAAAAACGTGAGCAGCAAGGTCGTGATGTGGTGCCCGTCGGAGTCTGCATCGGCCAGTAGGATGACGCGTTCATAACGCAGTTTGGACAGGTCAAAAGTCTTACCAATGCCGCAGCCCAGCGCCGTGACCAAATCAGCCAGTTCGCGGTTCTCCAGCACCTTGTTGAGGGCCAGCGACTCGGTGTTGAGCACCTTGCCGCGCAGGGGCAAGATGGCCTGCTTAGTGCGGTCGCGACCTTGCTTGGCCGAGCCACCGGCGGAGTCACCTTCCACGATGAACAGCTCGGTGTGTTTGCGATCACTCTGCGTGCAATCGGACAGTTTGCCAGGCAGCGTCAGGCGGCCGCTGGTGGCGGTCTTGCGCGAGATTGACGCTGAGGCGGCCCGGGAAGCCTCACGCGCGCGTGAAGCGAGCACGATGCGCATCACAATTTGCTCAGCAATCGTGCGATTGTTGTTGAGCCAAGTTTCCAGCGCGGGCCGTACCACCGTATCCACGGCGGGTTGCACTTCCGGATTGTTGAGCCGGTCCTTGGTTTGCCCCTGGAATTGTGGCTCAGGCACAAAAATCGAAAGCACACCGATCATACCTTCGCGAATGTCGTCGGTGGTGATGGTGAGGCCGCGTGGCGTGAGCCCGTGGGTGTCCATGTAGTTGCGGACAGCTTTGGCGAGGCCCGCGCGCAGGCCGTTTTCGTGGGTGCCGCCCGAACCCGTGGGGATGCCGTTGACGTAGCTCTTGACGTATTCGTCGGTCGACTCCGTCCACACCAGCGCCACCTGAATGCCCACTTCACCGTCTCGGTCGAGCATGAACTGACCGGTGTGCACCACCTTGGCGCGGCGGTCGACTTGCAGTTTTTGTACGTAGTCGCCGATGCCGTTCTCGTGGAAATAGGTGAGCTTTTTGTCTTCCTTTTCGTCCAAGAAGTGGATCTTGACGCCCTTGTGCAGAAAGCTGGCGACCTCGAGTCGCTCGACGATGGTCTCGACGTTGAAATCGATCTTGGGAAAGATGGTGGGATCGGGATGGAAGAACACCGAGGTGCCTGTGCCCCGCGCTGCTCCACCCTTGGTCAGCTTGCCCTGAGGAACGCCGCGCGCAAATTCCATGCTGTACTCTGCGCCATCACGTTTGACCGTGGCCACCAACTTGGTCGAAAGCGCATTGACCACCGACGCGCCCACGCCATGCAGTCCTCCGGACGTCTTGTAGTTTTGGCCTTCGAATTTGCCGCCGGCATGCAGCGTGGTGAAGATGATCTCGAGCGCGGAGCGCTTGAGCTTGGGATGAATGTCCACCGGGATCCCGCGCCCGTTGTCCGTGACGGTAATGCTGCGCCCGTCGCGATGCAGCGTGACCGAGACGTCGGTCGCGTGCCCGTTCATGGCTTCGTCGATCGAATTGTCCAGGATCTCCCAGACCAAGTGGTGGAGCCCGGCGGACCCGACCCCGCCAATGTACATGCCGGGCCGCTTGCGGACCGGCTCCAAACCCTCCAAAACCGTGATGTCTTTGGCGCTGTATTCGTTTGCCATAATCAAAGTAACCGATTTTACGCGTCGACTGTTTCCAAGGATTCCGGGGCGTCGATTGGATCGGGGATCACTTCCAGCAACTTGCCGCGTTTGATGAGTTCATTGCCTCGGCCCGCGCGGCTCTTCACCTCACAGCGGTCCAGGCTAATTTCTTGTTCACCACCCAAGCTGGTGCGCACCTTGAGTGTTTCACTCTTGTCCGTCACGGCCTTGGCGAAGAGCACGCGATCGCCGGGTGCGAGCTTGATCAACGTGACGCCCTTACCTGCGCTCGCGAGGTAACTCACTTCCTCGATGGGGCAGGACAGCACGCGGCGTTCTACGGTGGCGACCAGGACTTTTTCGTCGCCATGGACGCGCGCCGCGGACACCACCTCTTGCCCTGGGGTGAGCTTGACGTAGCGCCGGCCAGCCTTGGTGCTGGGTTCTGCAAAGGGGCTCAAGCCAAAGGTCACGGCAAATCCATCGCTGGTCGCCGCAAAACCGAACGTTTCTGGGAAGTACCCATCCACCTCACTGACGTCACCCACGATGCGGCTGTCGAGCGAGAACGCCGCGACTATCTTTTCGCCGTCCTTGAGCTTGAATTGCTTTTGGATGGGATTGCCGTAGCCGCTAGTGGCGATGATGTCGAAGACGCGGCAGCTGTAGGCAGTGCCCAGATTGGAGAGGAATACGGCCATGCTGGTGGTGGAGCCAGCAAAACAAGCGATGAGTTGATCGCCTTCGCGCAGGCGCAACCCGGCGATGTCCTTCACCTCACGTTGACGCTTGATCCAGCCGTCGCTGGTGAGCAGCACGTGAGCGTCTTCAGCGATGATGAGGTCGGAGGCGGAAAGCTCAGGCTCTTCACCGGCTTCTTCGATGATGGTGCGCCGCTTTCCTCCGGCAGCGCGCAGGGCGCTTTGCACTTCTTCCAACTCTTCTTTGACGATCTGCCAGCGCCCAAGCCCCGATTTTTCGCTGAGTAATTTTTGAATTTGGCGCTCGCGACCGCGGCGCTCCTTGAGTTCTTTTTGGATGACCAGAATTTCAAGCTTGGCCAAGCGATACAGCTTGAGCTCCAAGATGGCGTCCGTCTGCTCATCATCGAGCTTGAACTTGGCCATGATCTTTTGCGCAGCGTCGGCCTTGCCTTCACTCTGCCGGATCATCTTCAAGATCATGTCGAGCGCGTCGAAGATCGTCTCGAAGCCTTCGAGGATGTGAATGCGGCGCAAAAGTGCGCGCAACTCATGCTCCAGGCGTTTGGTGACGACTTCATGCCGAAAGTGCAGGAAGTGCCACAAGATCGAGTGCAAATCCAAGCGCTCGGGCCGCCCCACCTCCTCGTTTTCGGTGGGCACCAGGCACGTCATGTTGCAGGCAAAGTTGGTCTGCAGGGGCGTGTTCTTGTACAAATAGGCAAGGACTTTTTGCGGGTCGGCGTCCTTCTTGAGTTCGAGCTCGATGCGAACGTCATCTGCTGACACGTCACGCACGTCGGTGATGAGCGGCATCTTGCGTGAGGTCACGACCTCAGCGATGCGCTCGACCAGCGTGGACTTGTTGACCGTGTACGGGACGCTGGTGATCACGATCACTTGCCCCGTCTTGCGCTCTTCACCCATCTCCCAGGTGGCGCGCAGCTTGAGTGAGCCCTGCCCGGTCTCGTAGACTTGCTTGATCTCCTCGGCCGTGGAGACCAATTGCCCGCCCGTGGGGAAATCGGGACCCTTGATGGTCCGACACAGTTCCCTGTTGCTGAGCTCCTTGTCGGCTACGAGCGCGTCGAGCAAGCGGATGCTCGCTTGACATACCTCCTCCGGATTGTGGGGGGGGATGTTGGTGGCCATACCGACCGCGATGCCGCTCGCGCCGTTGATCAACAGATTGGGCAGTTTTGCCGGGAGAACGACGGGTTCGGTCTTGGTCCCGTCGTAGTTGGCTCGGAGCGCTACGGTCTCTTGATTGAGTTCCTCGAGCAGCGGCGCGGCCGAGGGCGCGAGACGACATTCGGTGTAGCGCATGGCCGCAGCACCATCGCCGTCGAGAGAGCCAAAGTTGCCTGAGCCGTCGACGAGCGGAACGCGCAAAGAAAACGGCTGAGCCAGCCGGACCAAGGCATCGTAAATGGCTGCGTCGCCATGGGGATGGTAGTTACCCATGACGTCGCCCACGACCTTGGCGCACTTGCGATGTTTGGTTTCTGCAGTGAGGCGCTGCTGCCACATCGTAAACAGGATGCGGCGCTGGACGGGTTTGAGACCGTCGCGCACGTCGGGCAGGGCGCGTGACGTGATGACGGACAGCGCGTAGTTCAGGTAGCGGGATTGAGCGATTTCATGGAGCGATGCCGGTTCGCCACTGGCATTTTCAAATGGATCGGGTTTCTTTCCCGAGCCGGATGCGCCTTTTTTGGTTGAGGATGAATCGCTAGTGCTCTTCGATGAGCGTCGTGTTGCCAAGCTGCGCTCCTGTGGACTCGACCTGCGGTTGCTTTTTTAACCCCGGTGATCCCTGAACAAGTTTTCCGGGCTCGGTAGCGGGCCAGCGCGGGGCGGTCAACCCCAGGGCGCAAATGAGCTTTTCGTTTTACGGGTCAGCCGCCCGTGGCGCGAAAGTCGTCAATATTGATGTCGAAACGCTTCATCCAGCGATGCACCTGCATGCGTGCCTTGCCGAGGCGTCGGCCCACCGCGGCCACGTTGCCCGCCTCCTGCGTGAGCAGTTCACGCAGCTCGTGTTCCGTTGGAGCTTCAGCCGTCGCGGACGCAGGGGTACCCGACGCATAATCTTCAATGGCTTGTTTGACGCTATCGGGAAGGTGCTCTTCGCTCAGCATGGGTCCAGCGCACATCGCCGAGGCCCGTTTGATGGCGGCCTCCAGTTCACGCACGTTGTAGGGCCAGTCGTGATGGAGCAAGCCGGCGATGAACGGAAAGGTGAGCCCCAGGTCGCCGCGCCGCGCTTGACCGAGAAAGTAGCGCACCAGCTGGAAGATGTCCTCCTTGCGCTCCCGCAGTGGGGGCACCACCACGCAGAACTCATTCAACCTCGCGAAGAGGTCGCGTCGGAAAGTGCCCTCCTTCTGCAGGCGAGTCAGGTCACGATGAGTCGCCGCTACGATGCGCACATCCACGGCTTCGGGTCGAGTTGCGCCCAAGGGGAGCACCTCTTTCGATTGCAGCACGCGCAGCAGTTTGGCTTGTGCCAAAAGCGGCATATCGCCGATCTCGTCGAGCAGCAGCGTGCCCCCATGGGCGGCGTGAATCAAACCGGGCTTGTCGCGATCGGCGCCGGAGAACGCGCCCTTCTTGTAACCAAAGAGTTCACTTTCAATCAGATTGTCTGGAAGCGCAGCGCAATTGACCGCGACGAATTGGCCTCGCCGCTTGCTCTTTTCGTGCAGCTCCCTGGCCACCACTTCCTTTCCCGTTCCGCTCTCGCCCAGGACCACGACGGAGAGTTCACTGGGCGCAATCTGCTCAATCGCGGCCGCTATCTCATCCATCTGGAACCCGCCCACCAAGTTGGTCCCGCCTTGGGTCAGTCGGCGTGCAGGGCCCACCATGCGGCCATCGAGTCCGTACTTTTGATACTCCGCGCCGTCTTCTTCAACGAGTTTGAAGATCGCGTCGCCGACGCGCAGTTCGGAGTTCGCTTCCAGATACGCTTCTTGGACGCGTTTGCCATCCAAGAGCGTGCCGTTGGTGGAGCCCAGATCGCGCACCATAAATTGTCCCCGCTCCGACCGCACCTCAGCGTGCTTGCGCGACACGGCGGGCACTGGAAGCGCGACCTGATTGTTGGCGTCGCGCCCCAGAACGACTGGGCCCGCGAGCGGATAGGCTGACGAGAGCACACCATAGCCTTCGGCGTAGAGCAGCACGAGCGCCGCGCGCGGTCCTCCGCTGCCGGACTTGGGCGTCATGCGAAAGTGCTGCATGGCTCCGGTACTGGCGTCGTTCATGAGAAGCTTCAGTCTACTCTGGGCCTGACGATCAGGCGAGCTGCCTCAAGCATCCGCACGCTAGCACCCACAGAATTGTCCCTGATGGGGCCCCCCGGGTTTCTGAGTTCACAGGATCATGCTCTGCTGATGTGCATGAAGATGGCGGCCATTCAGCTCAATGCTCAAGACAACGTCGCGCAGAACCTCGAAGACGCCGAGCGCTGGCTCGATGTGGCGGTGGAGGCGGGGGCACAGCTTTTGGTGTTGCCCGAAGGCTTTGCTTTCTTGGGCGCCGAGGAGGAGCGAAGGCGTCACGCCGAACGCCTGGACGGCGATGGTCCGATCCTGTCGGCGCTCATGCGCTGGGCCAAGACGCGCGCCATCTATCTCATTGCCGGCGGCTTACCCGAAGAGGCTGGATCTGGACACGCTCCGTACAACACCAGTGTGCTGCTCGGTCCTGATGGGCTATTGATGGCGCACTACAGGAAAATGCACCTGTTTGACGTGGACCTCGCGGATGGGACGCAACTGTTTGAATCGCGGGGCACCTCGCGCGGTAGCCTGCCCAGCCTCGCTCAGGTGGAGGGCGTCGGCGTGGGCATGGCGATTTGTTATGACCTGCGGTTTCCCGAGCACTTTGCCTGGCAGCGGGCGCAAGGGGCCAAGATCCTCACGGTGCCAGCAGCCTTCACCAAGACCACAGGGGAGGCCCATTGGCACGTTTTGCTACGCGCCCGCGCGATTGAAAATCAGAGCTATGTCATCGCTGCGGCGCAGCAAGGAGCGCATCCACACGGTCGGCGGACATTTGGTCATGCCATGATTGTGGACGCCTGGGGGCGCATCGTGGCTGAGGTGACCCAACCCGGCCCTGGCGTAGCCGTCGCCGATTTTGACGAACATGCGGTGGATGACGTGCGTGCGCGCATGCCCTTAAGTGAGCACCGACATGAATATTACTCCACGAAAACTCCGTGAGAGGTCGCGCCGCCCATGAGCGCACTGCTGAGGTGGGCGAGAAAGGCCGCGAGCGGAGCCGGTCGTAACCTGAGCTAAACATGAACCGCAATCCGCCGGTCGAAGTGGAAGCAGGCGTCCGCGCCGCTGAAGCGAGCCTCCGGGGGCTCCGGAAAACCGGACTCCTCACACTCCGCCGTCAGGGCTCTCGCCGGGTGCGCTCACGCGCTCCGCTCCTGCCTCACTGCGCTCGCCCGTCTTCGTTCGCTGCGTCGCCCGCCCCATGCGGGGCGAAGGCGGGCGACTGCGCTCAGTAGCCACTCGACTGCTTCTGTCCGTTGTGTCTTGTTGGCTCGCGGGGCCCGGAGCCCGCTCGCAGGTCCTCGGCGCGCTGCGCGCGCCTGCGGCACCGCCCCCGACCACAACTTCAGCGAACAAGCCCACCAAAAGCCCCGGCGACCAAGCCCCCCGATGCTGCGCAGCAGCGAGGCGCCGCGTCCCCGCCGCGAGCAACGTGCGAGCGCCGGAGACCCGGCGGAAGTGGTGGTGAGGAGCGCGAATTCACTTCGCGCGACGAGGAGGGGCGGGACGCCCCTCCTGAAAGCTATAAATGCCGCCGCGCGATCTCCGTCCAGGTGCCGTGGGGTTCGAGCGCAATGTAACTCTGCCACAGCGGACGTGCCTTGTCGGGATAACCTGACTGCTCGTAAGCCATCGCCAAGTTGAAGTAGGCATCGGAAAATTGGGGATCTGCCTCGATCGCGCCCAAGAAATAATCGATGCTGATGTCGGGCAGTCCACGTTCAAGCATCAAGTATCCCAAGTTGTACTGCGCTTCAGGCTGGTTCTTGTCCACCTCGAGAGCGCGGCGGTAGTGCGTCTCGGCGGCTTCAATGTGGTGACGCCTAAATGCGATGTTGCCCAGATTGGTGTAGGCGATGGATAGCCAAGGGTCGAGCTTGATGGCCTGCTCATAAAGCACAATCGCTTCATCCATGGTTGCCGGGTCTTCATCCAGCTGGCTTGCCTTCAGGTAGAGTTCATACGCGCGCTTGGTACGCTCTCGACCAGCGTTGGGTCGCAAGACCCGCACGATATCGTCGCGCAAATTGCGCACCTCCAGATCGAGCATCATTTGACCAGAGACAGGCTCATATTTCCCGTCGTCGCTCTGGACTAGGACGCGCCGCCCGTCAGACACGATGCGCAATTCATGCAAGGGGCTCTTGATCTTGGGCAACTCCAAGCGCAGCGCAGAGATGGCCCGCGTCACGTCGCGCAACCTGACCTTTTGATCAAACAAGGCCTTGGCTGCTCGCAGGGCGATCAAATCGGAAAAGTCGTAGGCGCGGCGCCCGCGCTTTTTCGCGCTGGGCGATACGACACCAGCACGGTCCAGCGTGCGCAAACGCGCACCTGACAAGCCGATCAAGCGCACGATCTCGCTGCGCGTAAATAGATCGCTCACAGGTTCAGATGTTGTTTTGGCCTCGCTTTCGAGAGCACGTACCCTGGGCGATTGCCCCTGGTTCATGCGCCCCCCGCCCGGGCCAAATACAACGTGAATGACTTTGTCTTGGCTCTTCTTCTTCCGTGACACGTTTGTACCTTGGAGCGAGGGCGCATGCAGCCACACTCCTGGGTGCTGTGTCAACGCACCCCGGCTAAAGCGAATGAAGATGCAGGGATCCAAGGTGGGCGGTCCGAGGACGAAGCGGTCACGACGCGTGTGGCACGCTGCTTCGAGTCGACGGGGTGAGGCCGACCTCTGAGCAGCTGAACCGTATTGACGAGGCGAGGCGTTGTTGCTTGCGCCTCATCGCATCGTGGAGCGCCCAGGGTGCCGTCCTGCAGAACCAAAGGCCGGAAGGACACTGCACAGGGCCCTGCGGGGGCCGAAAACTTTGCCGCTTTTTCACTTCATTCGACAATCGCCGCCATGGAAACCATCGCCTTTCGCTCCGCAGCAGATCGCCGTTTGAACAAGTTGTTCGTGACACGCAACACCGAGTACTACTTGCGTGACGGTTTGTGTTTGGCCGTGAAGGACCGCCGGACCAATGAGTGGCTCGACGGGCATTTGGCCATCGGCCGTCAGCTCTCGGGTGGGGTGCGTATCCTGGCCAACGGTGAAGCCATCCCTGTTCCGTCGTTGCCGCAGGTAGGGGAGGCGCTCTACTTTGCCGAAGGTGGTCGTGAACTGATCACCAGCGTGCTCTGCAGTGTGGAGCGAGCTCCCCAACAGCTCGTGCACGACTTCGCGAACTAACGACCAGCGAGTAAGCTGGTTCTACCAATTATGCTCGGGGCGCGAAGCGCTTTCGCCCTTTGGTCCCCGCTGGTGCGTAGCAAGTTGCACGGTACATGTACCCTGAACGGAATTCCCGGTGTGATTTCAGCAATTTTTGCCATCTGCTCGAGTTCGGCATCTTTCTTGAATGATGGGAAGCCACGAATCCCCCGCAGCAGCGGCCGTCAGTAAGTGGTTGAACCAATGCGGGATCAGAAGGGGCCTCGGAGCCCACAACTTGGAGAAAGATTTTGAGCGCACAACAAATTCGGGAATCGGGTTTTCCCTCCGCAGGACGCGGCATCGACACGAGGGAAATCGAGCCCCTGGCTCGGTCGACCTACCGTGAGCTGCGTGAGGGCGGGTTTAGCGATGCCGATATCATGGCTTTTGCCGGCGAGCTGCTCTCGCTCATCGCTACGGATGTTCGGTCGACTGCCGCAGCTGAGTGAAATGGATTGGTTCGAACCAGGTAGTAAGTATCCAGGCAGACATCACGAGTGATTGAGCGGACCGGTTCGGCACGTAGGCAACGCTCCTCCCAAGTAGGTGAGGGGCGTTTCGTTTTTTTGCGGGTGTTGGCAGGATACAGCCGGCGCAATGGCCCGAGCAAAACCGGGTTCAGCCGGGTAGAATCATTGACAATCCTGCCGTGGACTGGGAATGCTAAGCCCTGTGACAATCGAACAGGCCGTTGAAGCTCCGCAATTCGAGCTGATCGTGACGGAGAAGGGTGGGCCTGAGCGACGCGAGGTGTATCGCGGCGCGGAAATCACCATTGGCCGCGTGCAGGGCAACGACCTTGTGCTGACCAAAGGAAATGTTTCGAAACGTCACGCGCGCATCCTGTTTCGTGAGGGGCGCTTCATCGTCACCGACCTCAACAGTACCAACGGCACTTTTGTGAATCGTCGACGCATCGCGCAACCCACGATCGTGCGAGAAGAGGACCGCGTTTATATAGGCGACTTCGTGATCCGTGTGCTGGGCGGGTTGCAGAACACCGCGCGCGGCAGTGAAGACGTGCCTGAACCGTCGCTGGGGCGGGAGGCACCAGCCGTGCCGAGCAGCTTGGCACCGGCGGAGGGCCCTGAGGGACGTCCCGCACGCAGCTCCAATGGTTGGGACAAACTGACCGCCGCCGAGCAGTTGTCGCGCGCGTCGGGCCCGCCTGCATCCAGCCAGCCGCCCATGCATTCCAGCACACCCCCACCGGGTGAGCGGGCAATTTCAGATCAGGTCCATGACTCGAGTCAGCGCTTCTCTGACATGGCCACCGGACATCGTCGCGCGGTATCGGAGTTGGTCAACGCGATTTGGTCCGACTTGGAGGAACCAGGCTTGCGGCCTGATGAGGCTTTTTCCGAAAGCGTCCGACGCAAGGCGGAGCGCGTGGCTGATCAGCTGCTCGTGGCGGGCCACATCCCCGTGGGGACCAGCGCTGAGTCGGTGGCGGACCAAGCTTGTGAAGAGATCTTGGGTTTGGGGCCGCTGGGGGAGCTGCTCCACGACCCGGCTGTTCAATTGATCGCGGCCGCTCGGTTTGATTCGCTGTCGGGCACCCGTGATGGCCGGCATCAGCCATTTTTGCCTGGGTTTTCCCAGTTGCGCACCTTTGAGCTTGCGGTGCGTCGCCTGCTCAGTCGCGCGACGGAGCCGGTCAACGACGATCAGGATGTCGTGGAGTGTAGCCTCAAGGATGGCACGAAGTTGTCGGTCGTTCGCGGGTCGGTCAACCCTGCCGGGCCGCTGCTCACGTTGCGCAAGCCCAGGCGGATCTCCAGTACGTTGGATGACTTGGTGCGGCGCGGCGCGATCAGCCGTGCCATGGCGACATTTCTCATCCAATGCGTGAGCGGCCAGCTCAATTTGTTGGTGGTGGGCCCCCAGGACGAAGGGGCGCAAATCGTGCTGGCTTCACTGTGCG
>Ga0315910_10001884_pt1 | contig 18940 bp, 11 predicted proteins | sample EdamamesoilMG_FD_204470 | JGI IMG/M metagenome (GOLD analysis project Ga0315910, IMG submission 204470) | Garden soil microbial communities collected in Santa Monica, California, United States - Edamame soil | ecosystem: Environmental > Terrestrial > Soil > Garden | place: USA: California...
CGCGCCCTGCAGATCGGCGCGTCCGGCGATGCGGCGCACGGACCACAGCGCCGCGCGCGCGACGCCGTCGTCCTTGTCGGAGAGGTGCACGATCAGCGCGCTGATCGCGCCGCGGTCGCGGAAGCGACCCAGCGCCTCGGCGCTGGACGCGCGGACGGACGGATCCTTGGACTCGAGTCGGGCGCGCAGCGGCGCCAGGACGTCGATGCGCACGCGCCAGGGGTAGCGCAGGGAGAGCTCGACCAGGCCGTCGATGACCAGGTTGTCGAGCTCCGGACTCTGGCCCATGCAGTCGCCCAGGACGTTGGCGGCCTCGGCGCGCCCGCTGGCGGTCAAGGCGCGGCACAGGACCTCCTGCTGCGCGAGAGCGAGCGTCTTCATGCGCTGGCTCAGCACGCCGAAGCTCTGGCCGTCGCGGCGCAGGATGACGACCAGGGCGTCGTTCAGGGTGGTCTGCACGGTGGGCAGGAGCAGCTCGTCGCCGAAGGCGCCCAGGAGCTGCAAGAAGTGCTCGAGCCCGTACGCCTTGCCGAGCGCGCCCAGCACGCGCACCTCGGCCAGGCGCACCTCGCGGTCGCTACCCGCGCTCTCGCGCGCGCGCAGGCACTCGACCACGCTGGCGGGAGGCAGCTGCACCAGGGCCAGGAGCGCCAGCTGGCCCACGCGGTCCGGCCCGCACTGCCAGTTCTCGTCCGGATCCTCGGCACCGAAGAGCCGGTCCAGCCCCTCGCCCGTGACGAGCGTGAACAGCGCCGGGGCCTCCTTCGGCCCCAGCGCGCTCAGGCGCTTCACGAGCTCGACCTCGGACGCGGGTTCCACGCCCTCGGAACGCGCGAGGACCGAGCGGACCCTAGCGAGTCCGTCGGTCCCCTGCGCGCCTCCCAGCGCGAGACACAGACACAGTGCAGCGCTGGAGAGCATGGCTTGGCCCCTTACTGCTGGGGCAGACGGCGCCACGCGGCGAGCTGGAACGCTCCGCCGTTGGCGTCATCGGTCTGAGGCAGACCGGGCATCACGAGGTTGCCCATCGAGATGCGGTCGTCGTAGTTGACCGACAGCTTCGAGTGCTGCGAGCCGTAGTCGCGGTTGATGTTGACCTGGTTGCCGGCCGTCATGTTGCCGTACACGGCCACCTGGGCCGAACCGCTGGCGTTCAGGTTGTTGTCGTAGAAGTTGTTCTCTGCGTACATGAACGCGTGCATCTGCTCGAGCGTCCCGTAGACCGGGTCACCGAAGTAGATGTTGCCGCTGTTCGGCACGCCCGAGTCCTTCATGGCGATGAACGCGATGCCGTCGGTCTGCGTGTTGTCGTAGAACACGTTGTCCGAGAAGTAGATGTTGCCCTTGGCCACGAAGGTCACCTGCACGCCGTTCGGTTCGCTGTTCTCGAACTTGAACGAGTAGGTGATCTTGTTGTGGATCCACAGGTTGCCATCGATGTAGTAGACCTTGTGGTTGCCGTTGACGCCCGGCTCGCCCGCGATGCCCGAGAGCGTGATCGGGTAGGCATTGCTGCCGTCCATGTTCCCGTCCACGTTGACCGGCTCGTACGGGTCCTCGAGGAAGTAGTCGTCCTTCGTCGTGGCGTTGATGTCCGTGGCCCGGTCGCTCGGGTTCTTGCGGAAGATGTGGGCCGGGCTCGTCTCGGGCAGCTGGTAGGCCTTGCCACCCGCGTCGTCCGACTTGTAGGTCGCGGTGCGGAACATGTCCTTCACCTTGAAGTCGGCGGTCAGCGGATAGTTCATGGCCGCGATGTCGGGCACGGGCTGGGAGATGCCCTCCTCGCCGCTCGCACCCGTGATGTCGCCCTCGGCGCGGATGGAGCCCGTCACCGTGGCGTTGCCGCTCACGGTCACGGCACCGCCGCTGTAGACGTCACCCACGACCTTGTCGGCCTGGTTGCGGGTGCCGCCCAGCTTCATCACGTAGCGCGGGTCACCCGAGGTGTTGCCGGCGAAGAGCGCGTGGTCGTAGATGTCCGGGCTCCCGCCCGTCAGCAGCGCCTCGATGCGCACGGTCTCGCCGCGCACGGTACCGGTGGCATCCACGAGCGTGGTGCCGCTGGCGCCGTCGGGCGTGATCGTGGCCGAGTACGTGCCGCCCGCGAAGGGCGTCTCCGGCACCTGCACGGCGTCGTCGTCGGCCGACAGCTCGACCACGGCCTGGCCCACGGCGGCGTGTGCCGCCGCGAGCGCCTGCCCACGGTCGACCGCCGTGCCACGCTCGTCGTTCGAGCGCGACGCGATCATCAACATGGATCCGCACAGCCCGACCAGCACGACCACGGCGACCACTGCGATCACCGCGGCCGAACCGTCCTGGCCCTGCGTCCGGCGTCCTTGGATCGGATTCATATGGATACCCCCTTGCCTCCTCAATTCCTCAGCCGCACCGACGTCTGGACGGTCTTGCGCAGTTCGCGCTTGTTCTCGTCCATGCGCAGGCAGGTGAGACGGATGATCAATACGTCGCCACTGGCCTCGAAGGAGAGGCCACGTTCGTCGCGCAGCAGGTTGCCGTTGTCGTCGGCGTTGTTGGCCTGCTCGCCCTCCAGGTAGTCGGCCACGCCGGAGGCCAGCACGGTGCGGCGCTCTTCGGCCGTACCCGGGCTCTCGATCCACACCACGCGGCCCTCGTCGACCACGCCGTCGTTGTCGTTGTCGATGCCGTCGTCGGGATCGTTGGTCTCGGGCTCGCGCACGATGGTCGTCTGCGGGCCCCACACCACCACGCCGCCGGCGAAGCCGGTGGGCGTGGCGAAGGTGATGGTCGACGCGCCCAGCGTCGGGAAGGCCGAGATGGGCACGAGCGCGTTGCGCGAGGCCAGCTCGAGGCTCTGCACCATCTTGTCCATGCAACGGTGCGTGGTCCGGTACAGCTGGTGCTCGGCGTTGCCCTCGTCGAAGGCGTCGGAAGCGCGCGACGAGGTGTGTGCCACGGCCAGGAACAGCACGGCCAGGAACGTCACCGCGAACAGCGCCTCGACCAGGGTGAAGCCCCGGCGCGCGAGCGGAATGGTGTTTCGGTTGGTGTTCACGGGAGCAGCGCCAGGTCGAGTTCCAGGGAGCGGTTGCCGCCCGCTCCGGTCCATTCGACGATCAGTCGGACGGGCAGCACGAGGTAGTCGGCGCTGGCGTCGTCCACGTCAGCGCCGTTGCCGTTCAGGTCGCGCGGCATGGCCATGCGCCGGTCGTCGAAGTCCTCGCGCAGCGCCACGCCCGTGCCCACGCCCGTGGGCACGGCCGGGAATTCGATGCGGCCCACGCGCCCGTCGGCGTCGCCCGCGCGCGGCGTCAGGCCGCGCACGTCGAAGGCCGCGCCCGGCCCCACGATGCCGACCGGGTCGTCGTTCGGGTCGGCGTTGTACAGCTTGAAGATGTCCCGGAAGGTGTGGCTCTGCATGTCGGCCGCGAGCCCGCGCGCGGCCTCGTCGGCCAGCGCGCTCTCCTCGGTCGTGCGCGAGAGCTGCAGCGAGGACAGGACGGCGCTGGAGAGGCCGCCCACGGCCACGAGCAGGAACACGGCCAGGATGGCCACCTCGACCAGCGAGAAGCCGGCCGAGCCCCGCCCTTTCCCCAGAGTTCGTCTGCTTTGAATTCGTTTCCCCACGTTCGCCCTCCCCAGGGCCCACGGTGCGGGCTGGTCTATCGGGTCGGCGCTCCGGCCGGGATGAGACGCGCCGGCGAAACCGTCCGCGTCGGGCGTGGGACTCGTGGAAAGGCTTGCCCGCGGTCGAAAGACCCGTGCCCCGCGTCCCGCGCGAGATCCCCCGCATGCGCTTCCTTTTCCCGCTGGCCGTCGCGGCGCTCCTCGGCGCCTGCGCTCCCACCATGGATATATCGGCGCGCTACGGGCGCCTGGACGCGCAGGGCGAGGCCGCCATCGACGCGAGCGGCGCCACCGGGGCGGCGGACCTCGAGCAGGCCGGCCTGGAAGAAGAGGACGTGCTCCAGGGGCGCGCCGACCTCAAGTGGGGCTCGCCGCACCTGGTCGCGCTGGCGCAGGCGCCCGAGTTCACGGGCCAGGGCACGCTCGACGTGAGTGTCTCGGACGGCACCAACACGATCACCGCCGGCAGCGACGTGGACTCGCGCCTGGAGCTCGGCACGTACGACCTCGCCCTGGTGTTCGACCTCGTCCCGGGCTCGACTTTCGAGCTCGGCCTCGGCTTCGGCGCGGCCTATCTCGACCTCGACATGGCCTTCGAGGAGCTGGGCACGGGCACGACCGTGAGCACGGAGGAGGCCCTGCCCCTGCCGCTGCTCGCGGCCACGGCCTCGGTCTCGCTGGGGCCGTTCGACCTCGCGGCCTTCGCGGGCGGCATGGCCTACGACTACGACGACGACAGCGTCAGTTTCCTCGACGCCGACGTGTTCGCGCGCTGGCGCATCTTCCGCGCGGGCTTCAGCGGCGCGCTCGTCGTCGGCTACCGGCTGACCGACGTCGACCTCGACTACGACGACGACAGCTCGCAGGTGGACGTCGACGTGCGCGTGAGCGGGCCCTTCGTGGGCCTCGACCTCGGCCTGTGAGCGCGGCCGGTCAGGCCGGCTTCTGCAGCTCGAGGTTGGCGGCGTAGATGCGCTCGAGCGCGCTGCGCTTCTGCTCGTGCCGGGGATCGTCGAAGTTCAGGCCCTGCACGGCGCGGTAGACCGAGGCCAGGCCCTCGTCCACGTGCTCGAGGCCCGAGACGTAGGCCAGGGCCGCGCGCGCTTCCTGCAGGCTGCGCTCGAGCTTGCTCGCGCGGCGCTGCAGGAGCTCCAGGCGATCGAGCTGCTCGCCCGACGCCGAGGGTTCGCCGTCGCCCACCACGAGCGCGCCCAGGGCGAGCTCGAACAGGAGCGCTCGCAGGTCGGCGCGCGTCGCCACGGGACCGCCCAGGCGCACGAGGTTCTCCTCGAGCCGGCGCTGCAGCGCCGCCTCCCCCGGCGTCAGCGGGGCGCGCGGCGCGACTCGGGGCTCGGCCAGCTCGACGGCGAGCGACTCCTCCTCGGGCGGGGCCAGCGGGGCGTCCTCGACCACGGGGGCGGCCGGCGCGGGCGCGAGTGGCCCGGACAGGCCGAAGACGGAGAGCAGGCGGACGTGGAGCTCGCGCCCGAGCTGCGCGCGCCGCTGCGCGTCCCATTCCCCGAGGCCCGTGTCGAGCGTGACCTGCACGACGCCCGCGATCAGGGCCTCGAGCTCGGCGTTGCCGCTGGTCAGCAGGGCCGCGCGCTCGGGCTCCTCGTCGGGCACGCCGGCCGCGCGCCGCGCGCGCGTGACGTCGTCCCAGACGCGGGCGCTGCCCACCGAGCCTCGGGCCGAGGTCGGGGCCGTGCCGGGCCTGGAAACGCCTTCCGGACGGCGTCGGGTGCGCTGGAGACCAGCCATGGGGGGGAGCTAGGGAGCTACCGAAGGGAAAGATACCCCGGCCGGCGCGGGCGGAGGAAACCCGCGCGCCCTTGCCGCTCCGCGCGCCCCTCCCTACTGTCCCCGTCCCATGTCGACCCCGCCCATGTCGACCCCGCTCGCTCCCGAGCCGGCCGAGGGCCGGCACCTCGACTTCGTCCGCGAGCGCGTGCGCGCCGAGCGCGCGGCCGGGAAGCACGGCGGCGCCGTGCGCACGCGCTTCCCGCCCGAGCCCAACGGCTACCTGCACATCGGTCACGCCAAGTCGATCTGCCTCAACTTCGGGCTCGCGGCCGAGAACGGCGGCACCTGCAACCTGCGCTTCGACGACACGAACCCGAGCACCGAGGACGAGGAGTACGTGCGCTCGATCCAGGAGGACGTGCGCTGGCTCGGCTTCGACTGGGGCGAGCGCCTGTTCTACGCCTCCGACTACTTCGGGACGCTGTACGAGTGGGCCGAGCGCCTGGTCGAGAAGGGCAAAGCCTACGTGTGCGATCTCTCGGGCGACGAGGTGCGCGCGCGGCGCGGCACGCTGACCGCGCCCGGACAGGACAGCCCGTTCCGCATGCGCACGGTGGCCGAGAACCTGGACCTCCTCCGGCGCATGCGCGCGGGCGAGTTCCCCGACGGTGCGCGCACCCTGCGGGCCAAGATCGACATGGCCTCGCCCAACATGAACCTGCGCGACCCGGTGCTGTACCGCATCCTGCGCCAGCCGCACCATCGAACGGGCTCGAGCTGGTGTATCTACCCGACCTACGACTGGGCGCACGGGCAGTCGGACGCGCTCGAGGAGATCACGCACTCGATCTGCACGCTGGAGTTCGAGAACCACCGCCCGCTGTACGAGTGGTTCCTGGAGGCGCTGGCCCTCGAGCACCGCCCGCAGCAGATCGAGTTCGCGCGCCTGAACCTGACCTACACGGTGCTCTCCAAGCGCAAGCTCCTGCGCCTGGTCAAGGAGGGACACGTCACGGGCTGGGACGACCCGCGCATGCCCACGCTCTCGGGCCTGCGCCGGCGCGGCTACACGCCCGAGGCGCTGCGCACCTTCTGCGAGCGCATCGGCGTGGCCAAGTTCAACAGCACGGTCGACGTGGTGCAGCTCGAGAACGCGCTGCGCGAGGACCTGAACCAGCGTGCGCCGCGCGCCATGGCCGTGCTGGCACCGCTGCGCGTCGTGCTCGAGAACTGGCCGGCGGGCGAGGTCGAGGAGCTCGAGGCCGTCAACAACCCCGAGGACCCCGGCGCGGGCACGCGCAAGGTGCCCTTCGGGGGCGAGCTGTGGATCGAGCGCGAGGACTTCCGCGCCGAGGCGCCCAAGAACTACTGGCGCCTCAAGCCCGGCGGCGAGGTGCGCCTGCGCTATGCCTACTACATCACGTGCACGGGCTTCGAGGTCGACCCGCGCACGGGCGAGCCGACGCTCGTGCGCTGCCGCTACGACCCGGCCACGCGCGGCGGCGACTCGCCCGACAAGCGCAAGGTCAAGGGCACGCTGCACTGGGTCTCGGCCGCGCACGCCGTCGAGGCCGACGTGCGCCTGGTCGACCACCTGTTCCGCGTGCCGCATCCGGAGGACGGGCCCGAGGGCACGGACTTCCTCTCGAACCTGAACCCCGACTCGCTGCGCACGCTGACGGGCTGCAAGCTCGAGCCGGGCCTGGCGCTGGCCAGGCCCGGGCAGGGCTTCCAGTTCGAGCGCCACGGCTACTTCTTCGCCGACCCCAAGGACTCGCGCCCCGGGCGCCCGCTGTTCCAGCGCGCGGTCGCGCTGCGCGACACCTGGGCCAAGGTCGAAGGCCGGGACGGCGCGAAGGGCTGAGCGGCGGCTCAGCGCGCGGGCACGCGCACGGTGAGCTCGGCCTCGAAGGTCCAGCTGTCGTCGCGCAGCGGGTCGACCACGGCGGCGCGCTCGATCACGAGGTGCGTCAGGCGCGCGGCCGGGCTGCCGGATTCGAGGTCGTCCAGGAAGGCGCCGATCGATTCCAGGGTCTGGTGCGCGTCGGGCGCGCTCGGGCGCAGCAGGCAGCGCAGGTCGCGGACGTTGCGCGCCGGCTCGGTGACGCGGCTCGCCACGGCGTGCACGGGCAGGGCATGGCGCTCGGCCACGCCGTCGACGTAGTGCTCGGCCGTGCTCTCGCCCGGCACGCCGCCGCCCGCCGTGGCGCCGGGCTCGAGCTCGCGCTCGCCGGGCGCGACCTCGAGCCGGATCGCGTCGGAGTAGGAGACGAGCTCCTCGGCTCCGGGCGGGGCCCAATCGAGGCCGCCGAAGACGCGCCGGATGCGCTCGGCCGAGACGGCCTCGAGCCGGCGACCCGCGCCCGCCTCCTCGTCCAGGGCCGCGTGCAGGCCGTCGAAGGCCGCGCGCGCGCTGGCGACGTCCGCGGCGAACACGGTCGTGTGCAGGTAGACGCGCACGAACTCGGCCGCGCGCGCGTGCTCGATCATCGAGTCGCACTCGACCGCGCGCACCTGGATCAGGGCGCCGGGCGGACGCTGGGCGTCGACCGCCTCGAGCACGCGCACGAGGGCGGCCAGGGCGGACTGCGGCAGGAGCGGGGCCGGGCCGGCCAGGGCCTGGACGGCGGGCGGCTCGGAGCGGCAGGCCGGCGCGAAGGACGCGCTGAAGAGGAGGAGGAGGGTGGGGAGGGCGGGAGTCTTCATGGTCCTGTCGGCGTGGGCCGGCAGGGGGGTGCTCGCTCGACGCCGCGCGCGCCCCGAACTTCCCCGGATCAAGGGTGCTCCAGGGCCGGGCGCGCGGCCCGCTGGGCGTGCTCGTCGTAGGCCTGCGCCAGGCGCCCGGTCCACGGCCCGGGCCGGCCGGAGCCGATGGGCACGCCCTCGACCGCGACCACGGAGAGGATTCCGCGCGTCGAGCCGGTGAGGAAGGCCTCGGTCACGGAGCCGAGCTCCTCGCGCCGCACGGGCCGGCGCACGACCGCGAGGCCGAGGCCGCGCGCGAGCTCGGCCACGATGCGCTGCGTGACCCCCTGCAACGCCTCGTCACCCGTCAGGCGCAGCTCGCCGTCCACGAGCGCGACGAAGTTCGAGCTCGTGCCCTCGAGGATGCGGCCCTGGGCGTCGACGATCAGGTGCTCGTAGGCCTCCTGGCTGCCCAGGGGATAGGGCCGGCGCTCGAGCACGAAGCGCGCCTTCTTGATCAGGGGATCCGTGCGCGAGAGGGCGGCGATGCCGACGCCCACGCCCGTGCGCCGGTAGGCCTCGGGCACGGGCACGAAGGGCGAGAGCGCGAGCAGCGTGCGTTCCTCCGTGCCCAGCGCGCGCGCGGGCTCGGCCAGGACGTCGAAGCGCACGAACGCATCCGCGCCGGGGTAGGCGCGCACGCAGCGGTCGAGGGCGGCGCGCAGGCGGGCGCGGTCGAGGCGCTCGCGGCGGCCGAGCAGCTCGAGCGAGCGGTCGGTGCGCTCGAGGTGGTACTCGAGGCCGAGGAAGCGCTCGTGCTGGAACGTGCGCAGCGCGGAGTAGACGAGCAGCGGCAGGCCGTCGAAGAGCTCGTGCGCGTGGCGCGCGCCGGCGGGCACGGCCAGGGCGCGCGGGCCCGCCGGGGTGAGCGCGAAGAGCTGCACCACTTCCGTGCCGGCGCGCTCGCCGGGGCGCCGCTCCGTACCCGTGTCCTTCATCCCCCCGCATTGTGCCGGTCCGGCCGCGCGGTTCCAGCCCCTGGTCCTGGCGCGCGCCTCTGCGGCGCGGGATCCTGGTGCCATGCGCCCGATCGTCCGGCCCGAGCTCTCCGAGGTGCGCGCCGCGGCCCGAGGCCTCGCCGACGTGCTCACGCCCACGCCGCTCGTCCCGCTGCACACCTTCGAGGGCGAGAGCCCGATCCGGCTCAAGCCGGAGATCCACCAGCCCATCGGCTCGTTCAAGCTGCGCGGCGTGTACCACGCCGTGGCCGCGCTCGCGCCCGAGCGCCGGGCGGCGGGCGTGTCCACCGTCAGCGCCGGCAATACGGCCCAGGCCCTGGCCTGGAGCGCGCGGCGCTTCGGCGTGCGCGCGCGCAGCCTCATGCCCGAGACGGCGCCGCGCGCGAAGATCGAGGCGGTCGAGCGCTACGGCGGGACGCCCGTGCTCGTGCCCGTGGCCGAGGTGTTCCGCTTCCTCGAGCAGCACGGCTGGGAGGGCGAGCCCTACGCCTTCGTGCACCCCTGGATCGACCGCGACGTCCTGATCGGGCACGGGACGCTGGCGCTCGAGCTCCTGGCCGAGGAGCCCGCGCTCGAGGTGGTGTTCCTGCCCGTGGGCGGCGGGGGCCTGCTGGCCGGCGTGGCCAGCGTGCTGCGCGCCGCCAAGCCCGACGTGCGTATCGTGGCGGTCGAGCCCGAGGGCTGCCCCTCGTTCCACACCGCGCGCCGCGAGGGCAAGCCGCGCCGCGTCCCGTGCCAGACGATCTGCGACGGGGTGGCCGTGCCCTACGTCACCGAGGAGCTCTTCCCGCTCCTGTGCGAGCTCGTCGACGAGTGCGTGCTCGTCTCCGAGGCGCGCGTGCGCGCCGCGGTGCGGCGCCTGGCGCTGCGCGACCGCATCGTGGCCGAGCCCTCCGGCGCCCTGGCCGTGGCCGCCGCCGAGGACGCCCGGCTCCCGCGCTCGACCCGCGCGGTCGCGGTCATCACGGGCGGCAGCATCGACGCCGCGCGCCTGGCGGAGATCCTGGCGGAGCCGCCGGCGCCGGCATCCTGAAGTGCATTTTCTTAGGAATCGGCGACCTCTCCGATCCGTGATCTGGACCCCTGTCCGGCCTCGCTCTCGCGCTCTAGAATGGCCATTTCAGCGCAGAAACAGGGGAAAATGCGCGAAAGTGCCCGCGCCATGGACGGGAGCTTCCAGATTCCGACACCCTAAATTGGGAGTTCCTTCTATTCTGGATTGCGATTCCTTGTCGGCTTCGGTCCGCCTCGTGGGGGTCACGGGGGGTTTGTTGTCCGGGAATCACCAGTGAGGACTCCATGCGTCGTCCCCGTAATCGGGGGAGCTTGACGATCGCCTTCGCGACCGCGTTCGGCCTGCTCCAAATCCATTCCGGTGCGCAGCAGATCCTCCCCGAGTCCCTCGGTGGAGGCGTCCTGCGTGCCAGCGGCGGTATCCCGCCCGCCCTCGATGAAGTTCCCGTGCCCCGTCCGCCCAATCTGGGCCAGTTCGTGGCCGACGAGCAGGCCGCGATCCAGCTCGGCAAGGCGCTGTTCTGGGACCAGTCCGTCGGCGGCGACGGGCGCACCGCCTGCGCCACCTGTCACCACCACGCCGGGGCCGACCCGCGCACGGTCAACATCATGAATCCGGGCGTCAACGGGCTGCTGGAAAACGTGCCCGCGGGCGGTACTGTGCGTCCGCGAAACTTCCCGATCCTGACCGATGATGTTGCGGGCTCCCAAGGGGTAATTGGCCACGCCTTCGTCAGCATCGTGCCAGGATCGGGACTCGACAACGGCGTCCTCGCGCCGAACCCCGTCTTCGGTCCGAACCCCTCGACCACGGGCCGCAACACGCCTTCGGCCATCAACGCCGTGTTCGCGGAAGACAACTTCTGGGACGGCCGCGCCAAGAACGCCTTCAACGGCCGCACCCCGGGCGGCCAGGGGCTGGGCGAGACCGTGCTGCAGGTCCAGGGCGCCGGCGTGGCGCGCGTGAGCGTCGAGCTCATCGACTCGAGCGCGGCTTCGCAGTCGGTGGGTCCCCCCAACAACGGCACCGAGATGTCGTGGGCCGGTCGGGCCTTCGTCGACCTCGGCAAGAAGATGCTCTCGCTCCGTCCGCTCTCGACCCAGCGCGTGCACCCGCAGGACAGCGTCCTCGGCGGCCTGCGCAACACGTCGGGCAACGGCCTGCGCGTGACCTACGCGGCCATGATCCGGCGCGCGTTCCAGCCCCAGTGGTGGGACTCGAACGTCGTGCTCGACCGAGCCGGCAACGTGATCGGCGCCGGCACGCCCTCGGGCCTGGAGCAGTTCTCCCTCATGGAGTCGAACTTCTCCCTGTTCTGGGGTCTCGCCGTGCAGATGTACGAGTCGACGCTGATCTCGTCGGACTCGCCCTTCGACCGCTTCGCCCGCGGTGACAACAGTGCGCTCACGGCCAACCAGCAGCGCGGCATGGACCTCTTCTTCGGTGAAGCGGACTGCTCGTCCTGTCACGGTGGCTCGGAGTTCACCAACGCCTCCGTGAACGAGGGCGGCAGCAGCCGGGACTTCGTCTTCATCGGCGTCGACCCGCTGGCGGAAGACGGCGGCAACCCCGATGGCGAGTTCAAGACCGCGTCGCTGCGCAACACCGAGCTGACCGGTCCTTACTTCCACAACGGCAAGTACGCCACGCTGCGCCAGGTGGTGGACTTCTACAACCGCGGCGGCGATGCGCCCAACGACGAGATCGAGCCGCTCGGCCTCTCGGCCAGCGACCGCGACGCGCTCGTGGACTTCATCGTGTCCTTGACGGACGACCGCGTGCGCTTCCAGCGCGCGCCATTCGACCATCCCTCGCTGAACCCGGTGAACCGCTCGGCCCTGCCGGCCGTCGGTGCCAACGGCGCGGCCAACCCGCTGCGCTCGTTCCTCGGGCTGTCGCCCTTCAATCCCGGTCCTCCCTGATCCGGGTCGAAGGCGAAACCAGTCGCCGGCGGGCGCTTCCAGCGCCCGCCGGCGATTTTCTTTTCACCGGACCGCCGGGGGCAGGAAGGCCAGGCCGGCTCGCGGCCCTGGCCGGCCCCGCGGGGCGTTCACACGTCGGCGCGAGCGTGACGAGGCTCGCGGCAGGCGAGAGCGTGGTCCCGATCGGATGGCCTGACCAACCGCGTAGTGCGCTCTCGAGGAGTTGCGCCGACGGATCGGAAGCCCCGAACGACGAGGAGTCGGTGAGCCAGGACGCCTTCGGCGTTCTGGCTCGGCCGTTCAGCGTCCGCCCGCGATCTCCTTGCCCAGCGTGAGCCCGGCCTGCGACCCCGTGAAGGTCGCGTCGTCGGCCGCAGCCGAGCGCGTGGCCGCCAGGCCCGAACCCAGGAACACGTACACGCGCCCGCAGTCGGCCACGCCGGCATTGGCGAAGGGCGCGCCCACGAGCAGGTCGTCGCGGCCGTCGCCGTCGAGGTCGCCCAGGGCCACGGCCGTGCCGAAGGAGTCGCCGGCCGAGTTCTCGGCCAGGAGCAGGACGTCCACGGCCGCGTCCACCGGGGCGTTCCCGATCAGGCCGCCGAACACGAGGTAGGCGCGCCCGCCGTTGGCGGCCGGCACGTCGTGCTGCGGGGCCCCGATCAGGAGGTCGGCGCGCCCGTCGCCGTCGGCGTCGCCGGCGGCGATCGAGGTCCCCAGCCGGTCGCCCGCGGCCTCGGCGTCGAGGATCGACTGCGCCGTGGTGGTGGCGCCCGAGCGCAGCCCGGCCCCGCCGCGGTACACGAACACCGAGCCGCTGAGGTCGGCGGTGCGGTCGGCCTCGGAGGCGCACACGCACAGGTCGCCGATGTCGTCGCCGTCGACGTCGGCCGCCAGGATGGCCGAGCCGAAGCGGTCGCCCGAGTCGCCCGAGATCACGATCTGCGCCAGGTTGGCGCTGCCGCCCGCGAGCGCCGGCCCGCCGCGGAACACGAAGGCCGCGCCCGAGCTCCCGCCGCTGGCGCCGCGCTGCGGCGCGCCCACGAGCAGGTCGCCGCGTCCGTCGCCGTCGACGTCGCCGGTGCCCACGGCCGCCCCGAAGGCGTCGGGGCCGTTGGTGCCGGTCAGGCGCACGTCGGCGCCCGTGGCCGGCAGGCTGGCGAAGCCCGTGCGGCCGCGGAACACGTACACGGCGCCGGCGTCCTGGGCGCCCTGGTCGTTGCTGGGCGCGCCCACGACCAGGTCGGGCAGCGTGTCGCCGTTCACGTCGCCGAGCGCGATCGCGGCGCCGAAGTGGTCGCCGGCCGACTGCCCGCGGAAGACCGCGCTGGCCGTGCTCGAGAGGCGGGGCGTGGCCGAGGCGCTGAAGGGCCCGAAGAAGACGTACACGGCGCCCGCGTCCGCGCCGCCACCGTCGTCGAGGGGCGCGCCCACGACCAGGTCGGCGCGCTGGTCGCCGTTCAGGTCGGCGCAGGCCGTGCTCGCGCCGAAGTCGACGCCGGGCGTGGCCGCGCGCACGGCGAGGTCGGGCGTGAGCGAGCTCTTGTCGGCGAGCAGCGCGTCGCCGAAGAAGAGGAAGACGGCGTCGACGCCGGACAGGGCCGCGTCGGCCAGGCCGTCGTCGTCCAGGTCGCTCGGCAGGCGCTCGGCGTAGCGGAAGGCCGAGGCCAGCGCCGCGCCGCCGTTCGTGTTCTGCACGACGATCGTGGCCTGCGTGCGCGCTGCCCCGGGCGGGGTGAGGCAGCGCAGCGTGGTGTCGTCCACCACGACGATGCCGCTCGCCGCCTGGCCGGCGAAGGTGACCTGCGCCGGACCGGCGCCGTCGGCGACGAAGCCGGTGCCGCGCAGGGTCACGAGCGAGCCCCCCGAGGGCGAGCCGCGCGCCGGATCGACGCTGGTCAGCGTGGGGCGCACGTGGTAGCGGAAGCCGGCCAGGCTCGACGAGCCGTTGGCGTTGCTCACGCTGACGTCGACCGTGCTGCCCGCGGCCCCGGCCGGCAGCGTGCACAGGATCGTGAGGCCGTCGAGCACGCGCACGTCGGTCGCGGGCGTGACGCCGAAGCGCACGGCCGGCAGGCCCGCGCCGGCGGTGGCGAAGCCGCCGCCCTCGATGCGCACCTCGGTGCCGCCCAGGGAGCTCGCGTGCGTGGGCAGGAACGAGTGCACGGTGGGGGCGAAGTCGTACTCGAAGCCGGGCGCGAGGGAGCTCGTGCCGTTGGCGTTGGTGAGCGTCACCGCCACGGGCCCTGGGGCGCCGGCCGGCGTCTGGCAGCGCAGGACGCCGTCGGAGACGACGGTCACGGCCGTGGCCGCGCTCGCGCCGAAGCGCACCTCGTTCGCGCCCGGCGCGTTGGCCTGGAAGCCGCTGCCGTGCAGCTCGACCGTGGCGCCCCCGCCCGAGAAGCCGAAGGCGGGCACGACCGCGCCCAGGACCGGCTGGGCGAAGTACTGGAAGGCGGCCGCGCGCGTGGACGAGCCGTTCGCGTTCTGCAGGCGCACGTCGACCACCGCGCCCGGCGTCCCGACGGGGACCAGGCAGCGCAGCGTGAGGTCGTCGACCACGACGACGCCCGGGGCCGGCGCCGCGCCGAAGAGGACCGTGTTCGCGCCCGCGTTGTCCTTCTGGAAGCCGCTGCCCGTGAGCGTGACCGTCAGGCCGCCGAGGGACGAGCCCCCGGCCGGGCTCAGGCTCTGGAGCACCGGGGCGGCGTGGTAGCGGTAGCGCTCGGCCGCCGCGACGGAGCCGTTCGAGTTGACGAGGCGCACCTCGACGGTCGAGCCGCCCACGCCGGCCGGCGCCGAGGCGCGCACGCGCGTGTCGTCGACGACGATCAGACCCGTGCCGGCGACGCCGCCGAAGGTCACCGTCGTGGCGCCCGTGACGTTGGTCTGGAAGCCCGTGCCCTGCAGCGTGACCTGCGTGCCGCCGGCCGGCGGGCCGGCATTCGGCGCCAGGTTCGCGATCGTGGGCGCGGCGAAGGTGCGGTAGGCGCCGCTCAGCGTGGAGGCACCGTTGGCGTTCTGCAGGCGCACGTCGACCAGCGCGTTGGCGGCCCCGGCCGGCGAGCGGCAGGTGACGGTGTGGTCGTCGACCACGGCCACCTGGGTCGCGGGTACGCCGCCGAAGGTGACCGTGGTGGTGCCGGCGCCGTCGAGCGCGAAGCCCGCGCCCGTCAGCGTCACCAGGACTCCGCCCTGGGGCGAGCCCGCGCCCGGCGTGAGCGCGCTCAGGGTGGGCGCCGCGTGGTAGCGGAAACCCAGGGCCAGGGCCGCACTGCCGTTGGCGTTGACGAGCTCGACGTCGACCGCGCCGCCGTGCGTGCCCGAGGGTGTCCGGCAGGTGAGCGTGCCGTCGTCGAGCACGTTGACCTGGGTGGCCACGCGCCCGCCGAAACGGACCGTGGTCGCGCCGGGTGCATCCACCTGGAAGCCCGTGCCCCGCAGCGTCACCAGCGTGCCGCCGCCGGCCGGGCCGTTGTCGGGCGCGAGCGAGGCCAGCGTCGGACGGCGGTGATAGCGGTAGGCGCCGGCCAGGGTGCTCGTGCCGTTGCCGTTCTGGACGCGCACGTCGACCGTCGCCCCCGGCGTGCCCGGCGGCGCCGTGGCGTTCAGGCGCGTGTCGTTCAGGGCCACGATCGCGCCGGCCGGCTGGCCGCCGAAGGTGACCTGGTTCGTCCCGGCGCGCGCGCTGGTGAAGCCCGAGCCCGTGAGCTCGACCGCCGTGCCGCCCAGGCTCGTGCCGCTGGGCGGGGACAGCGAGAGGAGCTCGACCTTGGTCGAGCCGTACACGAAGCCCTCGTGCAGGACGGCGCTCCCGTCGGCGTTCGTGAAGCGCACGTCGGCCGCGCCGTCGGCGCCGGGCGGCGTGTCGCATTCGGCCGTGGCGTCGTCGAGGACGAGCACGTTCGCGGCCGGGACGCCGGCGAAGGCGATGCGCGGCGCGACGCCGCCCGCGAGGAAGCCGCGGCCCGCGAGGCGCACGCGCGTGCCGCCGGCCGGCGGGCCGGAGGCGGGGCTCAGGGCCGTGAGCTCGGGCAGGGCGCGATAGCGATAGGCGACCGGGAGCTCGGCCTTCCCGTTCTGGTTGACGAGCACGAGCCCGACGCTCGTGCCGGGAGCGCCGGGCGGGGTGCGTACGGTGAGCGTGGCGTCGTCGAGCACGCGCAGCTCGTCGGCCGCGAGGTGCGCCAGCGTGACCAGCGTGGCTCCCGCGCCGGCGGCCTGGAACCCGCTGCCGTGCACCGTGAGCGTCGTGCCACCCTTGGCCGGGCCGTCGAGCGGGCTGACGCCGCTGACGACCGGCACGGTGACGAAGCGGAATGCGCCCGCCAGGGCGGCCTGGCCGTTGGCGTTGGCGAGGCCGACGTCGACCGTGGCCCCGCTCGTGCCCGTGGGCGTGCGGCAGCGCAGGGTCGTGTCGTCGAGCACGCTCACCTCGCTCGCCGCCCGGCCGCCGAAGGTCACGGTCGGCGTGCCGGCGCCGACCTCGCTGAAGGCTCCGCCGTGCAGCGTGACCAGCGTTCCGCCCTGGAACGGCCCCTGGGGGGGCTCGAGACCCGAGAGGACGGGCACGCGCCGGTAGCGGAAGGCGTTGGCCAGGGTGCCCGCGCCGTTGACGTTGCTCACGCGCACCTCGACCGCGGCGCCGCCCGTGCCGGAGGGCGTCGTGCAGCGCAGGGCCGTGTCCGAGAGGGCCACGACGCTCGTCGCCGGCCGCCCGCCGAAGGTGACCGTGCACGGCCCGGCGTCGTTGCGCGTGAAGTTGGCGCCGTTCAGCGTGACGACCGTGCCGCCGGGCGCCGGCCCGCCGTCGGGGACGACGCTGGCGACGGTGGGGGTGACGAAGAAGCGGAAGCCGCCGCTGAGGGTGTCGCCGCCGTTCTCGCCCAGGACGTGCACGTCGACCCAGGTGCCCACCGGCCCGGGGGGCGTCGTCACCAGCAGCTTCGTGTCGCTCACGCGCACGAGGTCCAGACCCTCGCCCGCGCCGAAGAAGACGCGCGGCGGCGCCGTGGCCGCGCCGAAGTGGCTGCCGTTGACGGTGACGCGCGTGCCGCCGAGCGAGGTGCCGCCGATCGGGCTCACGCTGGTGACCTCGACGACCGGGTCGAACGTGAAGCCCGTGGAGAGCTGGGCCGTGCCGTTCAGGTTGGCGAGGCGCAGCACCACCAGGCCCGGTCCGCCGGGGGGCGTGACGCAGGTGAGCGTCGTGTCGTCGATCACGCTCACGGCCGTGGCCTCGCGTCCGCCGATGGAGACCGTGTTCGGTCCGGCGCCGTTGACGAGGAAGCCCGTGCCGCGCAGCGTGATCGACGTGCCGCCCGAGGCCAGGCCGCGCGCCGGCTGGACGCTGGTCACGGTCGGAAGCGGGCGGTAGAGGAACACGTCCGCCAGGGTGTCCGAGCCGTTGCGAGTGACGATGCGCAGGTCGGTGCGCGTCCCGGGCGCCCCGGCCGGAGCGCGGCAGGTGAGGGCGCCGTCGTCGAGCACGTTGACGCTCGTGGCCGGCGCGCCGCCGAAGAAGACCTGCGGCAGGGCCGCGCCCGGCGCCGCGAAGCCGGTGCCGAAGAGCGAGATGGTCGTGCCGCCGATGGAGGAGCCGTGGGCCGGGCTCAGGGCCTCGAGCACGGGCGGCTTGGCGGTGAGCAGGATGTTGCCGTGCGGCTCGACCGCCTCGCGCACGCCCGGCACGGGGCACGAGCCGAAGGCGCCGCCCGAGCCGCGCACGACGAAGCGGTTGCCCGGGTCGTTCTGCACGTCGATCACGAGGTCGAGCGAGCCCGGCGTGTGGCCCGCGCGCAGGTGCAGCCAGAGCTTGCCCAGGGGCGAGGCGTAGCTCGCGAGCTCCTCCTGGCACTGGAAGGTCGAGTTGCGGAGCTCGCGGAACAGGCCGCGGTCGCCCGGCTTCCAGCCCGGCAGGTTGCGCACCCAAGCGCCGTCGGCGGCGTGGAACACGATGTCGGCCACGGTGTACCCGCGCGCGCGCAGCTCGCGCATGCAGTCGGCGTTGATGTGGTCGATGTGGCCGTGCGGCGCGACGAAGCGGATGCGCGTCTTCTGCGGGTCGCGCCCGAGGCAGAAGCGGATGATCGTGTCGATGCGCAGGACGTCGTAGGCCGCGTCGCGCGTCGTGTCGACGAACGAGTTCGGGTCGCCGTATCCGGCCCCGAACAGGAGCACCTCGTCGCCCACGAGCGGGAACAGGAAGAGGCCCACGTTGTTGGCGATGGCCTGGCTGCCCTGGGTCACGGCCTTGCCGCTGTAGACCACGTAGAAGCCCAGCGAGTCGTCGCCCGTGATGGGCACGAAGTCCTCGCCGCGTTCCAACGGACTGCCGCGATTCGCGCGCGCGTTGCCCACCGTGCAGCTGGTCACGATCACGCCGTTGGGCTTCTCCTGCTCGTCCACGCCCCCCGGGCCCTGCACCGACAGGCGCACGGTGTAGAAGCCGCCCACGGCGTAGACGTGGCTGGGGTTGCGCTGGCTCGAGGTCGTGCCGTCCCCGAAGTCCCAGCTCCAGCTGGTCACCTCGCCGTAGGAGCGGTCGACGAACTCGACCGTCAGCGGCGCCGGCCCGGTGGGCGGGTGCGCGCCGAAGGCGGCCACGGGGAACGGGCTCGCCGGCGGAGGAGCGGGGGCGTCGCGCTGCGCCCGACCCGGCAGCGCCAGGAGGACGAGGGCGCCCAGGACGGAGAGGGTGCGAGCCACCATGCGGAGGGAACCTGGGGGGAGAGCGCGCTCCCAGGTGGTGGAGCCACGCGGGCCCGGGTGAGGCCTTGAACGAACCGTACCCCGGGGCCCCGGACGAGGTCGGAGCGCGGCATACGAACTCTCTTCCGGGGCTCAAGAGGACCCGCGCCGCCGCCGATAGGGCGGGCCTAGGCCCTCGCTCCCACCTGTTCCCATGACGGACCGGATCCAGACCCTCGTCAAGCGCATCTCCGACACGC
>Ga0315910_10001885_pt1 | contig 18932 bp, 18 predicted proteins | sample EdamamesoilMG_FD_204470 | JGI IMG/M metagenome (GOLD analysis project Ga0315910, IMG submission 204470) | Garden soil microbial communities collected in Santa Monica, California, United States - Edamame soil | ecosystem: Environmental > Terrestrial > Soil > Garden | place: USA: California...
ACGGCGTGTTGGCGCACTTCCCCACCGTGGACTTCCGCGCCACGCTGCATGACGGCAGCTACCACGACGTCGACTCGAACGCGCTGACGTTCGAAATCGCGGCGAAGGCCTGCTTCCGTGAGGGCATCCGCAAGGCGGGTCCGCTGCTGCTGGAGCCGGTGATGAAGGTCGAGACCGTGACCCCGGGCGACTACCTGGGGGACGTGATCGGCGACATGAACCGCCGTCGCGGCACGATCCTCGAGCAGGTCGAGCGCGGCACCAACATCGCGGTGGTGGCCACGATTCCGCTGAGCGAAATGTTCGGCTACATCGGCCAGCTGCGTTCGATGTCCTCGGGTCGCGCGAGCTTCACCATGGAGTTCTCGCACTACGACCCGGTGCCGAAGAACGTCGCCGACGAAGTCATCGAAGAAGTGCAGAAGCGCAAGGCTGCTGCGAACGCGTAATGGGGACATTCCTCGTTTCCTAGTTGGAGTCCAGCAACTCGACTGGGTGAGTTGGGTGGACCGATGAATAAAGGGGCGGGTGAGCAATCACCCGCCCTTTTTTCATTCTTCAGCAACCGCCTACACGCGTTTTTCGCCGCAGCCTGACAGCGCGCGCGAAAACGGCGGCGGATGATCGCCCTACGCACGCCCTGCTCGCTGGACCCGCGGAACATCGCATGAGTAGTTATAGGCAACTGATCTTTGCTGCGGTGTTCCTGCCCGCTGTCGCGCCGGTACTCGCGCAAGCGCCGCCGGCGAGCCAGCCCGACGACCGCGCCGTCACGATTGGGATCATCCGCAACGCGGACGCAAACGCGCCCGACGAAATCGTGCGCAAGATCCCGGCGTCCCAGCCCCGACAACGCGGCGAGACGTCTGAGGACACCGAACTGGCGAGCCCTCGCAGCGAAAATCAGGACGGCCAGACGCCGACGGGTCCTGGCACGCCGGTCGATCCCGCACCGACGGTTCCCATCAATCCAGGCGATCCTGGCAGTCCCTCCGTCCCCGGCGGACCCGGCCCGGGCGGCGGAACGAACAACGGAGAGCCACCCGCCACTCCTTCGGCGCCGGAAGCGAAACCGCCCAAACATCCTGATCCGCCCAAGCCTCCACGGCATGATCCGCCCTCGCCCGGCCCTGGCCCCGGGCATGGACCGGGTCACGGCCCGGGTCACGGCCCGGGTCACGATCCCGGTCACGGCCCGGGTCATCGCCCCGGCCCGGATCCCGGCCCTCCACCGCGGCCGCGTGATCCGCCCGACCATCCACCGCCCAAACCACCCGGTCGTGGCTAGACGATGCGCGCAGCGCGGATCTCCGTCCTGCTGGCTTTCGCCTTGTTAGGCGGCGAGCGCAGCTGGGCCGCCACTGCGATCGCCGCAACGCATTTCTCCGAGGCCTCCGCCGCCTACGACGACGAAGACTATTCCAGGGCGCGCGCCTTGTTCGAGCAGGCGCTGGCGGAGGGCATGGAAGGTCCCGCGATCCATTACAACATCGGCTCGGCGGCGTATCGCGGGGGAGACCTGCCGCGCGCCGAACGCGCGTTCCGCGAAGTCGCCAATACTCCGGCGATGGCATCGTTGGCGTACTACAACCTCGGCCTGATCGCGCTGGAACGCCGCGACGAATCCGAAGCGCGCGACTGGTTCGAACGCGCCATCCACGACGCCACGCCGGACGCGCGCCTGCAGGTTCTCGCATTGCGGCGCCTCGAGGAGTTGCCGGAGCCGCGCGCACCGGGCCGCTGGTATTACTACTCGCGGGCCGGAATCGGTTACGACGACAACGTCGCGCTGCGCTCTGCTTCTTTCGAGGGCTCGGCCACCGGCGAAGCAGACGCGTACGGCGAGTTCATCCTGGCGACTACCTACTCGTCCGGGCAATGGCGCTTCGATACGGGCGCGTCACTGCTGCAGTATCAGGACCTCCATGATTTCAGCCAGAACGCGTTCTTCCTCGGCGCTGCGCGCAGCTTCAGGACGGACAAGTGGTACTTCGAGCTCGGTGCCGTCGGTTCACAGGCTTCGCTGGGCGGAGACGTCTACGAGCGGAACGTGGCCGTCGGCGGCCAGGCGACGTACATGTTTCTCGGCGGCGACCGGCTCCGTGCGCAGATTCGTGGCACCTCGGTTCACGGAGAAGGCGCATTCACCGGCCTGACCGGCAAGCGCGTGGAGTTCGGCCTGTACTACGACAAGCATTGGCGACGGTGGAATTTCGGCGCGCACACACGCGTCGAAGACGACGACAGCGAAGACCCGATTTTCGCGTCGCGCTGGGTGCAATTTGGCGCAAACACCAGCTACGCGATTTCGCCACTCTGGGGAGTGTCGCTGGGCGCCGCCCTGCGCCGAACCAGCCATCCCGCGCAGTCCGAAACCCTGGGCGGCTGGAATGACAACCGCTCGACCTTGCTCGTGGGCATCACGCGCACGCTCTGGAAGCAGCTGCAACTGTTCGTGCGCTACGAGGCGGAGCGCAACGACTCTCCGGTCGCGGGCTACGACTATGACCGCAACTGGATCGCGGCTTCGATCGAGACGTGGCGCTGAAGCGTCACTCGATTTCCAAGGCCAGCAGCTTCTTCGGCGCCGTCTTTTCGTACGCGCCCTTCAACGCCAGCTCCACGGCATGCCAATCGAGCTTGGGACCGTCAAACCACAGCCCCACCCACGCCTTGTTGCCGTACTTGGGCACGTGAAAATGCGCCGGCGCGAGCTGCTTCAGGATGTCGTGCATCTCCGCCGACCCCTTGCAGTTGATGGCGACGCGCCCGTCCCCGTGATGGTCGACCAGGAACCAGCCGAATCTTTTCGTGCGCACCTCGAGACTCATGTGCCGACCGGCCGGCTTCGCTGCTCCTTCGGGCAGCGCCTTGACTATCTTCTCGATCCGCTTGCGCTGCTTGTCACCGCTCGGCGGCCTGCGCACCGGCGCGGCTTTCTTCTTGGCGGCGCCAGGTGACTTCACCCGGTGAAATCGCACCAGGAACACCTGGGCGCCACTGCCGTGCCTGGCAATCTTCAGCAGGTCGACCACACCACTGAATCCTGTTTCGCGCGCGAGTTCGGGAGTGATGTCCGACCACTCGATCGGCTGGATGGAGTCGATTTCGATCGGTCCCACGCCGGTGCTGTCGTAGCGGTTGCCGGGTTTCACGCGTGGGCGGTGCCAGATACGCACGCTGCAGGTGATGTCGCCGCGCAGGACGCCGGGACGCAGGCGCTTGGTGAAGTCCATGGTGTTGGAATACTACCCGCATCGGAATCCACGCTCGAAACCGGAATCCCGTTCGCCACATTGGGCAACCGGGGCTTTGGGCGCCCTTACAATCCGGGCACATGCCGCCCAACTCGAGCTACCCTGACAGCTCCCTTGGCACCCCTCGCGCGTTGTACGCGTTGTGGGCGCTTTTCTGGCTGTTGATGATCGCGGTCGCGGTCCAGGACAACATCTCCGACGCTCACATCAAGTGGTGGGAACCGTTCCTGTGGGAATGCAGCTCCTGCTTGATTGCCACTCTGTGGCTGGTGCTGCAGCAACGCGCCGGGCGCCGCTGGAATCAATACCTGTCGCAGCCACTCAAGTGGTTTGGCCTGCACCTGGCGTGGCTGCCGGTGCTGTCGCTCAGCTTCGTCATCACCGTGTACGCCATCCGTCACGGCGTTTACGCGCTGACAGGCGAAACCTACGAGCATCCGTCCTGGTCGTTCGTTTTCCTGTACGAAACGGTCAAGCTGACGCTGTTCATGGGGCTGTGGCTGGCGATCATCTTTGGCCTCAAGAGCTTTTCGCTTTGGAAGCAGGAACGCGAACACCTGCTGCAGATGCAGAAGCTCCTGGCGGAGTCGCAACTCTCTCAACTCAAGGCGCAGCTGCAGCCACATTTCCTGTTCAATGCGTTGAACACCATCTCGGCGCTGATGCAGTCCGACGTGGAGCGTGCCGACCGGCTGCTCGCGCGGCTTGCCGACCTGTTGCGCGCCAGCCTCGCCGTGGGCGCACGCCAGGCGACTTCATTGCGCGAGGAGCTGAACCTGCTCGAACTCTACGCGGCGATCATGCAGGAGCGCTTCGCGGGGCACGTGACGCTCACGCGGAACACGACCGACGAAGCGCTCGACGCATCCATTCCGGTCATGTTGTTGCAGCCGCTGCTCGAAAACGCCTACAAACACGGCGTGGAACGCAGCAGTCAGCCGGTGAGCATCCGCATCGACGCGCATCGTGAAGGTCAATTGCTACGGATCGTGATCCACAACTCGGGCACATGGCAGTCCACGCCGGGATCCGGGATCGGCCTGCGCAACTGTCGTGAGCGCCTGGCGTTGGTGTTCGGCGAGCGCGCAAACCTGTCGGTGGCACCCGTCGCGGACGGCGTGGCCGCGTCGGTGACGCTGCCTTTCGAACCTTTCCGCGCATGATGCGCGTGCTCATCGTCGACGACGAGGCACCGGCGCGCGACAAATTGCGCCGCTGGCTCTCGAACCACGGCGACTTCGAGATCGCCGGCGAGGCGGCGGATGGCCTCGCCGCCGCCGCGACCATCGAGACTTTGAAGCCCGACGTCGTGTTCCTCGACATCCAGATGCCCGGTCTCTCGGGCCTCGAAGTCGCCGCGCAGCTCGAAAGCGGCACGGCGCCGCTGCTGATCTTCGTCACGGCATTCGACGAACACGCCGTCCGTGCATTCGACCTCAACGCGGTCGACTACCTGCTGAAACCATATGACCGCGATCGGCTGGAAAAATCCCTGCACCGGCTTCGGGAGCGGAGCGGCGACACACCGGCGCGCTCCGCCGTGCGCACCGCGCGCGCCCAGACGCGCTCCAGTGAACGCCTGCTGGTGCCGCGCGGAGAGCAACTCGAGCTGATCGAAGCTTCCGCCATCCACTGGCTCGAGGCCGATGACAACTACGTGCACGTGCACACGGCCGCGGCCAGCTACCTGGTCCGGCGCACGCTGGGCGACCTGCTCGATCAGCTGGGTGAACGATTCGTGCGCATCCACAAGTCGACGGCGGTAAACCTCGCCGAGGTCGCTTCGCTCTCGCCGCTGTTCAAGGGCGATCACGAAGTGCGGCTGCGCAGCGGCGCGACGCTGCGCCTGAGTCGCCGGTTCAAGGACGCGCTCTTCGGCCGCATGCCGCGCTGAAATCCCGCTTGCCACGGCCTGCGTCCCGCTGGCCACTCAGTCGTCGCGGGGCAGCGCTCCCGCCTTCAACCTCTCCCGCAACGACGGGAGAACCCCATGACCCAGACGACGCGCTACGAATTCCTCGACTGGCTGCGAGTGACGGCCATCCTGGTGCTGATCTTCTTTCACACCGGCATGTTGTTCGTCGGCTGGGGATGGCACATCACCAACTCCGAGGTGATCGAAGGACTGGAGCTGCCGATGGACCTGTCCCACAGGCTGCGCATGCCGTTGCTGTTCGTGATCGCCGGCGCCGGCATGTGGTTCGCGCTGCAACGGCGCAGCGGAACGGCGTTCACCGGCGAGCGCACGCTGCGACTGCTGGTGCCGGCGATCATCGGCATGTTCCTCATCGTGCCGCCGCAGGTGTTCATCGAGCGCATTGCGCACGGCGACTGGCACGGTGGATACCTCGACTTCTTCGCGCAGCGGGTGCTGCGATTCGAACCCTACCCGGCCGGCGACTTCAGCTGGCACCACCTGTGGTTCATCATCTATCTATATGTGTACGTGATGCTGCTGTTGCCGCTGATGTTGTGGTGGCGCAAGGCGCGGCCGACGCTCGCGCCCGGGGTGTGGATGCTGGCGCTGGCGTTGCCGCTCGGCATCAACGAGGCGCTGCTCAAGCCGCTGTTTCCCGAATCGCACAACCTGGTGCACGACTGGTACATATTCGTTCACTACCTGCTGTTGACGGCTTACGGCTTCGTGCTCGCTTCGAGTCCGGCCACCTGGGATTGGCTGGCCCGGTTCCGACGCCCGGCGCTCGTCATCGCGATCGCCAGTACGATCACTGTGCTCGGGTTGCTCGAAGCCGGCATCATCCAGCACGACTCACCGGCCGACGCGATACTGGCGAACGTGTTCACCTGGACCTGGCTCATGGTGTTCCTGGGCTTCGGCCGGCAATACCTGAGCTTCGGCAACCGTCTGCTGACCTGGGCGCGGGACGCCAGCTACCCTATCTACATCCTTCACCAGACGGTCATCATCGTGATCGGGTACTTCGTGATCCGTCAGCCGTGGGGGGCATGGACCAAGTTCTGGATCGTCGCCGCAGCCACGCTCGTGGTGTGCGTGCTGTTGTACGAGTTCCTGTTGCGCCGTACGGCGCTGCTGCGCCTGGCGTTCGGCATCAAGCAGCCAGGGAAGGAAGTTGCGAAGACGGTCTTTGGATCGACAGGAAGGGTGGTCCAGTAGTCACCCGCCCTTTTTTCAGGCGGTCGCCGCGTCCGTCGCGGTCGCCTTTTCGCTCAACCGCGAGCTTGCGACGCCCAGCGCCTGGGAAAGCCGGTAGAGCTTGGCTGCCGCATCCGGGATGCGGTTCGCCATCCGCGTGGTCGTGATCGCGAAATCGCCAAGCCTTTTCGCGACATTGGCGTGGGTGTCGGGTGAGGTGCCGATGGCCTCGTGCATGTTGACGATGTGCACGAGCATGCGGCCGAGGGACATGGCTTCCGCCTTGGCGTCCTGGGTGAACTCTTCGAGCAGCACGTCGCGAAGGGCTGCCTCGGCGAATTCCAGGTCGGCCCGTGATGTCAGCGTTTGTGAATTCATGCCGATACCTTCGGGCATTCTTCGCGCCTGCGCCAACGGGCAATGCCCCACGTTGGGGGTGATGCCCGCCTACATTTCGCCGCGCCGGAGGGCGAGGACCCAGGTGTTGGTGATGGTGTAGGGAGTCCCGTCCGCCGCATGGCGGATGATGGTCTCCGTCATGTGCTTGCCATCGTCGGCCAGTGACCACACGCGGGTGCTGGACGGATTGCCCTTGAAGCCGGCGCCCATCACCAGGGTTCTCTGGTTGGGCATGGTCATCGACACCACGTCCACGTCGGTGCTGCCCTCACCTTGCGCGGCGGTGCCGTCAGGCTGGAACGTGGTTTCGCCGTGGGCCTTGCTGCCGTCGGAATGCACGATGTCGACGGTAAGATGAAACGCGCCCGCGCCGGCTTCCGCGAGCTTGAAGATCACGCTGCGGGGTGGATCGGGAATCTTCAGCCGCGAGACGTCCACCATCCAGGTCCCCAGCAGGAGGTGCTTGTCGGCGCCGTATGCCAGCGTGCCGAAGACCAGCAGCATGATCGCCGTCGAGACAGCCCTGATGACGCGCAATGCCATGGTTCCACCCCGGGTTCCGTTACGCCGACGTTTGTAGTTTTTACTACTACAGAAGCAGGCGAGTCAAATACGGCGCGTGCGGGGCTGGAATTCGTGACTGTCCCCGTTTGCTGGGAAACGGGGAATGTCCCCATTAATCGGACTTGAGGATGTCGCCGGGTTGGCAGGCGAGCGCCTTGCAGATGGATTCGAGCGTGGAGAAGCGGATCGCGCGGGCCTTGCCGGTCTTGAGGATGGATAGATTGGCGAGCGACAGGTCGACCTTCTCGGCGAGCTCGGTCAACGTCATGCGCCGCTCGTGCAGCAGGTCGTCGAGCTTCACGACGATCGCCATGTCAGACCGTCCCTTCCAGGTCGTCGCGCATGCGCGCACCTTCGGCGAATACTCCGGCCAGCAGGAACGTGAGCAGCACCGCCAGCCAGCCGGTCGGCGAGAGACCCGCGTCGAGATGCAGCGGATGCGCGGGGGTCGAAACCGCGTTCGCGATGCAGCCGATGACGAGGCTCACGATCTGCAGCGAGAACAGCGCCCACGCGATCGCGCGCAGCCGCTGCGCGTTGCTGGCGACGAACGGATCGCCCGCGCGCACCGACGCGACCATGGCGAGCAGCCGCTTGAGGATGAAATGGTTCACCGGCACGCAGGCGACACCGAGCACGGCGACGGCTCGCAGGCCTGCGATCAGGCGGTCCGCATCCGGGGAGGGGGCAAGCTTGAAGGAGCGCAGGATCCACTGCTCATGGGGCATGAAGAGCAGCAGCACCAGGATGGCGGCGGCGAACAGCCAGTTGAGGACGATGAGGATGCGCAGCAGCCCGTGGGCAATCGGTAGCGCGGCGGAAGACGCGATGGGCGTGGACATGGGGCACCTCCTGATATCGATAATCAATAAATCATTTATCGACAAACGTCAAATGATTTACTGAAATTCGATAAGGAAATGCCCTCTCTCTTATCTATGGGGTGCCCGGCTGCCCCGCCTGGGCGACTTTCGGCGCTTCCCGCGCCTCCATCCACTTGCGCAGGCGGCGCGCATCGGCGGTGCGCGTCAGCTTGCCGAAGGAATTCAGGAACACCATGTTGACCGGCCGCTCGCCGATCATCGCCTGCATCACCAGGCATTCACCGGCGTCGTTGGTGAAGCCGGTCTTCTGCACCCTGATTTCCCAGTCGTCCTTGCCGACCAACAAGTTCGTGTTGCGGTAGCCGAGCACGCTCCTGCCCACGCGCACTTCGTGTGTCCGCAGCGTCGAGTACTCGCGGATCGCCACTTCTCGCGACGCCGCGTTCATGAGTTTCACCAGGTCACGCGCGCTCGACACGTTGCCGCTCGACAGCCCCGACGGATCGTCGAAGCGCGTCTGCGTCATGCCGAGCGCCTTGGCCTTGAGGTTCATGGTGCGCACGAACGCGGGCATGCCGCCCGGGTAGTTGCGGCCCAGCGTGCGCGCCGCGCGATTCTCGGACGCCATCAGCGCGAGTATCAGCAGGTCGCGGCGCGTGAGCTTCGCGCCCACCGGCAGGCGCGAGAACGCGCCCTTGCCCTTCCACTTGTCGTCAGCCGTGATGGTGATGCGTTCGTCGAGCGACTGCTGGCCGTCGAGCACGACGAGCGCGGTCATCAGCTTGGTGATGGAGGCGATGGGCACGACGCCCTTCGCGTCGCGTTCGTAGATCACTTCGCCCGTGGTCGCGTCGACCACCGCGGCTTTGGCGGAGCGCAGACCCGGATCGTGGGCGGGCTTGGGGGCGGTGGCATGAGCGGCGAGACAACCCGCAAGCAACCACGCGAACACGAATCCGACTCTGCGCATCGAAACGATCCAGGAAAACCCTACGTGGCCGCGATCCTAAGCCGAAGCACGCCCGCGCCGCCAGATCAGAATGCTCAACTTCAACAAGACCGGGTTCATTCGAAACTGCCGCCATCAATCCGCTGGTCGTCCCGCGCGGCAGCGTATTGCCGGAACCAGCCGATCGCGGCCGCATCGCGTTCCGCGCCCCGCCCGCCGATCACGTGCTGCTCGCCCTCGAAGACGATGAACTTGTGAGTCTTGCCGAGGCGCGTGAGCTCGGCGTCCATGCGCTCGGACTGGATTACGGGGATGTCCTGGTCGGCGCCACCATGCATGACGAGGACCGGCACATTGATGCGGTCGGCCCACTGCAGCGCCGAGCGGGTGCGGATGATCTCTTCGCGGCGGGTCGCGAAGTCCGGCCAGATCTGCGGCCCGGCGTTCGCCTGCGCGCCGCCGGGAGCGAACAGCGGCCCGAGGTCGGTAAACGCGCCCCACACGGCGGCGGCGCGGGCCGGGAATCCATCGCGCAGCGCCATGTAGACCATGGCGCCGCCACGTGACTCGCCCGCCAGGAACAATCGCGACGGGTCCGCGCCTTCGATCTGTGCCAGCACCGCCACGAGGTTCATGAGGTCATGCAGCTCCGCGCCGCCGAGCTCGTCCTGCCCTTTCCAGCCGAGGCTGCCGCGGTAGTGAGGCGCGACGACGATGAAACCCGCTTGCGCGTAGCGATGCGCCATCGCCAGCATCTCGCCGGCGAAGCCGTGGGTGCGGACGACGCTGCCGCGGTTGAAGACGATCACCGGAGCGGGCTTGGCGTAACGCGCGCGGGCGCGGTAGAGATAGGCGCCCACCTCCAGGCCGTCGCTGCGATAGACGAACTGGCGCATTTCGTAGCGTGCATCGGCGCGCGCCGCGTCGTAGTCGGCGCGGCTCGACGCGTAGCCGATGAACCGGTCGCTGTCGTAGTCGGGCAGCGCGACCAGGTCGGGCGCGAGCTGAAGCGGTTCTCCGCGGGTGGCGCAGCCGGCGAGCGCCGCGGCCGCGAGAATCGGGATGAGACACCGCATGAGAGACCTCCGTTTCGTGGTGATACGAAACGGGGGCCGCCGAGGTTGCGGCGAAACCCGCGAAATCCGCACTTATGCCGGAATGCATGCTCCGGCACCGTCTACGGCAAGACTCGGATCAGGGCGGGTCGCGGGTCGGTGCCGCTGACGGCCACGCCGCCCAGCAGGTACTTGCCGTCGGGCTGGATCAGCAGCCCGCCGTCGGCGGCATCGATGCCGCCGAAGAAGTCCACGAACAGGGCTCCGTCGCCGTCGAAACTGTCGTCGCGCGTGCCATCGGCATTGAGGCGCACGAGGGCGAAGTCGCTCGAGCCCTGCTCGCTGCTGCCGGACACGACGAGCTTGCCGTCGCTCTGCAATTCGAGGTCATAGGAAATGTCGTCGGCGGTCCCCAGGGCCAGCGCCACCAGCCCGGTGGTCCCGAAGGAGGAGTCCAGCGTGCCGTCGGTGTTGAAGCGCGCGATGCCGAAATCGCGCGTAGCCGTGGCCCCGGTTCCCGTCCAGGTGTACAGCGACACCATCACCTTGCCATCCGGGAGCAACACGGCGTCGGTGACGAAGTCGTCGAACGAGCTCACGCGCGTGCGCAGGATGCCGTCGCTCCCGTAGCTGGTGTCGACGCTGCCGTCCGCGTTGAGCCGCGCCATCACCACGTCGTAGTAGGCGGATCCGGAGGTACGCGCGCGTCCCGCGAGCACGAATTTGCCGTCCGCCTGTTCGACGATGGCCATGGCCTCGGGCATGTAACCGGACAGCGGAATGGTCACGCGGCCTCCACCGAAGCTCGCGTCGGGGCTGCCGTCCGCGTTGAAAACCGCCGCGGTGAGATAACCGGTGAACACTCCGGGTGAGGGCGAATGGCCCTCGCCGCCCGCGAGCAGGATGCGGCCGTCGCTCAACAGCTTCATGGCCCGCGAACGATCCGCGGCCTCGACCACGAAGTGCATGAAGACGGTGCCGCCGGTGCCGAAAGCGGAATCCGGGCTGCCGTCCGCTTGATAGCGCTTGAGCAGGAAATCCTGGTCGCTGCCATTGAGCGCGTAACCTGCGGCCAGGATCTTGCCGTCCGGCTGCACGGCGACGCTGTTCAACTCGTCGTCGGTGAAACCGAGCGGCTCGGACACCACCCCATCGACGCCGAAGCCGGTATCGATGCTGCCATTCGCGTTGAGGCGCATGAGCCAGGCCTCGCCGGCACCATGCAGCGTGGTCACGATCCTGCCGTCGGGCTGCAGCGCCATGGCATTCACGCCATGCGCGGCTCCCGCGGCCGAAGTGCTGACGCGGCCCTGGTCGCCGAAAGTGGTGTCGAGCGCGCCACTCGTCGTCGGTGTGTCACAGGTCACCGTCACGTTGGTGACATTGGCATCGCCCACGGTACCGATGCCATTGCTCAGCGTGCATATCTGGATCGGGTTGCCCGGCTGGCTCACGATGCGGATGTCGTAGCCGCTGCCCGGGTCGCGCAGGTTGTCGAAGGCGAACGACCCGTTGGCGGAAATCAGCTCGTCGCCGCCGGCGGCCGCGTCGTGCAATTGCAGTCCGCTGCCCGTGAGCCCGGTCACCGTCCCGCCCACCGAGTAGGTGGGAGGTGGCGGAGGCGGCGGCGCATCGTCGTCGAGGATGGTGAGCTCCGCGTGTGCGGGCGTGCCCAGCTGACCGCAACCTTTCAGGTCCGCAAGGTCGACGGTCAGCGCACGCGAGGGCTGCTCGGTGCCGTTGTCCAGCAAGTTGAGCGTGACCATGCGCGGCTCGTCGTCGCCGGACTCGAAGTAGACCAGCTGATCGCCGGGCACATAGTCCACGCCGGGCTGCGCGGTGCCGGGCATGAACCGCACCCACACGGACGCGTCCCCCTGGTCTCCGTTCGTGCGCGTGACCATGAAATGCGCGCGCCCGTTCTCGGGATATCCCGCGCCCATCGCACCGATCTGGATCGTGCCGGGAGCCGCGTCCGCACCGTTGCCGCAGGCGGGCGCTTCGCGCACCGGCGTCTCGGACCGCGCGGTGTTGAAAGGTTCGATGGGCGTGATGCCCGAGTAACTGACCTCGATGCCACTTTGTCCCTGCGGATCGCGGAAGAACACCGCGACGTTCGATTCGCCGAGGCGCCGGTTGTAGGCAGCGGTGGTGACCTGGGTGACCAGCTCGAAATCCGTGTTCGGCGGAATCTGCGCCAGGGGTATGTGAAACACCACCGGCTGCCTGAGATTGATCTCCGCATGCGTGTCGGTCTTTTCGAAGTCGAACTGTGCGTCGCTGAAGATCAGGCGCGGGTCGCTGTGCGGAGTCATCGGCGGCATCTGGAAATGCCCGTAGTAGCCGAGCAGGCTCACCGTCCCAAACCAGTAGTCGAGGTCCTTCTCCCGGTCGCGGAGCCAGACTTCCATGCGGATGTCCCCGATGAGCGACCAGCAGAAGAAGCCGGGGTCGAGCGCAGGGATGGGCGGCTCTTTGAAAAGCGGACACTCCTCGGGCAAGGGATCGCCCGGATTGCCGTCGTTGGCCTCCAGTCGTCCGCGCGTGATGGTCAGCGTGAGATCGGCGGCGTCCTGGTCCTTGTGAAAGCCCTGTATCTGCATGAACTCGGCCCGGCCGCCGATGATTCCCTGGTGCGTCAGCGACTCGTCGAAGGGAAGCGTCGAGTACGGCGCCTCGGTGACCAGGAAGTAGTTGGTACCCGCGGCATTGGTGTTGACGATGCCGTCGGGAAGCTTGTCGATGTCGAGTTCGTTGGTGTAGTCGGGCTGCGGTGTGAAATCCAGCGAGTGGGCCATGAAGCCTTCTTCCAGCGGCTGGTACTTGATCGAGTCGCCCTCTCCCCAGAGGAACTGCCCGGGATACTCGTCGCCGTGAATGGCGAAGAACTCGTACGAGTGGAGGGTGAACTCCCGCGCCGGGGGAGGCGGCGGCGGTGGCGGCGGCGGGTCCTCGGCCGGCGGCTCGGATCCGGAATCACCACAGGCGCAAAGCGCCAGCGTCGACAAAAGTGCGAGTAGTTTGATCGTGTTGCGAAGCATGTTGACTCCCTGTCCCCTGCTCCCTTAACGCAGGCGAGTCGACAAACCGGCCATGGCCGGATTCGACGGGCGAATCCGTTAGTCCTGACATGGAAGCCATGTTCCTCATCGGGCTGTTCACCCTGCTCTCGGGCCTGGGCGATGCGATCGGCTTCGTGTACGCCGGCAAGGTGTGGCGCGAAGGCGCCTTCGACATGGTGGCGGCGCTCAAGTCCGCGGGCGGATTCCAGTTCGGCGTCTTCATGTACTGGTGTGCGGCGCGCCAATTGAACGCGCAGGGCGTGGTGGCGCCCGAGGTCCAGACCACGTTCTGGTTCGCGGCCACGATTGTTGGCGTCGCGGCCATGAGCGGACAGTTCCTGCGCTGGACGCTTTTCGACCGGGCCATGGGCATCATGGTGCTGCTCGGCATCGCCGGCCTCATGCTGCGCACCGCGCGAGCCACCGGCTAACCAGTTGTCGGAGCTAGAATGGACATGCATGGTCCCGGCACCCCTCACCGATCTGATCCGGCGGGCACAGGACGGCGACGCGCAGGCGCTGCGCGGGCTGTTCGATGCCACCTACGATGACCTGTGCCGCGCGGCGCGCATCCGGCTCAACCGCGTCGGCCGCGGCCCGTTCCTCGACACGGCCGCGCTGGTGCACGAAAGCTTCCTGCGGTTCGTCAACTCCGGCCAGGTCGGCTTCGAGGACCGCCAGCACTTCATGAAATACGCCAGCCGCGTGATGCGCTCGGTGATCGTCGACCTGGTGCGCAACAACCTCGCCGAGCGGCGGGGCGCGGGTGCCGTGCACGTGCCCTTCGACACCGGCCTCAATGAATCCCTCGGTGACGACGCCGGCGGGCAGGAGATCATGCGCGTGCACGAAGGCCTCGAAGAACTCGGCGCGCTCAATCCACGCATGGCGCAGATCGTCGAGATGCGCTACTTCGGCGGCATGACCGAGCGCGAGATCGCCGACGCGCTCGACATCGGCGAACGCACCGTGCGCCGCGAGTGGGAAAAGGCGCGGCTGCTGCTCGCCAATGCACTCAGTGAAAAAACCTGACGTGTTGTTCGGCGTCGATCCCGGCGACTGGCCGGGACTCGATCGGCTGCTCGATGCGGCGCTCGACCTGCCGCCCGAACAACGCGAGGCGTGGTTGGCGTCCCTGGGTCCCGAACACGCGAAGCTGGTACCCGCGCTGCGGGACATGTTGTCGCGTGCGCCGCAGGTCCAGGCAAATTCCTTCCTGGCGACGCTGCCATCCATCGAGCTGCACACCAGCCCCGCCTCCCGCGCGGGCGAACTGGTCGGGCCCTGGCGCCTGGTGCGCGAGCTCGGCTCCGGCGGCATGGGTTCGGTGTGGTATGCCGAGCGCGCCGATGGACTGCTGCAGCGGCCCGTGGCTCTCAAACTACCGCACACCATCGCCAACTGGCGCGGCCTGGCGGAGCGCATGGCGCGCGAGCGGAACATCCTGGCCGCGCTCACGCATCCCCACATCGCGCGGCTCTACGACGCGGGCATCGCCAATGGCAATGTCCCCTGGCTCGCCATCGAATACATCGAAGGCCGTCCCATCGACGAATACTGTGACTCCCCGCCCGGCCGCGCGGCGCTGCCGGTCAGGGACCGGATCAGGCTGTTCCTGCAGGTCGCGCAGGCGGTGGCGTACGCGCACGGCAAGCTGGTCGTGCATCGCGATCTCAAGCCCGCCAACGTGCTGGTCACCCACGAGGGCGAGGCGCGGCTGCTGGATTTCGGCATCGGCGCGCTGCTCGAAGGCGAAGTGGCGCACGAGAGCCCGCTGACCGAAATCACCGGCCGCGCGCTCACGCTGGAATACGCGGCGCCCGAGCAGATCGCGGGCGGCGACTACACCGTGATGTCGGATGTGTATTCGCTGGGAGTGATTCTCTACGAGCTGCTCACCGGGCGGCGACCCCACCTGCGCGACGGCGCAACCCGCCAGGGTTTCGAACGCGCGGTGCTGAGCGCGCCGCCGCCGCTGGCCAGCGAAGTGGCGGCGAGGAATGCGCCGGCGCTGCGCGGCGATCTGGACGTCATCCTCAACAAGGCGCTCAAGATCAATCCTGCCGAGCGCTACCAGACCGCGAACGCCCTGGCCGAAGACCTGGCGCGGCATCTCGACGGCCGGCCCGTGCTGGCGCAGCCCGACAGCACGCGTTATCGATTGGGCAAGTTCATCGGACGCCACAAGCTGGGAGTCGCCGCCACCGGCATCGTGGCCCTCGCCATCGTCGCGGGCGCCATCGTCGCGGTGTGGCAGGCGCGCGTGGCCATCGCCGAGCGCGACCGTGCCGAAGAAGTGAAGCGCTTCATCGCCGACGTGTTCGAGGAAGCGGATCCCTATCGCCAGTCCGGCAAACCGCTGAGCGCCGCCGAGCTGCTGCGCAACGCCGAAAAAGGCATCGACGCGCGGTTTGCCGGCCGCCCCGCCCTGCGCACCGAGCTGCGCACCGTGGTCGCCGCCAGCTTGTTGGGCCTCGCGGATCTGCCGGCCGCCGAGGCGGCCGCGCTGCGCGCCATCGAGGAGTCGCGCGGAGCGGGCGGCGATGCCGTTGCCACGCTGCGAGCCCGCGTGCTGCTCGCCGAGATCTACGCGGCGGAGCGCAACAACGACAAGTTGCGGACGGTGATCGAACCGCTGCTGGCGGACGCGCGTGCCGCTGCCGGCGAACACCCCGAACTACTGGTGCGGGCGCTGCGCGCGCGTTCCGACCTCGCGATCGAAGAGGATCGGTTCGATGAATCGGTGCCGCCCGCGCGCGAGGCCTGGGAACTGGCGCGCGAGCGGCTCGGCAAATACGACCCGGCTGCCCTCGCCGCCTCGGCCGCCTACCTGGAGGCGCGGTACTTCTCGATGAAATCGTCCGCCCCGCTGCTTCCTGACGCCAATAACGCGCTGAAACTTGCGCTCGAGGCAAGCAACGGCAACGAAGACAGTCCGCGTGTACTGCAGGTGCGGGACATCCGGGTGCGGATCCTCGGTGAATCCGGCGATTTGCGGAAAGCGCTCGCGGAATCCGACCGCCTCATCGAAGCGCTTGCCAGGGCCTTCGGCCCGGACAGTCCGGCGGTGGCGCAAGCAATCCTGAACACGGGGTTCGAGCGCCTGCGGCTCGGAGACATCCCGAAATGCCTCGACTACTCGCAGCGCGTGCTGGACATTCTCGGGCCACGCATCGATCACGACTCCGGGGAATATTTCAACGCGGTGGGATGGCGGTGGCGGACGCTGGCCGCGGCGAATCGCTTTCCCGAAGCGCTGGAAATCCTGACACAGGTCGAAGAAGACACGCGTCGCCTGTCGCGAGAGGCCATTCGCGGCGTCGGGGAAATCATGGTCCTGCGTTCAGCGCTCCTGGCCCACCTGGGAAGATTCAAGGAGGCGCACGACGCGTACGATGCCGGAACGCGTCTCGGCGTGGGTATCAATGCGCCCGACTGGATCCACCGCGTACGCGCGCTCATCGCGCGCCGCGAAGGCGACTATCCGGCGGCCATCGAAAGCCTGAAGGTTGCCGCGGAGAAGGCGGGGCCGGAGCCTGATGAAAGGACGCGCTACTCCATCGGCTTCGAATTCGCGCAATCGTACGTCGAATTGGCAGATGCGGCCGCCGCCGATCCCTATTCGCAGGCGGCGGAAAAATATCTCCGCGAGCTCGGTGCGGTGATGCACCCGCAATACACGGAGCTGCTGGTGGCACAGGCGCGTACGCATCTCCTGCGGCGCGCGCCACGCGAGGCGCTGCCGCTGCTCGAGCGCGCCGATGCCTACTGGCGCGGGTTCGATCCGGACAACCGGTCCGCCGCCGTGACGGCCTATTGGCTGGGCCGTGCGCAAATGGAGTCGGGCGACCCCGCCAGCGCGCGCAGAAACTTCGCCCGCGCGGCACCCATCCTGGCCGCCTCGCCACTGCCCGTCGAACGCGCACTGCTGCGCGCCCCAAGCACGAACTGAAGGGCGGAGTCGCACTCCGGCGACAGCGGGAACCTAAAGTCACGTTCGTTCGTGTCCAGTACATGAACAAACATCCCACGCCCGCCGTCGCCGCAGCCTCCGTCCTGGGTGCAGTGGCTTGTATTCTCGTGCTCGCGATGCTTGCCGCCTGCGGCGGCGGAGGATCCGACTCCGCATCGATGCCGCAATCGCAGTTCGGCCGCATCAATCTGCGCATCACCGACTCGCCGGTCACCTCCGCCAGGCGGGTGGTGGTGCAATTCACCGGGCTCGAGATCAAGCCCGCCGGCGGCGGGGAGCCGGAAGTCTTCGACTTCCCACCGCGGCAGATCGACCTGCTGGCGCTCGACGGGGGTGGCAGCGAGGTGCTGCTCGACGACGAGACGCTGCCGGCCGGCGAATACGAGTCGATCCGACTCAAGGTCAACGCCGGGCGCAATGGTTCGGACTCCTTCATCGAGCTCGACGACGGCTCGATCCACCCGCTGTTCATCCCGAGCGGCAACCAGAGCGGCCTCAAGCTGATTCGCGGCTTCACCATCGGCGCGGGCAGCACGCACAACTTCACCATCGACTTCGACCTGCGCAAGTCGGTGATCCACCCGCCCGGCCTCGGCGAGCCGTACCTGCTCAAGCCCGTCCTGCGCATGGTGAACAACCTCGAGGTCGGCACCATCGACGGGACGGTGGCGACCGCGCTGGTGGTCGACGGCTGCGTGCCCTCGGTCTATCTATACACCGGCGCCGACGTCGTTCCCGACGACATCGGCAGCGCCACGCCGCCGCTCGCGAGCACGGCCGTGGACCTGGACGAAATCACGGGCGCGTACCGCTTCCGCCTGGCCTTCGTGCCGGTGGGCGTCCACACGCTGGCCTTCACCTGCGCGGCCGACGACGATGCCGCCGATACCGACGATGCCATCACCTTCGCGGCGCCGCTCAACGCGACCGTCGTGGCGGGACAAACAACCACGGTGGACTTCCCTGCGCCGTGACGTGCCCCGCCGGGTGCGTTAACGTCGCGCAAGATGAGCGACTCGGCGGCAGAGGAATTCGACCAGTTGATGCGGGGGCACGTGCGCCCGCTGTACCGCTACGCCTTTCGCTGGACCGGTGACGCCGACCAGGCCGAAGACCTCGTGCAGGAGGCGCTCACCCGGTTGTTCTCGGAACTGCCGCGGCTGCGCGAGATCGAACAAATCAGGCCATGGGCCGCGCGAGTCATGTACCGGATATTCGTCGACTGGCTGCGCCGCGCGAATCGCTCGCCCGTGATCTTCGTCGGACGCAGCGGCGCGACCGGCGAATTCCTCGAAGACGAGGACGAACACGTCGAGGCGCGCGACGAAGCCTGGAGCACCGAGGAGCTCACCGAGCAAGCCTTCGAGCGCGAACGCCTGGTCGCGGCGTGGGCCCACCTGCACCGCCAACATCGCGTGGTGCTGTCGTTGTGCGACATCGAGGGGTACAGTCTGGAAGAAGTGGCGCACATCATCGAGGTGCCGGTCGGAACCGCCAAATCCCGGCTGAGTCGCGCGCGCAGTCGACTTCGCGATTTGTTAAACGAGGGAACGGATTCCCGTCCTCCGACGTGTAACCCTCCAGAGACCGAATGAGAATCCAGCGTGGTTGACGATCTTACAAAGTTACGCGAATCGCTGAAAACGATGCCGGTGCCCGAACCGCGGCACGGCTTCGAAGATCGTGTTTTGGCGCATGCCACCGGCCGTGCGGTCGCGCCCGCGAAGAAGAGCG
>Ga0315910_10001886_pt1 | contig 18930 bp, 16 predicted proteins | sample EdamamesoilMG_FD_204470 | JGI IMG/M metagenome (GOLD analysis project Ga0315910, IMG submission 204470) | Garden soil microbial communities collected in Santa Monica, California, United States - Edamame soil | ecosystem: Environmental > Terrestrial > Soil > Garden | place: USA: California...
TAGATTCCCGAGGATCACGATGAACTTGGTTGAATGGCTGCAACGACTGATGACCAACTTCGGCGCGGGGTGGGTCATGTGGCTCCTCATCGCGCTGAGCGTGATTTCCGTCGCCATCATGCTGGAGCGCGGGTGGTTTTATTGGTCGCTCCGTGACGACATCGGGCACCTCGCCCGCGCGCTCCGCGAGCGCCTGCGCGAGGACGATCTCGACGGCGCCCAGAAGCTGCTCGAGGCGTCACCGAGCGCGGAGGCCGCCGTCGTGGTCGCAGGTCTGCTCGAGGCGGATCGCGGTGCCCGCGCAGCGGACGAGGCGATGCAGGGAGCGCAGGCGCTGCAGCGCATGAAGCTCGAGCGACGCCTGGCGTACCTCGGCACGCTCGGCAACAACGCGCCGTTCATCGGCCTCTTCGGCACCGTGATCGGCGTCGTGCAGGCCTTCGAGGCGCTCGGTCAGAAGACGACCGGGATCGCGGCCAAAGACAGCGCATTCTCGGCGCCGACCGAAGTGATGACCGCCATCGCCGAGGCCCTCGTGGCGACGGCGATCGGCCTCGCCGTCGCGATCCCCGCCGTTGCCATGTACAACTACTACCAGCGCATCTCGCGCTCGATCCTCGCCAACACCGACGCCCTGTCCCACGTGCTACTCTCGCACCTGGTGGGTGAGAACAACGGCAAGCGGGACGAGAGCCCGACCGAGGACTAGATGGCTGGGAGCGGCAGGAACGGCGGCGACGACGACGCGATCGTCGGCATCAACGTCACGCCACTGGTCGACGTGACGCTGGTGCTGCTGATCATCTTCATGGTCACGGCGAAGATCATCGTTTCGCAGGGCATGCCGATGGACTTGCCGAAGGCGGCGAGCGGAGAATCCGTGCAGACGGTCTTCTCGGTGGAGCTCGGCGCGGACGGTCGCACGCGCGTGGATTCCGAGGCGATCGCCAACGACGACGCGATCTTGCCGCTCGGCAAGGCCGCCCACAGCCGCAACAAGGACCTTCGCGCCGTCATCCGCGCGGACAAGAAGGTGGAGCACGGGCGCGTGATCCACGTGCTCGACCTCTTGAAGCGAGCCGGCATCGCCAAGATTGCATTCGCCGTCAGCCCGAACGAGAGCGGCGTTCCGGTCGAGGCGCCAAAGTAGGGCGCGCATGAACGCTCCGTCCAGGACCCCGGCGACGCACGACGAGCCTTACCCCGTCGATCCGTTCGCGCGGGTCCTCGGCCTCGACCGCCGCGATCGCATTGCCTTCGCGCTCGGCCTGGCCGTCGCGCTCGGCGTGCACGGGACGGCCGGTGCGCGCGCGGCACACTCGCTGCCGCACCTCGCGGAGCTCGCGCGCTCGGTTCGCATCGATCTTCGCGAGCGCCTGGGGTCGCAGGTCGACATCGACGTGACGCCGCCGCCGCCACCGCCGGAGCCACCGCCCCCCGAGCCGGAGCCGGAGAAGGATCCGGCACCGCCCCCGCCGCGCGCCGCCACGACGACCGCGCCGCCTCCGGCAGCCGCGGAAGCCGGCAAGGTGCTGACGGCGGAGGCCGACCCCGACGAGCCCGTCGACCTCACGGGCGAGGGCTTCGTCACCGGGACGAGCGACCGCTTTTCGGGCGGCGTCACGGCGCCGAGCGGCAAGTCGAAAACCGCGGTCCGGTCGACGGCCGCAGCGGCCACCGGCACGGGCCCGGCCACTCGCGCGCCGGTCGGTCCAGCGACCGTGGCCCAGGATCTCTCGCGCTCGCCGTCGCCCGTCTCGACGGACTGGTCGGACTGCAGCTTCCCGACCGAAGCCGACCAGGAAGGCGTGGACTACGCCCGCGTGAGCATCGCCGTCACCGTCAAGCCCGACGGCCGCGCTCGCTCGGTGACCGTGCTGAAGGACCCCGGCTTCGGTTTCGGCGCCGCCGCGCGAAACTGCGCGCTTCGAAAGGTCCTCACGCCGGGGCTGAACCGCGCGGGCCAGCCGATCGAGCAAACGACGGCTCCCTTCACCGTCACGTTCACGCGTTAGGCTCTTGGGGGCTTAAGGCGTTCCAGGCTAAGCTGCGCGTTGGGATGAACGATCGCCTGGAGCAGCTCGCTCGCGTCGAGCTCTTCTCGGGGCTCAAGCCGGCGGCTCTGGAGCTGATCTCCAAGGTCGCGGCCGAGGAAACCCACGCCCTCGGCACCAAGATTTTTCAGCACGGCGATGCGGGCGACAAGCTCTACCTGATCCTCGAAGGCAAGGTGCGGATCAGCCGCGAGGTACCCGGCATGGGGGAGGAGGCGCTCGCCGTCCTCGGCCCCGGCCAGCTGTTCGGGGAGATGGCGCTGCTCGACGAGTCGTCCCGCTCGGCCGACGCGCGCGTCCACGAGCGCTGCCGTCTGCTGGCGATCCCGAAGGACGGCTTCGACGATCTCCTCTTCCTCCACAAAGACCTCGCCTACGAAGTCCTCTGGAGCATCGTCCGCATGCTCGTGAGCCGCCTCCGCGAAACCAACGACAAACTGACGTTCCTCTCGGTCAGTGGAAAATTCTAGGGACGCCCCTCACTAAACGCCTGGCACGGAAAGTTTGACTTCGTAACACCCGTTCAGTAGATTCGGGGGGCCATGCAGGGCCTGACCAAGCGCCAGGAAGAGACTCTCGATTTCATCCGCAAGTCGATCGGGGAGAGGGGTTACCCCCCCACCTTGCGAGAAATTGGAGAATACATGGGCATTCGTTCGACGAACGGCGTCAACGACCACCTCCGGGCACTCGAGCGCAAGGGCTACCTCCGTCGCGAGGACATGAAGAGCCGCGCCTTGAAGCTCGTCGAGAGCGAAGTTCCCCAGGTGACCCGCGCGCCCCTCACCGAGGACGACATCCTCGACGTGCCGGTGCTGGGCCGCGTCGCTGCCGGGCTCCCTTTGCTCGCCGAGGAGAACGTCATCGATACGGTGCGGGTCGACCGCATGCTGATCCGCGGCGGACGCGAGATCTTCGGCCTGCGGGTCGCCGGCGATTCGATGATTGACGCAGGAATCCTGGGCGGGGACTACATCTTCGTCCGCAAGCAGGCGATGGCCGAGCGCGGGGACATCGTCGTCGCGCTGATCGGGGACGAGGCCACCGTGAAGTACTTTTTCCCGGAGCGAGACTACGTCCGCTTCCAGCCGGCGAACGCGAAGATGGCGCCCATTCTCGTGCGGGCGAGCGATTTCAAGTCGACCATGCTGCTCGGCAAGGTCGTCGGCGTGTACCGCCGCCTCTGAAGCGCTCTAGAGCGCGTCTCACGACCAGCTCGCTTGGTCATGCGGTGGGTAGCGGGCCTTTTGGCGGCGGTCGCCACCTCGCGGGCAATCCTCGATCGGAGCGGCTGGACGGCCGTACCGCGGGGGGTGTGGGGCGCGTCTGGGGAGCGGGCGAGGGCACGCCTGGGTCGCGGCCGAGGTCGCTCCATGGGGGCCAGGGAGCGCCCTGGGCACGAGGCTTCGTGCCAGCCTGAAACGCGAGGTTGACGGAAACTTCGGGCAATTGCTAGCGTTCGCGCTGAAAAGCGACGGCCGGGTCGCGACGAACCGATGCCCATCCCCCCGCCCCCTAGCCCGTTGGCTCGCCTGCGCATGACGGCCCTTCGCGTCGTCTTCCTTGCCGGCGTCGCGGCGCTACCGATCGCACTCGGCGCGTGCGGCAACACGCTCTACGCCGTGCAGGTGAACGCAGCGTCCTCCAAGCTCGAGGAAGCGCACGAGCTCGGCGCCGAGGAGTACGCACCCTACGAGTACTGGTTCGCGCTCGAGCACATCGACAAGGCGCAGGTCGAGGCGAGCGAGGGCGATTACAGCGACGCCGTCCAGCTCGCGGAAATCGGCGAGCAGTACGCCGAAAAAGCGATTCAGCTCGCTCGCGACGCGCACCGCGGGGCCGGCCGATGACCCGCGTCAACCGGTTGCTCGCCCTGCTCTCGCTGGGCCTTTTCGCCGTGGGCTGCGCGCAGGCGCCGCGGATGCGCGGCCAGATCGCAGGTCTCGAGAAAATCGTCGAACAAGCCGAGCGAAATGGCGCCATGCGCTGCGCCCCGCGCGAGCTCGCGACCGCCCGCAGTCAGCTCCGGTTCGCCACGCTCGAGCTCGACCAGGGCTTCGTCTCCAAGGCGCAGTCCCACCTGTGGAAGGCCGCCCCCAACGCACAGGCCGCGCTCGAGATGTCGCCCCCGCAATACTGCGCAGAACGGGCATTCGTCGATACGATCGCACCCGCGGATCCCGATACCGACGGCGACGGGCTCGTCGATTCGGTGGACGCTTGCATCATCGAGCCCGAGGATCGCGACACCTACCTCGACGACGACGGCTGCCCCGAGATCGACAACGACCTCGACACGATGCTCGACAGCGTCGACAAGTGCCCGAACGAGCCCGAGGATCCGGACGGCTTCGAGGACGAAGACGGCTGCCCCGATCCCGACAACGACAAGGACACGGTCCTCGACGTGAAGGATCAGTGCCCGAACGAGCCCGGCTCGACCGATCAGGAACCGCTCGGCTGCCCAGTGAAGCCGTCGCTCGTCGTGGTCACCGACTGCGAGGTGAAGATCACCCAGCAGATCCACTTCGAGTACAACAAGGACAAGATCCGGCCGGAGAGCTTCCCGATCCTCGATGCCGTGGTCGAGGTGATGGGTAAGAACCCCGACATCAAGCTCGAAGTCCAGGGCCACACCGACAACCGCGGTGGCGCCAGGTACAACAAGGACCTCAGCAATCGCCGCGCGGGCAGCGTCCGCAAGTACCTGATCGCCCACGGCGTCGCCACGGAGCGCTTGACCTCGATCGGCTACGGCTTCGACCGGCCGCTCGTGGACAACTCCACCGACCAGAATCGAGCCTTGAACCGCCGGGTCCAGTTCATCCGGACCGAAGGGGTCAAAGAAGGCTGCCCGAAGACAGGTGGGAGCCCGTGACTCTGATCGGCTGACGGGGCCCGGGCATTAGCACGATGCTACGCTCCGCCGATCTGCCCCGATTCCTGGGAGGACTCTTGTTTCGACGACTGTACCGGCTGCTTTTTATCGCCTGCCTGACCCTGATTGCTCGTCCTGCGTCTGCGCAATACACGCGCGATACGGCGGCCAACAAGAAGATCGACGAGGCGATCAACCAGCACTACGTCGCCACGGACTTCGAGAAGGCCGAAGGCGTGTTGCTCGGGACGATCAACGCCTGCGGCGACAAGTGTAGCCCGCAGGTGTTCGGCCGCGCGTGGATGTACGTCGGCATCGTGCGCGGCAGCGGCAAGAACAACCAGCCGGGGGCGAAGGAAGCGTTCCAGAAGGCGGCCGCTGCCGACCCGAACGTGAAGCTCGATCTGGTCCTCGCCACGCCCGAGACGCAGGCGACGTTTACCAGCGTGGTCGGCGGAGGGGCCGCGGTGGCCGCGGCGCCGGAGCCGCCGGAACCCGAGCCGGGTGCCGCAGCCCCTGCCGGCGGCGGGGGAGGCCTCGAGTGCACGCCGAGCGTCACCGACATCGAGACGCGCCGCAAGATCCCGGTCCAGTGTCAGAGCGACGAAGAAGTCGCGACCATGGAGGTGAAATACAAAGCCTTCGGGTCGGAGACCTGGAAGACGCTCGCGATGCAGAAGAAGGGCGACGTCTTTCGCGCCACCATCCCCTGCGACGCCACCGGCATCGCCGGCACCCTCCGCGTCTACGTGCGGGCCAAGGATGGCTCGGGCGAGCAGGTCGATACCTGGGGCACCAAGCAGGCGCCGAACGAGTTCCAGATCGCCGAAGGCGTGACGGCGGAGCCGCCGGCATTCGACGGCGAAGAGGCGCCCGAGCGTTGCCAGGCGACCGGTGACTGCCCACCCGATTTTCCGGGCTGCGATAGCGGCAAGAGCGACGGCTGCGCGGGGCGCGGCGAGAAGGACTGGGGAGCTGCCTGCGAAAACTCCGTCCAGTGCAAGTGCGGCCTTTTGTGCACGGACGGCACCTGCGAAACGGCGCCGAGCTGCGAGACCAACGCCGACTGCTCGACCGGCACCTGCATCAACGGGAAGTGCGACATCGCGGGTGACCCGGATGAGCTCGGACCGAAGGCCCCGTTCAAGAAAAACTGGTTAGGCGTCCATTTCGCCCAGGACTTCGCCATCGTCGGCGGCAACAACGTCTGCGACTCGAACCTGGGACAGAAGACCTCGAACTACGCCTGCTTCTACGAGGGCACGACCGACGAGCCGTTCGTCCACACGCCCTACCCGTACCGCGACGGCATCCAGCAAGGGATGGTGCTCGCGACGCAGCGCATCTTGCTGTCCTACGATCGCGCTTTCCTCCCGAACCTGACGATCGGCGGGCGCCTCGGCTACGCCTTCAGCGGCGGGCCGCCCGCCGGGCAAAAAGTGCAGAAGCCCCCGAACAACATGCCGATTCCGGATCATGCCAAGGGCACCGGCGGCACGCCCTTCCTCCCCTTCCACATCGAGCTCCGCGGCCAGTTCTGGTTCCTACCGCTGACCTCGAAGATGTTCCGCGCGTACGTGGGCGCCGGCGGCGGCATGGGCCAGGTCGACGCCAAGGTGAGCATCCCGGAGTACGACTGCACGCACGCCGGGGTGAAAACCACCAAGCCGGGTGACGCGGCGATTCAGAACATCCCCTGGGACCCGGACAACCCGGACGACCCCTCGAACAACAACAGCTTGAGTCCCTACGAGCAGTGCCGCCAGGGCAAGGGCTACTACGACTACCAGCTCTACACGCCGGTAAAGGTCGACGGCTGGAAGAAGATGGGCCAGGGCTTCGTGACCGGCGCGCTCGGCGGCGTCCTCGCGTTCAAGGACAACATGGGCGTCCAGCTCAACGTGAACGTCATGTACTTCCTGCCGGCGAGCGGCATCGTGATCGAGCCATCGCTCGGCTTCACGATGGGGCTCTGAGCGCTCTCCGATCGGTGGGGCGCGCCCGGCGTCGCCTCAGCGCCGGCGGCGCGTCTTGAGCAGGCTGGCGTAGCGCGTGGAGCGGCGCGTGCGCTTGGCTTTCCCCTTGATCGCGTGGCGGCGCTGGCCGAGCTCGTCGGGCTCGTAGTACTTGTCCTGCCCGGTGCGGGGGACGGTGTAGCCGGCGTAGCCGCCCGGGTTCACACGGAAGGAGGCGAGCGATCGCTTCTTCTTCTTGCCGTAGCAGCGGCCCAGAAAATCGTTCCGGCCGCCGATTTCCTGGCCTTCGGTGAAGTAGAGCGGGAGCACGAAATTCGAGACCTCGACGCCGTCGATCTCGTAGCGCTCGGCCTGCACGGCGTCACACACCTCGTACCAGAAGAGCACGCGGCGTCCGGTGCCCGGCTCCGGCCCAGGGACGAGCAGGTTCGCTTGCGGATCGGCGATGAGCTCGAGGGCTTCGTGCGAGAGCGTGACGGACCACGGCTCCTGCAGGGCAACCGCGAGGTCCACCTGCACGGAGCCGTGCGGGATCCCGGCGGCGTTCACCTCGTGGTAGCCGTCGAAGTCGCGCGTCGGCACCGCTTGCTCGAGGTAGAGGACGGCATCGCCGCGGAGCTCGGCCAAGCGCTCGATGTTCTTCCGGTTGCCGATCGCGGTCTCCAGTCGGAGGGTCGCACCCATGCCCCAGGCCGGCTCGAAATCGCGCTCGATCTGCACGTTGATGGCGCGGATCACCCTGAGCAGCTCCTCGTCCGCGACGGCCCCTTTCGTTCGGTTGACGACCGAGATCAACACCGCCCGACGGTAACACGGAGTGCCCGCTCGGCCGCAACCCCCACCGGCGCGCCGAAGACGAAGCCCGCGAGCACCCGGAGCGGGGCCCACGCCGGACGGACCCCCGCCATTTCACTCAGCACGTCGACGACCATCAACGAAAACCCGACGAGAATTGCCGTGCGGAGCGCACGCTCGGAAGCTCGAGAAAATCCCACGAGCGCCCCGAGCCCGAGCCCGACGTAGATCCCGACGCAACGCGCGCAGACGCTGCCGACGGCGAGCATGCGCGACGGGTCGCGTTCGCACTGGAAACCGAACCAGGCGTCGAGCGCGTGCCCGAGCGCGCCGAGGACCGGCCAGCCGTCGAAGAGCGCCGGTAGGAACGGCAGCGGCGCCGCAAGCACGAGGACCGCGCGCGCCGCCCCCCGAAGCACCTCGTGCGAGACGGGCACGAGCCGCGTGCCTCAGCGGCGTGCCGGCACGGCGCGCCCCATCTGCCGGAGCACGGCCTGGAGGTCGTCCCAGACCTCCTTCTTCTTGCTGGGATCCCTGAGCAGGAATGCCGGATGGAAGGTGGGCATGACGGGGATCGCACCCTGGTAGAGCTTCCAGCGGCCGCGCAGGCGCGTGATGCCCTCACCCGTGCCGAAGAGGCCCTGCACGGCGGTCGCGCCGAGCGCGACGATGACCTCCGGGGAGAGCACGGAGAGCTGCTCGGTGAGATACGGCATGCAGGCGGCCATCTCTTCGGGCGTCGGCTTCCGGTTGTCCGGCGGCCGGCACTTGACGATGTTGCAGACGTAAACCTCGTCGCGCGAAAAGCCCATCGCGGCGATCATCTTGTCGAGCAGCTGTCCCGCCTTACCGACGAAGGGATAACCCTGTGCGTCCTCGTCCGCACCGGGCCCCTCGCCCACGAAGCAAAGCCCCGACTCGCCCGTGCCGCGCGCGAACACCGTCTGCGTCCGCGCCGCATGAAGGCCGCAGCGCGTGCAACCGCGCACGGTTTCAGCGAGCACCTCGAGCCGGCGCTGCCGCTCCGGCGCGTCCAGGCGCGGGACGGGAGCGGGCCGCACGACGGGAGCCGCCGGCACGACGACCTCGGGTCGGGACGGCGCGGGGGGCGAAGCCGGCGACGCCGCCGGTTGCGGCGCTGGGCGCGCGACGGGAACCTCCGGGAGCGCGGGCCCGGTGGCCGTCCCGCGTTCGATGCCCGTCACGCCCGTGGCGAGGAGCCACTCGGCGTGCACGCGGAGCGCGGCCGAAAGCTCCCGAAGCTCGGTGAGCGGATCGGGCTCCGGCTCGGTCATCGGGCTAGAGCGTATCTCGTAACCCTGCCGAGGAGGAGTGGAGCTCTAGCCACCCGCGAAGCGGGTGAGGGGGACAAGCTGGTCATGAGCTGGGCTCTAGTGCTCCGCCTGGAGGAAGCGCTCGGCTTCGAGCGCCGCCATGCAGCCGGTACCGGCGGCCGTGACCGCTTGGCGGTACGTCCAGTCGGCCACGTCGCCGGCTGCGAACACGCCCGCGATGCTCGTTTTCGTCGTACCGGGCTCCACCTTCAAGTACCCGTTCGGGTGCGTGGCGAGCTGGCCCTTGAACAGCTCGGTCATCGGTGTGTGGCCGATGGCGACGAACAGCGCGCCGAGCTCGAGCGTCGAGACGGTGTCGCTCTTCAGGTTGCGAAGGCGGATGCCGGTGACGCGGTCTTCCGCCACGTCGAGCACGTCGTCCACCACGTGCGAACGGAGGACGCGGATCTTCGGGTTCTTTTCCACACGTTCCACCATCACGCGCGACGCGCGAAAGTCATCGCGCCGGTGGATGAGCGTGACGTTTCCGCACAGGCCGGAGAGGTACGATGCCTCCTCCATCGCCGTGTCACCGCCACCCACGACCGCGACGTTCTGACCGCGGAAGAGCGCGCCGTCGCACACCGCGCAGGCGCTCACGCCCTTGTTCTTCAAGAGCTCCTCGTTCGGCAGACCGAGGTAGTTGGCGCGCGCGCCGGTCGCGATGACGACCGTCCGTGCGAGGTGGAGCACGTTCTCGTCCTCGCCCACCCAAACCTTGAACGGCCGCGACGAGAGATCGACTTTCTGCACGTCGGCCGTCAAGAGCTCGGCACCCTGGTGTTCGGCCTGCGCACGGAAGGCGCCCATCAGCTCCTGGCCGCTGACGGCCTTGGCAAAGCCCGGGTAGTTCTCGACGTCGGAGGTGAACATCAGCTGCCCACCCGGGATCAGGCCGCCGGCGTTGAAGCCCTCGACGCAGAAGGGCTGGAGGTTGGCACGTGCCGCGTAGATCGCGGCGGTGAGCCCGGCGGGGCCCGAGCCGATGATGAGCACGTTGTGGAGGCGGGGTTCGGTCATGCTGAGACGAGCGGCGAGGCGCCGCCCGTGGTCATTCCTTGATGGGATTGGCTTTGAGGGCGGCGCGGCCGTCCTTGACGTAGACGCTGAACTTCACGCGCTTGGCACCGTGGTTTTGGACCAGGCGGTCGCGGCTCTTCTTCAGGTTGGCCTCGAATTTCTCGTAGGTGAAGCCTTCGGTGGCCTCGCCGCACTGCTGCTTGAGCGCGACGAAGTCGTTGAACACGGAACGCCACTCGTCCGCGTCGGGGTCACCGCTGCCCCACCCCGAAAGGCCTCCCTCCGGCATCGTCGCCTCGAGCTGCGCTCCTCCCGCCGGTGCCACCTCGGGTGCCTGGGGTGACGGGCGAGGACGCCGCCCACCCGGCGGGCTCGGCAGGCCGCGGGACGGAGCGCTCGGCAGGCCGCGGGGCGGCTGCGACGGTGAAGGGTCGGAGGTCGCTTCACCCGGCGCGGAATCACCAGGCAAGCTGAAGGCGCTCATCTGCGGCTGATCGGGGAGGTCGCCGAGCACTTCCTTGAAATCGGCGGGCCCGCGCCGCGGCCCCCCGCCCTTGGCGAGAAGGGCATCGACGCCGTCGTTCAGATCGGACGCGATCTTGCGATAGATACCGCGGAAATGACTGGGGGTGAGTTGCTCGATCGCTCCCGCCGCGAGCTTGCCGACTTCGGTCTTGAACAGGCGGAGGGGCCTCGTGTGCTCGAGCAAGCTGAACCCGATGCCGGCGCCGCCGAGCACGATGACGAGGAGGATGGCGATGATCAGGTTGCCCGCCTTCTTGTCCTTGTCGTCCGCCTTGGAAAAGAATCCGAACGGCCCCGAGACGGCAGCCGGCGCCCGTGCCACCGCGTAGCCGGCACCGAGCTGCCACGCTTCGCCGGGCAGGCGCGTGTACTGCACGGAGAGCAACGTGCCGATCACGCGCACGTTGCTGCGGCCCTTCTCGCGGTACTCCTTGTCCTCGTTGAGGTCCGCGAGATCGCCGACGATCTGGTCGAGATTGGCGACCGTGAAACCCTCCGGAGCGGCCGCCGCGGTGCGCTGGCCGTTCGCGTAGAACGCAATGGCCGCACCGGTACGCGCCGAAAGCTCGCGGGCGAAACGATCGTCCACCACCCGCGCACCGATGATGGCGCCGGCCGGCGCCGCGGCGAGGTCGTACTCGACCGGACGCGCGACGACACGGTACGGCCGATCGAGCACCAGCGTGTCGTCGCGCACGTAGCCGTGGAGCGCGTCCGCCACCACCGGGTAACCACCGAGCTCGAAGTCCTCGCCGCTCGCCTGGTAGCCGAACGAAGCGACCACGCGCCCGTGCTGATCGACGGCGAACAGCGAGTCGAACGCGAGGTCCTTCGGGATCTGGGCGCTCACGCGCTTCAGGACCTCGGTGAGCTTCGCGCGGGCGTCGCCCGGGACGCGCCCTTCGCTGTCGCTCGAACGCTGCAAGTTCTTCGCCATGTCTGGGTCGAGGGCGAACGGGATGAGCTGGGCCGCCCGCTGGCGCGCGTCGTCGCGCAGGTACCAGGAAACGACCTGAACGTCGGCAGCCAGCCCCTGGGCGAGCGAGAGCTGCCCCGAGCGGTTGTACATGCTCGACGCGATGTTGAGCAGGAAGAAGCCGGCGCCGAGCAGGAGCGCGAGGACGACGTACCAAAAGCGGGAGAGGAGCATCTACTTCGCGCCGCCTTCCTTCGGTGCCTGCTCGCCCGCTTTGGCCTTCTCGGCCTCGGCTTTGTCGGCGGCGGCGGCGGCCTTCTCGTCGCCGACCTTGAGCGGCGCCTTGCTGAGGTCGACGTCGGCCAGGTCGACCTTGACCGGGATGGCGGGGCCCACCTTCTTGCCGGCGAAAAACGCCTGCACGACGTAGTCGCCGGGCGTCTCGACGGAGAGCCCGAAGTCACCTTTCATCGAGGGGTACGCGATCGCCGCCACCGTCGGCTCGCCGATCACCCACATCCGGAGGCTCGGCGCGAGCTCGTCGCGGATCTCGAACGTGCCGGGCCCGGGGACGCTCCAGTCGCGGCTCCCGCCGCGCTGCGTGTCCGCGGGCTGGAAGGTGTTGATGCCGACGCCGTAGAGCCGATGCTTGAAGGGGTCCGTGTTCTGAAACGTGAGGCGGGTGCCCGGGGGGGCCACCAGGGTGACCGGCGTCGTGCGGCCGCCGCCGACGCGGACCAGAACCGGCGGCGTTGCCTTCTGCGGGCCCGCGGCGAGGGCGGCGACGCAGATCTCCTTCGGCGCGTGGGGGAAGAGCCGGCGAAACTCGGCACGGACGGTCGGGACCTGCTCCCGGAACGAGTAGCCGTGCGACTTCGGGTCGCGCGCGTCCGCCCACACCGGATTGAGGAGGTTCCGGAAGCCTTCGACTCGACCTCGAACCTTGGCCGCGTGTGCGACCGCCGGAGCGAGCAGGGCGAGAACGGCGAGCGCCGAGAAGCCACGGCGGAGCGCTCGACCGGGCGCGGTCACACGCGGGAAAGGGGGGGCAGTCATGGCGGGGGAACGTACCCGACCAGGGCTCACGACGGAAGGGTCCGGGGCCCACGCCGCGGGGTGAAACTCGAACGGGTCGCCGCTCCGTGCGACAACCCGTTTCGAGGGCTCCTTACCGCGTGAGTCGCGAGTTTCTGTAGTCCGAACCCCTAGCTGCGCTAGGTGGGAGGCTTAGTCTGAACTGCTTCTGGCTTCCCGGTGAGGTATCCCGGGCCTAGCTCTCCACTGTTCTTCAGTCTCCCGGTTCGATGCTGGCAGGGATTCGTTACTACGGACTCCTCGAGCTCTGCAGAGGGAACCTCAATCAGCATAAGGTCCTGGAAGACGGTCGTCAACGCGCCCAGGCCCGCGAGCCGGCGCGCGGAGAACCCCCAAAAACTAGGCCGAATCGCATTTATCTTGCGAGGTTTCACCGCGATGAGCGTGCTCCCTCTCTCCGGACTCCTCGGCCGGTCACCCGTCGACCCCGAAGTCGACCCCAAGGACGAGGCGGAGCCCGCGTCGGGAGCGCCCGGTCTCGAGGCACCGGAGGCGCTCGCCGGCACTCGTTTTCTCGACGACGATAGCGTCGGCGACCTCCTCGCCAGCGCCGAGCAGCGAGGGTTTCTCGCCGTCCTCGCCCCGGCCCCGAGACCCCATGACCGCGGCAAGCTCGCCCTCGTCCTCGAAGAAGCGATCGAATTGGCGCTCGAGCGACGGGGTGCCTGCCCGCCCGGCGTCGGCGCCGCCGGAGACCTCGACGACTCGCTCGGTGACCAGCTCTACCGGGCGCGGCTGATCGAGCTCCGCGGGATCTGCGTGGCGGTCGGCCCGCTCAGCGCCATCGCGACGCTCGGCGGTGCCCTCGATGCCGAGGACAGCGCCGTCCTTCGCTGGTGGATCCAGGCCGCGCGAACGCGACCGGTCCTGCTCGGCCTCGCCGCGAGCGACCGGACCCTCGACGTGTACGGACCGCCGAGCCCGCTCGAGACGCTGGTTCTGGGCGATCCGAAGCCGAGCGCCGAGGCCGCTCCCAGCATGGACCCGGAGGTCCGCGCCAGCAGCGAAGCCATGGAGTTGAGCGAACCGCCGCCGCTGGTCCGGCTCGCCGAACCCCCGCGCGACACGCTGCCCGCCCCCGCCGAGAGCGAGGACGAGCCGAGCCTGGTCGGCGATCTCACGCACGCCATCGTCGAGCGTCTCTCGCAGCCGGAGTCGGAGCCCGCGCCCGAGAGCCGCTTCGGCGAACCCGAAGCGGCAACGACGGTGGAGCACGCCGTCACCGAAGGGGCGGAAGTGGAACCCGTTGTCGACGACGGGGTGCGCACCACGCCGCTCGAGCCGACCGCGTGCGACGACTGGCCGCGCTGGGTGGGTGAGCTGCGCGCCGCCGAGGGACCGAAGCCGCTCGGGGTGATCGAGCGGATGTTCGTCAAGAGCTACGTTCCCCTGCGCGACGCCATGCTGCGCGGGCTCGCACCCGAAAGCGAGGTCTCTCCGGTGCTCGACGCCTGGGCGACGAGCTTTGCGTCGAGCTACGAAGCCGCCTTCGACGCGCTCAGGTTGCGCGGCAAGCGCCCGACGATGGTGCTCGACGTGCCCGACGTCGCGCACCGCATCGGCCGGCTCCACGGCGCGCGCGCGGTGCAGCTCCTGCTGGTCGACGGCCTTCGGTTCGACCTCGGCCTGCGGGTGGAGGCCGCGCTCAGGGCCGAGCTACGGAACGAAGTCGCGCTGACGGAGCGCCTGATCCTGTGGTCGGGGCTGCCGACCGACACCCGCACGCAGCTCGAGCTCCTCGGTCGCGGCGCGGCGGGGCTCGCGGATTTTTCCGGTCCTTCGGAGACCGAAGTGCCCGTCGCGCGGGGCCGGATGGCGCGCACCCCGCGCCGGATCAAGGCCGGACACCGCGAGCTCTTGAAGCTCGACCTGGTCGAGGCAACGCTGTCTGAACCCGGGGCTCCGGAGGCGCCACGCCTCGACGCGCTCGCGCTCGAAGTCGCGGGCTGCGTCCGCGACGTGATGGAAACCCTGCCGCATCGCACGCTCCTCTTCGTGTTCGGCGATCACGGTTTCGTGCTCGCCCCCCAGGGCAGCGGGACGAGCGCGCTCCGCCAGGGCGGCGCCCACCCGGAGGAAGTGCTCGTCCCCGGTTTCGCCTGGTTGGTCGGCGGCGTTCAGTAGCGCGCTAGAGCGCGTCTCATTACCCCGTCGAGGAAGAGCGGAGCTCTAGCCACCCGCGAAGCGGGTGAGGGGGAGAAAAATGGCCCGCCATTTTTCCGGGGGCGGGACGCCCCCGGGGACAGAGCTCGAGCAGCGCTGCGAAGCAGCGCAGCGGGTGAAGCCCGCTTCAGAACCAGCGAAGCTGGTTCTGAGGTGAGCTCGAGCGGCGGTCACTCTTCGGCGACGCCACCCGCGCCGCTCGGCATCGGGTTCTGCTCTTTCTCGAGGTAGCGGAAGATGGTGCGCGGGTCGACGCCGAGGTCGCGGGCCGTCTGCGTGCGGTTGCCGTTGTTGCGCTCGAGGACCTCGAGCACGTAGCGGCGTTGAAAGTCTTCCTTCGCTTTCTCGAGCGGGGCGATCGGCGCCTCGGCGTCACCACCGAGATCGAGATCCTCGGGGCCGAGCAGCGTGCGTTCGCACAGGACCAGCGCCTTCTTGATGCGGTTTTCGAGCTGGCGGATGTTGCCCGGCCACGGCGCCTTGCGGATCGCGCTCAGCGCTTGCGGCGAGAAACCCCGCACCGGGCTGCCGATCTCGTCGGCGTACTTGCTGAGTAGCGCCTTGGCGATGATGAAGACGTCGTCGCCGCGGTCGCGGAGCGGCGGCAGCCAGAGGTTCACGACGTTCAGCCGGTAGTAGAGGTCCTCGCGGAACTCGCCGGTCTTGATCATGTCCTCGAGCGTGCGATTGGTGGCGGCGATGATGCGGATGTCGCAGCGCTCCGGACGGTTGTCGCCGACGCGGAAGACGATGCGCTCCTGGATCGCGCGCAGGAGCTTCACCTGAAGCTGGGGCGTGAGCTCACCCACCTCGTCGAGGAAAAGCGACCCGCCGTCGGCGAGCTGGAACTTGCCGGCCCGGCTCGCGACGGCACCCGTGAAGGCTCCCTTCACGTGGCCGAACATCTCGCTCTCCATCAGGTTCTCGGGGATCGCGCCGCAATTCACGGTCACGAAGGGACCGGCGGCGCGGTTCGAGCGGCGATGGATCTCGCGTGCGATGAGCTCTTTACCGGTGCCCGTTTCGCCGGTGATGAGCACGCTGATGTCGGTCGCCGCGACCTTCTGGAGCTTCCTGAACACCTCCATCATCGACGCGCAGGCACCGATGATCTCGCCGAAGCGCTTGTCCTCGAGCTCGCCCTGGAGCTTTTCCTTGTCGGCACGCAGCGCGCTCAGCAGCATGGCGTTCTGGAGGATCAGCGACGCTTGCGAGGCGAAAATCGTGAGCAGATCGAGCTGGCGGCGCTCGAACAGGTGTTTGACTTCGTCGTTGGCGACGTAGAGCGCGCCGAGCGTCTGCCCCTGGCTCAAGAGTGGCACGCACATGACGCTCGAAAGCTTCAGCGCGATGACGCTCTCGCTCTTGCCGAACGTCGTGTCGGTGAGCGCGTCGCTCACGATCACGGGCCTTCGGGTCTCGATCACCTGGCGCGTGATGCTGTCGCTGATCGCACCCGACGGGTCCTGAAGCGCCTCGGCGCCGACATTGCGCGAGGCGCGGACACGCGGGGTCGCGTCCTTGCCGTCGGCGATATCGACCAGGAGGACGACGCCGCGCGCCGCGCCGGTGAGCTGGATCACGTCGTCGAGCAGCGCTTCGAGTAGCTCGTCCACCGAGCTCACCGTCATCAGCCGCTCGCTGAAGGCATGGAGCCTTCGGAGGCCCGCGATGTCGCCGTCCGCGTTCCGTCGCTTCGCCTCGGACTCGTTCGCCTCGACCTCGACCTCGGTGAACATGCTGAAGCCGAGCTGGGCCCGCCCGAAGGTGAGCCGGTCGCCGTGCACCAGGCGGGCGCGCCGCTTCTTCTTGGCGTTGATCTGGATCTCCGCTTCCCGATCCACTTCCTCGAGCTGAAAATCCCGACCGTTGAACACGATCTGCGCGTGGTGGTGCGCCACGCTCGGATCGGGAATCGCGATGTCGTTGCCGAGCGCGCGGCCGATCGTCGTCACCGGCTTGTGAAGCGGGACGAGAACCGGAGCGCCCTCGGCTGGGAAGTAGCGGACAATCGGCACTGTCGCGCGAGCGAGCCTAGCAAACCCCGGGGACCAGCGCGGGACCTGCGCGGGAAGCCCGCGAGATTCCCCCAAGAAATCGGATCCCGACCGACCGGCCGCAAGGCCGATGCCCGTCATGCCGCGCTCCCCACGAGGCGGAACCAACGGCGGCGACCCGAGCGCGAAGAGCGCGCTCGGGGAGGATTACCGCCCGCAGGAAAACCGTTTGTTTCCGCGGAGGGGTGGATAGTATGCGCTTCCGTAGGGCGTCTGGCACCCGCGCGAGTTCGCCCGCGCGGTGTCGATGCAGGGAAGCAGGGAAAAGGAATATCTACGATGAACAGCAAAGCACTCCGCGGCGCCATCCTCCTCGGAGCCGTTGCGTCACTTTTCGTGGCTTGCGGCGATGGGGACAGCACCAAGATCTTGGTCTGCAACTCGAAGCAGGTGACCTGCCTCAACGCGCAAGGTGGCGAAGTCTGTAGTGCCGACGGCACGCTGAAGCTCCCCTTCTCCTGCGGCGCCGGCGAAACGTGCTGCGACCCGAAGCAGGACGACGGTTGCCAGGACTACCAGGGTGCGGCCGGCGAAAACTCGACCGAGATCGACAGCGCCGGCTGCGTCGGCGGTTGCGTCCCCGGTACGCACGAGTGCAGCTCCCGCGAGGTCTCGCGCGTCTGTTCGGACGACGGCCGTCAGTGGATCCCGATCGCGTGCGCGGCCGGCACCGGCTGCGACCAGGCCACCGGCGTCTGCGTGCGGACCGACGAGCCCGACGACACGGTCACGGTCTGCGAGAACGGCCAAACGACCTGCGTCGACAGCGGCAGCGTGAAGGAGTGCGAGGAGGACGGTTCGGGGTGGGTTTACAAGCCCTGTCCCACGGGAACGCACTGCGTCGACGGTGCCTGCGACGTCAACGATGACGTGGAATGCGTCCCGAATTCGGGCGTCTGCGCCGATCGCCAGACCGCGCGCATCTGCAACGCGGAGGGCACCGGTTACGAAGAGGTCGACTGTCAGGATATGGAGTGCCTGGACGGCAACTGCCGTGGCCCGGTCTGCTCGCGGGGCGAGATCCGTTGCGACGACGTGCGCGACGGCAACGTGTTCTCCGCGCTCCTCGAGTCGAACTACAACCCGCTGCTCGTGTACACGTGCAACGCGGACGGCACCGCGTGGACCATCTCGGAGTGCGGACCCACCGAGATCTGCGCGTACGACAACATCGCCGCCACCACTGTCAATGCGTTCATCGAGGACCTGAAGGCGGCTTTCGCTAACGGCGACGATCCGCCAGTGTTCGACGTGCCCGAGACCTCGCGCGCCGAGTGCGTTCAGCCGGAGTGCGCCGCGCCGTACGCGCTGCGCGAGTTCTTCTACGAGTACGATTCGTTCTACAGGTACGCTGAGGGCAGCTTCATCTGTGGCGACCCGTCCGGGGACGACCCTCTCGGCTCGTTCTCGCTGTGCGAGGGCCTCCCGCCGTACAACAACCTCCACTGGGCGAACTACGTCTGCCCCGACGGCAGCGAGTGCCGGTACGAGGGCATCCCGAACGAATCCGAAGGCAGTGTCGGGGAATACATCGTCGGTCCCACCTGCGACCGCACCTGCGTGCCCGGCAGCACCGCTTGCTTCTCGGCCCTCAACGGCGGACCCGGCTCGATCTCGAGCACCGGTGAAGCGACCATCACCTGCGGCGACGACGGCGAGTGGGACTACGGCAGCGTGACCAGCTGCGCCGAGATCAACAACACCGATCTCGCGCGCGAGCAGTGGTGCGGGCCGAACCTCCAGGGGACGGCGGACAGCTACGACATCGGCACCTGCATGGAGCCCGCCTGTGCGTACTGGTTCGGCGCCTATGAGACGTACGCCCTGCCGGAAGGCGTCGGCGCCTGTGGCACGAACGGGGAGTTCTACCAGTGTCTACCGGACGGCTCGTTCGCCGACGGACGCTCCTGCGCGGCTTGCCAAGTGGCGACCGGCGCTCCCGGCTCGGGCTTCCCCGACACCTACGCCGGCTACGATCCGGGCACCTGCGTGAACTGCACCGAAGGCCAGCAGGCCTGTGTGGTCCCCTCGAGCACCCAGGGCGGCACGCCGTTCTATCGGCAATGCGGCAACGACGGCTCGATCGAGGTCAGAACCTGCAGTGGTGGCGCGATCTG
>Ga0315910_10001887_pt1 | contig 18905 bp, 15 predicted proteins | sample EdamamesoilMG_FD_204470 | JGI IMG/M metagenome (GOLD analysis project Ga0315910, IMG submission 204470) | Garden soil microbial communities collected in Santa Monica, California, United States - Edamame soil | ecosystem: Environmental > Terrestrial > Soil > Garden | place: USA: California...
GCGTCGCGCCCTTCTTCATCAGCGGCATGATCGCTGCAACGACCGACGAGTGTTGCTTGTCGGGGGTGAGGTTGAGCACCAAATCTGCTCCGGGGATCAGCTCCTCATACGTGCCGACCTTGAATCCGTTCTCCGTCGCGCTCTTGAAGCTCGGGCGCTTTTCCTCGATGGCGCTCTTGCGCAGCGCGTAGGATACATCCAAGCCCGAGTCGCGCATGTTGAGCCCCTGGTTGAGCCCTTGCGCACCACAGCCCACGATCACCACCTTCTTCCCTTGGAGCTTCTTGACTCCCGACGAAAATTCACCGCGATCCATGAAGCGACAGCGCCCCAATTGATCGAGTTTTTGAGCCATGGTGAGGGTACTAAAGTAGTTGTTTCTGGCCATTGATGGTCACTCCTTATTCGTGGAACTCAAACTAGAGGCACGCGGACGTTGCGTAAATTGAAACTTTTTCACCAATTGATTGCTTTTTTTGCAACCAAGAGTTCCGGCAGAAAGCCCCCCGCGTATCTGGCGTCCCAGGCCCCTAGCACGAGCCACCGTCTACCGCCGCACGGGGCCCACACGTGGGTGGTCTACCTGCACCTCTGCTGTTTATGCGCCGCGGTCAGCTACCTGGGCGGCAGTTTACTTTACCCCGGCGGCTCCTACCACGATCGCCACGCCCCTGGGTTTGACCACTTTCACAACTACCTTTGCGATCTTTGGGCGGAGCGCTCACATGGCAACGCTCACAACCCCGCACGTCCGTTCGGCATCGCCACGGTGGTCTTCCTGGCCGGCGCGCTGACTCCTCTTTCACTCATCATTCGGCGCTTGATTGTATGCGCGTCGTCACGCACACCCGCCCTGCCCTTGCTCTTGATGATGGGCACAGCCAGTGGATGCTTGGTGTTCACTCCACTGCATGATTTAGCCATCGGGGTTGGTTTCATCCCCACCGCGGTCGGTTTTCTGTCGAGTCTCGTCGCGCTGGCGCGCAGCGGATACGTACGGATAGCGTGGCTTGGACTGTGGCCTTTTTGCACCGCCGTCCTCAACTTTGCGCTGTGGACCGCCGGCTGGGCCCCATTTTTTACGCCTTTTGTGCAAAAGGTTGCGCTCGTGGGGCTGGTTGTGTGGGCGCTTTTGCTGGGTGCAGTCAGCGACACCGCGGACCGCGCAAGCACCTGAGGTAAGACAGCTTGATGTTCACGCGGGGTGAGCGCGTGTTCACGTGCAATGAAATGACTTTGCGCGCCCCCCGCAGCTAAGTATCTTGCCAGGACAGATGTGCCCCGCTGGCGAGCTGCATGGTTATTTGAAACATCCGCGAGACACAACTACCTGAAAAATACTCAATCGAGCGACCCTCAGCTACCCACACAAGAGAGGCACGGATCATGACGCGTTGGCTGGAAAAGGTAGATCACATTACGTACGCAGTGCGACCGGAAACCATGCGCAAGTGGGCATGGCTCTACATCGAAAACCTGGGAGGAAGTCTCGTGCTACGCGTGGACGACACCAATCCGGGGGAGGCCTCCAGCATGATGTTGTGGTGCGTGGATTTTCACACCTTCGGCATCGCCTTGGTGGCGGGTCTCGACCGCGCGGAACGCTCTCACATCAGCGCGTTCGTTGATCGACACGGCGACCACAGCGTGCAGCACATTGCCTTTCAAGTGGGCAACTTGGAGCGTTTTCAGATGGAGATGCAACGCCTCAACGGTCTGCGGGTCATCGGCCCCGCTCACGAGCGACACGACGGCTTTGGCTTTGTGCGTCAAGTCTTTGCCAAAGGCTACACCTCTGACATGAATTGTGCAGAGGTGGGTTTCCCTGAATTCGTCGAGCGACCGGCCAATCGTGAAGAACCGTTTCCCGAGGTCTCGTTCTCCGCCAAGGTGGGCATGTCGCTCTACCATCAAGCCCAACAGGCCATGATGGATGATGACCGCGAGACCGTGTTTGATTTTTCGCGTATGCCGAACACTTGGGATCCGGGCGAAGTTGAAGGTGCTGCACCCGTATCAAGCGCCGCACCGTTCTCGAGCGCTGTGCCGTTCCCCAGCACCACGCCGACCTAACGCGCCGCGATGATGCGCGCAATTTCCTCGGCCCACGGCACCTGCAAGATCTCCAGGTGCCGCGCATCGATCACCACGGAGCGCGCACAGGCAAGGTAGCTGCTCCAACCCCCGTCGCGCGCCGCCAACGGTGCCTCCATCAGTCGTTTGCCCGCGATGACCAACGTCGTCGGTATGGGGCTGCGCTCCATCAAGGGCAGGTATTGCGCGTGCACCCTCGTGTAAGCGTCCATGCGTTTGATCTCCATGTCACCGAACTTTGCGTCGAAAAAGCGCCCAAACTGCGCTTGGTGTTGGCCACGCAGTCGTCCCAGCATACGACTCACACGTTGCTTCACCCAGGCCCGCTGCACCTGTGGCTGCAGCACGAATCGGCGCAGCTTTTGAGTAAAACCCACCCAACCAAACTCCGGCACCATAGCGTCGAGCAGCACCAGCTGCTCGACCACTTCACCCCGACGCCGCAGCTGCTGGGCTGCTTCAAACGCAATGATGCCCCCAAACGAGTGCCCACCTATGCGGTAGGGTCCCTCGGGCTGCTCGCGCTTCATGAGCGTGACGTATTGGGTAGCCAACTCCGGAACCGATAACGGGTGCGCGCCCGGGAGGAGGTAAGTGATCTCGTGCTCGATGAAAACGCCAAACACCGCAAAGCGGTCGCTCAGCTGACGCGCCAGTTCACTGTAGGAATGCACGCCCATGAACAAGAACAGCTTCTTGTCCGCCGTTCCTGCGTTGAGCCGGATGGGGCGCAGCGCGCGATCCTGGCCCTCCGTGAGGAGCTGCACCAAGCCGCGCACAGTGGGCGCGCGCAGGATGAGCGCGGCAGTGGCTGGCAGGCCCGTTTCGTCTTTGATGGCCTCGGCCGCCTCAAGAGCCAGCAAGGAGTGTCCACCCAGGTCGAAGAAATTGTCAGACGGTCTAACGCGCGCGGCGCGCAGCACTTTCCTGAGCACATTGGCGACGCGCACTTCTGCAGAACTGGCAAAGTCAGCGTCTGAGCTTTCCGAGCTATTTTCGATCGAGAGCTGTCGCAAAGCGCGACGGTCAAGCTTTCCGTTGGGGGTTAGAGGCAGCGCCGGGATGGGCACTACGTGCTGCGGGACCATGAAATCTGCAAACCGCTCCGCAAGCGCGTGGCGAATTTGCAGCGGCTCTTTGGTAGGATTTTGCACGAAGAGCACCAAACGTTCATCACCCTCCGCGTGCGAGTGGAGGGTGGCGGCACAATCATCCGCAAGTTTGAGTTCACGGGTAGTGTTTTCAATACCTACAAGTTCAACGCGCATCCCGCGCACCTGAACCTGAAAATCATTGCGTCCTAAAAATTCCAAATTGCCTTGTTCGTCCCACCTACCCAGATCCCCGGTGCGGTAGTAACGAACGCCATCCAGCATGAAGAAGCGCTCGCGCTCCACCTCTGGGCGGTTGAGGTACCCCGGCACCACGCCGGGACCGGAGAAACAGATCTCTCCCGCTTCATCCACGGCCGCTGGGGCGCCGCCCTCTGTCAATAGCTTCAGCCCCACCCGCGGAAAGGGCCGCCCCACCAGCGTCTTTTCGACCTTTTTCCCGCGCGGGATGGCATAGGCAGTACTCATGCAACAGGTCTCGGTACAGCCGTAAATCACAAACAGCTCAGCATTGGGGAATACGTTCTTGAGCCCTTCCATCACCGTGGGCAGCACGATGTCGCCACCCGTGGATACGTGGCGCACCCGTCCAAACTGCTTTTCTTTAATGTCTGCGCGCGCGACGTGACGAAACAGTCGAGAAAGGAGACTGGGCCCCGCGTGCAACACCGTGACCTCGCTGAGTAGCGTGGCGAGAAAATCCATCTGAAAAATGTCATCGCGCCGCACCACGTGGAGCATCGCGCCCACGGCAAGTGGACAACACACCTCAAACAAACTGATGCTAAACGTAGGTCGCGCGATGGTACAAAATGCATCTGCGCTGCTGAATTGATAAGCGGCGCAGGCGCTATCGACCAAGTGCGCCACGTTCTGGTGCAAAATACGCACACCTTTGGGTTGGCCAGTGGTGCCCGACGTAAAGAGTATGAGCGCGGGGTCGCTGGGCTCGACTTGAAGTCGGCGCATGGGCGCGGGGCTTGACGAGTCCGCCATGCCCTCGCCGATGTCGATGCACTCTGCATTCAAGCTCACGAGCAGCTCGCGCGCAGCGCTGTCGCACACCAAGAGCTTGAGCTGCGCCTCCTTGATTTCATAGTCGATGAGCGCAACCGGATGGGTCGGATCCAAGGGAACGAACACTGCGCCCAAGCGCCACACGGCAACCATCGCGATGATTTGCTCTACGCGTTCGGAAAAACACGCGCCAATGTGATCACCAGGCTGCACTCCGCGCTGAACCAGCAGCTCCGCCACCTGGGCCGTGGCACGTTCCAGGTGGCCATAGGTCAGCACAGTTGCGTGTGAGCGAAGTGCCACGCGATCGGGTCCGACCACGGCCTGGTTGAGGATGGCTTCAATCACCGTGGTCACGCTCGGCGCTCCCCCTTCCCCAACGCGCTCCCAGCGCCCACTTTCCGGCGCAATTGCTGTGACAAACTGGGCCATGCTTCGCGCAGTATACGACGGCTTTGCCACAAACGATCCAGCGGCCGTTGGAAAACCCGCCCGACCATGTACGCGCTTACCGCATGCTCTGCGCTTTACAGCTGCCCTTCAAGGACCACTCGCCCACAGGTGGAGGCTTTTCAGACAGCGATCCTATGCTACTGCGCTGCTCCTAGCCAGCCGCCCCAACGACACTGGAGCGCGCCGCTTCCGCTCGCTCGCGGTCATTTTTAAAGACCATGGACTACACCGCCCCACCAGCCTTGCGTAAGAGTGACGCCCTGCACGAGCGAGTGTTGGCCTTCGCGCATAGCTTTGAAACCCAGGCTGCCGGCGCCTGTGACACGTTTGAAAATTTGGCGCTCGACATCGCGCGCTTTCAGTACGACCACAGCCCGGGCTTTGCGCGCCTGTGTGGCGTACCCCGCGCTGAACTCACGCAGCTGGGGCACATTCCCACCGTACCCAGCGACGTATTTCGTCTCGGGCGCGTCGCCCTGCATCCCCCAGAACTGGACACGGCCGTATTTCGTACCAGCGGCACGACCAGCGAGCTCACTGGCCAACATCCAGTGCGGCGGGTTTCCACAAAGGAACGCTTGGCTTTGCTCCAAGCGCAACGCACCCTTTTCTCTGAATTTGGAAGGGGAGTCGTTGTGGCCCTCGCCACGCGCCCGGACGGCACTTCGTCGCTGGGCCACATGATGGAACTATTCATGCAGCATTTCGACGGTCGACCTCTGGTCGCTGATCCCCAGGGTGCTGCATGGTCGAGCGCCGAACCCGGGCGCTTCCTCATCGATGCACGCGGCGTCGATATCGAGGGGCTCGAACGCGCCGCGCGCTTGGCCAAGCACCGCAGCGAGCCCTTGTACGTCCTGTCCACCTCTTTCGCGATGGTCGCGGCCCTGGACGCGCTTGAGGGCGCAAGCATTGTCGCTCCGTCGCGCACCAAGGTGATGATCACAGGTGGCTTCAAGGGGCGCAGTCGTCACGTCGATGAAACTCAGCTGCGACAAGCCATTGCTCACGCTTTTGGCATCCAGCAAGAGCGCATCGTGGGTGAGTATGGAATGACTGAACTTAGTAGCCAATTGTTTGAGCAAGCTGGTTCAGTCACTACCCTTCGCGAGCCAAGCGATGCGCTGGTTTCAGGTGGCACCCCGACCACGGCATGGTGGCAACAGCGCGGTCCCAGCGGCGTCTACTTTGCGCCACCCTGGTTGCGAGTGCGCGCGGTCTCACCTCAAACGTACCAAGAGGTGCCCCACGGTGAGGTGGGATTGGCTCATTTCATTGATCTCGCCAACATCGACAGCTGCATTTCCGTGCTCACGCAGGACCAAGTGCGCAATCTAGGCGGCGGTATCCAACTGCTCGGACGGGCACCCAAGGCCCCGCCGCGAGGGTGTAGTTTGCCCTTCGAAGCGCTCGCGTTTTCGAGCCTTCCTGGTGAAGTGTCATGAATGACGACCGGGTGGAGCGAATTTTAGCGGTCAGGCGTGCAGCACAAGCACTCGCGGACCCACGCGGCGAAGGCAGCACAAGCGCGCGGGCCGCGCTCGTGCAAGAGACAGGGCTCTCAGCCCAGGGTGTAGCCTTTGCTTTGGAACGTTGCCTGGAACATCAGGTCAGTCGAGCCACCTTGTCGGGGCTAGTGAAAGTGCAGCCCCTGCTCAGTCGCAGTCACGTGCTGCTCTCCGCCAACGTCTTCACTGCCGCCTTTCGTGCTGTTGTGCTCGGCCTCGCACAAAGCCCCCAAACCCAAGTGCGCGCATCGCGACGTTCCAGCGCATTTCCCCGGCTACTGTGCGAAATGTCGGGGGGAGCATTCGAGCTCGTGGACGAACTCACGCCGCAGCCTGGTGAGTCCTTGTGGGCGTACGGCACAGCGGAGACCTTGACCAGTTTGCGCGCCCAACTCCCCTCGGGTGTTCAGTTCCACGCGCACGGGCCAGGTATGGGAGCCGCCGTGTTTCGGCAGCCTGTCCACTATCAAGATCCGGAACTGCCTACGCACGTCACGGAGTTAGTCAGCGACGTCATCGCCTTTGATCAGCGAGGTTGCTTGAGCCCTCGCGTGATTTTGGTGGAGGGAAGTCGCAGCTACGCCGAACAAGTATGTGACTTGCTGGTGCGGGCTCTCGACGACGCCGAGCGCGCGATTCCGCGCGGGGCCTTGGACCCCCAAGAGACGGCCGATGCACTCCGTTACGAAGCCACCGTTACCTACTTGGGCAGCAGTGCCCCAGCTGGAATGGGTATGGTATTTTTGGATCCTGCTCCTGGACGAGTGCTCACCCCACCAGTTGGTCGTTACCTTCATGTGAGCGTTTGCGACGACGTGCTCTCCACCTTGGTCGCCCTGGGACCCGAGCTCACCACTGTGGGCATTTACAACGGCCAAGACTTGCCGGGTCGCTTGCAGGAACGGATCGGTCCCCGCCGCTATGTTGAGCTGGGTCAAATGCAGCGGCCTGCCTTTGATGGCCCCGTGGATTTGCGCCCGGGCTTCGCACCCACAAAGCGCACATCTGGGGGCATGTAGGTGCAGAGTCCAATGCGTGCTCACGACTTTTCCAACGACAGCGCGCCGTCGGCAGACATTCGACTACTTAACGAATCACCATCGTAGCAGGCAGAGTATCGCCGAAACGCCCGGCGTTCAGTCGAGGCAGTGGTAGCGAGCAATCTGCGCAAATTGCCTTGTGATGCGCGCCTGGCTCGCGCCCGGCGAGCTCGTCCAATTGCTGCCGAATGCGTGGTGATCATGACGAGCCCGCCAGGGGCGTCGCGGACCGAAATTCAACTCTCATCAAAAGTGCAAAATGGCCAAATCTAGCTTCTTGTTTCGAGACGATTTCTCAGGCTTGATGGCAAGTCCGTGACCGGGATGGGTCACACGTCTCGGCAAGTAGGCGCATGGAACTCCACTGCCGGTCATCAACTTGGAACGAACACACTATGAAAATACGAAACTGGATCAGTCTAGGATTGGTTGTATCTACAGCCGCATTCGCCATCGCTTGTGGCGGCAAAGACAACAACGGTGACGGCGACGGCGACAGCGGCGACGAGACCGAGGGCGACGGAGGTCAAGGCAATTACTCCAACGATTTTCTAGCTCAGGAGATCGAGGACCTCAAAAAGCAGATCGCGGATCTGGAAGACCAACTGGAGAACGCCCAGCAAGAAGAAATTCCTGACCTCCAGGACGAACTGGACGCAGCCAACGACCGCCTCGACGAGCTCGAAACCTGCGCCAATGGTGGCGAGTGCAACGGCGTGGACACCGCGCTCGCTCTCACCGTCTACTCCGACGCCTACTGTGCATCAGTGTTTGGTTGCTGTAGCGCGGACGAAGCCCGCGCCACCCTGGGGCAAGGCGCCAGCGACGAGGCCAGCTGTAAGAACATGTTCGCGCAGCTCCTGGTGCGCGGCAATGCAGTTCCCAACGCACCCGGCATGGGCACGTTTGACTCCTACACGTTTGGGCAATTGGCAGCTGCACTCCAGACAGGACGTATCGAGCTGGACAGCGACGCTCTCGAAGAGTGCGCAGGTGGGTTCAGTACGGTTTGCTTGGACGCCGAGCCTACGGCCCCGCCCGCCTGTATGGAAGCGGGAGAGTCCGCTTGCGATCGGATCTTCGTTGGTCTGCAAGAGGAGGGTGAGTCCTGTGGCTCAGTCAACGAATGCAAAGACGGACTGTTCTGCCTCGGAGGGGCCGGCGGTTACGCCGACGGCGTCTGTGTGGTGGAGCCCAAGGTGGACGACTTCTGTCAGCGTGAGAGCGACTGCACTACGAGCGAAGGCGATCTCTACTGCGACGAGAGCGCCGGCACCTGCCAGCAAAGTGCGGCTGAAGGGGACGACTGCGAGTTCGCTGATCCGACCTTCAACAGCCTGTCTCCCGACAACCTGACCGTGCCATGTTTGCCCGGCCTGTGGTGCAGCCCTGAGAGCTCCACCTGCGTCGCGACCTGCGACAAGTTGAAGGAAGGCGACGTCTGCAACAACAGCGATCAGTGTGAAGACAACACCTTCTGCGATCTGACCGAGCTGGAAGATCAGCAGTTCGCTGGTCTATGCACCGAACAGTTGGACCCCGGCGCGGCGTCAGACGTGGCAGAAGCCTGCAAGTCCGGAAAGATCTTTGCGGACATCACGGACAGCAACTACAACGCCTACAATTGCCAGTACTACCTGACGGACTGCGTCAACACCTGCGCAGGTATGGGTGGTGATAGCTGCGAATTCGACGATCTTGCGGGCGCTGACTGCAACTCGAACAGCTGCAACGAGGCCTCTGACAAGTGCCGTACGAAGTGTGATGAAGCCTACGGCAACACACAGTGCGCAGACGATGAAACCTGCAAAGCTGGCGTATGCTACGAGTCAGTCACCAGCAACTCTGACTGCCTAGTTACCGAACAGTGCCCCGACAGTCAGTTCTGCGACACCGGAACAGGCAAGTGCGCCAACCGCGTCGGAACGGGCGACCCAGACGACGTGGACGACGACTGCACCGTGGACGAGGAGTGCAAGGCCGGCTCCGCATGCGAAGCCAACATCAACGGCGGAATGGATTGCCGTCCCTACGGTGGCCTCGGAAGCGGTGAGTACTGCACTGCTTGGTACCATTGCAGCTCGGGTCGTTGTGAAATGCAGGCTGAACTGGTCGAAGATCAGAACACCTGCAAGGCCGCATCCAGCTTGGGTGAGGCCGGTGACGACTGCGATATGGAGGACCTGGACGCTTCCGACATCAACCAAGATCCCTGCGGAGCAGGGCTGTTCTGCAAGCGCTCCAAGCCCTACAGCACCAGTGACTTCACTGGCACGTGCACCGAGCAACTCGCACCGGGTGCGGTGTGCGATCAGTCGCTGCCTGGCAACGTCAACCAATGCACGGGCAACACGGTCTGCGCATCTAGCCCGGCCGCTGGCGTCCTCAGCTGCCCAGTTGCCTACTCGGAGCCTGAGCAGAACGACAAGTGCGTGTTTGGTACGAGCACGTTTGCGACCAGTGTCGCCTACGGTGACTTCCCCATCGCAGTGCCCGTTCGCTAACCAGCGCTACCCAGTTGGGTCATAAGAAAGCCCGCGGCCACAGGTCGCGGGCTTTTTTCTATTTCCGTGTCGGACGGTCAATCCAGCGCCCTCCGCAGAAATTTGGGGGAAGCTTTTGGGATCAGCCCACCAGTGGCAAGCGGCGCTTCTCGCGGGAGACGACGGTGAGCGGTGCGTCGCTGAGCGGGAGATCTTGGTTCTTGGCGTACACGGGGTGACGGCCGTGCTCTTTGAACCACTGCGCCACGGTGGCCGTGCGGTGCATCTTCTCCACGACCTGACGGAAGCCCACGCCGGTGTTGTAAGCGCAAAAACTGACCTCACCCATCTGCGTGCCGTAGGGGATGATGCACATCTCTGTGCGACGAAAATCGTAGTTGAACAGGTCTTGAAACCACATGCCCGCCACGAACAAAAAGCGCCACTCAAACTTATTGGCGTCACCCTCGGAGTCGCCCACCTTGTCGCCGCTGGCGCCCATTTGGCTGAGCGCTTGGCGGATGAGTTCCATCAAGCCGTAGCCCTTGGGGGCCTTCTCCGGATGGAAATTGCGGAGCAAGGACAGCGCGATGCGCGCCAATGTGGAATTTTTGCTCAAATTGGCGTCGGCGATGCCCTGAAAGTCGGCCAGCACTTGCTCGACATCCAAGAACTCACACAAAGCTACGGTCTCTTTGGTGCGCTTGTTGACCAGCAAGATGGTGCCGATGCCGCAGTTGGGGTGACAACCGCAATTGAGCGCCCCAAACGGTGAGTCGAGCGCTTGCAGCTGGTCCACCACGTTGCTCATCGGGTTCATGGACGACAGCGGAAACCAATCACGCAGCGGCTCGGTGACGCCCAACTGATCGTGGACGTCGTGCGCCAGGTGACTGAGCGTATAGCGCTGCGCAAAGCGCAGCTCGTCGGAGATGTCCTCATCGCGCCCAGTGAAGCTCACTGGCTGAAACGACACCACGGTGACCTTGTCTGCGTTGTCGATGGCAAACTGAATGACGGGCCCCACTTGGTCGTTATTGACGCCGCCCACGATGGTCACCACCAGCACGACGTCGATGCCCGCTGCAGCCAAATTCTCAATGGCGCGCAATTTGACGTCAAACAGATTGCCGATCTTGCGGTGAGCGTTGGACTGGTTGGTCACGCCGTCAAACTGCAAATAGCAGAGGCGCAATCCCGCCGCTTTGGCGCGCCGCGCATACTCCGGATCTTCAGCGAAGGCGATGCCATTGGAGGCGCATTGCACGCAAAAATAGCCAATGTCGCGGGCGTACTCGATGGCGCGGAAAAAGTCGGGGCTCAGCGTGGGCTCGCCACCGGAGAACTGCACGCTCAGTTGGCGCCGCGGTTTGATGCTGAGGCTGTCATCCAAGATCTGCTTGACGTCGTCCCACGACAGCTCATGCACGTAGCCCACCTGATTGGCGTCCATGAAGCACGGATCGCACATCATGTTGCAGCGATTGGTGAGATCGACCGTGAGCACGGAGCCGCGCCCGTACTTGATGGTGGAGGTGCCGTGATCGCGCAGCTTGGTCTTGGGGGACTCAAAGTCGCGCCCCGGAAAAAGCTCCTCGATCCGGCGCAAAAACGCCGGATCCATGGCGATGACATCCTCGAAATGCCCGTGGTGGGGGCAGTCCTTCACCATCCAGATCTTGCCGTCGCGCTCGATGATGTGGGCTTTGATTTCACCGGGGTGTTGATGAAGAAAGGTCTCCATCTCCATCTGGTCATTGATGACTGCTTCACGCGCTTCTTTGACACAGCGCGGACACAATGAGTCGGTGGTGCGGGGCCAACCCAGGGGGGGCTTGGTGCGCTCCTTGGAGTGCATCAGCGGCCGTGGCGCCCAAGCCGGCGCCGGTCGCGCGGGCTCTGAACTGAGTGATTCTTCTAAAAGGGACCAGGCGCCGCGGGCCAACGCCGTCAGAGCTAGTTCGCCGGTGCGCGTTGCAGTGGACAACAATTTCGACATATCTGGCTCGTGCCCCCATCGGGCCGGGTGTGGGCCAGAGCACAGCATGACCCGCGCTCACGTCAAACCCCCAAATGCGCCCATAGTGAAATGCGCGGCCTCCTTCGACGCGCTTAGACGCTTTTTGTCGCTTTTTGGCGGGGCGTCGATCGGCCCGCGGGCGCGGTGTGCAGACGGGCAGGGTTTGCTAGGATGCCTTTCGTGTCCGAGCCGCTGTTGATCCTGAGCGATGTGCACTTATCGCGAAGATATGGGAGCGAGGTGGCGCGTGACCTGGCGCAGTTGGTGCGCCAGCACCCAGATTGCGAAATCTTGCTCGCTGGGGATGTCTTGGATCTCACCCTGGACCCGGCGGCCGTACCTGCAGATGCAAGTGTCACGTCAGCCCTGACCCCACACGTCACGCTCGTCGAAGCACTGCGCGATCATGTGCGCGGGCCCGGGCGCCTCACGCTCGTGCCCGGCAACCACGATGCTTGCCTCAACGATCCGAGCGCAGTCCTGCAGCTGCGACGCTTGCTCGACGCGCACAATGATCAAAACGTGCAAGTGCTGCCGTGGTTCGTCCGCCGCGGCACCGTCCACATCGAGCACGGCCACCTGTACGATCCCGACTGCGCCCCTAACCATCCCTTGGCTGATCCTAACCCGAGCCACGAGGGGCTCGGCAACGCGCTCATGCGGCGCTTCGTGGCGCCCAACGGTGCCTTTTGCTTTGCCCACCAAAACCAGATGACCATGGCCGCCGGGATCGCGAAGGCCTTCGCGGAGTGGGGGCCCCGCGCGCCTTGGGTGATCGCCAACTACATGCACACGGCGCTCACGCTGTGGGCTGAGGCCACGTTCAAAAAAGGCACTGTTTCTAGGGCAAAACGCCAAGGAGAGTACCGTCTAGCCGCCTACGCCGCCTCGCAGGACGTGCTCCAAGCGGCGCTCGACGAGCTGCTCTCTCATGTCCCCTCACCGACCCATCACAGCAGTCGGGACACCTTTTACCGCCTGTACTTCGACCGCGTGTTTGCCGCGTTCTCGCTCGTCACCGGCGCGGGCCTGTTGGCCAGCGCTGGTCTTGCTGCAGCGCTAGGCGCGCTGCCCCTGGTATCATCCGCCGGGGCGCTCAGTGCAACCGGCGCGCTCTTGAGCAGCTTGGGCGCCGGGTATCTGACCGTCAGCGTCAGCAAAACGAAGAACCGCTACGGACATGCGGTGATCAAACAGCTGGAACATGCTGCGGGGACCATAGCACGCGCAACGGACGCCGAGCTGGTGGTCATGGGCCACAGTCACGTGGAGGTGGAGCAACCCCACTACGTGAATTTGGGTTCATTTGGCTTTCCACGCCAGGGCCGGCCCTACCTGTTGGTGGACAGCACCGGCCGACACGAAAAGCGCTGGCAAGCGAGCGCGTAGACCGATCAAGCGCCCGCCACACAAGGCGGCCCTACAACCGCGGGTGCCGCGCTAGCCCCGCAAGGTAAAGCTCTCATCAATGCTGTAGTGGCTGCCCTGCGCCGTGAGCACGCTCGAATACAGGTGAAACCTGAACACCTTGAACGGCGGTGCAGAAAAATTCAAATGATGTCCCAACCAATCTGCTAATGGTTCGCGCGGACTGCGTTCAATGCGCGCCAAGGTGACGTGCGGGTGATACTTGCGGCGTTCCAACGGAAAGCTAGCGCGGGCCAGCGCCGACTCCAGACCGCGTTGCAAGCTCATCAACCGCTCTTCAGGCTTGCAACCAATCCACAGCACCCGCGGTTCACCGCGATGCGGAAACACCCCTGCTCCGCTCAGCTCGAGCGCAAACGGCGCCACGAACACCTCACGAGCAGCGTCCAGCACATCGCGCACGCGATGGCGCTCCACTTCACCAAGAAACGAGAGCGTGATGTGGAAGTCATTTTCCAGGGCCCAGCGCGCCCGAGGGATGCCCTCACACAACCCGTCCAACTCATCCGAAACTGTGGGCGGCACACTGAGAGCGAAGAAAAGGCGCGGCACGCCGTCTACGGTATCACGCGTTTTCAAGCAGAGCGCCCCTGCTGCGCGCAGGAGGTGGACGAAGCTGCTTAGGGCTTGATCACACGGGTGCCGGGCGGGGGCACGAACTCGAATTCATCGGGAGGTACGGGTTGATTGACCGAAGGCTCGATGAAATCAAAGCGATTGCGATTCTGCTGCGCATCGATCATCAGCACGCGGCGCACTTGGTAAGTGCCGGCGTCCACGTAGAGCAGGAGCTGTTGATAGGCGGGTGTGGGATTTTTGGGGACGGCCATGAGCACGTACCCGCCCTCATAGCCCAGCGCCTTCTCGTCCAACTTCTTAAGGTGAAACTCGGTCTTCAGTTTGGCGTCCCCGAGCAAGAACGAAAGAGCCGCCGGGTACTGGCTCTTGTCGATGGTCTGCTCGTACATCTGCTTGTTTTCGCTCTCATAGACCTTGATGCGCTTGCCGTCGGACACCACGCGGTTGCCGTTGTTGGTGTAGCGCCAGGACATCTTGCCCGGTTTCTGAAAGCTGACCGTGCCTTGTGAGTCCTTGGTCTTGCGGTACGCCGCCACGAAGTAGCGTTGCTTGAATTGCGCTCGGTACGTCTTGGTCTTGTCGTAAAAGGCCTGCACGCGATCCACGAGATCGCTGGCAGATAGCGGCATGGTGCCGGCCTCAGGGGCTGCGGGCGCGGTGTCTTTGGGAGGGTCAGCTGCTGCGACGCAAGACCCACTGGCCACCGCCAGACTCACCAGACCAAAACATATCGTGCGAAAAAGACTCATGAATACAAAACCAAAGTGAAAAGGTCGTCCGAAGGGATACGCAACCCACTCGTCGCGGCTTCCCTCACCGGGTCGCTTTGGCACGAGCGATGGCCGCCGCCAATCCTGGAGGTATTTTTTTTGCGCTCATCCGGCGACGGCGGTCTTCCAACTCTTGGGCGCGTGGATCAAGCCGCAATTCCGTCATCGCGAGCGCCAAGGCGTCCGCGGCGTCCGCCGGGGGCAGGGTATCCAGACCGAGCACAGCACACACCATGCGCGCCACCTGGGCCTTTTCTGCGCGACCGTTGCCCGTCAGCGTGCGCTTGACCCGCGCGGGAGGATGTTCACGCAGCCTGATCTGGCGGCGCTCCAAGCACAGAAGAACAACGCCGCGCGCGTGCCCCAACTTGGCCGCGGATTGAGCATTTTTGTCGAAAAATATGCCCTCCACTGAGCCCAATTGCGGGCAATATTGCGCGAGCACCTGGTCCAGGTCGTCCGCAATGCGCAGCAGCCGCGCCGACAAGGCATCTTCCGCCGGCATGCGAATGACCCCATGCGCCACGTGGCGCAAGCGATTTCCCTCGCTCGCCACCACCCCCCAACCAAGGTTGATGGTGCCCGGATCTATGCCAATTGCGATCATCTAGCCCGCTCGACCATGCCATGGCCGCTCGACAGACCCAAAAGAAAAGCCACGATGCGCGGACCAGTGGCCCAGCGCTTCGATTTTACAGTATCACAAGAACAGTCCGCGCTGCGGCTCGATCAACTCTTGAGCCAGGCGGTACCGGGGTTGTCGCGCACGCGAGCGCGGCAAGTCCTCTCCGTCGGTGGGGTGTTCGTCGACAACAAGCGCGTCAAAGTGGCCAGTCGCACCCTCCGACCCGGACAACAGGTCACCGTTCGCTTTGAACAGGTGTCGAAAGCGTCGAGCGACACCAAGAGCGACTGGGACATCCCCATCATCGCCCTCACGAGCGACTACGTGGTCGTGAACAAGCCGAGCGGACTTTCGAGCGCCCCCACGCCCGTTTCTGATCAAGACGACGTGGTATTCTACCTGAAACGACAGTTGCGCGCGCTGTCAGAAAAAGATGAGTTATTTGTGATTCATCGCCTCGATCAACCAACCAGTGGCGTCATGCTGCTCGCACGCAATGGGCCCACAGCTGCCAGGCTGAGCGCAGCGCTGGCCGAGCACCGCATCGATCGGCAATATCTGGCGCTGGTCTTGAGCCCCACGGAGGACTCCGCACGCATCGACCACGCTATCGACGGCAAGCCGGCGGTGACGCATTTTACCGTCCTGGCGCGGCGCGGTGCGGTGAGCCTGGTACACGCGCGGCTGGAGACTGGGCGTACTCACCAAGTGCGCATTCACGCGCAAGAGTGGGGAGCGCCCATTTATGGTGATGCAAAGCATGGGCGCAGCCTGCTGCACGCCGCCCAACGAGCGGGAGTGCGCGCCGTAGGCAAAGCGCCCCGCCTGGCACTGCATGCCCACGTGTTATCTCTACCAACTCTGGAGCAAACCCAAGCGGCGGAGTTCAAATGTCCGCTGGCGGATGACCTAGACAGCTTTTGGCAGGCGCAAGTCACAGCCCCATCCCCCACCAAGCCCGATCCTGAACGCCTGTGAGCTCACTTGAAAGTGCGGTCGCAACTGCTAGAGCGCGGTCCCACTCATGTCGTCCGACCAAAAACTCACCGGGAAGCAGCTGCGCCACCTAAGGGCGCTGGCGCACGATCTCAAGCCTATCGTGCAACTGGGCAAACATGGTCTGACAGACGCCGTGCAGGCCCAGGTGGATCGCGCCTTGCTCGATCATGAGCTCATCAAGGTGAAGCTGGGCGGCGAGAGCCCCACGGAGATGGCTGAGTTCACGCAGACGGTGACCGTGGCCCTGCACGCGCACCTGGCGCAAGTGATTGGCAACATCGCCATCCTGTACCGCAGGCATCCTCAAGAGCCCAAGATCAGCCTGCCTCGCGCAAAAAAGACTCCGGCAAAACAATAACGAAGCCAACTTTGGGGTTTCGGCAGGAATCTGGCAAGGGTTTGTTATAAGCTGAGAGTATGTCGCAGCTACGCAAACAAGATCCGTCCAACTTGGTGTGGATTGATTTGGAGATGACGGGCCTCGATCCCGCGGAGGACGTCATTCTTCAACTTGGATTGATCGTCACTAGTCCGGCGCTGGTCGTGCTCGAACAGTACGTCGCCGATGTGTGGCAACCCGAAGCAGCGCTGTCGCGCATGGTGCCCTTCGTGCAACAAATGCACGAAAAAACCGGCCTTGTTGAGCGGTGCCGCCACTCCAAGCACGACGTGCGCAAAGTGGAGCAGGAGGTCATGGAGCGCGTGACGGGCTGGTGCCCCTACCGGCCTGTGCTGTGTGGCAACACCATCCATTCCGATCGCAAGTTCATCGATCGCTACATGCCCAGTCTGGCGGGCTACTTGCACTACCGGATGGTGGATGTGAGCAGTCTCAAAGTGCTCAGCCAGCTGTGGTACCCCGAGGCCAAGTACGAAAAGCCCAAGGATGCGCAGCACGATGCCCTATTCGATATCGAGCAGTCCATCGCGGAGCTAAAGCACTACCGCTCCAAGATGTTCAAGATGAAGTAAGATGTTCAAGATGAAGTAAAGACAAGAGCTGCATGGAGCAACGAGAGGGTACCTTGACCAACCGCCGCACATCGCCCCAAGATACTCTGTTCAGTCAGCAGCAGCTGGACGGGGCGCTCATTGCACTGAGCCAGCGCTTGGGCAGCCGATTGCTTACCCACCATGACGCCTGCGCACCGTACCAGACGGACGACACGGGCCTTTTGGGTCACGCCAGCGCGGTCGTGCTCGCCGAGTCGAGTGCTGACCTGCAAGTCGCCTTGGAGATCTGTGGAAAGCATCAAATTCCCATCACCACGCGCGCCGGCGGGACGGGGCGCACCGGGGGTGCTGTCCCCATCCTGGGCGGCGTCGTGCTCGCCACCCATCAACTCAGCTCCGTCGTCGACGTCGATCGCCAAGAAGGGCTCGTCGTCACCCAGCCGGGAGTGATCCTGCGCGACCTGTGGGAGACGGTGGAAGCTGAGGGTTGGTTCTATCCGCCTGATCCCAACTCCAGCGACACGTGCCGCGTGGGCGGGACGGTAGCAGCGAACGCGGCTGGGCCCCGCGCGTTCAAGTACGGCGCTACCCAGGCCTATGTGCTGGGGGTCGAGGCGTTCTTGCACGGAGGTGAGCATTTTTTTGCTGGGCGGCGCACCAGGAAGGGCGTCACCGGGTACGACGTCACCTCACTGCTCGTGGGCAGTGAGGGCACGCTCGCGGTGCTCGGCGACATCACGCTGCGTCTCATTCCCAAGCCGGAGCAGGTGGTCACTTTGTTGGCTCAGTTTGCAACCGTGAGCGCAGCTGCGTTGGCGGTGAACGCCATCATCACAGCGCGGCTCTTGCCACGCTGTCTTGAGTTCATGGATGAATTGACGCTGCAGCTCATGCGCGAGGCAGGAAATTCCATCGATCCGCGCGCGGGGTCACTGCTGCTCCTTGAAACGGATGGGGATGAGGATGCTTGTCTCCGCCAAGCGGAGGCTTTGGCCTTGGCCTGTGAAAACAGTGGCGCGCTGTCAGTCGTGGTCGCAACCACCGAGAATCAGCGCTCATTGCTATGGAACTCGCGCAAACAAATGAGTCATGCGGTCCGCAAGTTTGCACGGTTCAAGATCTCGGAAGACGTGGTCGTGCCACGCCGTCAACTCCTCAGGCTGATCGATCGCGTGCGAAGCCTTCGAGATACCTTGAATGTGCGCGCGCTTTGTTACGGCCACGCAGGGGACGGCAATCTGCACGTCAATTTCTTGTGGGATGATGATGAGCAGAAGCTACGTGTGGACCAAGCTGTGGTGGAATTGTTCCGGGCCACGGTGGAGTTGGGCGGCACGCTCAGCGGCGAGCACGGCATTGGTCTCACCAAGGCGCCCTACCTGGGTCTTGAACAGTCCGCGGTGCTCATCGACACGCAGCGGCGCGTCAAAGCGGCGTTTGACCCCCACGGTCTGATGAATCCAGGGAAGATATTCCCGCGCCCTGGGCACGGCCCCTGCTAGCGCATTTCGGGGATCGGACAGGACCCCACGCCTGACCCAGAAACCTGTTCCGTCCAGCCAAAAAAGCCTGGTTCTGCTAGCTGTCCCGGGGCCTATAAATGGGACTTGCATTGTAATACGGCGCAGCTACTTTCCGCACCCCACTAGGAGAGGTGACCGAGTGGCCGAAGGTACTCGCTTGCTAAGCGAGCGCAGGTCAAAAGCCTGCCGCGGGTTCGAATCCCGCCCTCTCCGCTGTCTTTTTAGGGGGTTAGTGAACCCCCTCGTCGCGCCGGCGAAGCCGTCGTCTCCTCACCCCCACCCTCCGCCGGAAAATCCGGC
>Ga0315910_10001888_pt1 | contig 18897 bp, 14 predicted proteins | sample EdamamesoilMG_FD_204470 | JGI IMG/M metagenome (GOLD analysis project Ga0315910, IMG submission 204470) | Garden soil microbial communities collected in Santa Monica, California, United States - Edamame soil | ecosystem: Environmental > Terrestrial > Soil > Garden | place: USA: California...
AGGCCGTCGAGCACGCAGATCACCACGTCCGCCTCCTCGACGGCCGCGCGCACGTGCCGCGCGATGCCGCGGCCGATGGCGTCGGTGTCAGCCGGATCGAAGCCCCCCGTGTCGATCAGGGTGAACGTGCGGCTGAAGATGTGCACGTCCGCGTAGTGGCGATCGCGCGTGACGCCCGGCTCGTCGTGGACGATGGCGGACTGCGTGCCGGCGAGGCGGTTGAAGAGCGTGCTTTTCCCCACGTTGGGGCGCCCGACGATGGCGACGATGGGGATCATTTCTCGTCCTTCTTGGTGAGCTGAGAGATCTTCTCGAGGAGGGCGAGCTTCTCGGCGGGAGCGAGCTTGACCGCCGCCTCGCGCTCGGCCGACATCAGCTCGGGCAGCGCGGCCGCCTCGTCGCCGACCCCATAGATCACTTCATGTCGCTGGCCAACTACCCAAGTGACGTTGGGCTCCGTCGGGAGGCGCCGTTCGGTGAACGCGAGCGCGCCGAGCGGCGCGGCGAACAGGGCGCGGGCCGACGGGCTGCGCGCCAGTGTGCCGAAAACGTCGTGCGCCGAGTCCGAATCGGCGCGCACGACGCTGAGCACCCGCCAGCGCTTCTCCCCGTCCCGATAGTGGCCGATGGCCCCCGCGCCCATGCCGCTGACGCCCAGGACGTCCCCGACCAGCAGGCGCGTACCCAGGGGCAGGCGGTGCTCGGCCGGCAGTTTCTGCACGGCGAGCGGTAGAGCGGGCGCCGGCGGCAGCGTCAGCATCAGGCGCCGGCCGAGCCCCGGCAGCGAGGCGGCGGCGGCTCGATCGAGCTCGCCGCTCGGCGCGGCCGTATCGACGAGGGACAGCGTGACGACGTAGCGGCCGAGCCAGCCGGAGACGCGCCGGCCCAGGCGCACGGCAACCCCGGGCGCGTCGATGAGCTGCGCGTCGAGCTCGGCGGGATCGCCGTCGCCGAGCAACCGCTCCGTAAAAAATGCGTAGGCGGCGTCCGCCGTACCAAAGCGGGCCGCGCTGACGTCGATGGCGGCGCTGCCGCTGCCAGCGTCCGTGTACCGGAACGCAGCCAGGTGCTCGAGCCCCTCGGGCTGCCCGTCGCCGCAGGCCAGCGCGAGCACCTGCTCACAGCCGCGCTCGAGCGGCTGCGACGCGCCGGCGCCGAACGCTCGCACCCGGGCGTAGCTGTCCAGACAGAACGCACCCAAGCTGCGCGGCAGCGGCCCGAGCGCGCGCTCGCTCTCGCGATCGAGCCGCTCGGCGCAGCGCACGAGCGCCGGCACCGGCGCGGGACCGCTCGCGCGCGCGGCGTCTGCGCTGGGCGTGACTTGCCCGCAGCTGGACACGACGCCCAGGACCCACGCTCCGCTCAGCCACCGCAACACGGCAGGGCGCATAGCGCCCGCAGGGGGCTCCGCGCAACGCTGCAACACGGCCGACGGCCGACTCGAGCCCGCAGCGCCTTACCCGAGCGCCGTCGCAAAGCTTGCAGAGCTTGGAAAACGTTACGCGAGACCGACCGCCTTCGAATGCGAAATCGCCGGCAAAAACGCCTGCGACGGCGTGCGGGCCGCAGGGCATGCGGCTTGCTCGAAGCAGCCGCGACGATGACTGTCCCGAGCCCCCGAGATCGACATGGCCTACCGATAGGCCTGGGAGTCGATGTGCGTTCCCGGCCCCGCCGCGCGCCCGCGCGAGGGCGGCGCCGAGCCTTCACGCTGCTGGAGCTGGTGGCGGTGGTGTCGATCATCACCATCTTCGCCGCGCTCGCGATCCCGAGCGTCGTGCTGCAGCTGCGCGACCGCCGAGTGCAGGAGTACGCGCGCCGCATCGGGCTCGTCTACCGCCAGGCGCGCATGCACGCGCTCGGCCGCGGCAGCGCCGTGCTGGTGCGCTTCAACGGGGGGGACGTGACGGTACACGAGGCGCGCACCGGCGACACGACGGGCGGCGCCAACTGCGCCGACCTGCCGGTGTCCACGTGCCGCATCAACTGGGCAAACGCCACCCTCTCGCGCGAGATCGACGGTGTTCACAAGCCCACGGGCGGCGAGCTGAGCACCATCTCGATCGCCATCACCGACGGCGCCGATGTGGCGGTACCGGCCCTCGACGTGTGCTTCACACCCCTGGGGCGCGCCTTCGCGCGCACCGCCTTCACGGCGGATTTCGCTCCCAACGCCAGCGCCTACATCGCCAGCGTCAGCCGCCCGGGCGCAGGACGAACGCGCCGGGTCGCCCTCTTGCCCAACGGAACCGCGAGGTTGATCTCCCAATGAAGACGGTCTCGAGGGTCCGTAGCGCGCGCCGGCGCGGCAGCGCCGGCTACACCGCGGTCGAGGTGCTGATGAGCCTGGCGGTGCTGTCCGTGGGCGTGGTCGGCATCATCGCCACCGAGAAGGTGACGCTGGCCGCCAACCAGCATTCGAAGAACCTCGCGGTCGCGACCCACATCGCCCAGTCGTGGATCGGGATGCTGAACGCCGAGGCCACGTTGTGGGGCTCGGGCGCGCTGACCGACGCTCGCCAGCCCTGGCTCTCGCAGGCCAGCGGCAACGTCGACTGGTTCCGCCCCGACACGGTCGACCTGCTCGGCTTCGGCGCCGCCTTCGACGCGCTGGGCAACTCCACCACGGAGGACGCGGCCAGCTTCTGCGTCGATCTCAGGATTGTGCCGCTCAACCCGAGCACCCTCGGCGGCGGAATGGCGAGAGTCGAGGTGCGGGTGATGTGGCTGCGCGACCAGCCGATCGTCACGAACAGTGACCCGGCCCTATCGAGCGCTTGCAGCGTCAGCACCGTGGACGCCTCGACCCAGGACGCGAACCGCATGGTGCAGTTCGTGTTCCTGTCCAGCGCCGTGCGGCAGGTGGGCATATGAAGCGCGCGCGGGTGATCGTGCGGGCACGGCGGCGCGAGCGCGGCTTCACGCTCGTGGAGCTGATGGTGGCGATGGTCGCGGGCTTGTTCGTATCCATGGCCGTGTTCACGCTGGCCAAGCACGCCTCGGGGTTCGCGATGCGCCAGTCGCGCATCGCCGACGCGACCCTGCAGAGCGTGATCGGCTTCGAGCGCTTGCAGGCCGACATCGCGCGCGCCGGGTTCCTGAGCTCACCCAACGTGGTGCACGATCCAGCGCTCTGCACCAACTCGGGGGTCGTAGGTTACCCCGCCGCGCTCGCCCGCCTGGCGAGCGTGCGCATCGAGACGATCCTCCCCGCAGACCGCTCGGGCGAGCAGACGCGCAACAACATCGTCCCGCGCCGCATCACGCTGGCGGGCAGCTATGAGTCTCCCGACCTGTTCCCCGCCCGCGCGATCACGCAGGAGAGTCCACCCGTGGTCTACCTGGAGCCCGTCAGCCTGGGCATGGCCAACATCAACTACGTACCGACGACGAACGAGGCGGGCCTCGGACGCGTCTTCGGCACGAATCGAGCGTTGCGCATCCTGGACGACGCCGGCGGCGTGCAGTTCGCGACGATCGCGAGCGTCAGCGGCGGCGCGAACCCGTCGATCACGCTGGCCGCTGCTCCCGCGGTGCAGTTCCGCGGCACGAGCGGCCTGGAGTGCGGCGTGCGAGGCAGCGGTGGAAAGGACTTCGTCAACGTCGTCAACATCGTCCGCTACGACCTGCGCGATCTGCGCGGCACCGCGGCGCTGAACGCGATGTATCGTGCGGGACCGACGCAGGACGTCGATCGGACCGAGCTGGTCCGCGAGGAGCTGGACGTGACGGGCGCCGCGATCGCCGGCACGGCCGAGCTGATCGCGGAGCTCGCGGTCGACCTGGGGTTCTCGCTGTTCGTGGCGCCCGCCACCGCCAGCGGCCCCCTGCAGCGGCTCGACGATGCGGCGGTGGAGACCTACGCGGGCGACCCCACCGGGCTCGGCGCTGGTGCGGGGCCGCAGCTCATCCGGGCGGTGCGCGCCTGGCTCAGCGTGCGCTCGCAAGAGGCGGATCGCTCGACCGCCCTGGACATGACCCCGGCGCTGCCTGGACCATCGCGCTTGCGCATCAGCCTCAACCCCAACGACGGCGACCTGCCGCCGTTCGCGCGCGTGCGCACGCAGCAGGCGACCATCCCGTTGGCGAACCAGGCGAGTGTGACGTGGCAATGAGAAAAAGCATCGAAGGCGCGAGCTCCGGGACGCTTCCGCTGGCTCGGCGCCGGCCCGCGCTCGAACAGCTGCTGGCGAACGCCCGGCTCCGGCGCGAGCAGCGGGGCGCTGCCGTGTTCCTGGTGGTGATGGTGATGACGATCGCGGCTGCCATCGGCATTTTTTCCATGCACTCGGCCAGCCTCACAGAGGTCGCGGTGGGCTACAGCCGCCAGAGCACCCAGGCGAAGCTCATCGCCGAGTACGCGGCGCGCGCGACAGCGAACGATGTGCAGCGCGCCCCGGCGCTCGCCGACTCCACGGAGACAATTGAGAACTGCGCGCCCGCGCTGATCGCGCTGGACCCCAAGGCGCCCTGCTACGTGTTCAAGACGGACATGCTGCTCGACTCGCTGAGCGCGACCTGGGAGTCGCAGCCACCGGGCAGCTTCTACGGCCAGCTCGGCGCCGAAAACGACGCGACCCGCATCGACGCCGAGCTCGTGACGGAGATGACCGAGCCGTCGATGGCCCCCGTCCGGCTGAGCCCCGGCTTTACCTCCGGCATGTTTCGCCAGGTCACGTTCACCTCGTTCGCCCGGGTCTATCCGACCGATTTGAACGACACGACGAGCACCGGAGTGTGCTCGAACGCCGCGCACGGCTCCGTCAGCCAGCAGATCGTGCGCACCCACGTCGTGGTCCCTCGGCCCACGCTCTGAGCTCCCTCCCACGGTTTCGGGGAACCCCGACGCCACTCTCCACGAAATGCCATGATCGCACCGCGGCTTCCTCTCTCTCGCTCCTCTCTCGTCTCACGCCTCGGCAGGCCGAGGTGGGTGACCTGCGGCGCGCTCGCGCTGTCGCTCTACAGCGGGCGCAGCGCCGCGCAGTCCGAAGTGCAGAAGCCATCGCCCAACGTGCTCCTGCTCGTCGACAGCTCCGGCTCGATGGAGTTCAAGACCGACGGTGACTTCCCGACGTGCACGCCGGGCAACACCGCGCTCTCCCAGAAGAGCCGCTGGATCGATCTGGTCGAAGTGCTCACCGGTGAGTTCGAGGGCTACAGCTGCTGGGCGCAACCGCGCAACACCGCCGCCTTTCGCAGCGAGTTCGAGCTCGGCGGGCTGAAGCCCTACGACTACGGGTACGTCAACCCCTACCATCGCCCGCTGAGCAACATGTGCCTGTACGGTCCGGGCGTGTTGCCGCCAGCGGCGTCGCCCTACAGCTGGCCGAGCGGCTACGTGAACACGTTTCCGCTGGTCGTCAGCGGCGCCTCGTTCGCCGTGAGCCGGCCGGCGACCGCGAGCTTGCCCTCGTACACGGGCTGCGCGACCTTCAGTCAGCGCAGCGATGGCCTGCTCGACACCTATGCGCAGCTGATTCGATTCGGGTTGATGACGTTCGACGCGCAGGTCAACTCTGGCACCGGCTTTGACGGCACGTCCGCCGTTTACTCGACCGGCATCGACGGCAACTGGAGCTACTACGTCGGCTCCGCCGTGCAGGGGCGTCCCGAGGGCTGCCCCCCGCCCGGCACCGACCAGGAAGTGGGCGCTCGCAACGCGGCCGCGCCGCCCTGGGAGGGGCGCATGGTGGCGTTCGGCCCACCCAACGAGGCAGACCCCACGGTGCGCAACCGCTGGATCCAGGACGTGTTGCTCTCCACGCGGCCCTACGGGGCAACGCCGATCGCGGGCCAGCTCGATGACGCGCGGCAGTTCCTCTACGAGGACGCGGAGCCGGATCCGCTGAACTCGGGCGAGAAGTTCGGGCCGCGCGGCGACTTGAACTGGCAGGCCTCCGACTGCCGCAAGACGATCCTGATCCTGCTCACCGACGGCGAGCCCAACCTCGATCTCCGCCCCTACTGCGAGACCACCGGCGCGGACACTTGCCCCTATGACGAGCCGCAGACCATCGTGCGTGCGTTGCACGATGGTACGGGCGCGCCCGCGTCGAGCATGACGGTCGAGACCTACGTCATCGGCTTCGCGCTGACGAGCGTGACACCGGCGGGCAGCACGACGGCCAAGTCCTGTGCCGACCTGACGGACGCGGAGTGCGCCGACCCGGCCAACAACGTCGCCGAGGAGGAGCGCAGCCAGAACATCCAGGCGTGCTGCACGCTGAACGAGATCGCGGCCGAGGGCGGCAACGACGAGAACGGTGACCCGCGCAAGGCGTACTTCGCCTCGAATCGCACCGAGCTCAAGTCCGTCTTCAACGACATCCTGGACGACGTGATCCAGGTCGCCACGCGCACCCTGCCCGTGTTCAGCAGCGCCGGCGGCGACACGGGGAGCGAGGGCTACAGGTTCTTCTCGGCGTTCAATCCGCGGCCGAACCCGTCGGAGGCCCAGCTCTGGGAGGGTGTCCTGACGCGGAGGCGCTACGTGTGCGACGACGACAACGAGCCCCAGCTGCTGGAAGCCAGCGCCACTGCAGGCGATGACTTCGCCGCGAACCTGAACTCCGGCACTGGCCTCCAGCGTCGCTTCCACACCGTCATCGGAGACGGCGACGAGAGCCACAATTCAATCCGTCCGTTCATCGGCACCGACAAGGACGGCCTGGGTGACGTCGGCGGTGACCCGGCGGTCGCGACGGGAGCGGATGCCCTCGCGGGCGAAATACCTGCCGCCGCCATGAACATCGACGCCACGACCTGCACGGGTGACCAACCGGACTCGGACTGTCGCGACCGGATCATCAAGCATCTCGTCGGCGTGACCAACGACGAGGGCGAGACGCGCTGCACCAGCTCGCCCTGCCAGCTCTTCGGCGGGATCTACCATTCGGTGCCGACCCCGGTACCGGGCAGGCCGTCGGAGCTGGTGCGCGACGAGTCATACACCGCGTTCATCGAGGAGATGAAGGACCAGGCGCGCCCGAGCATGCTCTACACCTCGACCGTCGATGGCTTCCTGCATGCGTTCAAGGTGGCTCCCCACCCGGACGAGGAGAACGGTGTAACCGTCGCGAGCAAAGAGAACAACGAGCTGTGGGCGTTCATCCCGCCGGCGGTGCTGCCCGTCCTGCACAGCCAGTACCCGGACACGCCGTCCGTGTTGCTCGATGGCGTCCCCGTCATCAAGGAGGTCGTCGCCACCAAGGACGACAACACTCCCCCGCTGGTGACCGCCTACGAGCGGGACCCTGACGAAGCCGCCGAGGCGAAAGGCCACTGGCGCACGGTGCTGGTCCAGGGCTTCGGTAGCACGAGCGAGGTGGGTGGCGGCTATTTCGCCATCGACATCACGGAGCCGGACCGCAAGGGCAGCCAGAAGCCGACGTTTCGCTGGCAGCTGACGCGCGACGACGCCGGGGTCGCCTTGTTTGGTAAGGGCGGCACGCCCCTCATCACCACCGTCTTCCTCGATCAAGAAGGGGACGGCGAGCTGCCGCGCGAGGTCGCCGTCGCCGTGCTGCCCGGCGGCGACGCCACGCCGATCTCCGGCACCCAGGCCACCATCGGCACCGCCGTGATGGATATGGACGAGGACCAGTCGGGGTTCAAATCAACCCGGCTGGGGCGCAACTACAACTACGCGGAGGCCGAGCCCGCCCGGTCGCTGACGATCGTTCGTCTCGACACCGGCGAGGTGCTCCGCACGTTCCGGCCCGTGCAGGGTCCGTTCGACACCGACGTGTGGACGGAGACGGACCTCGACGCGCCGATCACCGGACAGCCCGCGGCGTTTCCGGAGGCGACGGGCTCGATCGCCGATCGGATCTACGTCGGTGACCGTGACGGGCGATTGTGGCGGGTGGACGTGTCGTCTCAGATCCCCGCCAACTGGACGATGAAGCGCATGCACGATGCGTTCCACAACGGCCTGCCCGGAGACAGCCAGCCGGTGTCCCTGGCCCCGGTGCTCAGCGTGGACGAGACCGGCGACGTGACGGTCGCATTCGCCACCGGTAGCCAGGATCTGGACAGCTCGACGAACCGCGTCGTCTCCCTCACGGACCACCTCAACGAGGACTCCAAGTTCGTCACCCACCTCAACTGGTGGCAGACGCTGGGGAACAACGAACGGGTGACGGGCAACATGGTGCTGTTCAACAGCATCCTGTACTACTCCGCGGCCCGCCCGCCGGCGACGACGGGCGCCGTCTGCGATGTCGGCAGCTCCTCCGTTTACGCCGTGCATTACGTCCACAGCGAGGACTACCGCGAAGCGCTCGAGACCGGGGTCGACCCAACGCCCGCGTCAGGTCCCGAGCCGTCTCCCGACCCTGACGACCCGAGCGAGCTCAGGGACTCGGTGAAGCTCGTCGACAACCTGGCGGGCCTGATCTTCGGCGTGAGCGTCCAGGGCGTCCCCACCTGCGTCGACGATATAGAAAATGTCGAAGGGAATGACACCTTCGGATACGGGCAGGTAACCCGGCCCAAGACGGTGAACCCCGGCAAGTTCTATCTGTCGTACTCCGCGAGCGGGAACACCACGGGCTCGGACGACAACGTCCAAGGCGTGAGCACATTTACCAGCGAGGTCCCCACTCCGCCGCTGCCGGTCACGTTTCAGTCCTGGGCCCTCGTGTACGAGTAAGACGAGGAAGGGGTAGGCATGATGCGAAGACCTGGCGTGCGTTCGCTCGATCTCCGGCTGGCTCGAGGCCTCGGGCTCTTGCTCGCGTGCGCCAGCGCCGCGTGCCAGCGCGAGCCCGCGCCCGTCGAGGTGGGGCCGACCCCCGATCGGCTGGCGGCGGGCGAGCGCTTGCCCGAGTCCGAGACGGCGTTCGGGCTGCCGCTGCCGCGCGGCATGCGGCTGGTGCGCCACTTCAAGGATGCGGCTTACTTCTCGGGCGGCGTGAAGCTGCAGCAAGCGCTCGAGCACCTGGCCAAACACGTCACCCCGGCGAGCGCCGAGCTCGTGACCAACGGCGCGGTGTTCTCACGCGTCAACGTCACCGGCGCCCCCGCGGGCGCGCCACCGCTTCGCATCACGCTGAAACGGACGCAGCGCGGCAGCCAGATCCACGTCGAGCAACTCACACCGCCGCCCCCCGTCGTGAGCGGCCTGTCGCAGGAAGAGCTCTGGCGTAAAGCAGGGCGCAACCCGGACGGCACCCCGATCGACCCGAGCCAGCTCTACTGAGCCGCTGCTAGAATGCCGGCGGATCGAACGAGCCCGGGCGCTCGAGCCCGGCGATCTGGAAGCCGTCCGCGCCGAGGTCGTACAGGTGCACGCGCGCGGGAAACTCCGCTGCGTAGCCCGCGCTCTGCGAGACCCAGTCGACGACCAGGTACGCCGGCGCTGCGGCGCTCGCGCCGGCGGCCCGCGGCAAGCCAGCGCAGACGCGGTGGTCCACGGTGGCGCGCACGTGCTCCAGACGTGCGGGCGCTCCGCCGGGATAAGCGGTGACGGCGTAGCCGCGCTCACGACCAGGCCGCACGCCGCTCTCGGCCACGACGTCGAGCAAGCACAGGTCGGAGGGCGCGCTGCGGCGCAGCGCCGGATGCGTCAGCGGTGACAGGCGCGTGAGGTAGCGATCGAGCACGCGATCGCGACGGCCGCCGAGCAACCGGAACAACTCGCTCTCCAGCTCGGGGCTGCCGAGCTCGGCGATCTGGACGAGCTCTCGCAAGTGGGCGTCGCTGAAGCGCGCGATGATGCGCGCCATCCAGGCGCCGTCCCGCTCCGACATGCGGCTGAAAGCTGGGTTCGGGTAGCCCGCTTTCCAGTCCTCGGGCACGAAGTCGTCCACGTCGTAATACGCGAACACCTTGCCCGACGGCCCGAAGCGGGCGGTGTCCCAGGGCCGCGTGCGGATGCCAAACGACAGCCAGTCCGACAGCGTCTCGTCGAGGTCGAAGTAGTGCGAGTGGCCGATGCGGCGCCCGAGCGTCGGTGGCTCCCAGACGCTGCCAAAGCAGTCACCAAAATCGATCACGTTGTGGCGCACGTAACCCTGGTCGGGCCCGGTCTCGATCCAGGTGGAGAGCGTGTTCTGCTCGCGTGCGTCGAAATGCTGAGTCCAGGCCGCGAGCAGCCGCATGCCGCGCAGCTCGCGGCGCTCCTGATGCGGCACGACGTCGTTCGGATCCGCGTCGTCGGTGCCCTGATAGGTGAACGGGCCGATCGGCTTGCCGTCGAGGAACTGGCTGCTGCTCGCGCGCAGCTTGCCGTCGGCAGCCCGCTGCGCCTTCGCGTACACCTCGTCGAGATGGCTCTGGCTGAGCGGCACCTCGTTGCCGGAGGCGTCCTCGGCCTTGGCGCCATCCTTGATGCTGACCGTGGCCGGATCGAAGTACACGACGCGGTTGCAGGGCACGGAGTAGCCGGCGGCGTGGTACAGCTTCGAGACGATCACGTCCGCGGAGGTCGCGCGCGGCCCTTGCACCACGCCGTCGAACTTGACGAGGTGGCGCTGGCCGCTGGCGTCCTTGATGATGAAGCCGGGGTTGGCGCCGTTCGGCTTGGCGCCGGTGACGACCCAGGGCGCCGGCGGCGGGCCCGAGCCCGGGGCGCAGGGGCCGAGCGCGGTCTGTTCAGGGGTCATCGCGCGCTGGCCGATGCGGTTCTCGAACCAGCTCGAGTCCGGCACCTCGTCGAGGGCGTTGACGTCGATGGCCTCGCCCGCCGGATCGATCACGAAGGCGCGCGTCAACGGGTAGAACAGGCTCTGATCGCCCACGTCCCACACCATGGGCGAGACGTACTCCTCTGGCGCGGGGCCGAAGGGGACATCATCCGCGTCGCGCCACAAGGTCGGCGCGAGCGGAAAGCGCCCCGGATCCCGCGAGCAGCCGAGGGCGAGCACGGCGACGCCCAGGCCGACGCGAACGGCGCTGAGCGGGCGGGGAGCGAGGGGGGCGAGCATGGCTTCGGAACTCAGCTTCAGAATCCAGCGGTCGAACCGAACACGAAACGGAAGGAGTCGGGCGCGCCGCCGTCGGAGAAGCGCTCGGTGCCGACGGCGATCAGCACCTGGAAAGGATGATCGGGCGCGCCGATCGCCGACAGGCCAAAACCGTACGAGCTGCGAAAATCCGACAGGTCGAACCCCTCGAGCCCCTGCCCGAACACGTTGCCCATCTCGTACTGAAACGTGCCGTCGAACCAGACGGCGATGGGCCAGCGGTACTCGAGGCGCAGCGCCGCGGCGCTGCGATCGACCAGGCGATTGGCGAGAAAACCGCGCAGCGGGCGCTCGCCGCCGAGCGTGACCAGATCGGTCAGCGGGACCTCGCCGCCGCCGACGGGATTGACGAAATCGACGGCCACGGTCGCGCTGATCGCGCGCTGGTGACCGGTCAAGTCGTAGTGGGCGCCGAGCGAGGCGCCGTAGCGAAACCACGCATCCGCCAGCGCCTCGCGCGGCGCGAGCGACTGCGACAGCAGCTCGACCGCGGCCAGGCGCACCGCGGCGCGGATCCCGGTCCCGGGCGGCGCGACGAAGTCGCTGGCGAGCTCGAGCCCTTCGGGGAAGCGCGGCCAGCGGCTGTCGACCACGACCTCGACGGCCTGGCCCGTCAGGTCGTAGACCTGATCGATGCCCGCCGGCAGCTCGTAGAACCCGCTGCTGACCCGCTCGTCGATGGACGGCTCGCCGCAGCACGTGCTGCCGCCGTCCAGCTCGGCCTCGCGAATGTCGAGGCCGAAGCGCGCGTAGCTGCTCCTGAACCACGGCACGCGCCAGATCACGTCGCCGCGGGCGACGTTCGAGTGATAACGGGCGCGCGGTTGATCGGCGCCGTCGCCGATCCCGTAGAAGACGTTGTCCGGGCGCATCTCGTACGACGCCGTGGCCGTGAGCTGGCCCGGGCCGAGCGGGAAGCGATCGGCGGCGCGCAGCTGGTAGGCGCCCCGGCCGCCGTACGTCGCCCGCAGCCTGAGCTCGTTGCCCGTCGCGAGGAAGTCGTTCCAGAAGAAGTACAGGCCGAAGGTGGGGCGCATGCCCAGATCGATGAAGAACGTCGGGACGATCCCGATCTTGCGATCCTCGAACGTGAAGAAGTCGATCAGCAGCGCGGGCCAGTGCTCGCGCTCGGCGGTGGACACGAGCCAGCCGAGGGGGCGACGGATGACGTACTCGCTGACGAGGTAGAGCGGGAACAGCACGACCCGCGGAATCCACAACGCCACGTCGCCGGCGGTCGTGGGCTCGCCGCGGCCGTCGTAGTCGGGCACCGCGCGCCGATCGTCCAGGCTGCGCGTGGGGGGAGGCGGCGCTGGAGCGACGGCGGGCGCGGCCGGCGCAAGTGCCGGGGGGCTCGACGGATCGGCACCCCACGCCGGCGCGGCGGCGCCCAGGCATGCGAGCCACACCAGGGCTCGCGAGCCAGCGGCTGCCAGGCTAACCGCTACCGGGCTAACAGCGGCCGGGGGAGCCGTGAGGAAGCGCACGGCGTTTCTACAACCACGGGTCAACCGGCCCCGTCAATCAAAAGGTCGGCAGCCAGGCGGCGCCGGCCCTTGTGATAGACTGAGGGCGTGACAACGCTCGATCCCGATACCGCGCCCGTCGCCGAGGAATCACCCCGTTCACCGGAGCTGGCGCCGCTGGCCGCCGAAACCGAAGGCTACGATTTCAAAGGCGCGACGTTCGACTTGAACGATCCGGCGGATCGCGAGGTCCTGTGTTTCATCCTCTCACAGGCGCTGTTTGGTGAAGCGACGGGCGTGTATTGCGGCCGCTCGCTGTACGCGGCGCGCTCGCTGGAGGCGGCTCGCTTCTATACACGGCAAGCGCGCCAGGAGCTCGGCCATTTGCAGCTGTTTGCGGACATCTTTCGCGCGCTCGACCTGGAGCCGATGCCCCCGCACTGGGTGATCCGCCTGCTGTCGTCCCACAACAACTATTACCCGCTCAAGGTATTGATGGAACACGCCATCGGTGAGGGGATGGTGCTCGACATCTTCAAGGACCTGCTGCTGCAGACCTTGCCAGACGCCGACCCGCGCGTGCCGGCGATCAAGAAGAAGCTGCGCGTCGTGGTGCGGGAGGAGGCCGAGCACGTGGCGTGGGGCGAGAAAGAGACGGCGGCCATCCTGCGCGACAAGCCGTGGCTACGCACGCCGTTCATGGGCCTCGTCGATCTGCAGCTCTCCACCCTGCCGGCGCTCGTCTCGCGCTTGAAGGGGGCTCGGCCCGATCACCCGGTGCTGGCACAGCTCGGTCCGTTCGTAGAACACGTGCGCGAGCGCGTGCGCCGCCAAGGGCAGAAGCTCGGCTTCTATCCCGAGCGGCAGCCGCCGCGCTGGAAGCGCGCCGCGGCCATGGCGGCGGGGGCTGCGTTGTTCGCGCGCAGCCAGGTGGCGCGCGCCCACTCCCAGCTCGACAAGAACTACTTGAGCGAGCTCGGGTTCAAACCCAACGCGCGCTCGCGCTGAGCGCTCGTGCTGAGCTGGGGCGATCGTTTCTTTGTTGCATCAAAAATGAGACCTGCGCGCGAGCCTCGGACGATTCCTCGCAGCGCAGCGTTCTTCGCGCCGGGCTAGATGACTCGCACCACTTCGCCACGAGTCCGATCCGCGGCGCTACGGCTCGCGTGACACGAGTGTACCGGAAGCGAACGACCAGAGCCCTGCACCTGCGTGCTCGGGCGCTCGCGCGCCGTTTTCCGAGAGGCATGAGCCGCGGGCTCGAGTTAAAGCAATGGCTGTGGGCTCGAGTAGGCAAAACAACGACGCCGGAGCCCACGCGCCAACGCGAGGTACCCCATGGCCATCATGCTGAGCACGATCCCGAGAACCCGCTGGACCCTGGCCGCTCCCGAAGGTCAGAAGACCGCGAGCCCAAACGCTGATGGTGCTCGAGAAAAATCTGGCACAGCCACCACGCTGAGCAAGACCGGCCGGTTGCTGCTCACCGAGCACTTCGTGCGCCAGCTGCGCAAGAAGCTCTACGATCAGAAAGACGTGCTGGCGCTGGTGGACCACTCGCAGTCCTGGGTGCTCGAGGTGATGTACCGCGAGTTCCACGCGGTGCGCGCCGCTGCGACGCTGCTCAAGCAGCACAACATGGCCTCCGTCGCCGCGCGCGGCGAGGTGCTCGTGCAGCTGCTCAAGCATGGCGTGGTCGGCTACGAGCGGCGCCATCGCGAGCTGCTAGAGGACACGCTGCACATACTGAGCGGCATCCTCGATCGCATCGAGCGCGACGGCTCGGACTTCCGCTGCTTCTCCACGGCCCGCACGGCGCTCTGCCTGTACGCTGCCGCCGAGCCGACGACGCAGTACTACGAGCCGAGCCACCTGCCGCAGCTCTCCTGAGATCGCTCGGGGCGCAGCCCGGCGAGGCGCTCGTGCGCGGATGGGTGTGACAATTCTGCAGCAAGTCGGACGGCGAAACGCGGCAGCGAGCGCGGCCTGGTAGCCGGGCGCACTACCAGGGCACGAGCCGGGCGGCACGGCAGACCGCGACGAGACGGATCGGCTGCCGGCCCTGGCCAATGCGCACGCGAGCGCTTAAAAACCGAGCATCTTGAGTGAGCTCATCATCATCCTCGCGCTGACGCTGGCAGGGGGGGTCTTCGCTGGCGCCGAGATCGCGGTCGTGGCTCTGCGCAAGACGCGCGTGCAGGAGTTGCTCGATGACGAGCGACGCGGCGCCAGCGCGCTGGCCCGGCTGCGCGATGACCCCGAGCGCTTCCTCGCCACCGTGCAGGTCGGCATCACCGTCATCGGCGCGACCGCGGCCGCGTTCGGTGGTGCCTCGCTCGCCGAGCGGCTGACGCCGTGGCTGGCGGAGATCGAGTGGCTCGAGCCCTACGCCGAGGATCTCGCGCTGGGCTTGGTCGTGATGGCGGTCTCTTTCCTGTCGATCGTGGTGGGTGAGCTCGTGCCCAAATCGCTGGCGCTGCGCTCGGCCGATCGCTACGCGCTCGCCATCGCCAAGCCGCTGCTCTGGCTGTCGTGGCTGGCGCGCCCGGTGGTGTGGATCCTGAGCAGCAGCGCGAACCTGCTCCTCAAGCCGTTCGGCGACAGCACGACCTTCACGGAGGGGCGGCACTCCGCGGAGGAGCTGCAGCAGATCGTCGGCGAAGCCGCCAGGGCGGGCACCATCCACCCCGAGGCGGGCGAGATCGCGGCCCGCGCGCTCGAGCTACCCGAGCTGCGCGTCGCCGACGTGATGGTGCCGCGGCAAGACGTGGTGCTCATTCCACACGACGCGCCGCTACAGGAGCTGGTGCGCATCGCGCAGGAGCACCCGTTCAGCCGCTTCCCCGTCTACGAAGAGCGCATCGACAACGTCGTCGGTTATCTGAGCGTGAAGGACCTGCTGCCGCGCGCATTGCACGGTGAAGCGGTCAGCACGCGCGAGATCATGCGCCCGCCGTTCTTCGTCCCGGAGTCGAAGCCGGCGGTCGATCTGATGAAGGACATGCGGCAGCGCCGCCAGCCGTTCGCGCTGGTCGTCGATGAGCAGGGCGGGCTCGCCGGTATCATCACCATCGAGGATCTGGTCGAGGAGGTCGTCGGTGAAATCTTCAGCGAGCACACGACGCAGGTCCCGCAGCTCATCCGCAGGGAAAAGGGCGGCACGGTGCTCGTCAACGGGGCCACGCCGATCCGTCAGTTGAACCGCCTGCTGGAGCTGGAGCTGCCCGAGCACGGCGACTACACGACCATCGCAGGGTTGTCCCTGGCGCTCGCGGGCAAGGTGCCGAGCGCGGGCGACGTGCTCGCGCTGCCGAATGGCGCGACGCTGGAGATGGTGGAGGTCTCCCCGCGCCGCGTGCGCAGCGTGCGGGTGCGGCCCCCCGCGGCGGAGCCGAAGCTCGGCGAGGGCGCGGACACGACGAAGGAGAACGCGCGCGACCGGGCGCCGGCCCGTGCTGGCGGCTAACCCGCCCGCGCCAGCCAGCGCCGCATGCGCGGCGGCACCTGCTCGAGCGCCTCGGCGGACACTTCCGGCAGCGGCGCGGCCGATTTGGTGGACCAGAACAGCCGCACGGCGGGCCCACGCGCGGCCCGCTCCAGCAGACCGGCCGCGCTCTTCGCGGCATAGGTGGTGTCCAGCGCGGTCGCGAAGGGAGCGAGCCGTTCGATCGCGGCGAGCCCGGCGGGTGTCGGCAAGCCGTAGCCGCGCCCCAGCTGCGAGCCGTCGACGACGAGGTGATGGGCGAGCTCCGCTCGGGACAGCTCGAACTCGCGCCGCCCCGTGAGCTGGAACAGCCAGGCGCTGGCCGCGCGCGCGAGGTTGAGGACCCGGATGGGGCTCGTCACGGGCCAGGGGGTGACGCGCACGGCGACCAGGCGAGGGCCGGGTGCAAAGCTCCCGGTGCCCCCCTGCCCCGCGCCGCGCCGCCCCCAGCCGATACCGAGCCGCGCCGCGAGCCGCATGCCGACGAGCAAGCCCGCGCTGCTGCACGTGGACCCGAGCGCGATGATGACCTCGTCGGGCGGCGGCATCAGCCCCTGCTCGACCTGACGCGCGAGCTCCAGGCCTGCCGACATGAAGCCCAAGCAGCCGCGGGGCACGGCCCCGCCCGGTCGCATCACAAAGGGGCGCATGACAGAGGCGCCCGGCGGGTCGCGGCGCGCCGCGCGCTCGCGCTGCCAGATGAAGAGCGGGAGCAGCGACCAGTGCCGGAGATCCGTCACCTCGTCTGCGAGCGTGGCGCTCACTCGCAGGTTGGCTACCGCAGTGGCGCTCGCCGGCTGCGGAAACAGCGCAACGCCGCTCCGAAACCCGGCGCGCCGCGCATGCAGAACGGTCGCGACGGAATGATTGGATCCATACGCCCCCGTCGCTATTATGGTGTGTTTGCCCTCGCGCCGGGCCTGGCCGAGCAGCGCTTCGAGCGTGCGAACCTTGTTACCGCCATAGATGGGCGAGCTCGCGTCGTCGCGCTTGACATAGGTCTCGCCAGCCATTCCCCGCACGGCGCCGACGATGCGATCCAGCCGTTCGATGGGCGTTGGAAAATCGCCGAGAGCCAGAAAACCCAGGCTCGGCTCGAGCTCGGGCCAGTATTCGAAGAAGGGGCGGACCGGAGCAGACACTAGGCAGATTGCCAGGGACGCAGCACTTCGTTAGGCTCGCGCGACGCGCGCCGCCGGACCGTCCGTATCCCCGTCAGGCTCATCGAAGACCGAGTGTACCAAGCAATCCTAGCAACGTGCAGAAACGTTCGTCGTTTGCTGAGCCCCGCGTGTCCGTTGCTTGGCCTCGCCTGCGGCGGGCCGCTGTTCGGCTGCGCCGGGGCGGGCTCCCAATCGGCAAACCAGCTCGCGGATGGCTCCGCGCGCCCACCGCTCGCGCGCGTCACGTTCACGTCGCAGAAAGCCGGCTCGCTGCAGCTGGGCGATCGGGTCGCGATCTTCGATCGGGTGGCGTTTGCGGCTCCGTCGGCGATCATCCACGACAGCGAGCGCGACCTGTACTGGGTCAGCAACCTCAACGGGGAAGACGGCAACGCCGACAACGGCTTCATCTCGCGCCTCGAGCCCACCGCGGAACGTTCGACGCTCAACTACATCGACGGGCGCCGCTCGGGCGTCGAGCTGCGCGAGCCGCGCGGGCTCGCGGTCTTCGCTGACGTCCTGTACGTGGCAGACGTGAAGGTGGTGCGGCGCTTCAAGGCCACGAACGGCGAGCAGCTGAGCGATATCGAAATCCCGGGCGCTACCTTCCTGAGCGACGTCGCGGTCGCGGTCGACGGCTCGCTGTATGTCGCGGACGTGGGGAGCGAGCCCAACGACGCCGCCGTGCCCGACAGCGGCAAGGACGCCGTCTACCAGGTCAACCCTGCGGGCCAGGTCAGCGTGGTCGCGCGCCGTCCCAACCTGGGTGGCCCGTTCGCGCTGGTCGCGACCGAGACGGGGTTGTGGGTCACCTGTACGGGCTCGAACGAGCTGCTCTTGCTGGTGCCGAGCGCCGACGGCGCGCCCGTCGAGGACGCGGGCCGCCTGCCCCTGCCCGGCCAGGCGCCGCGCGGCGTCATCGCCCTGCCCGACGGCACCTTCGTGATCACCAGTGAGACGGGCGGCGTCGCGTATCGCGGCTACCGGGATGGCCCGTTCCAGCCGATCGTCGCCGGCCTCGAGTCGCCGGCCGACATCGGCTACGACGCCCGACGCCAGCGGCTCTTGATCCCGCTGCTGACGGGTCATTCGCTCGCCATCTTCGATCTGGCGCTCTTGCCAGCGCCGGAAGACAAGGGGGCCAAGCGGGCCAAGCGCCCCTGACCCGCGGGCCATTGCCCGGGCAGGCAGCGCGTCACAGGCCGCTGGCAAAGTTGCGCGCCCGGAGTTAATCCCTACCGGATGACCTCGGCCGACGGGCAACCCGACACGTCCAAGTCCACTTCTTACGTCACTGCGGGCGGAATCGCCGTCACGCGCTGGCAGGACGCCGTCGACGCCCAGACCGCCATCGGTGAGCTGATCGATCAGCTGGATACGCGCCGGGGCGTGCTGCTCTCCTCGAACTACGACTACCCCGGTCGGTACACGCGCTGGGACCTGGGCCTGCGCGATCCGCTGCTCGAGGTGAGTTCGCGCGAGCGCGCGCTGGAGGTGAACGCCCTGTCAGAGCGCGGCCGGCTGCTGCTCGGGCCCGTCGGCAAGGCGCTCGCCGCCATGCCGGAGCTCGAGCATTTCGAGGCGCGTCCGGACCGCGTCGCGCTCGTCGTCCAGAAACCGTCGCGCCGCTTCGCAGAAGAAGAACGAAGCCGCCAGCCGTCGGTGTTCAGCGCCATCCGTGCGCTGGTCCAGCTGTTCTCGTCGCCGCACGATGACCAGCTCGGGCTGTACGGCGCCTTCGGCTATGATCTGACCTTCCAGTTCGAAGCGATCCGCTTGAAGCACGCGCGCCCGTCGGGCCAGCGCGACATGGT
>Ga0315910_10001889_pt1 | contig 18891 bp, 18 predicted proteins | sample EdamamesoilMG_FD_204470 | JGI IMG/M metagenome (GOLD analysis project Ga0315910, IMG submission 204470) | Garden soil microbial communities collected in Santa Monica, California, United States - Edamame soil | ecosystem: Environmental > Terrestrial > Soil > Garden | place: USA: California...
TCACCGTCCCGGCCGCCAAACCCGCGTGAATAACTTTTATGAAAAAGTCATTTCCAAACCAGAGAACATCTCACCCCGTCCCTCTCCCCATCGGATGGGGAGAGGGTGGCCGAAGGCCGGGTGAGGGGACAGAGTGCTCGCCCCGATTTTCAAGCGTTGATTTATCCGGGCCGCGCGCAACGGATCGAGCCCGCCACCAATTCGCCGCCCGTGTTCCTTGTCTGCGGCTACAACGACCGGCCCGACATCTCGGAGGGTCTGGCCAGAGTCTATCTCAAATTCAAACAACTCAAAGTGCCCGCCGAACTGCACATCTACGCCGGGAGCGGCCACGGCTTTGGCCTGCGGGCCAACGACCCCAAACCCGCCGGCAAATGGATCGAACGCTTCGAGGAATGGCTGGCGGACAGTGGGTTTTTGAAACGGCCTTGAACAATGGATAAAACAAATAGGTAGCAACGCGGAATCGCGAACGACACCTTCGCAACCCCAACGGCGACGACGGACGCCACTAAATGAGTGATTCGAAGATGAAACTCGACGCGGCTCAGATTACCTCATTTGATCAGTTCGTTGCAGAGTTTGGCCAAGAGACTGGACAGGGCTGCGGTGTTCTCGGAGCGGCCAAGTTAGATGAACTGTTTCTAGGGTTCTCACGCAGTTCCTCATCCCAAACGCAGGCAGCAAGGTTGAGTTCCCGGAACCAGACGGGCCGTTGTATTGCAAGTGGACATCACAACGCGACGTGCGGGTTCGTTGTGAACAGCCTGTACAAGAAAACTTCTTCGGCAGCAGAAATCCATCCTCCGCGAACTGCTTTTCTTGAACCCCCCGGACGAGGGTATGCCTCGTTCACTCCTGCGGATAGACCAGAATCCGGTCATGCACGAGCACGGCGAGGTCGTTCTTGCCGTCGCCCGTGAAGTCCGCCACCACCGCTTCGCGCGGTTCGGCGGCATCTCCGCTGCGACCGCGAAAGCTCTTCGCCTCGAACACCTGCCAGCGATCCGCCGGGACGAGCTTGTGTTGCGCATCGAAGATTACGAGGTCCAGATAATTCTTCGCCGTCTCCATGAACACCAGATCCCGCCGCCCGTCGTTGTCCAGGTCGCCGGTAATCACGTCCGTCAGGTAACCGTCCTTGATCGGCGTTTCGTAACCGTCGAGCGCGGAGAATTCCCACCTTTCGCCTTGGAACGGCATCCAGGCGACGGAATTCAACCCGAGAAACGCCACGCTATTTGGCTTGCCGTCGTTCAACGCCACGGTTTGCAGCCCGCTGAAATCCGAGACCGGCAACGGCAGATTGCGCACCACCTGCCAAGCGCCCGCCGCGTCGCGTTCACACAACGTCAGCGCCTTGCGCTCCGCGTCGAGCAGGAACAGCGACGCCACGGCGTTCGTTCCGTTTGGCACGGCCGCTGCGCCCACGAGCCGCGAATTGCTCGCGCTACCGTTGATCTGCTCCTTCACCTGAAAAACGTGGCCCGGCTTGTTGGTGGAACTTTGAGTGGAGGCCTCCGGCTGCAAGACCACCGCGCGGAGGAAATTCTTTTGCGCCAGCAACAGTTCCGGTTTGCCGTCGCCGTCCACGTCCGCCGCGCTGAACCACGGCTGCGCGATATCCGAGCCGCCCGGCGGCGCGACGTCCTGTTCGTCGAAATCCTTGCCCGCCACCTGGAGCAGCACCTTGATCTTCTCGTACGGAATCAACGCCACCAAATCCGGCAAGCCATCCTGATTCACGTCGTGCATCGCCAGCATCGTCGGATTGGATTTGAAACTGTCGCTCAATTTTTGCGTCTTCGATTCGCCATCGGCCGTGCGCGTGATGAGCGAACGCTTGCCGTCCTTGTCCACGAGCACCGCGAGCAACGATTTCTCCCCCGCCTGCAACGCGCCCACCGTCATCGCCAGCGGCTTGCCATCGAGCGGAATCAACGTGGGGAACGGCAGCCGGCCCTTGTCGTCAAACCGCGTCACGCCAATCTGTTGCTCGCCACCCTGTGCGGCGGGCGCACTGAGGAGGAAGATCTCCGGATTGCCGTCACCGTCCCAATCGGCCACCGCGAGATCATTCACGCCGGCCAGGGTGGAGAAAGTCTTGCCGCTCGCAAGTGAACCGTCCGCCGTTTGCAGGTAAACGGAAATCTGTCCGCTCTCCGGTTCGGCCACCAACAGATCGGAACGCTGGTCACGATCCACATCCGCCCACAGCAGACCACGCCGCGCCTTGTCGGTCTTGTTCAGCGGCAGCACTTGAAACTGTCCCTGCCGGAACGCGCCCGAGAGCGGCTCGGCGGGCTTGCGTTTGAACTCCGAGATTTGCGCCCGGCCCGAATTCAGCGCGATGGTGGTCACGAAGGTCTGCCCGTTCTTCTCCAGATTGTCCGCGCAAAACGAGCGGATGGGCGGCAGGGTGAAGAAGATTTCCGGCCCGAGCTGCCCCGCCGCGTCCTGCAAGCGGAACCGAAACGGCGTCTGGCTCTCCCAATTCACCAGGAGCAGATCGCTGCGCCCGTCGCCGTCCACGTCCAGCACGTCCAAGGCTTTCACCGAAGACGACACCGGAATCTTCACCGGCTCGGCAAACGAATGATCCGGTTTTTGCGCGATGAAATAGACGTGATTCTCCGCCAGCAACACCAGGTCGGTGAGCCGGTCGCCATTCAGGTCGCCGGTCGTCAGCGCGCTGACCGAGAGCTGCCCGTCCTCAATGGGCCAACGCTTGGGCGCGCTCCAGCCATTCGCGCCTTCGTTGTAAATCGCCACCAACTCCTTCGGTTCACCATAGTAGGCGATGTCCGGTTTGCTGTCGCCGTTGAGGTCGGCGACGACCAGTGCGCCAATCCGCTTTTCCGAGGCAATGGAATCAATGCGAAAGCGCGCGTCCGGCGGCAGCTCGTTCAACTCACGCTTCGTCAGCGGCTTGACCGTTGCATTGGTCTTGCCGGTCTGGTTGTAAAGCAGGTTGATCTTCGAGCGCGAATTGTTGACGAGAATGAGGTCGTTCAGTCCGTCCCCGTCCACGTCGGCCACTTGCATCGAACCAATCAGCGGATCAATCGGGAAAATCTCCGGACCGGTGAAGCCAAAGCGGTTGGTCGGCGCATCGGCAATGGAGGCATACCCCCTGAGGGCCGACAACGCAAACAAAGCAGCAAAACAAAGCGATCTCATACGTGAATCCAGTGCGCGCAAGGTGCCAGCGGGGGGCAGGATTGGCGAGAATTATTCGCCGATGGCGGTTTTCTACTGCTGGTTTTCGCCAGTCGCGGCAACCAGACCACTTCCGTCACCCACACACGTCCCCATCCGGGTCTTCCTGCTTCAATCGTTCGAGCGCTTCATCAATCAACAGGATTTTGTCGTCCGGGGAGGTGAACGCCAGTTCGAGTCCCTCCTGGTCCACGCGCGCCAAGCCGCCGCCGCGCCGAAGAAGTGGCTGCGGTTCTGCCAGGCCCGGTCACCATCGCCCACGAGCCGCCCAAGTGGAGTTCGAGCTTCAGCTTGTCCGGTCTTGGGCGATCCATCGTCACAGTTCAAACAGGTGCAAGCTAAAGCTTGAACTCCAACTGATTCGTGCCGGATCGGAGATCGGCGCTCCGCACGTCACGCGTGCAGGTAAACGTCCCAGCCGAGGTATTTGCTCAGGGCTTCGCGCGTCCCGGCAGCGACGCGGGTCGGGTTCACCGCGACGTGATGCTCGAAGCCGTTTTCGCAGATGTAGCGCAGGAGCTTTTGGAAGTCGCGAATCTTCACGACGCCATAGCCCCCGAAGGTTTTGAGCGGATCGTCCGTGAGTTCACCTTCGCCGACGTAGGCGCGGACTTTGCCAGCCGCATCATCCGTGCTGACGCGCAGATAGGTCAAAGGCGCTTCCGCCAGCCGTCCGACGATCGTGCCATAGGTGTTCTCCTTGCCAACAGTGCCGGCGATGATTTCCTGGAAGTCCATCACTGGTGCGTCCGCGCCCTTGGTGACGAACAAATCCTTGGGCAGGTTCGAACAATGGAAGATCACGCCCTTGTCGGGATCGGTGCCGTAATTGTTGTTCCAATCCACGAGCGCGCTGGGTTTGCCGCTGGCCTGGGCCATCGAATACATCGCCACCGTTCCGACCACATCCACTTCGCAGGCGCTGCTCAAACCCATGTTGCTCATCATGCTCATCAGCGTACAAGGCACGACGCCGAAGAATTCTTCCATGGCCGTCCAGCATTGGATGGCGGTCGCGTTGAGCCGCGTGTCTTTCATCCACTTGTCCACGGCCACACCGAACTTGGCCATCTTGAGCAAGGCGATGGGTGGGATGTTCTTCGCGACCACGTATTTTTGAATCTCAGCAAGTTTGTCGTTCACCGCCGTGTCGCTGTCCTTCATCTTGTTGATCCAGCCGAACAACTCGAACAGGTCCAGCGTCTCGATGCTGATACCGGAGTTTTCCAGCAACTTCTCAGAGTAACGGACCGTGTTGAAGGCTGTGGGCCGGGCGCCGAGTGCGCCAATACGAAGATTCTTTAGTCCGCGCACGACGCGGCAGGTCACCACAAAATCTTGCAAGTCCTGCGCGAAGGTTTTGGTGTCCGGCCCATCCGTGTGCAGGCGCGTGAGGGTGAACGGCACTTGATACTGTTTGAGATTGTTGCAGACGGACATTTTGCCGCAGAAGGAATCACGGCGATCCTTGATGGTCATCGTCTTCGGATCATCGTTGAAGGCGTGAATGAGGACAGGCACTTTCAATTCGGACCAGCGGATCGCATTGGCCACGCCGCGTTCGTCCCCGAAATTCGGCAGCGTGACGAGGATGCCATCAATCTTGCCGGCATTCGCCTTGAAGAGTTCAGCGCATTTCTGAGCGTCGTTCATGGATTCCACCGCCCCGAACTTGGTGGCCTCGGGGTCGAGGACCACCGCGTTGATGCCAAGTTTGCTAAGAGTCTTTAGTATCTCCTTGCGACCGGTGTCGCAGAGGTGAGCGGGGAAGAAGCCGCGGTTGCCGACGATGACGCCGAGAGTAATGGACGTGTTCATAGTATTGCTTTCAGGAAATTGCCAAGTTTGTCTGCGCCGTTACGGATGCGCAGGCGGGATATTGCCCGGTTGCGGCGCCAGCGCAACTCACCTTTTCTGATTACATGACTTGGCTCAATGTGAAGAAATTCTGCGTGTCAAAGTTGTGGAGTAAGGATAAAGATCGAAGCGCAATGAAACCGAAAAAGACCTGGCGAGAAAAGCTGGCAGACGACAAAGGACTGCCGAAGGTCGCGCCCGTGTGCGGCAACATGACCAAGCGCTGGGGCTCGGGCATAATGGTCATTCCCGCGCCGCGGGAAGTGGACGCGCTGATGAAGCGGGTGCCGCGCGGCAAGCTGACCACGATCAACGAACTTCGCGCCGCATTGGCGGCCAAGCACAAAGCTGATTTTGCCTGTCCCATCACGACCGGAATTTTCACGTGGATTGCGGCACACGCGGCGGCTGAGGAAGCTGCGATGGGGCGCAAGCGCATCACGCCCTATTGGCGCACGCTCAAGACGGGCGGCGAGATCAATCCCAAATACCCCGGCGGTATCCTTGCGCTCAGGAAGCTTCTGAGCGCGGAAGGACACAAGCTCGTGCAGCGCGGGAAGCGAGTTTTCGTCACGGATCTGGCGAGATCCATTTTTTCTCCAAACGCAACGGACTGATCGATCGTCTGCGGCGGCGTTCAGAAGCTGTATTTCAAGGCGGCTGAGATCAAATGGCGCGTGTATTCGCGGCCCGTGGTGTTGGGAATTTCGCTTGCCGACCAATCGTACGCGTAACTCAGTTCGCCGCTCCAATGCTTGTTCCGGGTGAACGCCACACTAGCGTTGGGCGTGTAAATCCAATCCCGCCGCAGCACCGGCGCTTCCCAATCACCGCCGTACGCGCGGAAACCAATCATCCCTGCCCAAGCTTTGTTGAAAATGTGCCGCCAGTTCGCTTCGTAAGTAATGTCTTCGTAAACCGACGGTGTTCCGAACCCAGGTTGCTCGAACCGCTTTGCGGAAAGCGTAATGTTGTCGCACGTGGAAGCTTTGATCGTGGCGGTCGCATCGAGAAAAAGCTTTGTCTGGTGATCTTTGAAATCGCTGGGGGTGTGATGATCGAAATCGCGCCAATCCGGACCCGCGAACAGGTTGAGCTTCAGCCAGTCCGTCAATGCGCCTTCGAAGCCCAGGAGGAAGCGGTGATAGTCGTTTGAGTAATCGACATTGCGACCTGGCAGGCGGTCCTCGTGTTGCCATCCGAAGCGATATGCCACGAAGGTGTAGCCATCGGTGAACATCTTGTAGCCAGCGTCGATTCCCAGATTGAAATCATTTCGGTCCACGTAATTCTGGTAGAAGGGATACAGCGTGGGGTACTTCATCTGCGTGCGGAAGTCGTGGATGTAAGATGAAACCGCCGGACGAAAGAACCAGTTTCCGTGTTTGTGAAATGCGCCAAAGCTGTTGCGGTAGATGATCGCCTCGCGCCGGTCGCGGATGGGAACGCCGCCCATCGTGGGCGCGCCCACGGGAACCCCATTCTCGAAGATACCAAAGGTCAAACCTTCGTCACTGCCGTCAATCCACGTCAGACCATTCTGCATCCGCCAGTCCACGATGCCCACCTTGCCATCCACCAAAAGCCCGGCGCGATGGACTGCGTGACTTTCGGAATCCTGCTGATGATACGTCACGACTTCGGGAGTGTAGAAGGCGTTGAACCGAAACTCCGGCAGGGGCTTCCAATCGAAGCTCAGTCGTGGCGACACCATCGTGATCCAGGATTCCTGAAAGGGCAGGGCGGCATTGGTGACGAGCGCGGACGGATCCTGGTTTTGGAGGAAGACATTGTTGTCGAAGGTCTCCTTCAACAAAGCGTCGACAGTCAGTGTGGTGTTCGAAGCGGGCTGCCACGCTTGCGCCCGAGGCGTCCCACTCACAATTCCAAGCAGCAGTACAAGAATAAGTGCCGCCGCGCGTTTCCATCCAACCGTTCCCTTTTTCATCATTCCCTTGTCGGAAATGATGACTGGCGGGCTTTCCGAGTTCTTTGCCGGAATTGTTCTTCTTTAATCCAGAGGAATGTCTATGGAGAACCAAGGCGGCCGAAGCGGAAAGCCCAACCTCTCTTCTTTTTGCGGCGCGACAGACTCATGGCTTGGCGGCAACAGTTTTCCTGAAGTTCGCTGCGCCGGATTTGCCGGCGGATTCCATGTAGGCCACCAAATCCAGGATTTCCTCTTTCGTCAGGTTGTTCAGCAATCCCGTGGGCATGGGTGAAATCTTGGACGGCTCACGTTTCGCAATCTCCGACAGCGGCACAGCGATGGTCAGCTCCGGTGCGAGCATATTGGGCAATACAACAATGCGCTCGGAATTCTCATCTGTCACGCGACCGGTCACGTCGTCGCCGTCACGCTTCAGGATCGTGGTGTTTTGATACTGATCGGAAACGACCTTGGAGGGTTCGATCAACGATTCCAGAATATCGCGCCGCGAATACTTGCTGCCAACGCCGGTTAATTCCGGGCCGACCGAGCCGCCGTCATTGCCGAAACGATGGCAGGAAATGCATTGCGCGTCGTTAAACGCCGCCTGGCCACTCTTGAAATCGCGTCCGCTCGCAATCGCGTCGAGCGAGGATTCAAAGTCCGCCATCGCCCATTCCTTGACGAATTTCCGTTCCTGCGTCGGCTTCCACTCGGGCGCGTTGATGTTCTCTTCGAGCAGTGGCTTGAGCGCCAGGCGCTCCGCGCTGGTAAGGTTCGCGGCGGCATCCTTGCGGATGTTGACGAGATACTTTGGGTAGCTGGCGCCGTCGCCATAGTTGCGGCCCACGTCGTTGAACCATTGCACGAGCTGCGGTGGATGCACCTTGCTGGCGTGGGCTTGATTCGTCCACACGCTGTAGGGTGAGCCGGCGGGATAGGTCACTTCCTCCTTGCCCTTCTGACGCGCTTTGGTGAACCAGTCGAAATACTTCTGCCGTTGCTCGATGGTCCAACCGGATTTCAGATTGCGCAGGTGAAAGATGTAATGCACCTGATCCTCCTGGGTCTTCGCGCGGTCAAGCAAGGCCAGCGTCTTCTCCACCACACCGGGCGCTTCGAGATAGATCAGCAACTGCGCCAGTTCGCGATTCACCGGCTCGCTGGCGGAAGGGAATTGGCCGTCCAGTTCGCCAATGACTCGGCGCACGAGCGGGGTGACGGGTTTGCCATCGCGGGCGAAACTCACCTGCAGGATGCGCAGCTTCGCGAGTTGCTGGCGCTCGGCTAGCGACTCCAGCGGGAATTTTTCCAGGGCGTAAAGCAAATCCGTCTGCGCATTGCGTCCGCCGGAGCGGGCCAGGGCCAACAACGCGGCAAGGGCCGCTTCGGGATCTGCTTCGCTCAACGCACGGCTCTTCCACAGCGCTGGATCCTGGCTCTCGATGGCAATGCGCGCGGCATTGCGAATGAAACGATCCGGGCTGCCGAGATGCGGCCAGGCCACGCCGATGGCCAGCGGGTTCTCTTTGCCGTGATACGCTTCGAGTTGGTGGCGCAGCTTGCGGGCGCGCGCGGAAGCAGCTTCCTCGGATTTGGTCGGGACACGTTCCGCGGTGTTGCCGAGTTTGATCATCAACGAATTTGTTTTGGTTGGATCCGACCAAACGGGTTCGTCCGACCAGGTCACTCGGTACAAGCCAGACTGCGTTCCGCGTCCGCCGGTGACGAAATACATCGCGCCATCGCGGCCAAACTCCATGTCCGCCACGTTGAGTGGCTTGCCTTTGACGAAGGTTTCCCCCGTGGCGGTGTAACTTGCGCCGAGCGGCTGCGGATGCACGGCCACAATCCGGCCATAGGACCAGTCCATCGCGTAAAATGCCTCGCGATACTTCTTCGGGAAGCGGGACTTCGTGCCGAACTTCACACCCGTGGGTGAACCAATGCCAACGTCAAAAGCTGCGGGCAGACTGTCCGCGTAGTAATCCGGCCACTTGCCCGAGCCGGAGCGCCAACCGTATTCGCCGCCAATCACGCAATGGATGACCCGAGTGGGGCGGTACCAGGGCAGACCCCAATCCCATTCCATGTCGCTGTCGAAGGTGAAAATCTCCCCGTGCTTGTTGAAATCGAAATCATAACTGTTGCGAAAGCCGGCAAGCAGCAATTCCCAGTTCTTCCCGGCGGGATCGGTGCGCACGATGTATCCGCCCGGTGCGAGCACACCGACCGCATGACCGCCGGCGTCCCACTGGCGCGCGAGTAGATGATCTTCCTGATAATTGCGATGCGGCGAATCTTTCGTGATGCCTTCGGGAACTTTCGTGTGATTGCCGTTCATTACGTAGATCATTCCATCCGGCCCTTCCACGACCGCGTGGTAGCCGTGCTCGCCTTCACCCGCGAATTTTTTCAGGAAGTGAACTTCGTTCGTGTCGAAACGGTCGTTCCGGTTCGCATCAATGAGCCGGTAAAGCCCCGTGCCGTTTGGACCGTGGCCGTTCACATAAAGGCTGTCGTGGGCGTAGAGAAGTCCCATCGCCTGCTTCACGGGGGCGGGAATATTTTCAATTCTCTGCACCGAGCCATCGCGGTTAAGCGAGACCCGTAGCAACGGTTGATCGTCCCGTTGCGGCGAAATGATGAGCCGGCCCTTGCCGTCCACCGTCATGCAAATCCATGAGCCTTCACTTGGCTGCGAGGTATGCACCAGTTCAATCTTGAAGCCGGGCAACACCGCGATCTGGTCGGCGGGTGTGGCCTGGGCGGGTTTGAACACATCGCCCCAGGAAGAACCGCCTTGGGCTTGCACGTCTTTCGAGGCCACCCACGAACCGGAATCCTTCCAGGCAAACTTGCGGACGGCGGTGCGGTCGGCATCCGCGCCCGTGATCCAGGTGGCGTCACTCACGACCACCTGCTTTTCCTTGTTGGCCAGTGTGATCTCCAGGCGCACGACCATGCCTCCCGGCCCGTTATCGTTGAGGCCGCGGATGGACAACAGATTCTCCCCCGGTTTCAACTGCGACGTTACGTCCGTGTAGGTCGCGCGTTCGAAACCGCGCGCGTTCACGGTCATCTTCTCGTTCAGGAACACTTCCGCCGAGTTGTCCGCTGCCACAGCGAGCACGGCTTTCTGCACCTTGCCTTCAATGGCAAACGTCTTGCGGAAGAAACGGACTTCGTTGTTGGTGGCGGTCTGGCCATCGTTGGGATGCCAGATCCACAGTGGCTTGGGCGCATCGGCAGCGTGGGAAGTGGCAACGAGGAGGGCAGACGAACAGAGAATTTGAAGCAGGTGTTTGGTCGGTATCATTGCGTTGTTGCTGACGTGGCTCAAAGGTGTGCCCTTCACGTTAGAGAGGCGACGGAGTGAGGCAAGGTGAATTTTTGCAATGGGAAGAGTGGCGCTAGGCGAAAGCGCGCCTCTCCACCGAATCAGCAACGAACGAAGTGGAAGAATGACAGATCAAACCAGCCCGGCTCGGGAGTCAGTCCCGTTCCAGCTAGCTTTGTAGCCTATTACAAGCGTGTTAAACTGATAATCATCGTGCAAACTCCTGACCCTGCTGCGCGCCCAACTCCCACTCTCGTCTCAATAGAGCAAACACAAACTCGCTGTCCCAATACCCTTTACACCACCGATGCTCCACATGGTGAGCCTCCTGTCGGAAGCCCAACCGCCTGAACAGCGACGCGGCTGCGTGATTCTCGGTGTCGGTAACCGTTGAAACCCGATGTTTGCCCAATGTGGTAAACACAAAACGGAGCAGGCAACCGAGTGCCTCCGTGGCGTAGCCGCGACCTTGATAGCTCGGGGCAAGCGTGATGCCGAACTCGATCTGACGCGGGTCGTTCAGCTGACAGTGCAGACCGCAATCGCCCACCATGCTCTCGGTCGCATTCTCGACGATGGCCACCTGAAACCATGTCCCCGGAACATTTGGCTCTCGGTTGCGTTGGTCGTCAATGAGACGTGCTGCATCGTCCGGCCCGAACGAATCCCAAGACTGATACCGCGCCACCTCCGGCAGCGAACGATAACTGCAAAGTGAGTCAGCATCACTAGGCCGCAATCGGCGGAGCCGAAGGCGCGGGGAGGACAAAGGACTTGGAAAGAGTTGGTTCATCGCATCAAGGCAGAGACGCCTGTATTCGGTGGTGAGTCTTGCAACCTGGCATGTTTCATTATTGCGACATTATTCTGGGCGTAAAACGGTGTCCAGCATGCTATTGATGGCGGCGCATCCCAGTTTTTTTGTAACCTCTCATTAGCACCGGGCTTTAGCCCGGTGTTCGTTGCGGTGCCGCGGCCGAGCCGTTTCAACGGCTTTGCTTCCGGCCCAGCGGCAAAACGGTTGAAACCGTTTTCCGTTACCGTCGCCAGTTGCACCCGGCTGAAGCCGGGTGCAGCCGCTCTTTTACCCAAGGCACAAGCCGGCTTTCTGCCTCCCCCGCCACCACGCGTCCCACCTCCCATAGATGCTGGCTGGCGTGGAAAAAATCCAGCAGTCCCACCGCTTGGTCCCACCGGTCCTGTTTCAAATTCCAAACCCACGGGGCTCCGTCACCCAGGAACAACTGTTGCCGCGCCCGGCCCAGCCCGCCGCGCAAGGCCTCCCAATGCAGTCGTTGCCCCAACCCCAGCGGCGCACCCACGACGCTGACCACCACCTTGTCTTCGATGAGTCCTCGCCCACCGGCAGTCTGGGCCGCCTGCTCCTGCAAATAAAACATGCCCGTCTTCATTTCATGCCACTCCACACGGGCTTTGGACGTTCTCCGTTTGCCCCAGCCTTCGCCCCGATGGCGCACCTGCCAGCCGTCCACCATCAGCACCGCCAGTGCGCTGGCCTGACGCTTGGGTTCGCGCTCGGCGGGCGGACACTTCGCGCGTTCCGCGCGTTGCTCCCCGGCTTGCCCGCCCAGCCGCTGCACCAGACTGTGCAAGGTGGAATCGTCCATCCTACCCGACCATTTGCTTACCACCTGCGCCGCTTCTTCATAGCTTCTTCGGTGTATTCATATGGCGACAGTCCTTCCATGGGTTGGTTTTCTGCCGGTCGAGGAACCGTTAACCCCGCCAATATAAGAACAATGTCAAGATGCGCACCTTTAAGCGGCGAAAGGGTTTTCCGTCTGGCAAAAAGGAAAGTGCTTTGCGTTACGCGTTGCGACGGTCAGTCCGTACTCACGGGCAATGGCTGCAATCTTTGTGTCGCGAAAGTCGAATTGTTTCCACCAATCTGTGCCGTGCGTTCTTTCCAGTTCAGCTGCATAGCGGCCCCATTCTGCGGCGGCGGGGCCGTCAAATTCGTAAAACCGACCAGCGTAGTCTTCCGTAAGAAAAGCGTAGTCCCGTTCCCGCTCGCTTTTCCGCTTTCCATCGGGCAATCGCTCAATACCCCAACGCAATTCCGCGAGTGTGATTGTGGAGATGGCGCAATCGTTGGCCCGCGCCTCAAGCCACGCAACGCATTTGGAATCGGGCGCGGGTTTGGTCAATTCGGACACGATGTTGGTGTCCAACAGCCAGGTCATACGCGCGGTGGGCAATGCGTCTCAAGTTCGGGAAGATCCACACCTTTGAACTTCTTGAGGTGTTCGATGAGGCTCAACTGGGGTTTTGCCTTCACGGGTTTCAACACCATCGCGCCGGACTTCGTTTCGAGGAAAAGCAGGACAGAACCATCGCTCAAGCCGTGCTTGTCTCGCGACTCCTTCGGGAGGGTCACCTGACCTTTCTCTACATAAAGAAGCTCGTTCACAGCGGCAGTCTCCCACTCGGGAGAGGGTATTTCAAGCTCCACATACGGACGGGTCGCTTTGGTTTACAGCCTTGGCGTTGCCGGCTTGTTTGGTTCGTCCCACGCCTGCGCGCCTTGCACCTTGAGCTTGCGTTTGAACACCACGTCACCGCACATCGCGTAGAGCGTGTCAAAGTTTGGCCCGGCGAAGCAGACGTTGGCCACCTGGCCGTTCGGCGTCGGCAAGATGCACTGGACGCGGCCGGCTTGGTCGCAAACCTGGATGCCCATCTTCGTGGCCACATAAAGCCGGCCATCGCGATCCGTGCGGATGCCATCCGCGCCTGCATCGTCCGCCTCGTCTGGAACGTGCAGCCAGTAATACTTTTGTTTCGCGGCCAGCGTGCCGTCCGGCTGAATCTGGTAAGCGTAAACCCAGTGTGAACGATAGTCCGCGACGTAGAGTTGCGTCTGATCCGGCGAGAGCGTGATGCCATTGGCGAAACGCACGCCGGTGTCCACGAGTTGCTTTTCCTGTCCGGGCTTGATGAGCCAGATTTTGCTCGGCGCATTCGTGCGCGAGGGTGACGGGTCGGTGACGTAAATGTTTCCGTTGTTCGCCACCACGATGTCGTTGCCGCCGATGCCGTCAGCAATCAACGTGGGCTGGGCTTTGTCGTCGTAGGCGAGAACCTGGAATTCCCCGCTGGCGACGGCGTAGAGTTTTCCATCCGGGCCGAACGCCTGTCCGTTGGCTCGTCCGGAGTTGGCGATGAATTCGGTCACTTCGCCGTCGAGGGCGATCTTAAGCGTCCGACTGTGGCGCAGGTCGTTGAAGAAGACCTCGCCTTTCGCATTGACCGCCGGGCCTTCGGTGAAGCCGTAGCCCACCGTCACTGCCTGCCAGTCTTCGCCGAGGGCGAGAATGGCATTGAGCGTGAGGTTCTTGGAGAGATTGCCTTTGACCGGTTGCGGCCAGTCTTTCCAGAGCCAGCGCATAGCGTCTGGAAAAATTGCCGAGCCGTGCCTGCCGTTGTGCGCGCCGTCGCCCCAGACATGATTTACTTCGTAACCCGCAAAGGTCAGTGCGCGTTCCATTGTCTGGTTCGCCATCCACCAGTCGCCTCCATAAATGTTCAAATCTTCCGAGCCGTCCTGAAGGAACACGCGGATCAGTCTCGGTTCATACTTGCGGAGGAGCGTGTGATAACGGTCGCCGCCCCGTAGCCCGACATACGTGCCGATGGCGCTGAACACGCGGCTGAAGTCGTCGGGTCGTTCCCACGCTGCCGTGAAGGCGCAAATCGCGCCGCTGCTCGATCCGCCGATGGCGCGGTCGTTGCCGTTTGTCGAAAAACGAATGGCTCGGCCATCGGCAGCCTTTTTGGTTTCGGCATCGGGCAGAAGTTCTTCGAGCAGAAAGCGGGCGTAGTTGTCACCCAATCCGTCGTATTCGTAACTGCGATTGAAGCGATCCAGCGCTGCGTTGGTGTCCGCTGCCTTCACGCGACCGTGCATTACGAACACCCCGATGGTCACCGGCATTTCCTTCTGGTGAATCAAGTTGTCGAACACGACCGGCGCCTGCCACTGGATGCCGTCTTGATTGACGTAGAGGCACGCGGGTTTGTCCGGCGTGTATTGCGCCGGCACGTAAATCCAGTAGTCGCGATACGTGCCGGGGAAAATCTTGGAGTTCGCGAAACTGAACTTGAGCACTTCGCCCCTGGGCACGCCTTCCTGCGGTCTGGAATCGGGGCCGAGTTCGTAATCGTCCGCAGCACGGACGGAGAGCAAGGAAAGCAACAAGAAGAAGAGCAGTGACGAAGTGAGCGGTCGGGTTGGATTCATGGCGCGCATTGTTGCGATTTCCCGCCGCTCGTCAAAGCGGGAATCAAAAGGCGAAGGTAGGGAAATGTCCGGCAAGGTTGCGGATGACGGTGAAGTAATGCCTCCGCCAAAGAGGCCACTGTTCAAACGGCACTCTGTTTGACGCGCTCGCCGAACAGCGCGGTGCCGATACGGACAATCGTCGCGCCTTCCTCGATGGCCACCTCAAAGTCGCCGCTCATGCCCATGCTCAAATGCGGCAGCGGAGCGCCGAGCACCGCCTCGGCCTGTTGTTTCAACTCACGCAGTTTCTGGAAGTAAGGCCGCGCCTTTTCCGGCAACGGCGTGTAGGGAGGAATTGCCATGAGCCCATGAATCTCCAGACGGGGCAGGGCGTTGATGGCTTTCAAGTCGGCAAGCATTTGCTCCGGCTGGTAACCAAACTTGCTGCCTTCACCCGCGACGTTGATCTCAAGCAGGATCGGCATCGTCTTGGCGGCTTGCTCGGCGCGTTTGTTGATTTCCTGCGCGATGGCCAGGCTGTCCACGCCTTGGATCATCTCGAACAACTCCACGGCATCACGACATTTGTTCGACTGCAGATGGCCGATGAAATGCCATCGCGCCTTGCCCGGGCAGAGCGGAATCTTGGCCTTCGCTTCCTGCACCTTGTTCTCGCCGAAGAACGCGAGTCCGAGATTCACAGCCTCTCGGACGGTTTCCGGCGGGTGGGTCTTGGTCATTGCCAGAAAAGTCACTGAATCGCGCGTGCGTCCCGCGCGGGCACAGGCGGAGGTAATCCGTTGTTGAATCGAATCGAGATTTTCAGCCAAACTCACCGCGCAATCGTAGATCGTAAATGATAAACCGTAAATCCTTTCCATGAATTACTGGCTCGCAAAATCTGAACCCGGGACTTACTCGTGGGACAACCTGCAGCAGGATGGCAAGACTGCGTGGACCGGCGTGCGGAACTTTCAGGCGCGAAATAATCTGCGCGCGATGAAGGCGGGCGACCGTGTGCTCTTCTATCACAGTGGCGAGACGAAGGAGCTCGTTGGTGTCGCGAAAGTGGTGAAGACGGCGTATCCGGATCCGACCGCGAAGGAAGGCGATTGGGTGTGCGTTGATCTCGCTCCCGTGAAAGCCCTCGCCAACGCGGTAACACTGGTGGCTGTCAAAGCGGACAAACAACTCAAAGCAATGGTCCTGGTGCAGAATTCGCGCCTCTCCGTCCAGCCCGTGACCGCCGAACAATTCAACCGCATAATCGAACTTGCAGCCACCAAACTTTAACCGGGATTACCGCGCCGTCATTTTCGACATGGACGGCGTGATCGTGGACAGCGAGCCGCAGCACGAGCGCGCGTTCCTTGAGGTCGTCCGAGGGATTGGCTACGGGGATTCCCATGGCATCCAGTGGGCGGACTATGTCGGGCGGCGCGATCAGGACTTGTGGCTGGACTTCATGGCGAAGCACAACCCGCCGTACGCGCTGGATGAATTGCTCGCGCGGAAGCGGGTGCGCGTGTTGGAAATCATTCGCCGTGAGCAACCCGTCTTTGACGGCTTGCCGCAATTGATCAGGAAGCTGGCCCCGCGCGTGCCGCTGGCGCTCGCTTCGGGCTCCGAACGACAGGTGGTGGATGAGGTTTTGAAGCTTGACGGACTGCACGAATTCTTTCGAGTGACAGTGAGCGGCTCGGACATTACGCGCGGCAAGCCCGACCCGCAGATTTTTCTCCAGACCGCTGAATTACTGGGACTGGCCCCGGCAGATTGCTGGGTGATCGAGGATTCCAAGCCCGGCATCGCCGCCGCGCTCGCGGCGAACATGCGCGTCATCGCCATCGCCAACAGCCATCCGGTGGAGGAATTGCAGGCGGCGACAGCGGTGGTGCGGAACTACGCAGAGATTGAACGGCTGCTGTTGGGCGCGTAGCGCGGGTCACGCCTCGACCTGAAAGAACAGCAGCGAGTGATCCGAATAGTCTTTGATCCAGGTTTTCTTTTCGGCGTCGGTGGCGAGTGAAGCCCAGCCGCGCACGTCCACTTCCACATTGCCGGCAAAGTTTTTAAATTTGAGGTGGTCCGAAGCAACTACGTGATCCAGGTCGCTGGGGGCGATGGAAGTGCCCGGGCCGTTCCACCACGTTGCAGGTTTAGTCTTCCCGAGACGGCGCATCTTCTTCTTTTTAGCTTCAGCATCCAGTTTCTGAAGTTCAACTGTCGCCGCGATGCTTTTCTGGAACGGATACTTCATGCCCATCGTGTTCAGATCACCAAGGAAAATGTAATTCGCCTTTCCGCCCGCCGCCGCCTTGTCGAGCGTCTTGCGGAATTCCATCGCGCGGTCGAACATGTCGTCGCGAATACCCAAGCCGATGGGGCTGTTGGCGCTCTTGGTATGAAGGAACAGCAGGGCATGGGCTGCGCCGCCGGCGGTAATGGTGAGCAGCGCCCCCGGGCGGAGATAGGTGTTGCCGGACTTGAATTCCAGTTTCTGCGTGAAGAATGCGCTGAACGTACCGCGCACGCCCACGAGAATTTCCTGCGTCTGCGGTCCTTCCGTGATGTGAAACTGGTAACCGGGCAACTGCTGGGTCAGTTGGGCAAAGACCGTCTTGCCCTCGACTTCATACAGCGCGATGACATCTGGATTTTGGTCCTTGATGAATTTCACGACGCGCGCGACGCGCGTAGTGTCGTCTTTGAAATGTTCGACGTTCCAGGAAGCGACGGAGAATAGTTTGGCCATGGCAATATCGGTTGAATGGTTGACAGCGGTACGACGGTGTGACGGTGTGACAAGGCGAGTCAACCACGCCGCCGATGGTGACGCAAGATGGATTGTAGCCGTAACGAAATTGTCACTTCCGGGGAATGAGGATTGAACTCCGCGGCGGATTCAGCTAATTCACCGCCTCATGCAACCAACTCCGCCGGTCAAGCCGGACATGCACAGCGAGGAGTTTCTCCACGAACTGATGCGCAAACAGCTCAAACTCTCGATTGCCTGCGCACTGGCTTTCCTGGTCGTGCTGCTTGGTCTGCCGTTGGCGAATTACTTTCTCCCCGAGTTGATGGCCACGCGCCTCTTCGGCTTCACGCTTACCTGGTTCCTGCTCGGGATCGGTTTCTTTCCCGCGGTCTGGGTGATTGCGTTCTATTTCATCCGGCGCTCGATTGCGCTTGAGGAAGCAGAAGCTGATGAGGTGTCCCGCGAAGGGGCGAAGGAGGCGAAGGCATCCGAATGAACGTCGAGCAAGTCGGCAAACAGGTTTTGGATGCGGCGTTTCACGTCCATACCGTGCTTGGGCCGGGCTTGTTGGAGTCGGTTTATGAGGCAGCGCTCGCGATGGAACTGCGCAAACGCGGCCTAAGTGTGGAAGTTCAGAAAGCCATCCCGGTGTTTTACGAAGGGCAACAATTGGACGTGGGGTTTCGTGCTGACCTTGTCGTCGAGCGGGTGGTTCTGGTTGAATTGAAATCCGTCGAAGTCATCACGCCGCTGTTCAAGAAAATTACGAATAACTATGTTCGTTTGATTCCGTTGCAGCTTGGATTTCTCATCAACTTCAATGTGGCGCACTTAAAGGATGGGATCACGCGCGTTGTTAATGGAATTGAAGGCAAGCCGGTCTGGTCACGAGAAAATGCGTCCCGCGAAGGGGCGAAGGGGGCGAAGGACTGATGAATAGTTGCCTTTTCCAACCTTCGCTGCCTTCGCCCCTTCGCGGGACATTCTGAAACATGATTATCGACCCCTACATCCTTGCCTTTAGCGCCGTCACGGTCTTCGTGACCATCTTCATGGGCTTCTGGTCCGCGCGCAGATCCAAAACTGCCAGTGACTTCTTCGTCGCGGGTCGCAGCGTGAGCGTGGGCTGGAACGCCAGCGCCATCTCGGGTGAATACTTGAGCGCGGCCAGCTTCATGGGTGTGGCGGGCATGGTGATGTCGAGCGGTTACGATGCGCTTTGGTATCCGGTCTGTTACGCGTGCGGATATCTGTTCCTGCTGCTGTTCATCGCCGGGCCGCTGCGCCGTTTCGGGGCGTACACAATCCCGGATTTCGCCGAGGGCCGGTTCGACTCGCCGCTGTTCCGCAAGATCGCCGTGTGCTTCGTGCTGTTCATCGGCTTCTTCTACACGATGCCGCAGATGAAAGGCGCGGGGACGACGCTGGCTTACATTTTCCCGGGGCTGCCGTATTGGGCGGGCGTGGTGCTGGTGGGCGCGGTCATCACGCTCAACGTCGCGCTCGGCGGCATGAAAGGCATCACGCTGGTGCAGGCGTTTCAA
>Ga0315910_10001890_pt1 | contig 18890 bp, 19 predicted proteins | sample EdamamesoilMG_FD_204470 | JGI IMG/M metagenome (GOLD analysis project Ga0315910, IMG submission 204470) | Garden soil microbial communities collected in Santa Monica, California, United States - Edamame soil | ecosystem: Environmental > Terrestrial > Soil > Garden | place: USA: California...
CACGGGTCGCGCCGGCCGCCAGGGTGATGCCATCCTGTTCGTGAGCCCGCGCGAGCGGAACATGTTGCGCGTCATCGAACGCGTGACGCGCCAGCAGCTCGAAGAAATGAAAATGCCGAGCGTCGCGGATGTCAACGAACTGCGCGTGGTCAAGTTCAAGGAGAAAATCCAGGCCGCCGTGCTTTCCGGCGCGGGCAAGGAATACCAGGCGCTGCTCGAGCAGCTCGAAACCGAGAACAACGTGCCGGCCATCGAGATCGCCGCCGCACTCGCGAGCATGGTGCAGGGTTCGACGCCGCTGTTCCTCACGCAGAAGGAATCCGACGCGCCGAAGGCGCCGCCACGCATCGACGGCAGCGTCCCGACGCAGACGTATCGCATCGAAGTGGGCCACGCGCATGGCGTGCTGCCGGGAAACATCGTCGGCGCCATCGCCAACGAAGCCGGCATCGAAGGCAAGAACATCGGCCATATCGACATCCGTGAAGACCACAGCTACGTGGATCTGCCGGGCCTGCCCGAAGAAATGCTGGCGAGCCTGCAGGACGTGCGCATTCGCGGCGAAGCCATTCGCATCCAGCGTGTGGACTCCAAGCCCGACAAGCCGAAGTTCTCGGGGCAGTCGCGGCGTCCCGATCGAATGGCGGAAGCGGCGTCCGAAGACCGCGGCGAGCGTCGTCCCTACGCGGGCGGCAAGAAACCGTACATCGGCGGAGGAAATCGCTTCGACAAGGCCGGCGAACCGCGGCCGTATGAAAGCCGCCGTTCCGAGTCGCGCAACTACAAGGGCTCGCCGCGCTTCAAGCGCGACGATCGCGGCCCCCCGCCGTCCGACTCCGGTGACCGCCCCACATTCGAAGGCAGCAAGCCGCAGCGTTTTTCGTCGTTTGCCGAGAAGCCCCGCTTCGCTTCGGGCGACAAGCCCCGCTTTGCTTCAGGCGACAAGCCACGCTTCGCGGGAAAGCCGTCGTTCGGTGACAAGAAGCCGGACGGCTTCAAGAAGAAGTACGTCGGGAAAGCCGCGGGCGCCAAAGGCGCCTACAAGGGCGGCAAGGCGGAGCGCGCAAAACGTTCCTACAGCGGCAACAAGGACTGAGAACTGACCATCGCCCCCGCAGTGACTGCGGGGGCGACCGATCTCACTACTTCGCGGGTACCACTGAAATCGCGAGCGCCTCGGTGTACTCCACGTCCACCTTGTCACCCTTCTTCAGCGTCTTGATGAACTTCTTTCCTTCGGGCGACGCCGGCGCAATCGTGCGCACGTAGCCATCGGGACGCTTGAAGGTGACCGTCTCGAACGACGTGTCCACCGATTCGATGACCACGGTGGTCTTGATCGTGGCACCGACCGCGGCGCCCGGCTTGGAGCCGGCCGGCGCGGTGTAGCTAGCCGCATCGACCTGCGTCGTCGCCTCGTCCTTGCTCTTGGTGATCTTCGCGGCCATCGCCGTGGTGTAAGTCACTTTGACTTCATCACCGACCTGGATCTGTTCGAAGTTCTTGATCTCCGGGCCGGCCAGGATGGTGGCCATGCCACTGGGACCGCGCAGTGCAAGCAGGCGGTTCTCGGTGTCGATCGCTTCTATCGTCGCCGACGCCTCCACCACATCCTTTTTGACGAACGGCTCCTTGGCAGCACAACCCATGGACGTTACCAAGGTGGTCGCGAGGCCGATCAAGGCGAGAGAGATCGCACGTTTCATTTTGAATTTCCTTCTGTTTGCCAACTTGTACGGATGATCATGGCGCCGGCGGCGCCGCGCGGGCCCTGTCGAGCGCTCCGCGCAACAGCCCGGCCCACATTTCCAGCGCGCGTCGCGCTTCGGCTGAGTTCGATACGGCGTCCACCACCTGGAGATTGCCGACCGCGCGGCCCTTTTCCTTGTCGATGGCACGGACCAGCAGCGCGCCGGTGGTCGAGTCGCGCAATTCCATGCTGAGCGTAAGCGCGCTCGGATCTACCACGTACAGGCGCTTGCCGCCGGCATTGTCCAGCATCGAGCCGATGTCGAGTTCCGTAATCGATGCCGTCACGCGCAACACATCGGGTGCCGGCTGCGCCGCGAGGGGATAACCATCCTTTTGCGTGAGCGCGGTCGAAAAGATCTCGTGGAAAACCGCGGAGCCCTGCGAACGGATTCGCGTCACGTCACTGTCGCTGACTTCCGGGTGCCGCTTCTGCCAGTCGAGCTTGAATGCGAGATCGACCGAATCGAGCATCACGCGCTTGTACGGTGCGAGAGAAACACCGGGCACCGCGTACACCGTATCGACCTGCTTGCTCTGCACGCGCACGAGGCCGTCGGGTGTGCGCTCGGCGACGGGTGGCGCGTTGACCACGCACGCCGGGAGCATTGCGACCATGACGATGACCATCGACGAGCGCATCGGCAATCTCATGACGAGGATTTCGATTCTGCGGCGCCGGGCTGCTCGGATATCCACACGCCGAGCGACGTGTAGGTGACGGCGAGGATGACGGGACCGATGAACAGGCCGATGACACCGAATGCAATGAGGCCTCCAATGACACCGGCGATGATGAGAATCAGTGGCAATTCCACTCCACGGCTGATGAGGATCGGACGCAGGAAGTTGTCGAGCAGCGCCATCGGAATGCTGTAGATCAGGAATATCGTCGCTGCCATGCCGCTGGCATGCGAGAACATCCAGATGCATGCGGGGATCAGCACGAGAATCGGTCCGATCTGCGCAATGCAAAGCACGAACACGATGGCCGTCAGCAGCCCGGGATGCGGCAGTCCAGCCACGAAGAACGAAATTCCGACGAGCGCCGTTTGCACGAGCGCGGTCACGACCACGCCGAGCGCCACGCTCTGGACGGATTGCCCTGCCAGGATCACCGCCTCGTCACCGCGCTTGCCCGCGAGACGGGACGCGAATGCGCGCACTCCCGCGGCCGCCTTTTCACCGGTGGCGTACAGGATTCCCGAGATGATGACGGTGAGCAGGAAGTGCCCTAGCAAACCACCAAAGCCACCGGTCACCGCCACGAGCCATGCAGCCACGGACTTGACGTAAGGACGGATCGTTTCGGCAAACTCTTCCGGCCCGGCGGCGGACAAGGTCTGCCATTCGGCAGTCAGGCGCTCACCGGCGACCGGGACACTGCCAAGCCATGAGGGAGGTGGCCCCAGGCCATTCTCGAGATAGGAGCGCACGACATCCACGCCGTTCGCCGACGCCTCGAGCATTGCACCCAGCGCGGCCCAGAACGGCACGACGAAGATCACGATCATGACGAGGACCATGACGGTCGTCGCCCACCCGCGACTGTTGCCGAGCTTGCGCTGCACCCACATCAGCAAAGGCCACGTGGCGACCACGATCGCGGTGGCCCACACCAGCGGCCCGATGAAGGCCTGCATGGTCCAGAGACTGGCGATGATCAGCACGCCGATGATGAGCACGCCCAGCGTCGTCCGCGTCAGGTCGTGCGATGTGCCTGTATTCATTGCGTGCCCCCGGATATATGGAGGGATTGGATACCGGATGGCTCTCCTTCGATCATGGGACCAAGGTCTCATTCCCGGGCCCCTCCCCGGGGTTCGATATTGCTGCAGCAGCGACGTAGGCGAGCGCGCGCTCCTTCGCGGGCGCCCTATCTATGCGCGACCCCGAGGTTCCTGCCTGATGAGCGCCGAAATTGCCAAAGAGTCCGGACACGTGCTGACGATGAGGATCAGCGGCACGTTGAGCCAGGCCGAGCTGGCCGGCATGCAGGCAGCGGCGGCGGGCGCGCTCGGCGCCGGTGGCAAGTGGCGAATCCTCGTCCTCACCGAGAACTTCGAGGGCTGGGAGCGCGGCGGAACCTGGAACGATTTTTCGGTGATGGATCGCGATGCCAGCATCGAGCGGATGGCGATAGTCGGTGAACCCCGTTGGGAAGAGATGACTCTGCTGTTCACCGCAGCGGGCATGCGCCCGTTTCCGATCCGCTACTTCGAGCCCGCGCAGATTTCCGCTGCGCGCCTCTGGCTCGACGCCCGGGAATAGAACAACCAATCCACGATGCCGGAAGGCGGGGGAACAGTGGCCAAGAAAGAACGCCTGGTTAATCAGAGCTGGTGGATCACCACTCTGATGGTGAACGAACACAGACACTGCCCTCCTCTCAAGAGCGACATCAAGGCCGACGTCTGCATCGTCGGCGGAGGCTTCGCCGGCGTCGCGGCAGCCATCGAATTCCTGAAGTCGGGGCACAAGGTGGTGCTGCTCGAGAAGAACCACCTAGGAGGCAGTTCATCGGGTCGCAGTGCCGGCTTCCTGACGCCCGACAGCGAACTCGAGCTTCACCAACTCGTGCGTCGTTACGGCGTCAAGGCCGCGGGCGAAATCTGGAACGCGCCGCTGCGGGGCATCGAACGCCTCGTGGAGAGCATCCGGAAATACGACATCCAGTGCGGGCTCATCAAACAGGACTCGCTGTTCCTCGGGCTGGGCAAAGGCGGCAGCGAGGCGGTGGATTCCGAGAGACATTGCCGCGAGGAAGTCGGTTTCACCGATCAGAAGACTTATGACGAGACGCAACTGAAGTCCATCCTGGGTGCCAACGGATACACCGCGGGCATCCGCTACGGCGGCACCTATGGCGTCAATCCGCTCGCGTGCCTCCAGGGCTTCAAGAATCTGCTCGTCGACAACGGCATGCAGATCTTCGAGAGCACGGCGATGAAGCGGCTCGAAGATCACACCGTGTATACGCATGCGGGCAGCGTCACCGCGGACAAGATCATCATCGCCGTCGACAAGCTCGATGAATCCATCAGCCCGCTCTCCGACGAAGTTTTCCACGCGCAGACCTTCCTGAGCGTCACCGAACCGCTGAATGACCGCGAGTTGCGCACTCTCTTCCCGAGCGGCGAGCAGATGCAGTGCTGGGATTCCAAGCTCGTCTACACGTACTTCCGGCTCACCGCCGACAATCGCCTTCTGCTTGGCGGCGGAACACCGATCACCACCTATCTGAAGGATGCCTTCAACAATCCGCGTGTCATCCGGAAGATCATCGCGGAGTTCCTGGAGCATTTTCCGGAACTCGACAAGCTTTCGTTCACGCAGTTCTGGCCCGGGCAAATCGACGCGACCCGCGACCTGCTGCCCACCATCGCGGCGCCGCCGGGCCAGCCGCATATCCGCTTCGTGTTCGGCGCCGTCGGCATCCCCTGGGCGGTGTTCACGGGCAGTTTTGCCGCGCGCAACTTCCTGGGCGTCGCGGACGAGGATTACCAGAAGTACTTCAACTACTTCTCCAACGAACGGGACTTCTTCCTCCCGAGCGCACTCGGCAAGGTCATCGGCAAGCCACTGCTGTTCTCGCTGAACAACAGCTGGGCGAAGTTCTTCCAGAAAGACAAGTTGCGTGTCGCGACGGCGGAGAAGGAATTCTGATCGCGCTCAACCTCAAACGCTCCGCCAGCGCCGCGGCGGCGATGCTCACTGGCATCCTGGCAGCCGGGTGCACCGTCGGCCCCGACTACGCGCGGCCGGACGTCGAAGCTCCGGAGAAATATCGATTCCTGGATACGCAGGCAAATGAGCTCGCCAACACGCAGTGGTGGCAGCAATTCCAGGACCCGGTGCTCGATGAACTCATCCGCGTTGCGTTGTCGGACAACTTCGACGTGCGCATCGCAGCGGCTCGCGTCGAAGAGCTCTATGGAAATTACGGCGTCACGCGCTCCGGCAAGTTTCCACAGGTGGGTGCAGAAGCGGCCGTGGGCAGCTCGCGTACGCCGCCGGATCCTTCCATTGACACGATCCGCATCGACGCATTCGCCTCGTGGGAAATCGATCTCTTTGGGCGCCTGCGCCGGCTGACGGAAGCGAGCCGTGCTGACCTGCTCGCGAGCGAGGAAGGCCGTCGCTTCGCGGTGCTCACGCTGGTTTCCGCGGTGGCATCCACCTACATCACGTTGCTCGGCGTCGACGCGCAGCTCGACATCGCAAGGCGAACATTGGTCAGCCGCGAAAAGGCGATGAACATCTTCATCGCCCGCAACCGTCGCGGCGCCACCTCGGAGTTCGAGCTGTCGCAGTCGCGTTCGGAATATGCCGTGACCAAGGCGACGATTCCGCCACTCGAGCAGGCGCAGGTGCAGATCGAAAATACACTGGCCTTGCTGCTCGGGCGAAATCCGGGACCAATCCCTCGCACCAAGAAGATCGGCGAACTCGGACTGCCAGTAGTGCCGGCGGGACTTCCTTCGGAGATCCTCGAGCGTCGGCCGGACATCAAGCAGGCGGAATTCAATCTCATCGCAGCCAATGCGCGAATCGGCGCGGCGAAAGCGCAGTATTACCCGAGCATTTCGCTGACCGGGCTCTACGGCACCCTCAGCACTTCGCTCGATGGATTGTTCAAGAAACCCGCCGAGCTCTACAGCTATGGCGCAGGCGCAGTGGCGCCGATCTTCACCGGCGGCGCCATCGCGGGACAGGTAAAAGCCTCCGAGGCGCGGCAGCAGCAGTCGCTGCTGGCCTATCAACGCTCGATCCGTGCGGCATTCAGTGACGTCGAGAATGCGTTGATCGCCAGCGTGAAAACGCGTGAAGCGCTGGCGGCGCAGCAGGAGCGGGTCGACGCCATGCGCGAGTACGCGCGCCTGGCGAACCTGCGCTACGACAACGGCTATTCGGGCTACATCGAGGTGCTCGATGCGGAGCGCGGCTTGTTCGCCGCTGAACTCGACTACACGGTGGCAAAGGGCAACACGTACTTCGCGCTGGTCGATATCTACAAGTCGATGGGAGGCGGCTGGGTCGTCGATGCCGCTGCCCTTTCGGCTCAACCTCGCGTCGACCTGACGCAGGAACCGAAAGTCTTTCCCTGAAGGCCCGTTCTTCGAAGGCATGAGCATGGACAACAAGGTCGACACCCCGGATCCCGAGAGCGCGCCACCCGCCGCAAGCGCAGCGCCGCCTCCGCCCTCGCCGCCTGCGAACAAGAAGGATCCGGTGAAAACCATCACCAAGGCGGTGCTCATCACGCTGCTGGTGCTCTTCATCTATCACGTGATTTCGGATCGCGTCACGCCGTACACATCGCAATCGAACATCGAAGTGCTGCTGGTGCAGATCGCGCCCCAGGTGAGCGGACAGGTGATCGAGGTGGCGATCCACGACAACGAGCGCGTCAAGAAGGGCCAGCTGCTGTATCGCATCGATCCGGGGCCGTTCGAGATCGCATTGCGTTCCGCAGAAGCCAACCTCGCGCTCGTCCAACAGAACCTCAAGGTCTCGGGCGAACAGGTACGCTCATCACAGGCTGTGCTCGCCAAGCAGCGTACGGAACTCGCGACCAGCAGGAAGCTCGGTGGCATCGTCTTCGACCTGACCAAGGAGAAAGCGCTGTCGGAAACGGATTCGATTCGCGCGCGTTCCGAGATCGATCGCGCCACCTCCGACCTGGCGCGTGCCCAGGCTGAGCTGGAAAGCGCGAAACAGAAGCTCGGTCCTGCGGGCGAAGCCAACCCTCAGCTGCAGCAGGCGCGCGCGGCGCTCGCCCAGGCACAGCTCGACATGACCAACACGACGGTGCTTGCGCCCGCCGACGGCATGATCACCAACCTGCGCCTTTCGAAGGGTCAGTATGCGAATCGTGGCCAGGCGGTGATGAGCTTCATCGAAGGCAACAGCGTCTGGTTGACCGCCTATCTACGCGAGAACCAGCTCGGCAAGGTGGCGCCCGGCAATGCGGTGCGAGTGACCTTCGACCTGCTTCCCGGCACGGTGTTCGAAGGCCAGGTCGACAGCGTCGGCTGGGGCGTGACCAACGGCAGCAACAGCGAGACGCCGGCTGGCAACCTGCCGGACGTTCAGTCGCAAAAGGGCTGGCTGCGCGATCCGCAGCGCTTCCCGGTGCGCATCGCACTGAAGGAAGAAGCCAGCAATGCGCTTGGCGATCTGCCGCTGCGTAACGGCGCGCAGGCCAATGTGCTGATCATGACAAGTCCGGATTCCTGGCTGCTGAATCCGGTCGGCCGCCTGTGGCTGCGCATAGTCTCCTGGCTGAGTTATCTCTACTGAGTTCATGGACACTCCGCACAGCCACACGGTGCTGCGTTTCGCCTTTGGCGTGACGCTGTCGTTCGTCGTCGCGGAGATGATGGAATGGAATCCGCCTTACCTGGCGCCGGTGTTCACCTGCGTCGTGCTCGCCAACATTCCCGTGCGACCGCCACTCAAGGTGGCGCTGGGTTTCAGCCTGGTGGTCGGCGCCTCGGCCTTTCTCGGCGTGATACTCGCCTACGCCTTCCGCGGCGCACCCCACATCCTCTTCGGTGTGTGTGCGCTCATCATGTTCCGCGGGCTGTACTCGCTGGCTCGCGGAACACCGAAACTCGGACCGCTATTCATCATCATCTGCACGGCTGCGATACCGATGCTCGGTTTGCAGTCGCTGGTCGCTGCCGAAATGGTGGCGGGCGTGTTCGCGAAAGGCGCCATGCTCGCGATGTTCATGGCCTGGGTCTCGTGGCTGGTCTTCCCGAAGGCGCTGCCGCCGCGCGCGGCCGCCGAGGTCGTGCCGCTGACACCCGGAGCTGCACTCCAGGCTGCGCTGCTGGGGATCGCGATACTCGGGCCGCTTGTGCTTGTGTATCAGCTGTTCGGACTGACCAGTGCGGTGCCGGTCCTGGTGGGCACGGTAATGATAGTCACCACGCTCGATTTTCAGCTCGGGCAGAAGCAGGCCATGCTTCGCGTCGTCGCCAACTTCTGCGGCGGCGTCTCGAGCGTCATCGCGCTGGTGCTCCTGGGCATCCATCCTTCGCTCGCCGCATTCACGTTGATCGTCCTCGCATCCGGGCTGCTGTTCGGCATGAAGATTTCGCGCGGCGATCCGATGGCGCAAATGCTGACCGTCGCCTGCAATGGCTACCTCATCGTGTTCGGCTCCACGCTGCATTCGGAATCGGGCGCCTTCGATGTGTGGCTGACGCGCCTGGCCTATTTCTTCCTCGCGGGCCTGTTCACGATCGGGATGATGGCGCTTATCTGGCCGCGGCAACTGCCGAAGGACATGCCTGAAGAATCGGCCAAGGCAGCCACGCCGGTGGGAAGCCCATGAGCAGCGCGAGACAGGATGGGTCCATCGAAGCGGTTGCACTGCCGACCGCGAGGCTTCGGTCGGGCGGTCTTCCTGCGGTCCTTCCATCCGATTCTCGAGGGAGGCGCCGCAGCGCGCCCGACCTTTGGCACAAGCTGCGTTCGTCGTTCGTCCGGGCTTCAGGTCTTTGGCGCCGGGCGCGCGTCCGCGTCGAGTATCCACCTGCCGTCATCGCCCGCGCAGACGATCTGCTTCGTGGAACCCTTGAGCGTCTTCGCGTAGTTGTCGATGCGCAGCCGGCGGCAGTCCCGTCCGTCCGTACTGGTGAACACGTTGAGTAGTTTGATCGTGCCGCCGCTGCCGGTGGCCTCGTTCTTCCAGCTCTTCACCGTGCCCTTCTGCTTCGTGCGACTCACTTCGTCGACCGTGGCCCAGAGCATGTCGAAATCCTGCGCGGTGAACTTGCCGCTCGGCGCATCCCGGAGGTCCCCGAGGTTGGTCTGCGCGTAACCCACTCCGAATCCACCGAGGAAGGTCGCGCAGGCGGAAAGAACGACGAGACGTCTTGCACTCATGCCGCCGAATATCCTGAGGGATCCAAGCCGGCGAAATAGGACCAAGGGCCGATGCCCCGCGGGAAGCCAAATCCGCCGGCGCAGATCAGAATCGGTTCGTGCATACAGGAAACCGCATACGAATCGGATTCGCCCTGGCGGCATTCATCGCGTTACCCGGCGTCGCAATCGCAGCGGAATCGGATTTCGCGCAGACCGTGGAAGGTTCCGCGGAAAATGCGCCCGGCATCGCCGAAGACAAACCGTGGTACTCGAGGCTGCCTTTCCTCGCCGAGGAGGCGCGCAAGCGTGGCCATGAACTGCCGCTGCCCTTCGGCGCCGCGCTCGTGCTCACGGGTCTCGACGGCCGCAAGATCGAAGTCACCGACACGCGAATCACGCTCGACGACAACCCCGGGCAGTCCGTGAGCAACTTCGTGGACCTCGGTTCCACCAGCCAGGTCTTCAATGCCAACCTGAAGTTCGACGCATGGGTGTTGCCGTTCCTCAACGTGTACGCGCTCGTGGGATACGTGCACAACAACTCGCTCACGCACGCGAACGTCCAGCTGTTGCCGGGCGGGCCCGGATACGCAACGGACATCCAGACCGAGCTCGACGGCACAGTGGCCGGTGTCGGCATGACGCTGGCGGGCGGCTACAAACAGTTCTTCGCGGTCGCCGACTACAACTACAACAAGGCCAACCTGGGCTTCGACGAGAATTTCACCGCCAGGATCGGCAGCCTGCGCGCAGGCTGGATGGGAAACATCGGCGAGAAGCCGGTGCAGATCTGGCTGGGCGTTGGCAACTGGGATACGGCCGCCACCGCGAAGGGACATGGCGTGCTCGAGGATGGCACGCGGCTATCTTTCGAAGCCGACCAGCGTCCCAAGACCGAACGAATGTACGACCTCGGCTCGCAGATCGAATTCACCAGGAGCTTTCAGCTCGTGCTCGACGTGGGTGCAGACTTCGACGGCGGCTACCTGATCGTGATGGCACCGACGTATCGCTTCCCCGCGTCAGCCGGAAAGCGCTGACGGCTAGTTCGACGAGGCGCGACCGGGGTACTGCTCGAAGATTTCCGAGACGATCGAGGCGATGGCCGGGCCCGGATTCTGCAGCATGTCCTCGGTCAGGCGCCCTTCAGCGATGCCTTCCCATGCCAGCATCTTTTTCTTCGCATCGACGATGTCGATGTTGGCGGTGCCCACGCGATAGTTGATGGTCTCTTCGTCTTCGAACTGGATCACGGGCAGGCCATAGAGTTCGGCGCGGTAGGCATAGTAGCCAGTCGAGTATCCGTATGACGGCGAGATGTTGGTTTTCTGATCCGTGCCCGCCACCGGGTTCGCATTGAAATTCACGAACAGGTCCGGCGATTCTTCGGTGTACTGGTAGCCGCGCGAGTCCATTTCCTGGCGAATCGCCTGCATGAAGTACACGGTCAGCGCCGTGGTCTTGCCGCCGTAGTTCGTGCCCACCACGGGCACGAAGCCGTAAGTCCGGTATCCCGTGAAGCTCGCTGCGGGATCGACCCGCGTATGCACCTTGAGCGGGGCGCTCGCGCAGGCCGTGAGCATTCCGGTGGCGCACAGCAACAAGCAGGTGGCAAGCAGGTTCCGTGAACGCGAGGTCATGACGTGAGGACTCCGGTAGCTGTGGTCGTTTTACTGCCGGGCCGTCCCCCACCCCATCGGACCTTGGTCCCATCGCCAGCCGTTCACCCTCGACCGAGGCTTCGTCCACTCAACTCCGGAGTCACGCCGTGAAGATGACGATCCCTCGTTTACTTGCCGCCATCACCCTCGCCGCCTGTCTGTTTGCCGCCCCCGTGAGCCCGCTGCTGGCGAAGGAAAAGCCGCCGGAGAACTGGGACGGACTCCAGAGGAAAAAGGTCAAGGGACTCGACAACGTCTGGGTGCGGCCTGGCGTGCAGTTCACGCCGTACAAGAGCGTGATACTCGATGCGACGCAGGTTGAGTTCTCCAAGAATTGGGAGAAGAGCTTCGACTTCCATGACCGCCCGGATGCCAGCGACATGGAGCGGATCAAACGAGCGCTTTCCGAGCTGATGCGCGAGCGGTTTCTGAAGGAACTGGTGGATCACGGTTACACGGTCGTCGACACGCCCGCCGAAGACACGCTTCGAGTCGGCACCGCCATCGTCGATCTCTTCATCAACGCGCCTGATACGCAGGATGCGGGCATCACGAAGTCGTACACGACGAGTGCTGGGCGCATGACGTTGGTGCTCGAAGCGCGCGACGGCCCCACGGGACAACTGCTCGCGCGAGCCGTCGACAGGCGCGAAGACGACAATTTCGGCGGACGCCTGGTGTGGACGAACGCCACCACGAACCTGGCCGACGCGCGGCTGATCATCGACATATGGGCGAAGAAACTGCGCGAGGCGCTCGACCGGCTCAACGGCAAGGAACAATGAGCCGGTGATTCACCTGTCGAACCAGGTGTACTGCCACGCCACGCCGTAGGTGGTGAAGTTGCTGCCGAGGCGCGCCGTGGCGCCCTTGCTCCAGTTGAACTTGATCGACTGGCCTTTGACCACCGGAACCGAGAGCGTGAGGCCGACGCGCGCGTTCTCCTTGCGATCGTTCGCGGGAATGCCGTTCCCCGTGGTCTCGCCTCCCCAGTAATAAGTCCCGTCGACCGCGAGCCAGAGCTGCGGCTTGAACGTGTAACTCACGTGGGCCTGCGTGGTTGGCATCGGGTCCTGTTCGCGATGCACGCCACCAAAGAAATCCGGGTTGTCCGTGAACAGCCAGACGCCCGCGAACAGATCGAACATCCACGGGCCACGGGGAACGGTGAGTCCGATCTCGGGCTTGAAGGCCCAGCGATTGGTGCCGATGTTGACGAGTTTGTCGGGGTCGTACTGCCCCGTTGGCGCAGAGACGCTGAGACTGACACCCAGTGTGGGCCTGGGTGTGCGCTTCACGAAATCCTTGAACGTCAGCGCTTCACCGCCAATGAGATTGGCCGCAACGCGCAACTTGAGGTCGCCGATTCCCGAGCGTGACACGGATCGCGATTCTTCGAACACATCGCCCGAAACGTCACCCCAGACGTAGGGGGCCACGATCACGGCGCTGGCCTGGTGACCTGCGATGCCGAACGTACGCCCGTATCCCGCGACGCCCAAGTTTAGCTTCGCATCAATGTTCTGGACGGGCGCCGCCGGATCCGTCAGCACTTCGCCCGTCGAATGCCCATAGGCCGCCAGCGCGAAGTTGGTGCCGATGGGAGCCGGCGAATATGCGCGCGGCTCCAGCTCCTGGCTCCAGGCGATGGGCGCGCCCAGGGTGACGCACAGAACTCCCGCAATCCGGGCGGTCTTCTTCATTCTTGGATCCGCCACGCCCCCAGAATCCGATGTCGAACTACTGCTTTGGCAGTATCGCGTTCCAGTCGTTTTTCATGCTGACGACGACCCATTTCTTCGCCGTGGCGACATCCAGCGCCTTGTCGAGACCGCCGATCTTCGAGCCGCGATCGTAGGCCCATTCACGCGTCTCGTCGTCGTGATGCACGAGCAACGCCAGGCGGGCGCCCTTGCCCGCCGCGGTCCATTCGAGCATCTGCAGGTCGCCATCGGAATTGCCGAAGGCCGCGATGGGCCGGCGACCGATGACCTTCTGGATGCTGACGACCTTGCCTTCTTTGTCGTTGACCACGTCGACGGCCGGCAACTTGAGCAACTCGGGAACGTCTCCGCGCAGCTGGTACTTCAATCGGCCGGAGCTGCCGATGACCTGTTCTGGCGGAATGCCATACGCCTCTTCGGCATAGGCACGCATGAACTCCACGCCACCGCCCGACACGATGAAAGTCTTGAAGCCGTTCGCGCGCAGGTAGTTGAGCAGCTCGAGCATGGGCTGGTAGACGAGCGTGGAATACGGTCGCTTGAAGCGCGCATCGCGCTTGGTCTTGAGCCATTCACGCGCAATGCGCTCGTAGGCCTCCGTCGTCATGCCGGAATGTGTGGCCGCCAGCACCTGCAGCAGCGATTCTTCGCCGCTGGCCAGCGCCTGACCAACATTGCCGTCGAGCAACGACGCGAACGGCTCGGTGTTTTTCCATTCCGGATGCGCGGCCGCCTGGAGCTTGACGCGATCGATGGCGAACTCGAACTGTGTGTAGAGAGGCTGCTCGACCCAAAGGGTGCCATCGTTGTCGAACGTGGCGATACGCTGGGCCACGGGCACGAAATCCGGAGTGCCCGCCCTGGTGACTCGGCCGACGAAGGCGGTGATGGCCTGCTTCGACGCGCCGTTGTTCCAGGAAGGCAGCGGATCCTGCGCAGCAGCCGGCGTTGTCGCGGCGATCAACCAGGCGATGGTGAACGCCGCGACGGCGCGGGCCGATGTCGATCTGAACAGGGATCGCGCCACGGGTCTGCTCACTGGGCAGGCGCCGGCGCCACACCGGCCTTGCCCGGGTAGCTCGCAAACATCTCGGCGATCACACCGTCGATGGTCGCCTGCGGGTTCTGCATCATCTTGTCGGTGATCTTGCCTTCGGCGACGCCTTCCCACACCAGTTGCTTCTTCGCGGCATCGACGACATCGATGTTCGCGGTGCCCTGCTTGTAACGGACGGTTGAAACGTCGGTGCCGCCCCACATCGGGCCGGCCGCGTACATACCACCGCGATAGCCGTAGTAACCGTAGCCATAACTCATCGAGGGCGTGCTGCGGATGTCGACCTGCTCGCGCGCGTTGGTGTTGAAGTTGATGAGCAGATCCGGATTGTTGTCGGACTGCGTGTAGCCGCGCGCGTTCATCTCGCGCGTGATGGCGGTCTTGAAGTAGGTGGTGATCGGCGTCGAATAGCCAGAGCGGTTCGTACCCGGCTCGGCGACGAAGCCATACGTGTGATAGCTGGACAGGTTCGCGTTCGGGTCAGACTGCGAACGTGTCTTGATGGGGTTCGACTCGCAAGCAGAGAGCGCGAGGCAAGCGCCAACGACCAGTGATCCCACGAGCGAAGCATTCAGGCGAGACAGTTTCATGTTCGGACTCCAGCGAATGGACGAGCAGTTTTACTGACCCCTTAGTCAGTGCCGATATCGGACCTTGGTCCCACCGACTTACTTGACGGTGTAGCCCTTCGATTCCAGGCAGGCTCCAAAACCCTTCTTGAACAACGCCGCCTGCTCATCGATTGCCGCCTGCTGCTGGGCCGCAGCCTGCTGCTGTTGCGCGGCGGCCTGTTCCTGCGCCTGCGCATTGGCCTGGCGTTTCTGCCGGCCGCCTCTCACCGCTCCCACGGCGGCGCCGACCGCGGCGCCCTCGCTGGCGTCATCGTTGGCTATCTCACCAATGACCGCGCCAGCCGCAGCACCACGCGCGGCACCGCGCACGCGCTGGCCCGACTGCGGCGGCGGCGGCGGAGCGGCGGCCTGGACGGGCGGCGCGGACGCGGCCGGATTCATGGGATCGAAGCCGGTCTGCGACTTCGACCACGTGAAGCACTCGCCTTCGTCCTGGCTCTGCTTGTCGGCCGACTGCCCCTTGGCGGGAAAGACCACCACACCGAGGGAAGTCGACAAGGATTTGGAGGGCGCCGGCGTTTGTGCAGCGGCAACGCCCGCAAACAGCGCCGTCACCGCGATGAACAGGATTGAGTTGCGCATGGAGATCTCCTTGAAAAGTCGAGAATGGCACTAAGTGAAAATGCGGCAATCGAAAAGTCGCACGGTGAAAAAGACGCGCCGGCCCCGTCGGAGAGAACAGGACCGGCGCCACGAGCAGGACTGCGTTTGGATCAGTTCAGGCCCGCGTTCAATAGCGCATCACGAAACCCAGCTTGAACTGGTCGAAGTCCGGGCTCGCGTTGTCGAGGTCATACCAGTGCTTCTCATACGAGAGGCGCATCGAATAGCCGGTCGATAGATCCCAGCGAATGCCCAGACCTGCGTTGTAGGTAAATGAGTCGGTGCTATGCGTGTCCTGGACGGTAGTGCAGATGTAGCCGTACCACGGATCCCACCAGCAGCCGGTCTGCGGACGGCCATCCGGAATGTTCGTATCGATGAAGGCCCAACCGATGCCGCCGGTGATGAACGGCGTGATGGGGCCGTCGATGAAGTTGAAGTTGACGCGCGCAAACGGCGTGAAGGCTTCCATCTCGCCCGAGACGCCCACGGAGCCGATCGGATCGCGCACGAGCGTGGCGTCGTAGTCGACGTTCGACCAGTCGAGCCCGAACTGCGCTTCCAGTTTGTCGCTGAAGCGATAACCCACGTACAGCGACACGCCGATATCGCTGTCGAACTCGACGCTGGAGCCGCCATCGAAGTCGACGTCCTGGCTGTTGAGGTAGAGAAGATCGGCGCCGAACTCCCAGCCTTCGCCGCGTGATTGGGCGTTGACGCCTGCCGAAAGCAGACCCAGGGCCGCGGCGCAGAAAAAGATACGTTGAATTTTCATGGGCCTCACTCCTGTAATGAATCCTGTAAGCAACATGCGTGAGACCCGAACCCTCGATGAGAGTTCATGCGCATGCGCACGATGAAATGGCAATTGATGTTCGCGCCGACGCGCGAATGCCTAGCTACCCGAAGATAGGCGCTATCGAGCTGCCGCTCCCTCCCGTGGCGAGCGGCACTCGTGCTCCGAAGGCAGCGGGCGCGACTGCGCCCGCTGCGTGATCCCGGAGAAGATCAGCCCCGCTTACGACTGGCGGCGAACCCGGAAGAACGTCAGCATGCCGGCGAAAGCCAGCAGCAGCGCGCCGAGACTCGCGACCAGCGGCATCGGGCCGGCCGTACGCGGCATTTCCGCCGTATTGGCGGCCATCGCCGGGGCCGCTTCTTCGATCGGATAGGACGCGAGCTGCTCGGTCGGCTCGGCCGGCTCGAGGGCGATCACCGGATCGGAGACCTTCACGTAGGCAGTGAGCTGCTGACCGACGGCCAGGTTGCGCACGCTGACGGGCTTGCCGTCGACCTTCACGCGGAACTCGGGACGCGTCTCGATCTTGCGCGTCTCGCTCTTCGTGCCATCAGCCATGTTGAATTTCATGTACACCGAGTTGGTGCCGGTGCGCACGAGGTCACCCTTCACCACTGCGTATTGCTGGCCATCCTTCTCGATGACCTCGGTGCAGACCGCACGGATGTTGGGGAAGCGCGCGAGGACCGCATCGCTGAATTGCGCGGTGGCGCAGTCCGCGGCCATCGCCGGGGCGGTGATGCCACCGAGCGCCACGGTGGCGCCAATAATCGACAGGTAAATGGAACGTCTCATGATCTCTCTCCGTTAGTTAGGAATCGCTCGGCCAAACATAGGTCGCGGCAACGAGGAACCTCTGGGGCGCATTGCCGACGAAATAGAACGGGTAACAGGTGACCAGCGTGACACCCGGCAGGTCGGTGTCGGCGAGGAGCCGCGTGTCGTCCTTGTCGACGATGTCGATGTTCGTCACGCGATAGCGGTGCAGCTTGAGCCGCGTGCGGATTTCGATGGTGTCGCCCACCTTGATGTCCTTGAGGGCCCGAAAGAATCCGTCGCGGTGGCCCGCGATGCCGACATTGCCGCCGGTGTCGGGATGCCCCATGCCGGCCACCAGCCCGGCGCCGCGGTTCAGGCTGATCTCGTCGTCGCCTTCGAATACCGGCACTTCCAGTTTGAGCGACGGGATGGTCAGCACGGCCACCGCCTTTGTCGGCGAGGTCTGGGCGGCCTGGTAGTCGCGCACCCGATTCGCCGCCCACAGACTCTGGTCGGGCGGGGTGACCGACGCCGTGAACTCCTCGATCGCGTTCGTGCTGCCCAACGCGCTGTCGGCCTGTGCCAGCGCGAACAGCGAGCACAACAGCGCGCCCGCGACATACGCGCCAACTTCCGTCCAGCGCAACGCCTGCGCATAGGGGCGCGCGCCACTGGATTGACGATGGGTACCTGGGTTCACGGCGCGACTATGAAAACGGGCACGCCCCTTGTGTATGGGACCTTGGTCCGATCCTTGGAGTGCCTCCGGGGAGCGCCGGTGCGAGCATACTGCCGGCGGCGCAACAGGGATCCGATGTCCGCTCAAATCATTCCAACTACGGCACACACCCCGAGCCGTGACCGCTTGTTAGGAACGCCCGCGGCCGATCACACGCTGGGTGCGCTGGCGCTTGCCGCCGGATATTTCGCGACCGCCCAGATCGGACAATCGCTCGCGTTTCCGGCCGCGCCCGTGTCGGCGTTATGGCTGCCGAATGCACTGGTCATGGGCACGCTGCTCCTCGCTCCAAGACGGTATTGGTGGATCTACCTATTGGCAGTGCTCGCCGCCCACCTCCTGGCGCAGCTTCCGCTTCCGGAAGTCTCCCTTACCCGTGTAGTCATTCAGTACGTCCTGAATTGCGGCACTGCGCTCATCGGTGCGATCTCGCTGGCGCAATTTGATTCCCCACCCTACCGCTTCGACCGGGTGTTGCCCGCGTGGCGGCTGGTGTTCTTCGGCGGACTGATCGCTCCGTTCACGACCAGCCTGATCATGGCTGCCCTGTTCGTCACGACCGATGTCGATCGCAATTTCTGGCTCACCACCGTAGTGCGGGCGCTCACCAACAGCTTTGCCATCCTGACCGTCGTGCCACTCATGGTGCACCTGGCTGACCGGTTGCGTAACCCCCGCCAGACATTCCAGATGCCGCGCCTGATCGAAGGCGCGCTGCTGACGCTCTGCCTGATCCTGGCGTCCGTGGCCGCGTTGTTCGCGCCGGCAACACCGGCCGTGGCTTCGGCGGCGATGTTATGCCTGCCGTTGCCGATGCTGCTGTGGGCCGCCGCGAAGTTCGGAATCGTCGGAAGCGCCGCATCCACATTACTGCTCGGCATACTCGCGATCTGCGGATCACTCACCGGCTCCGGCCCCTTCAACACCGAACCGGCCGCGCATGCCACGCTGTCGGTGGTCTTGTTCCTGGTCGTCACCAGCGTTCCCCTGCTGCTGCTGGGCGCGGCACTCGACGAGCGACGATCCCTCGAACGGGCGCGACTCGCCAGCGATGCCTTGCACGGCGCGGTGCTCGCATCGATCCAGGACCAGATGCTCGTGCTCGACAGTGACGGCCGCATCGTCGACGCGAACGAATCCTGGCGGCAACTGGGCGTCCGCGCACCGGCCGCGCCGTTCGTCACGCTCAAGGCCGGCGACAATCTCCTGCACTACTGCATTGAAATGGGTTCGCGCGGCGATGCACTGGCGACGCGGCTCTGCACCTGCTGCTCCGAAAACTTTGC
>Ga0315910_10001891_pt1 | contig 18883 bp, 15 predicted proteins | sample EdamamesoilMG_FD_204470 | JGI IMG/M metagenome (GOLD analysis project Ga0315910, IMG submission 204470) | Garden soil microbial communities collected in Santa Monica, California, United States - Edamame soil | ecosystem: Environmental > Terrestrial > Soil > Garden | place: USA: California...
GCCGGGATCTGGTATTACCTGACCGTGACGCCGGTGGCGCGCAATGTCCCCTCGCCGTGGGTGGCGCGGGGAATTGAAAGCCTGCCCGCGGTACAGGGTGAGCCGGGACTTCCGGTCACAGGCAGTGATGAATTTCCCGGCGCTGTTCCGGTCACCGATGCGGTGACGACAACGCCTGCTCCTGTCGACGTCGCGCCGCCGGCCGCGGATTCCGTTACACCCCCGGTCGCGATTGCGACGATCCCGGAGGCCGCGGCCGGGACACCGGCTGTTGCCGGCCCCGCGGCCGGTCCCGCAACCGCTCCAGTTGAACCTGCGCCCGCGGAAGTTGTCGCCGCGCCCGTGGCACCGGCGCCGGCCACGGTCGCCGCGCCCTCATTGGTTCGCATCAGCCGCGAAACCCGGGTCAGCGAACAGGAACGCATGGTGCGGGAGGCCTACGCGCTGTACCAGGCCGGCGACCTGGCGGGTGCCCAGGCTGTCTACCAGGCGGTACTCAACGGTGCGCCGGAAAACATTGACGCGCTGCTGGGAACCGGCGCCATCGCCTTGCGCAGCGGCGACATGGCGCGGGCCGTGCAGGCACATGGCCAGGTGCTGCGGCTGGATCCGGACAACGCCACCGCGCTGGCCGTGTTGGTGGGACTGAACAAGAGCGTCGACTTGAATGGCGCTGAAAGCGCGATCAATCTGCTCATCAAGGACAACCCCGAGCAACCGTTCCTGCATTTCACGCTCGGCAATATTTTTGCCGCACAACAGCGCTGGCCGGAGTCGCAGCAGGCATTTTTCGAGGCCCACCGCATTGATTCCTCGAATCCGGATTACGCGCTGAACCTCGCCATCAGCCTGGATCGCATCGGCCAGAACCAGGCCGCCCTGGATTACTACAACACCGCGCTACGGCTGGCGGAACTTCATCCCGCCAGCTTCGACCCCTCGGCCATCCTGGCACGGATCCAGTCGCTGTCCACCACCGCCACACCCTGAACGTGACCGGCCCGCACAAGAAATACATGCGGCTGGGGGAGATCCTGGTCCACAAGGGAGTAACGACCCAGGATCAGATCGAGATCGCGCTGACCGAACAGCGTCGCACCAAGGAACACCTGGGCAAGATCCTCGTGCGGCTGGGGTTTGCCACCGAGGCGATCATTCGCGACGTAATCGGCGGCGTCATCGGCCAGGAGAGCGTGGATCTTGCGCGTGCCGTCGCCGACAGTGAAGCCGTCCGCATGCTGCCCAAGGAGATGGCGCGCCGCCTCAAGATATTGCCGCTGACCCTGGATGCCACGACCAACACGCTGACCGTGGCGATGGCGGACACGTTCAATGTCGTGGTGCTGGATCAACTCAATGCGCACCTCGGCGGCAACATGGACGTGGTGCCGTTGCTGGCCGGCGAAGCCGAGATCCAGAAGGCCATTGACCAGTTTTATGGATTTGAACTGTCCGTTGACGGGATCCTGAAGGAAATTGAGACCGGCGAGATTGACTACCAGAGCCTGGATTCCGATTCCGACGAGTACAGCCAGCCGGTGGTGCGTCTCGTCAATGCGCTGATGGCGGACGCGGTGAAGTGCAATGCCTCGGACATACATTTCGAACCGGAAGAAGGATTCCTGCGCTTCCGCTATCGCATTGACGGCGTGTTGCGCCAGATCCGCAGCCTGCACAAGAACTACTGGGCGGCCATAGCGGTGCGCCTGAAGGTCATGGCCGGTCTCGATATCGCCGAGACACGCGCGCCGCAGGATGGCCGCATCTCGCTGTCGCTGTCCGGGCGGAAGGTGGATTTTCGCGTCTCCACGCTGCCCACCGTGCATGGCGAGAACATCGTGCTGCGCGTGCTGGACCGGCAGAAGGGCATCGTGTCACTGGATGACCTTGGCATCCGGCCCGATGAACAGACCCAGGTCAAGCTCATGGTGGCGCGCCCGGAGGGCATCATCCTGGTCACGGGGCCGACCGGCAGCGGCAAGACCACCACGCTCTATTCCATCCTCAGTTACCTGAACACCGAGTCGGTCAACATCATGACCCTGGAAGACCCGGTGGAATACCCGACGCCGATGATCCGGCAGACATCGGTGAGCGAGACCTCGCGCCTTGATTTCGCCAGCGGCATCCGTTCCCTGATGCGCCAGGATCCCGACATCATCCTGGTGGGCGAGATCCGCGACGAGGACACGGCCAGCATGGCATTGCGCGCGGCCATGACCGGGCACCAGGTCTTTTCCACGCTGCACACGAACTCGGCGCTGGGCGCCATCCCGCGCCTGATGGATATCGGCGTCGCCCCGGACATCCTGGCCGGAAACATAATCGGCATCATCGCCCAGCGTCTGGTGCGGAAACTCTGCCAGCAATGCAAGGTGGCGCACGAGATGTCGGACATGGAGCGCACGCTGCTGGGACTCAAGGTCACTGACCGCCAGCAGACCCTGTATCGTCCCAAGGGCTGCGCCAGTTGCGACAAGCAGGGGTACAAGGGCCGCGTGGCGGTGATCGAGGTGCTGAAGTTCGACCCCGACCTGGACGAGTTGCTGGCGCGCCGCGGTACGCCGCGCGAGTTCCTGCGCATGGCATTGTCGAAGGGTTTCAAGACCCTGGCCGACGCCGGTGCGCAGCGCGTGCTGGATGGCTCCACCAGCCTGGAAGAGATTTCGCGCGTCGTGGATCTGACGGCGCGGCTGAAGCAGAAGTAACCGGCCATGGATTTCTATCAATACAAGGCCATAGACCAGTTCGGTCGCGTGCAGGTGGGGCAGGCTGATGCGATTAACGTCTCCGACCTGGAGATGCGGCTGCGCAAGCTGGGCCTTGACCTGGTCAACTGCAAGGAGGTCAAGTCACAGGGCCAGAATGTGTCGGGGCGCGGCATACGACGCCGTGACCTCATCCTTTTCTGCTTTCACATGGAGCAGACGTCACGCGCCGGCGTGCCGATAATAGACAGCCTGCAGGACCTGCGCGACAGTACCGAGAATCCGCGCCTGCGCGAGGTGATGTCGGCAATGACCGAGTCCATTACCGGCGGCAAGACCCTGTCCCAGGCCATGGGTGATTTTCCCGGCGTGTTCGATACGGTAATCTGCAGCCTGATCCGGGCCGGCGAACAGTCCGGCAACATCGGCGAGGTATTCCGGCGGCTGGGCGAGAGCCTGAAATGGCAGGACGAGCAGGCGTCGATGGCGAAAAAATTGATCATGTATCCCGCATTCGTCGGCACCGTGGTCCTCGGTGTTGTGTTTTTCCTGATGATCTACCTGGTCCCGCAACTGGTTTCGTTCGTCAAGACCATGGGCCAGGAATTGCCTGCGCATACCAAGGCGCTGATCTTCGTCTCCGACATCTTCGTGAATTACTGGTACGCGGTGATCCTGACCCCAATCGTGATTGGAATCGGGCTCGTGGTCGGCGTGCGCGTGAGTCCGGGTGTGCGCCTGGCGGTGGACGGGGTGAAACTGAAGCTGCCGGTCGTGGGCAATATCCTGGAGAAGATCATCCTGGCGCGGCTGGCGGGGTTTTTCGCCATGATGTACGCCTCCGGCATCACCATCATCGATTGCATCCGCACCAGCGAGGACATCGCCGGCAACAAGGTGATTGAGAACGCGGTGCGCAACGTGGGCCAGCAAATCGCCGACGGCAAGAACCTGAGCGACAGCTTTGCGGCCACCGGCCTGTTTCCGCCGTTGATCCTGCGCATGATCCGCGTCGGCGAGAGTACCGGCGGTCTTGAGCAATCGCTGGAAAATGTCGCCTACTTCTACACCCGCGACGTGAAGGAATCCATTGAGCGGCTGCAATCCATGATCGAACCCACCATGACGGTGATCCTCGGCCTCATCATCGGCTGGGTAATGATGTCCGTGCTGGGCCCAATCTATGACCTCATCACTAAAATCAAGATTTGACGTCGGCGGCCGCCGCGCGCTGTTCCTGAGTTCGCAGAAGGCGGCGGTTTACCAGTGGCGCAAGGGCGACCTGGGCAGTTCGTTCCTGTTCGACGCCAATACCCAGGGACGCGAGCACTTTGCGCGTTACCTGGCCGAGTCCCCGAACCATCCGTTGCACGTGCTGGTGGACGTATTCGAGGAGGAATTCCGCGCGGAGACGATCCCGCACGTCTTTGGCGGGGATCGCGATGCCATCGTGACCAGGAAAAAGGCGCGCCTGTTTCGCGACACGCCGTACTTTCAATACAACGTGCAGGGACGCGAGACCGCCGGGCGGCGGGACGACAACGTGCTCATGAGTGCCATCACCAACCCGGTGCTGCTGGATCCCTGGATGCAAATGCTGGATGACCACAAGGTGCCGGTGGCCGGGATTACCAGTGTGCCGCTGTTCAGCGCCGCACTGGTTCCGCTGTTGCCGAATGCCGCGGACAACGTGCTGCTGATCAGCCTGCAGAGTATCAGTGGCCTGCGCCAGACCTTCATCCAGAACGGCAAGCTCCGCGTCAGCCGCCTGGTGCACATGCCGCGTTACGGCACCGAGCCTTACGGGCCGCATATCCGCGAGGAGGTGGAAAAGATCCGCCGCTACCTGAACAGCCTGCGGCTGGCGTCGCCGGACGACCCCATTGACATCTTCTTCCTGCTGGCCGGCGAACTGCTGGAAGAAGTGCGCGGTGCATATCGTGACTCGAGCCTGAGCCGCCACCACGCCGTCGATCTAAATGACCTGCTGCGGAAGGCCGGCTCCGGGCGCCGGGTGGCGGCGCCGTTCAGTGACCCGCTGCTGGCGCACCAGTTGCTGCGGCTGCGGCCTGCCAACGCCTATGCCACGCCCAAGAACCGGCGCTACGCGAACATGCGCACCTTGCGGCATGGGGCGGTGGCCGCAGGTTGCGCGTTTCTGCTTGCCGGCATGGCCTCGGGCGGGCTCGACTTCATCACGGCGATGGACCTGAAACAACGCAGCGACGCTGCCACCAGCAAGACCCAGTTTTATTCCGCCCGCTATGAAATGGCGCGCGAGCGCCTGCCAAAGACCCCGGTGGAATCCGGCGACATCCAGCTGGCGGTGGAAGTCGTGGATACATTGCGCCAGTACAAGACCTCGCCGCGCGAGATGCTGGTCCTGCTTGGCGGGCAACTGCAGCAGCATCCGCAGGTGCAGCTGGACGCCATTGAATGGCTTGCCAGCACAAATCCCGAGGCCAAGCTGGAGGGCGGCGGCAAGGACGCGGAGCCGCCCCCGCCGGCGCCGAACATGGTTCCGGCAGCGGAAGCACCGGCGTATCGCATTTATCAGATTGCGCTGGTCAAGGCCCGGCTGGCGCCGTTTAACGGTGACTTTCGCCAGGCCATAGTCACCATCGGCGCGCTGGCGGATGCGCTGCGCGCGGTCCCCGGCGTGCATAATGTGCAGGTATTGTCGCTGCCCCTGGACATCAGTTCCGAGGCCAATCTGCAGGGCAGTTCCCAGGCCACGAAAGCCGAGGCGGTATTCTCCATGAAGATCGTATTGGGGATTGGCAATGAAACGTGAAGACATTGACTGGAGCGTGCTGCGCGGCGCGCTGGTCGGATTCGTGTTGTGCACCGCCGTGGGCGGCGCGCTGGCGGGAGGAGGCCATGCGCTGCTGAAGGCCAAGCAACTGGAGTTCGCGCGCAACAACGCCCAGTTCCAGGGGGTCAGCGGCAAGTACCTGGCCGTGGATGAGGAAGAAAAACAGATCAAGAAGTACTTCCCGCGGTTCCTGGAGTTGTATCACGGCGGGATCATCGGCCGCGAGGAACGGCTGAACTGGATCGAGACATTGCGTGACGCCGGTGAACGACTGCACATCCCGTCCCTGAACTACGAGATTCGCTCACAGGGCACATTTGCCCCGACCTTTCCGCTGGGTCTGGGTCGTTACCAGCTGTACAGCAGCGAAATGTCGCTCAGCCTGCAGGCCCTGCACGAGGGCGACCTGTTGCGCCTGCTGCAATTACTGGACACGCGTGCCGCGGGGCTGTACGCGATCCATTCCTGCAGCATGAACAAGACCACCCCGGTTATAGACGTCAGCAGCGGGAGCAAGGGCAACATCCTGGTCCAGTGCGATATGAACTGGTTTACCATCAAGCTTGCGGATGGCACCGAGATAAAGGTCGAGACATGATCCGGCTGGCAACATGGGCATGCGGGTTGATGCTGGTCACGGCGGCGGGGCTGCCGGTGGCCGCGTCCGCCGCGGATGAACTGGGCCGGCTGTTTACGACGCCCGGTGAACGGGCACAGCTGGACGAGGCCCGCCGTGCCGCGCCGCTGGAACCGCTGCCGGTGATTGTCCCGCAGGCGCAGGGGACAAAGCCGGTGGAAGTTGAAGGGGCACTCACGCTGCGCGGCCTGGTGAAGCGCGGCGCCGGTCGCAGCACCGCCTGGGTGAATGACAGCAATACCTACGAAGGCGACCTGGATTCCCCCTATCGGACAGTGGATAAATCCGGGATTGCCGCGGACCAGGTGTCGTTGAAACTGCCGGACGGCAGGGCGTCGGTCCAGGTCAAGGTCGGGCAGACCTACGAAACGGCCAGCTCGCGCATTCGCGAACTGGGCACAGCGCCGGATCCGGCGGTTCCCGGCGCCGCCGCCCCGCCGCCAGAGGAAGAAGATGACGAATGAACCCGGCACCGGGATCGCCCGCGGGTGTTGTGCCGGCAGTGTTCCACGCCGGCAGCGCGGTGTCGTGCTGCTCGCGCTCATACTCGTGGTGCTGGCGGGGTCGTCCTACGTCCTGCTCGGCAAGCTGAACGAACGCGCGCAGGCCTATGCGCGTGACGTCCAGACGCAGACGGCGCTGAAACAGGCCAAGCAGGCATTGATCCAGTACGCGGTCAGTTATCCCGAACTGCACGAGGATTCCGGCCGCATTCCGGGCCCCGGCTACCTGCCCTGTCCCGACCAGGATCCGGGCCCGCACTCCAATTCTGATCCCCATGCGAATCCCGGGCCTGATCCGGCGCATGTCGAGGACATGGTGGGCCAGACCAATTGCGCCGAGTCCACCGGTACAACGGTCGGTCTGCTGCCGACACGGGATCTCGGGCTGGACAACCTGGTGGACGCGGCCGGGGAACGGCTGTGGTACACGGTGGCACAGGAGTTCAAACAGAACCAGAACGCCACCCATGTACTCAACAGCGAGACGCCCGCCTCCCTGCGCGTGGATGGCGCGGACGAGGAAATCGTCGCCATCGTCATCGCGCCCGGCGCGCCGGTGGGTGAACAAGACGGGCGCGGGGAAGCGGTGCAGGAACTTTACGCGGATCCCAATCCCACGAAGAGCTGGCATGAAGTCGTGGCCGAATACCTGGAGGACGAAAACGCCACCAACGGCGATGGCGCCTTTGTCACCGGCAGTACCGTGGCCGATTCACCGCCCCAATGCACCGATGGCAGCCTGGACGATGAAGAGGTCGAGCTGCAGTGCTTCAACGACTCCCTGATTACCATTACCCGGCGCGAACTCATGGCGGCGGTGGAGGCGCGTGTCGCCAACGACGCGCGCGCCGCGCTCGACGGGTACCGGACGCTGGCCGGCGGCGCATTTCCCTGGCTGGTGCCGTTCACTGACCCGAAACGCGACGGGCGGTTGGGCGTGAGCCAGGGTGGATACGGGTTGTCCGGTCGTCACACCAGTTCCACCTCCAGCAGCACCTTGCTCACAGATGCCAACGCGGATTTCGTCAGCGCCGGGGTCGGCGTTGGTGATCGGCTCTGGAACGTGACCGATGGCTCCTACGGCACCGTGGCCGCGGTAACAGCGACCACGCTGACCGTGACCGGTCTCGCCGGCGGCACGGCGAACAATTTCACGGAAGACGATATCTATTATGTTGAGGCCGCCGCGCTGGCCACGGGTGTCCTGTTCGACGGCAGCGCCGGCGCAGGCAGCGGCGGCACGACGCTGGAGGCTGCCGCGGACCTCGAGGCATTCGGCGTCGTGGCCGGCGATGTTGTCGATGAGATCGATACCGTGACAAAGAACGTCATTGCCAGTGGCCGCGTCGTTTCCGTCGACGGAGTCGACGTGGAACTGGACCCGGATTCCAGCGTGGATTTCCAGCCCGGGGACGCATACCGGGTCCGCAGCGCCATCGGTGTGGCCTCGGCGGCGAGCGCGGCGAATTCGCTTGAAGACGTGGACGTGAATTTCACCGCGGCCGGCGTGGCCGCCGGTGACCTGGTGCGCAACCTGACCGATGGTTCGCAGGGCATGGTTGCGACCGTGGGCATCCCAGACGACAACACGCTGACGGTGGCGTCACTGTATGGCGGCACGGATAACGATTTCGACGTCGGTGACAGCTATGCACTGGTGCGGCACCTGCCGGAATCCGGCACCCGTTACGGCCTGCTTCCGGTGCATGAATATGGCAAGCCTTTTCTCACGGAATTTTCCGTTCAATGGTCGCTAACCAACGCCAATGGAATCACCGTTTTGCCCTGGGTACTGGCGACAGACATGCCGGCGGATACTGCCACGACCTACTTCAATGCGGTCAAGAACTGGATCCAGGGATCTGCGAATTATTCCGATTCCACCGGCACCGATACCAGCTATCCGGATGCGGTCACCGCCGACAGCAATGTTGCCTGCATCTGGGCCGGCCTCAACATTGCCCATTGCAGCGGCAAGTACGTGGACACTGCATTTCTCACCGCCACTGCGGAAACCGTTTCTCTTTCCGGATCCATCTACACGCTCACCGACACGGGAACACGCTTCAACTATGCCGGCGTGCGGCCAGGGGCGAAAATCCGGAACGTCAGCCAGGGTCTGGATGGAATTGTGTACAACGCCACGAATACCACCACCACGCGCAACCAGGTACAGGCCGTGGCCGTGGACAACGGCGGCACGCCCTTTACCGCGACAACCGGTGACGAGATCCGCGTCTGGGTCGCCACGAAGCGAACACCGGCAACCGGCAGTCACGTCGCCGATGGCGCAACCGGAGCCAACCAGGTCTGCACGGCCGGCGCCAATTTCTGGTCCTTTGTCGGCGCCGGCGACACCATCCGGCTCAATTCCACGACCTACGGCAACCCGGTGGGCCTGATCACCGGCGCGCCGACCGCGGATTGCGTCACCTACACGGACCTGCAGGGCGGCTCGGCCACGAGTATCAGCCTTGGTCAGGGCTACCGCATCCAGTATGATTTCGTCGAGGAGCGGCAATGGCAGTTCCGTGTGCAAATGGCCGGCACCAGCGTGATCGCCGAACCCTCGGCAACTGCCGGCGTCATGCAGCGCAGCGTGTGCCGGGGATTCGGCAGCACCTGCGCCAGCCAGAGTGCCGCTGCTGTTTATGTGGCTGACAACACCAACCCCGTGATCCAGTTCACCGATGTCGACTCGGGTGGAAATCAACTGGGCACGGCCAGCCTGACCGTGCCCGCCGCGGGAGCCGCGCTGGGCAGCCTGTTGGTTTCCGGGTTGAATCTCGACATGGTGGCGGATACGGATGTGGATACCGACGACGGCAACCTGCCGCGCTGGTTCCTGCAGAATCGCTGGCAGGAATACGTGTTCGCGTCCTACGCGGACGCCCTGAACCCGACGCAGATCGCAGCCAATCCTTCCGGTGACTGCGTCGCCGGCACGGATTGCCTGAGTGTGGAAGTACAGGTCCCTTTAGGCGCCGTGCACAACGACCGCAGGGCCGTGGTGTTGATCGCAGGCGCGGAACTGTCGAGCCAGGACAGGAGCGCCAGTGGGGCGGCCGTCTCCGATTATTTTGAGGACGAAAACGCCGAAGCCGATACGGATACTACCCTGCCGTACTCGGTCTTTGATCGAGCAGACGTGGACGATACGTTCAACGACCAACTGAGCGCGGTTACGCCGTAATGGCTGCGACGCTAGGTGTTTCCGGGATTACGCGATCCGCCGGCTTCACGTTGGTCGAGCTAGCAATGGTGCTGTTTATTATTTCGCTTGTCGTAGGCGGCCTGTTAGTTCCGATGGCGACGCAATTGGAAGCACGGCAGAGAAACGACACGCAAGAAAAACTCGAAGAAATCCGGGAAGCGCTAATCGGCTATGCGCTCATAAATGCCAAATTGCCATGCCCGGCACAGGAAGAAGTTCCCACGAGTCCTAATTTTGGTGTAGAGGACCCCACGAACTGCAATGTTCCTCCCGCCGAAGGATACTTGCCATGGAAAACATTGGGGATGGCCGAATACGACAGTTGGGGCGTAGCTCAAACCAGCGGCGGAGACATGACTGGTTACTGGCGTTATGTCGTAGATACGGAGTTCGCTTGCCCTGATGACGATTGCGTCACCGGGCAGGTAAGTATTTCTGGTGGTACAACGGACGGGCTGTCCGTAATTGATTCGTCCGGGAATTCGCTGACCTCCTCTTCCCAGAGTCCGGTAGCCATAGTGTATTCCGCTGGAGCCAAAGATCTGGGGGATGAAGATGGCGACGGTAATGAGGCATCCGGCAAGGCGGACGGAGAGAATGACGACAGTCCTGCCGATGCCATTTATCAGGGCGGCAATGCGACCACTGGTTTCGATGACATCACCATATGGCTCTCCCGCCCGCTACTGTTGAGCCGCATGGTCAGCGCCGGCACGCTACCCTGAGACGGTCCGGCCCATGAGCCGGAAACACACGCGCCCGGCCTCGTTGGATTCCAGCTTCAGCGCGTAGCCCGCCTGCTCGGCCTGCCGCGCGGCCTGGTACAGGCCGATGCCAAGGCCGTTTTCCGACGCCACCGGCCACTTCAGCAACGCCTCCTCCTGCCCCGCGGGGATCGCCGACCCGGTGTCGCACACCTCGAGCCAGGTTTGCTCGCCATCACTGACGATGCGCAGGTCAATGCGCAGATCGGGCTCCATCTGCAGCTTGACGCGCAGGTTCTCCAGCAGGTTTTCCGCCACGCTGTCAAACAGTTCCGCGGGTATCAGTGGATCCCCGCTGATGTCGGTGTGAAACACCAGGTGCGCGTCCGGGTTGCGCGCCTGCAGTTCATGCCACCAGTCCTTGAGAAAGGTGGAAACGCCGCGCGCGTCCGACGGCGCCTGGAGTTTGTCCAGGGCCAGTTGCAGCCGTTGCGTCAGGTGCGGCAACTGGCTCTGCAGCAGGCGCCGGGACACTTCCCCCGACACCGATTCATCATTGGCAATGATGCTGGCGAGGGCCTGCAGCGATTGCAGCAGGTTCTTGATGTCATGGGTGACGCGGGCGCCGGTTTCATAGATCGCGCTCAGGTGCGTCTGCCGGGTCAATTCGCGTTCCTGGTTCTTGGCGCTGTAGAAATGATTGATCAGCTGCACCAGCAGGCGGCAATGGATCTGCAATGCGCCGCCCAGCGGCGCGTAGGAGTGCACCCGTACCGCCAGCGGGTCAAACGCAAACGACAGGTTGAAGGCGGTCATCGTGCCAATGGAACCGGCCCGGTCGAGCCCCTGCCATTGCACGCCGGCGACCCAATCCAGCAGTGTCAGCTCGGTCATGGCCTGCTGCAGGAATTCCTCGGAGGACTGCGCGCGCGTGAACAGGCTGGCCAGGTTCGCGAGCCAGCGCTCGAATGGCGTGCCCACATTAATTATGGCGCGCTGCCAGAGTTGGGCCAGGCCGCTGAACCCCATGCGCGGCGTCAGCAGCCAGCTGATCAGCAACAGGAATCCACCGATGGCGGTCAGGGTCCAGATGAGCGCCGTCAGGTAGTCGATATTGCCGCGGTACATGGTCAGCAGGCTGCCCGCAACCAGCAGCGAAACCAGTGTCGAGGCGGCGATGGCGGTAACCGGATCCACCGGGCGCCGGGTGGGCTTGCCGCCACTTGCCGGGAATGCCAGCAGGATCAGCGGCAGCGCACCCACGAATACCGCAAAGGCGTCGCGCACGGCTCCATTCAGGGGCACGCTGAACAGCGTCGTGGCGCAGGGGATCATCAACTGGAACGACAGGAAGGTGAGTATCACCATGTTGGCGCGGCGTTCGCGGACGCTGGTGCCAATGCTGCCCCCGCAGAAACCGATAAGGAGGATGACCCAACCCGTGCGCAGCCACCAGTTTCGCGACAACACAAACAGGATCGCCAGCACGATGAACAGCAGGCCGTTGTGCCAGGCCAGTTTCTGGTCACCGCGCCACACCGGTTGCCAGAGCAGAAACAGTCCCAGGTGGATGAACATCCATACCGCGCGCAGCATCGGCGTGTCGAATCCGCCCCAGAGCGCGATGTGCAGCGATTCCAGCATCGCCACAAGGATTATGGTCTCTCGACGACTGTCCAGGAACTGAAACACTTTCCTCTCCGTCCCGATGGTGCGTGCCGCTTATACTACAATAGCCGGCACTGCAAACCGGACTCGCCCCTTGTCCACATTGATCCTGCCCATCGCCGCCTACACCTTCCGCGAGGCCGTCCGCAACCGGCTGTTTGTACTGACACTGGGCGGCATGGTGTGCCTGCTGGGCCTGACGGCATTTGTCGGCGAACTGGCAGTGACCGAGCAACGCCAGATCCAGGCCGCCATCATCGGCGCGGGGATCCGGTTGTTTGCCGTCTGCACCGTGTGCCTGTTTGTCATCACCAGCACCGTGCGCGAGTTCAATGACAAGGGCTTCGAGTTGATCCTGTCGCTGCCCGCGCCCCGCTCCAGCTACTTTTTCGGCAAGTGCGCGGGATTCATGCTGCTGGCGCTGGTAATCTCCGCTGCCGGCGGGTTACTGCTGTTGCTGTACAGCGAACCCGCCGCCGTGCTGCTCTGGTATGTTTCCCTGGTATGCGAGCTGCTGTTGCTGGTGGTGCTCAGCCTGCTGTGCCTGTTCACATTCGGCAACATCACCGTCGCCTGCATGCTGGTGCTGGCGTTTTACCTGTTGTCCCGGTCCATGGAAACCATTCAACTGGTGAGCATGAGCCCGATCCTGGAAACACACTCCCTGTCCCAGGAGTTCATGAATGGCATGGTGCAGGTGATAGCACTTTTCCTGCCGGAGTTGCACCGCTTCGCGCGCAGCGAATGGTTGATTCATGGCGGCGACTGGAGCGTGCTGCCGCCAATCCTGGCGCAGACCGCTGTCTACACGGCGTTGCTGGGCGCCGCGGCACTGTTTGATTTGTATCGCAAGGAATTGTGAACGGCGTTATCGTTCCGCACGCCGTGCAGCAAGGCCAATGTCGTTCGAGAAGCTGATGCGACGCTCCACCGAACGCCCGCTTACCGCGGTTCCGTGGGGTATCACGCTGTTACTGGTGTTGGCACTGGGCGCGCAGATCGCCTGGCACCTGCGGCTCCCGGCGCCCGTTGCCAATGCCCGCGAACTGCCTTCGCCGCCCTCTCTTATGGCGCTGCATGCGCTGTCCCTGGGAGAAGAACCGGCCTTTGCCAGGTTGCTGATGCTGTGGTTGCAGGCGTTCGATAATCAGCCCGGGATCAGCATTCCGTTCCGCAACCTGGATTACGATCACGTGGCCGGATGGCTGGAACAGATCCTCGCCCTCGACCCGCGCAGCCGTTACCCGCTGCTCTCCGCGGTGCGAATCTATGCCGAGGTCCCGGACCCCGGGCGGCGGCGCAAGATGATTGATTTCGTCGAGCGGCAGTTCCTGCTGGCGCCCGATGAACGCTGGCAATGGCTCGCACACGGTGTGTTCATCGCCAAGCACAGGCTGCGGGATCTGCCGCTGGCCCTGCGCCTGGCGCGGGAATTGCGCGAATACACCCACGCGGAAAGGGTTCCGGGCTGGGCCCGGCAAATGGAATTTTTCGTGCTCGAGGCCATGGGTGACCTGCAGGGGGCACAGGTGCTGCTGGGTGGGTTGATTGAAACCGGGCAGATCACTGACCCGGCGGAGATCCGGTTTCTGGAGCAACGGTTGGCGCGAGATACCGATTGACAGGTTAGCTGGCCGCCGATCCGTGCATTCCGGCGGGCTTCAGCCCGCCCTACTGGTTCCAGAGTAAGTAGGCATTCACTTAGTAGGTCCGGTCACTAGTCCGTGCATCCCGGCGGGATAAATCCCGCCCCCGCACCACGTTCAGCCCGGCTTTTCCGCGTCGTCAATCTTGCGCAGCAGGACCGGGTAGACAGGATCCTCCGGAAACCACTCGTACAGGCGCTGCAACCGGACCCTTGCACCAGCCCAGTCCCGTGACAGGTAGAGGTCCACGGCGGACTCGTGTTCGCGCAGCGATTTACGCCGGGCATCGGTCAACTCCTCGTCCCGGCATACGGGTTCAAATATAAGCGTGCGATTGTGTTTCCCGCGCACCTGGACGATGTCCATGGTCCGGAAAACAATATCCCTGCATTCGGCGCGCGTGGCGTCGCTGACCAGCGTGGGCACATGGTAGGTGCGCGTCAGGGCTTCCAGTCGCGCGGCCAGGTTCACCGCGTCACCGACCACCGTGTAGGCGACGCGATAACGGGAGCCCATGTTGCCGACACTCATGACGCCGGTGTTGATGCCGATGCCCATGTTCGGAGCCGGCCAACCGCGCCGCAGGTAACCCTCGCGCAACCGGGCAATCGTCTTCTGCATTTCGAACGCCGCCATCACGGCCCGCTGGGCGTGGTCTTCCTGCGGCACCGGCGCACCCCAGAACGCCATGATGCAATCGCCGATGTACTTGTCGATGGTGGCGCCGTGCCGGAACAACACCTCGCTCATTTCGTTGAAATATTCATTCAGCAGTTGCGTGAGTTGCCGTGGATTCAATTGTTCCGCGATGCCGGAAAAATCCTGCAGGTCGCAGAAGAAAACCGTCAGCCGTTTTGATTCACCCTCGAGCGACAGTTGACCCGGATTGCGCGCGACCTGCTCCACCAGTTGCGGCGGGATGTACTGGCCCAGTACGGCCAGCACTTTCTGCCGGGAGTGGGTCTCGTGGAAATAACCGAACAGCACGTTCATGACGTACACCATGCCCAGGGTCAGGATGCTGAACTCCATGGGCAGCAGCGTGCTGCCCGGTCGCGACAGTCCCAGGTACAGCGGCACCACGCAGGCCGCGAGGGTGACCAGCGAGGCGCGAATGGGGGACAACACCGGCAGCAGCAGGCAAAGCACCAGTCCACCGGCGAGCAACACGGCAAACTCGAGCGTGCGCATGACGGCAGGCAGTGTTAGCTCGTGGGTGCGCGCATCGAGCATCACGGACCGGAACTGTATGCCTCCGCTCGAGTGCCAGTTGAACTGCACCAGTCCGGCGAGGTTGCACAGGAACAGCAGGAATATGATCGTGACCAGCCCGGTCTGGATGAAGTGTTTCTGCAGCAGCGGCTTCATGCGCGGGAGTCTATCAACTAAAGGACTCGATTGAATTTCCCGGAAGGGGCCGGCGGCGGAAAATCCCGGTGGTACCAGGAAGTGTTGATATTTCGTCAGTTACGTTTGCATCCGGACGTAGTCCAGCTGGTGAAGTGGCGTGCTGCGATGCAATATAATTATTAAAAACAAATAGATACAGACATGGCATGGCTTCTGCATTATACCTGGGCAAGAGTTAACTTTAGCGAGGATATGGCAATGAAAATCAGAAATCAGTCCGGCTTTACGCTGGTGGAAATCGCGATCGTGCTGGTGGTCATCGGCTTGCTGCTGGGCGGTATCCTGAAGGGCCAGCAATTGATCAACAGCGCCCGTGTCCGCAACCTGGCGGATCAGAATTCCGGCGTGCAGGCCGCCTACTACGGCTTCATTGACCGGTTCCGCAACCTGCCCGGTGACATGCTTCGCGCCGCGGCATGTACGGCAGTGGGCCAGGGGATCGATTCCGCCGCATGTGCAACGCCCGCCAATGCGCCCGGTGGCACCGGAGCGACCGGTGGCAATGGCCGCATTGACACCATCGCCGAGGCCGGCGCGGTGTGGCCGCATCTTGCCACCGCCGGATTCCTGAATGGCACCTACAGCGGCCAGGACGCGTCCAATGCGGATCTGACGTCGGCCAATTATCCGACCGCCGTTGCGCTGGGCGCCGTTCCGCCGAATGCGTTCCAGGGGCCCATCATGCTGGCGCACATGAACGATTACGTGCAGGGCAATGTTGGCGCCACCGTTACCCGGCTGGCCTATTCCTTCGGCGGGTTGATCCCGGTGCCGATCCTGCGCGACCTGGATGCGAAGCTGGACGACGGCACGGCCGGCACCGGTGTGCTGCGGTCGTCAATCAAGGCCGGTGATGCGAATGTCAGCGGCGTGTTCGATGGCGCGGTTGCGTGGACTGACGGTGGCACCGCCCCGGAAGACTGCATTGACGAGGCTGCCGCCAATTCCACCTGGCAGGTGGACAGCCCGAACCAGACCTGTAACGCGATCTTCCTTTATTGATCCGGCATTCGTCTGCATGGACATGGCAAGGGCCCGCCTCGGCGGGCCCTTTCTTTTTGCGGGGACGGTTTTTCATGTGTGGCCGGGATAAACCCGGCCCCACCAGATGATCCGATATCATGATTCTCCATGAACTCTGCTGACCCGGCTGTCATAGGGATCCACGAGGTCCGCAAAAGCTATGGCGCGCGCACCGTGCTCGATGGCGTGACGCTGGAAGTTGCCGCGGGTGAATTCTTCGGGCTCGTGGGCATAAACGGTGCGGGAAAAACCACGTTGCTGAAGTGTCTGCTGGACTTTGCCCGTGCCGATGCCGGCACGCTGACGCTGTTCGGCTGTTCCAGCCTGATGGCTGAAGCGCGTGCGCAACTGGCGTACCTGCCGGAACGTTTTGTGCCGCCCTATTATCTTTCCGGCTCGGACTTCCTGGATTACATGGGCCGGTTGCATGGCGTGCCGCGGGATCCGGCGCGACGAATGCAATTGCTGGGGGCCGTGGACCTGGATGCGGCTGCGCTGGAGCGCCCGGTGCGGCAGCTGTCCAAGGGCATGGCGCAAAAACTGGGGTTGATGGCCTGCCTGCAAAGCGACAAGCCGTTGCTGGTGCTGGACGAGCCCATGAGCGGGCTGGACCCCATGGCCCGTGCCGCGGTGAAGCAACACCTGCTTGGATTGCGCAAACAGGGCCGGACCCTGCTTTTCAGCACCCATTTGTTGCATGACGCGGAGGTCCTGTGCGATCGCCTGGCCATCCTGCATGGCGGCACCGTCGCCTTTGCCGGGTCTCCCGCCCAGTGTTGCGAGCGATTTTCGGCGCCGGACCTGGAGACGGCCTACCTGCGCTGCGTCGGTGGCCCGGGTGCCCAGGGGTCAGGGGCCAGGTCCTGAACCCTTTTTTGCGTCGCTGCTATAATTCAAAACCATGCGCTTGCTGCTGCTGTCACTGATCCTGATCGTTGCCTGCCCGGCGGCAGTGGCGCGCATGTATCAATGGGATGACCCGGATACCGGCACTCCGCAGCTTTCCGGCAAGCCCCCTTACTGGTACCGCGGCGATGAGTCGGGTCCACGCGTGTATGTCATTGATGATGGCCGCGTGATTGATGACACCGCGGTCAAGGTCACCGATGCCCAGCGCCGGCAATTGCGGGAAGCGGCTTTCCTGCGCGCCGAACAGGACGAGGCCCAATTCAAGGCCAAGCTGGAGGAGGCGGAGCGGCTCAAGCAGCAACGGGACGCGAATCGCGAAGAGGCGCTTGCCGCGGAGCCGGCGGCCACGCCACCGGCAGGCGAAGTGCCGCCGGTGGAGGCTGCGCCCGCAGCCGAACCTGATCCGGCGGCCGCCGAAGGCGATGCCATGCGCGCGCTGGTCGTGGAGTGGGAGAGGATTCGCAAGGAAGAAGCGGAGAAGATCGTCCACGAGTAGATGACGGGTTTGGCCGGCATAAAGCCGGCCCCACAGGTGGCAGTGCAATTGGCGGGGTGAATGTGGGGCCGGCTTTACGCCGGCCGGTAAATCCAGGCAGGGAAGCCGAAGATGGGATACTCCGAGCTTTGCAAGGGACGTGCGTCCATTCCCCAACAATTCTATTTCGTTACTGTCACTACGCATGGGCGCGCGCCCTGGTTTGAGAACCTCCGCACCGGGCGCATGGTCGTAATCGAGATGCGGAAACTTCACTCCCATGGAGATGTAGATTCCCTGGCGTGGGTTCTGATGCCCGATCACTTGCACTGGCTCTTTCAACTGCGAAATAACAGCAAGCTCTCCGGCGTCATGCGCAAACTGAAAGGCCGCTCGACCGCGTCGATCCGTGCCTGTCAAAAGACATCTGGAAAGTTCTGGCAACGCGGCTTTCATGACCATGCGGTTCGGGGCGAAGAGGATCTGGTGGCGATTGCCCGATACATCGTTGCAAACCCGCTTCGGGCGGGACTTGTATCGAGTCTGCGTGATTATTCGTTGTGGGATGCGAAGTGGCTTGGCTGTGGTGAATTGGATTGAATGAAGAAGGCCGGGATAAACCCGGCCCCACAAAAGGAAGAGCAGTGGGGCTGATCTTGTGCTGGATGTGCGGGAGCCGGGATAAACCCGGCCCCACAAATGGAAGAGCAGTGGGGCTGATCTTGTGTTGGATGTGCGGGAGCCGGGATAAACCCGGCCCCACAAATGGAAGAGCAGTGGGGCTGATCTTGTGTTGGATGTGCGGGAGCCGGGATAAACCCGGCTCCACAGGAACTCCAATTATGTGGTTGCCACTTGTGGGGCCGGCTTTACGCCGGCCATAGAAATTCAGCGGCTGGAAAACAAACCCTTCACCTTGCTCAGGAACGACTGGTTCTGTGAGTGCATCATGTTCTTCATCGCCAGCAGCGCCTCGTTATCGGGATTGATGCGCAGGCCGATTTCCACGTAGGCCGTGGTCTTGTCCATTTCATCCCGCGCCAGGGACTGTTCCGCAAGCATGGCGTAACGATTGGCGATCTCCAGGATACCGGTGACGGCGTCCTGGTTGCCGGGATCCAGTTCCAGCAGACGGTTGAAGTAGTAATAAGCGTTGTCCTTGGGTGGATAG
>Ga0315910_10001892_pt1 | contig 18870 bp, 10 predicted proteins | sample EdamamesoilMG_FD_204470 | JGI IMG/M metagenome (GOLD analysis project Ga0315910, IMG submission 204470) | Garden soil microbial communities collected in Santa Monica, California, United States - Edamame soil | ecosystem: Environmental > Terrestrial > Soil > Garden | place: USA: California...
TCCATAGCCATTCGAATGGGCCACCACCAGCCCGCAGCGCAGTCTGAAACGCGTCGCCTTGCGGAAGCTGCGCAAGAAGATAGAAGGCCTCGAGAAAATTCGACTTACCCGAGCCGTTGGGGCCAATGAGAACGTTCAACGGCAGGAGTTCGATCGGAGCCGAGCCCGGAGCGAAGGACAGGAAGCCGTCGAGGCGAATCTGTCGGATGAATGGAGTAAGCATCTCGAGTTCTCTTCGATTTCACCAGCCCCGAGCCATCGGGCGTGGAGCGTTGGATGGTGTGTACGCTCCACACGCAGCCGCTCAAAGCTTCTTGTACTCTTCGACGAATTCCCAGTCGGCGATCAGGTGTTTTCTGAGCAGCAGCGAGAGCAGCGTTGCGAACATGCCCTGCCAGTTCACCTGATTCCCGAGGATTTCGGAAGCGTCGGCGCCGTGTGACACGGCTCTGAGCGCAGCGACCATGTCGCGAGCGGTTAGCCCTTCTTCGGCTGTTGGTGCGGCGGGGGCTTCGGAGGGCGGCTGCTGCTTCTTCGGCGCCGCGGATGCCGGTAGATTCACTTTGGTGCCATCGAGCAACGTCAAGGTCACCATGCGCGCACCGGACTTGCGCCGCGGCGGAGGCATCGACGTCTCGCGCGCCTCGATCACCGGTCCGCTATCGGGTGCAGCTTCTTCCGCGGGCTCGGGCGGCGGAGCGGCGAGCACGCGCGAGTGCGCCGGCTTGACCGGGGCCTCGACCACGCCGGGTGGAATCGTGCTCAGCACGTCCGGGGGCAGCGAGCTGTGCATGGCCGGCGGCTCGCTGGGGCCATAGTAAGCGCGGATCGCCGAGCGAATGTGGGACGGCGGCGCAATCATGGCGCGCACGGGCAAGCCGGAATGGCGCGCGACGGCGTCTTTGGCCGCTTCGTTGGTCGGGTCGTCCATGGCGACGTACAGCACGTCGCCGTAGCCCCGCACGCGCCGCATGAAGATCGGGATCAGGCAGAGCTCTTCGGCCAGCTCTTGCGACACGTGATTCAGAAGCTGTCGAGAGAAATCGGTGTGGTACAAAGACACCCAAGGCACGCTCAGTTGCTGACTCAAGATTTGAGTGACTTGCGTCTCGGTGACGAGGCCCTGCTCCACGAGCAGGGTGCCCAGGCGACGTGGATCTGACTTTTGCAGCTCCAACGCTTGCTCGAGCTGCTCGGCGTCGATAATCTGCGCCTGTACTAGAAGCTCGCCCAGACGAACTCGAGCGTTACTCATGCCCTTTAGCGTAGCGTACGCCCGATGCCTACGGCAGCCAGAAAACCCGGGGCAAGCGCGACTGCACGGCCCCACCGACATCGAATCACCGAGCCCCGCGAGCCGCCGCAGCTGCTCCAGTCCCGCATTTTTCCCGCAAAAACCGGTAAGAAACCGTCGGGTTATGCCCGCTCAGCACGACCCTCACGCCGCCTTGCCGTTCCCCGAACTCCGTACCATGAAGCTTCGACTTACTGAAGTGGGCGCTGCCTCCACGAAGTTTTGAGGTAACCTCGACCGCCAGCATTTTATGGACACGATCCCCGAACCCCTCACTTGTCCGCACTGCGAAGCGGCTTGTTCGAGGGAGCATCAGTATTGCCCGGCTTGTGGCTTTCCGATCGGCACCATGGGCAGCCCCACCGACGACAAGTTCGTCGGACGCACGCTGCCCGGCGGTCACCACATCCTGGACCTGATCAGCGTCGGGGGCATGGGGCGAGTGTACCGTGCTGAGCAAAGCGTGCTGGGGCGCACGGTTGCGGTGAAGATCATTCATCCGCACCTTTTGGCAGACGAGAATGCAGCGGTGCGTTTTCTCACCGAAGCGCGCGCCGCCAGCCAGCTGAACCATCCGAACTCGGTGAGCGTTTTCGACTTCGGCCGTACCGAAGACGGTCAGCCCTACCTGGTGATGGAGTTTCTGCGCGGCAAGGACCTCGCACGCGTCACGTATGAGGAAGGGCCGCTCGCGTTCACACGCATCGTCGATGTGTTGCGCCAAGTGCTGGGGGCCCTGGGAGAGGCCCACGACCTTGGGATCGTGCACCGCGACCTCAAACCCGAAAACGTCATCCTCGAGCCGCTCAGGCGCGGCGGCGACTTCGTCAAGGTGGTCGACTTCGGGCTCGCCAAGCTAAAAGCTTCCGACACGAAGTCCACCAGCATCACGAATCCGGGCATCGTGTGCGGCACCCCCGACTACATGGCGCCGGAACAGGGACGCGGTGACGAGATCGACGGTCGCTCCGACTTGTACGCCGTGGGCGTGATCTTGTTTCAGCTGCTCACCGGTCGGCTGCCGTTCGAAGCCGAAAGCCCCACGCAAGTGGTGATGATGCACCTGAGCATTCCGGTGCCCGATCCGCGCCAGGTGGCGCCCGAGCGCCAGATCCCGCCGGCGCTGGTCGACGTCGTGATGAAGGCTTTGTCGAAAGAAGCTAGAGATCGCTACCAAGACGCCCATGAGTATGCCGAAGCGCTGAAGCAAGCACTGACCTTCACCAGCCGGCCGCCGCGCCCTTCGCTCCAGGTACTCGCCACCACCACGATCGAATGCCCGAGTTGCGGCCAGCAGGTGCCGCAAGCCAAGTTCTGTGGTGAATGTGCGGCGCCCTTGCCGCGCCGGGCGCTTGCCCCCGAAAGCGCGCCGCTCGAACTCCCACTGCCGTTCGTGGGACGCGAGGACGAGCTCGCTTGGCTCGAAGATCGACGTGCGGCAGCGGATGATGGCTTTGCCGGCGCGCGCATCGTCGGCGATCCCGGCACCGGCAGGACGCGCCTCATCGAAGAGTTCATCAAGCGCTCGACCGAGCGCGGCGACTTCGTCGTCACGACGGGGCCGGACCCTTACTGGGCGCAGGTGGCGTACCAAGCGTTGCGCCAGGCGATCCGAGCGCTCGCCCGGCTGCGGCCCGAGGACATCGACGAGGCCCGCTTCGAAGGCGCGAACCCGGACGCGCTGCGCGGCCTCGCCGAAATCTTCCGGGGCATGCCGCGGCGTGACGATCAGCGAGCGGCGCTGGAGCGGCGCCACGGGCTCTCCGAGGCGCTCGGCTGGGCGTTGCGCCAAGCGGCGCTGCACGCCGAGCCCCACGCCGTGGTCTTGGTGATCGACGATCTCGATCGGATCGACGCTCCGAGCCGCTGGGCATTCGTGGACGCCCTGAGTGAACCCCAGGGGTACCCCGTGCTGTTCGTCGCTGCGCACGTGCCGGGCTTCGACTCCGGCTGGGGTCCGGAGCATTCCGCGTCGCGCACGCTCGGCGATCTGCCGCCGCCAGCCGTCGCGCGGCTGGTGCCCGAGCACCGCTGGGGTCACCAGCTGGCGGTCTCCGACGGGGTCCGCGGCTTTCCGCCTTTGTACATCGAGCATCTGGTCCGCTACTCGAGCGACGGCGGGACCGATCCCCCTGCCCGCCTCGCCGACTTGATCGCGCTGCGCGTCGACAGCCTGGACCCTTCTGCGCGCCGGGCGCTCCAAGCCATCGCCGTGTTGGGCGACAAGACCGAAAAGAAGACGCTGGCCGAGGTGCTGCCCAAGGAACAAGCCCTCGAGGTCACGCTGGCGGGCCTCGTCGCTGGCGGCATGTTGAAGCCCGAAGCGGGCAACATGTCTGCTGCGCATCCATTGCTGCGCGAGATCGTATTGGCAGGCATCCCGGTGGCGGTGCGGCGCGAACTCCATGCAAAAGCGTTGCGCGTCTTCGGCAAGGTAGCCGCACCCATCGAAGCCTCGGCGGTGCACGCGTTCTTCGCGGAAGACTCGCTGCAAGCGCTGCTCTTGCTCGAGCAAGTCGCCGAGCGCGCCTCGAGCCGCGGTGACACGCTCTGCGAAGTCCTGGCATTGCGCCGCGGACTCGAAGTCGCACGCCAAGAAATCTCGCGCGGCCAGCTCGACGATCCGTTGCGCGCGGTCTTGATTTTCAGCCGCAAGCTCGGGGCGTCGCTGACGCGTGCCGGTGATTTCGCAGACGCCGAGGGCGTGCTGCGCGAGGCGCTCGATATCGCCGGACCGAGCGGGGCGGACCGCGCGAAGGTCCTCGGCGCGCTCGCCCACGTCGCCTACGGACGCCAGCGCAGCAGCGAGGCGCTGGCCTACATCGACCAAGCCATTCGGGCCGCCGAAAACTCGGGCGAACACGAGCTCGTCTCCAGCCTGAGCGACACCCGGCGAGCTTGGGCTTCGTAGCCCAGCGCGCAAGAGGCATGCGGCAAGGCCATGAACCGTTCGAGCGCGCCTCCCAGCTTGCGCAATTCGGTGCGGCTCGTCACGCGCTGGGACCTCGACAAGACTTATCTGTATACGGAGTTCGACACCTTCCGCGATCTCGTGCGCACGGCGCTGGAAAAACCGGAGCAAAAGCGCGATGTCCCCGGCGCAGCGCGCCTCTTGAAAGAGCTGGCCAAGGACGACGTGCGTGTGCACATCGTCAGCGGCAGTCCGCGCCAGCTCCGAAGCCGTCTCGCGCGCAAGCTCACGCTCGACGGTGTGCGCTTCGATCAGCTCACACTGAAGCCCAATCTGAGCAACTTGCTGCGCCTACGCCTGCGCGCGCTCCACGATCAGCTTGGCTACAAGCTGCCCGAGCTCCTGGCGGCACGGCTCACGGATCAACAATTGGCGCCGGCCGCTCAAGAGGTGCTAGTGGGCGACGATGCCGAGGCCGACGCGCTCGTGTACTCGCTGTACGCCGACCTGTGCGCTGGACACGTGGATGCTCAACAGCTATCCCGCGTGCTCTCGGCCATGCGCGTGTACAACGACCGGCGCCGCGAGTGCCTCAGGATTCTACCGAAGCTCACACCCCGCAGCGTCGTGTCGCGGATCTTGATCCACCTCGATCGGCAGTCTCCCCCGTCGCGGTTCTCGGTGTACGGCAGGCGCGTGGTACCCTTCTACAACTATCTGCAGGCCGCCTTCGTGCTCACCGAAGACAAATTCTTGAGTGCCGAATCGGCGCTCTCGATCGCGCGCGAGTTCATGGAGAAGCACCATTTCGACACCGATTCGCTGGCACGCAGCTACCTCGATCTGATGCGGCGCGGACACGTCGACGGTTCGATCCTCCCGCTCTTGGAGCGTGCCCTCGGCAAGGATGACACTGACCTCGCTGAGCTCGTGGAGCGCATCCGCGGACTGCTGCGCGCCCCCCCCAAGTCTGCCGCGAGCGAGCCCCGACCCCTCGACTACGTGTCGCTGGCCTACGAGTTTCGCAGTCGCCGGAAGAAACGCCGCTCCACCTGAGGCGAACGGCTTACTGAACCTCTGGCGGGGGGTCCGCGTGCGCCGGTGCTCGACCGAGCGGCCGCGCTCGCTGGTGATCACGGCCAAAAACACGCGGGAAAGCCCCAGATCGGGATTTGTCCCCTTGCCTTTGCCCGCGGGCCTAGTAAAAAGCAGCGTGGAAAAACACGGAGTGCTGCGCAAGTCCAGGCTTACGTAACCACAACGGTTTTCTAAATCTTCTGGCAGTCTAGTTGGGCTCTCACCGGCAGCCCAGACACCGAAAGGGTCGCAAGTTGGACAGCGATCTGGCCGAGTCGATACAAGCACTAAAGGATTCTTTCGAGCGACGCGGGGTCCCCGTGAGCTTCGGAGCCACGGAGAACACCCGGCTCGGAGAGCTCAAAGAGTTGTTGTCCTTGCCCCGGCGCTACCGCGAGTTCTTGGCGGCGGCCGATCCCGTGGACGTGGAAACTCGCACGCCCTCGGAGCGCGTGCGCCTGATCCCCGCCGAGCGCTTGGTTGACGAGCAAGTCGGCTTCGCGCTGAACGAATCGCGCGGGCGCCTGACCCAGAAGAGCGCAGCGGGGTGGATGCCGAGCTGGGTGATCATCGGACACTCGAGTTTGCTCGGCGATCCATACTTTCTCGATGTAGCCGCGGCCGATGCCGAGGGCGATTGTCCCGTGTACACGGCCATGAGCGGCACCGACAACTGGAAGCCGCGCCTGTGCGCATCGAGCTTCGCGATGTTCGTGCGCATCCTTGCGGTCGGTATGGCCGTCGCTGAAGGCTTCGCAGAAGACAGCTTCGACATGGACGATGAAGAGGTCTTTCGCGAAGCCCTCGGACCCAAAATCCGCGAACACGATCCAGCGGCCCTGAAGGCAGGTCATTGGACGTGACGAACGTGCGGGGCAGTATCGCCACCGCCGTGGAAGGGACCCCGGAATTCGACGCCATTCTCGGGCGTCTGGCACGGCGCGGTGAAGCCGATCTCTCGCGGGTCGAACCCGCGGTGCGCGAGATCCTCGACGCCATCAGGCGCGAGGGCGACGCGGCGGTAAGGCGCTTCGTCGAGCGCTTCGAGAAGCGAGCGATCGATTCTGTGCTCATCGCAGACTACGGCGGGGCTGAAGCGCTGCAGCGGATCGATCCGAAACTGAGGCGCGCGCTCGAACGCTCTCGGGACCGCATCGCCGAGTATCACGAGCGGCAGGCGCAGCAGCTCGCGAGCTTCAGCTACGAGGCGGGTGGCGTGACTCTCGGAAGCCGCGTGACCCCGCTAGCCCGGGTCGGGATCTACGCACCCGGCGGCAAGGCCTGTTATCCCTCCAGCGTGCTCATGTCGGCGGTCATCGCCAAGGTGGCTGGCGTCGGAGAAATCTATTGCGCATCGCCGGACACCAGCGACGAGGTGCGGGCGGCGTGTCACCTGGCAGGCGTGCGGGCCTTGGTCGACGCCGGCGGCGCCCAGGCCATCGGCGCGATGGCGTACGGCACTCAGACGGTGCCGCAGGTCGACAAGATCGTGGGGCCGGGCAACCTCTACGTCGCCGCCGCCAAGCGCCTGGTGTTCGGCGAGGTCGACATCGACAGCATCGCCGGCCCGAGCGAAATCTTGGTGATCGGTGACGCAGACGCGAACCCGGCGCACGTCGCCGCAGACCTTTTGAGCCAAGCAGAGCACGACGAGGACGCGTATGCGCTGCTCCTGACCACCGACCGAGGGCTGGCGGCTGCAGTCGAAGACCAGGTCCGAAAGCAGCTCGCAGCGCTGCCCGAGCTCGACGGTCACGGTCGGCCACGCCGGCAGATCGCCGTCGCTTCAGTCGAAAACAACGGCGTGGCGTTGGTGGTCGAGAGCGAAGCGCGACTGCTCCAGATCGCCAACCTGCTCGCAGCAGAGCACGTTTCGGTACAGACGACGAACGCCCGCGATCTCGCGACGCGCATCCTCCGCGCGGGGGCGGTGTTCATCGGGGGCAGCACACCCGAGGCTGCTGGCGACTACATGGCTGGCCCGTCACACGTGCTGCCGACGGGAGGTGCCGCAAGGTACGCGGCGCCGCTCGGCGTGTACGACTTCGTGTCCCGGAGTTCGCTCATCGAATACACGCCCGCGGCGCTCGATGCGCAGAGTGCCGACATTGCTACGTTCGCGCGCGCCGAAGGGCTCGAAGCGCACGCACGCGCGGTCGAAATCCGCAGCCCCCCCCGCAACGGAGACCATTAGCGGGCCGCTACGCAGCGCGCCCGCCCTCTGACGAGGGCGCGCTGCTCCGCTCTCGGCCCTCACCCTGTCTCCTTGGGTGGGCATTCACTAACTTTGTCCTCGGCGCTGCGCCTGCGGCTGCTGCGCGCGGGGCCCAACCCCACTTGCCGGGTTCGCTGAAAACACGAGGCTCCCGATCAGGTCCGAGCCACTCATGCTGTCCTCATGCGCGGCGGGACATCCCGGGTCACCACGACAGTTTCTGCAAACCCCGCCCCGAGCGAAAAAACAGGACGTCGCGGAAAACAATGCCGCGGGTCTGGGCATCTCCTGAAACGTTCGCGCCCGCGCAGCTGAATTCAGAACAGATTTTTCGCCCTTGGCGAATTTTTCGTAGGGCTCGAAAGAGCTGTTCTGCGTTTTGCCCACAGGTGCGAAGATTCGCACAAGCAGGTGGACTTGTTTCTTGTCAAGCTTCGACAGGCCGCGAGACCCCCACACGCGGACCACGGACGAGGAGTACTCCCGATGAGTTTTAGAATTGCGCGCCAGCTGACAGCCGGCCTCTCGATGCTCGCGCTCACTTTGATGGGTTGTGCCGAAGAGCGCGAGCCGATCAACCGCGTTCAGGCAGACGCCCTAGCCAAGGACTTTTTCGTCGGCGAAGTCGGCGATCCCGACGACGATCCGCAGTTTTACTGGAGAAACTTCGTCGTTGACGCCTCCGAGTCCCAGTCGCTCATCGGTATCGGCTCCTGGAGCGGCGTCGATCGCATCCGTTGGGAGATCACCGAGCACCTGCTTCTGGCACGCCGTTCATATCCTCAGAACCCTGGCGCCGACGACAAGGGCGACGCGGGTGAGCCCGACGGCACCTTGGTCGCTGCCTATCCGATCGAGAGTCACTTCGACATCCGCCGTGAGTACAACCCGAGCACGGGTGAAGAGCTGAACGTCGTGGGCGAGAACACGACCGACCGTCCTTGGTACCAGCGCAAGTTCATGCGGGTCGACTGGTCCATCAACGTAGTCGAGACGCCGCTGTGGTACGACATGTTCGCGGGCAAGGCGCTGGGTAACCTCGAGATTACCCCGATCGCCTACTACGTGAACGACGCGTCGCATCCGGACGCCCCACATTTCGTTGCCGACGAAGGCTACTTCGACGTCACCAGCAAGTTCTGGGTCGAACCGGAACAGATCATCGACGGGTCCGGCAGCGCGGTTCCACTGTGCTGGCTCACGAGCCTCTACACCGGCAGCGCCAGCGAGAACTGCGATCCGCAGGAAGCCGTCATCCGTTCCTCGTACTGGAAGGTCGAGAACGTCGATGCGGATGGGGACTACGAGCCCTTCGAAAACACGGAAGCCTCGATGGACATCATCGGCAACCCGGGTGGTCTCGGCGACTCGGGCTCCGTGGGTATCGTGACGCCGCCGCGCGTCGAGTGGGATCCCCAATATTCGTACACGGACGCCAACTTTCAGAAGTTGATGCATCGCCACAACATCTGGCAGCAGAGCCATCTGACCGAGGGGGCCTGCTCGAAGAGCAGCGAGTGCGAGCACGGCGTGTGCCTGCCTAGCGGCACTTGCAGCATCGCCTGCAATTACGACGGACGGCGCGATGACGACGCCAACGGCACCGACGACCAGTGCGAAAACGACAGCACGGGCTACGACGGCAGCGACGGCTCCCAGTGCAGCGCAGCCAACCGTTGCACGATCCCCTACCGCGACCGCGAGATCAAACCGATCGCGTTCTGGATGAACAAGGAAACGCCAGCGGGCCTGACGGACGAAGTGGACGACGCGGGCGAATTCGTCAAGCGCGGCCCGACGGAAGACCTCGTCTACTCTTGGAATCAACTGCTCGAGCACTCGGTTGCCAAAGCACGTGAGGTCGAGTGCCGTCGCACCGGCGGTTCACGCGACGAGTGCAACGCGGAGTTCTTCGAACCTGGAAAGAGCGACATGGTCAGCTTCGGCGGCTGGGGGATCGAGCGCGTCAAGAAGATGGATGACGTGCTCGTGGGCTGCCACAACCCCGTCCGCAGCTACGACCCTGCGCTCTGTGGCGAAGTCGGGGAATCTGCCCGCGTCGGCGACCTGCGCAAGAACTTCCTGTTCTACTGGCCCTACGCGTCTCAGGCTCCGTGGGGCGGCATCGCCAACTGGAACGCGGACCCGCTCACGGGACAGATCATCGGAGCATCGGCCACGACCATGGGTCGCTCCGCGACGTTCGCCGCTGCGATGGTGCGCGATATCGTCATGGTCGCCAACGGCGAGCTGGACGTCGACGACATCACCGACGGTGTCCCCGCCTACTTGTACCAGAAGACGTTGCAAGACGGGCGCACCCCCAAGACCTACACCAAGGAAGAAATCGAAGCCCGCATCGCGTCGATCGACTCGAAGGGGGCGCTCGACAACATCGGCGCCTACGCCCTCGACCGCAAGGACGGCGAGACCGCGCGCTCGGCCATCTTGCGACAGAAGGGCGAGATGCTCGCGCAGATCGGCGGCGTTTCCCAGCAGGACCTCGAGTTCGAGGCCGTTGCTGGCAAGCTCCGAGGCAGCCTGCCGGAGGCACAGCTGGTCGACCGAGCCGCGATGTGGGACGTCGGCGGCATCGCCTCGAATGGCAGCACGGAGGTCACGGACGACATCCTTGGGATGGTGTCTCCTCTGCGCGGCGCCGACTCGTTCAGCGCGCGCAAGCACCGGGACTTGGCGGACCTGGGCTTCCAGGCGCGTGGCATTTGCTTCACGGACTCCGAGGTCGCCAACATCGGCAACCAGGACACCCAGGGCGTCGCCGAGTTCTTCAAGCAGAAGTACTCCAACGCCAAGCTGGCCGAGATGTTCCCCGCAGAAGCCGATCGAGGCGACAGCTACTTCTCGAAGAAGCGCGCCGAGCTAATCTACGACGATCTGTGGAAGGACAGCTACAAAGGGATTGCGCTTCACGAGATCGGCCACGCCCTCGGCATGCTGCATCAGTTCGCGTCGTCCTACGACTCGACCAACTACAACCCCCAGTACTGGCAACTCCGAACCCAAGAAGGAAAGGCCATGGGGTCGTGCGGGGGCGAACCGCGCAGCGGCGACGACGTGTTCGATTCGGAACAGGATTCGTGCATGGGCCCCCGCTACCTCGATCCCGAGACTGACGACGAAATGGGTCGCAAGGTCGTGGGTCGTGGTGCCGATGCTCGCGTCGAAGAGCCGCGACCCGGCATCAACTACTTCGCCAACACGTCGACCATGGAGTACCAGAACGAGCGCTTCTTCGAGAACGCGGGTCTGGGCCAGTTCGACCTGCACACCATGAACGCCCTGTACGGGCGGGTGCTGCAGACCTACGACGACGAAGAGCACGGCGGTCTCCCGCAATTGGAGCAGTTCAACTTCGTCGGCAGGCTCTATTCGCAGCTGTTCGACGACCACTTGGTGGTGAAGGAAGGCTCGCTCACCACGGAGCACTACACATCGGCCGCGCGCGAGATGGAGCTTTTCGACGCGAGCCGCTGCCGCTCGGCTAGCGACGAAGAGAAGGCGACCGCAGGCTGGCGCATCGTCCACGGCAAGGTCTGCTCACCGCCGCCCAAAGACTACGCGGCGTGGGACGACTTCACCAACGACCCCCTGATGGAGGGCCAATACATCGGCCTCAGCGCTCCGCGTGCTCAGGTCAAGCCCGGCGTCCCGGGCGAGGGTAAGTTTCGCTGGCCCTACCGCTGGGGCGTCAGCACCAACTCGTATCCCCACGCCAACTCGACCGATGCAGGCGCGGACATCTACGAGCTGACGATGGAGACCATCCGCAAGTTCGACTACAGCTACGTTTTCAACTATTTCCGCCGCGGGCGGCGTGACTGGTTCTACGCGGACATACCTTCGCGCACGGCAGGCGCTTTCTTCGAACGCTTGCGCGGGTACCACTGGAGCATCGCCATCACCAACTCGTTCCTGCGCGGCCAGGGCGAAGACGCCTTCACCGCCGCCTCCAGGAGCGACGATGATTGGAAGCCCTACCTGATGGCGGAAACCGAGATGTTCGACGCCATCGCTCGGGCGCTACTGATGCCGCAGATCGGCGACTACCGCAAAGCCGACAACTTCAGGCAGTCCGATCCCACCCGCGACCTCTTCGATCCCGACGGCGAAGAGTTGGACGAAGAATCCGGCGAAATGGTGGTGGGGTCCGACGCCGAGTTCACCATCGACGCGGCCACGGGTCGCTTCATCGACCCGGCGTTTGCAAGCGGACCCAACGGAGGCGGTTCTTGGGACTATCAGAACTGGCTGGGCTGGATCGGGTTCGGATCCGAGAAGGTCGACGCCTTGCGCACGTTGGTCGACGGCCGCAGCGTGTTCTTCTTCGTCTCGCGCTCCAACTACCTCGACGGCCGCAACCTCAACATCAACTTCCGCGCCGACATGGGACGCGCCGTGGACCGCCTGCTCGGAGGCCTGTTGTCGCGCGACTGGGAGTCGATTGCGCCCTACGTCGAACGCGGCGTACGCAACCCCGAGGTCAAGATCATGGACTTGAACGCCGAGGTGCCGACTCGTCCCCCGAGCGACCAATCGAACCTGCTGTTCCCCAACGTGAGCTACCGGCAACAGCTCGGCGCCTTGGTATGGGGTCACGTGTTCTCGCGCCTCAACACCGATCTGAGCCTCTCGAACAAGCTCCGGATCTACGTCGACGGTTTCCAATCCCAGGTAAACATCCCCGAAGATCAGCAGATCCGTTTCTACAACCCGGACAGCGGTTTCACCTATATCGCTCGCCGCTATGGCCAGGAGGAGATCGACGGTCGCATGGTCGACTCCGGCATCGCCTCACGCATGCTCGAGCGTGCCAACCTGATGTTGCTGGAGGCGTACGAGGTCGAAGAGGACGAGGAAGGCAACACCCTCTACGACAGCTTCCACACGCCCGTCCTCAAGGAGGACGAAGAGGGTCACGCCGTGCTCAAGAAAGAGTACGAAGAGACCGCGATCAACACTCTACGCAACTACGTCGGCCTCCTCGACATGGCCGTCCAGATCAACGACATGGTCGGCTACGGCCCGACCCCCGAATGAGCTGACCCGCGGCTCCTGGTGCATGCGGTCGCGTCAGGCTGGCGCTATCGCGCCCCTACGCGCTGCGAGGATTCGCAGCTCTCCACATCCCCGCGGACAGTTGGAACAACGCGGGCACTGAGCACGCAAAGTTGCTCCTCGGGTGCACACTGTTAGAGTTCGTGCATTCAGCCCATGCGACGCGAAGCGCCGTGGTCGATTCGCGAAAATCCAAAAGTCTTGGCGTGTTTGCGCGACCTGTGCGGCGCAGCGACACGGGAAACAGCCCGGAAATCGGCCGATTTGGCCGCGAACGCGCAGATCTCGCGCTTGACAGTTTGTGCTCTCCGCTGGCATAGAGAACCGAAATTGGGAGCAAGCAGGTTCTGCGCAGAGCCTCGTTGTATTTTTGCAGCGGGGGGAAGCGTGAGCCGGCTCGCACGCGTCTTGATTCAGGGAGCAATCATCATGAAAGCGCAAAGAAGAGCGGCTACTGCTTTGTCGAGCAGAGTATGGAACGTCTCGGGGTTACTGCTGGCCGCCTCCTTGGGGGCTTGCAGCAGCTCCGAAGAAGACCCGGCCGGTCCCTCCACGACATGGGCGATCACCTCCCCGGCGATCACCGCAGGTGCGGACATTCCGAAGGAATACACCTGTGACGGGCGGGATTTTCCGGTCGCGCTCTCCACGCCCGAGCTGAACTGGACTGAAGGCCCCGCAGGAACCCAGAGCTACGCCATCGTCGTGAAGCACCTGGCGATTGTCGAGGGTCTGCCTGCGACCGATCCGAACTACTTCAAGGGCTTCATGTGGGTCATTTGGGATATCCCTGCCGGTGTCCACCAGCTTCCTGCCAATCTGGCGCGCGACCAGTTTCCGACGCAGATACAAGGAGCTCAGCAGTGGTCGATTCGCAACCAGTTCGGCTGGTTCGCCCCGTGCCCCAACGCCGATCCCGCCGTGGTCGCCGCCGATCCGGCTGCGCGCGTGACCGAGGAGTATGGCTTCGAGGTGTACGCCCTCCCCACGGCGACCGTGACGCTGCCCGCGAAGGAGGCAGACGTGAACAACTACGCTTGGACGCTCACGAAGTACCTGGACACCGTAAAACTCGAAAGCACCATGCTGCGCGCCACGTCCGACGCCATGGCTGCCGCGGCGCCCGTTCCGGTAGACGCTACGACCCTGCAGTTCCCCGCCGGTACGACGACGCCGTGACGCACTCGGGCTCGTCGCCTTCGCGACGGCGCACGAGCTCCCGCTCAAGACCCGTTCGGGGGCAGCGACACTTCACGCACGAGCTCGTCGCTCGAACCGTCGAGCTCGTAGACCAGCGGTGACCACGCGTCCGCGCGACTGGGCGCGGACTTCTTGGCGTGCCATTCCCGATCGGCCAGCACCACACGGTAGGTGCGACCGGGTTCGGCGATGAACTGAACGCGCTGAGTGGTCTTGCTGGCAGCGTGGGGGTTTTCGACCTCGAGCTGATGCTTGCCCGGCAACATCTCGATGTGCACGCGCACGTCGGACTCGAGATCTTGGCGACCGAGCGCGTCCCCGTCCATCGCGATGATCTGCGCTGGGTCGCCCGGCGCCAGGCGCAGGATGCTCACCTCGTCCCGATCGCGCACCGGTCCGTCGTACTGCTGAACGATGTAGGTGACCTGGCCGCAGCCCGCGGCCGCCAAGAGGGACGTGAGGCAGAGCGTAAGGAAGAAGGAGCGACGCTGCATGGGCCGTATGCTAGCCCCGCCACCGCCCCTTGTCCTCGAGAACTGTCCTCCCGAACTGGGCTGCCGAGCTTCAGCCCGCCTTGATGTAGCCGCGTCGGATCAGGTCCAGCACGATCTTGGAGGTCTCGAGATCGGTGGTTTCGGTGCGATCCATCAGCGCCTGAAGATTGGCGGAATTGAGAGCTGTTTGAAGGACTTCGAGGTGCGTGGGCTCCAGTTCGTGCAGCGGAGCCTCGAGCGGCGCCCGCAAAATGAGCCGCGAGCCAAACGGCGGCAAGCGGGAGCGCAGGTTCTCGAGCTCGTCCATCTGGCGGAACCCCTCCATCAAGACCTCTTGGGCGCTCACTGAGATTTCATTTTCGAACTCGGTGGCGTCCGGGGGATCGAGGGCGAAGAAACCGGTCTTCCAGGTCAGCATCCGGTACGCCGCTTTGATGGGCGGGATCTCTGGCTGATTTTCGACGGAGCAGTAGTAGATGCGTCCCTCGCGGAAGTAGATGCGACCGACACGCTGATCCGTCTTCAGCACCAGCACACCGGTCTTCTTCGAGGTTCCGAACAGCTGCATCAGATCGGGCAGCGGAATTTCTTCGAGGCTGCCGCTCATGCGTGGTGCTTCGGTAGGCGGCGCTCCGCTGCGCCGCATCGTGACGCGGCGATTCGCGACGAGATCGGGGCGGCGGCTGGAGGAGGGTTCGTTGGGGATCGCTACCAGCTTGAGAATGCTGGTCCCGATGAGCACCCGATCGCCCTCTTGAAGCGTCGCATGCTGGATCTTTTCGCCGTTGACGAAGGTGCCGTTGGTCGACCCCATGTCCTCGATGGAGACGACGCCGCCCTGCAGACTGATGCGGGCATGACGACGTGAAACCATCTCTTCGACGAGCACCATATCCAGGTCGCTCGAGCGGCCAATGACGATTTCCTGGAACTCGTCCAAGGGGAATTCTCCGCCTTGGTACTTTCCAGAGATGAACCGCAACGCTAGTCGTGTTGATGAAGGCCGCGGGGGTGAGCCGCTGGAGTCCGCGAGTCGGTCGGGCATCGTGAGGTAGGTGAACCCAGTGCCGGGCCTAGCGACCGGGCGCACTTGCCACTAGGTCTGCACAGCTGAAATGATAGGCACCTTGGGAAGTTACGGTCAAGTTGCGCCTCTAGGCTTCGGGTTCGTAGTGAGAGTGGGAGCTAGGGCCCGTGGCCTACCAGAAGACACGGACATTTTGCCCAAACCCATAATGCATCTTTTCTCGTCCAGGACTAGCTCCGTCCGATTGATGGCTCATGCCGGCTCCACTTTAGGCCGAGGCGCTGCTCCGGCCCGCCCCACGGCGCCCGAGCCGTCGGCCTGCTGAGGGGTCGCTGGCTCGCGGGCAGGGGTAGGCGCATCGGAAACCGCGATGAGTTGGGCTGCCGGGGGACGAGGTGACGCGAGCGGATCCGTAACCGCAGGAAGAAGCACTGAAAAGGTGGACCCGCGGCCGGGGTGGGAGGCAACATCGATTCGGCCACCCATTTCTTCGACGATGCGTTGGCTGATGGCTAACCCGAGCCCAGTGCCGCGATCCTTAGTAGTGAAAAAGGGCACAAACAGGTTCTTGAGCACCTGCGGGGTAATCCCAGCCCCGTCGTCACGAACCGACACCTCAACCCATTGATCCTGACCGGCGCCGGCGTGGGATCGTGTGCTCACGCGAACGACCCCGCGCCCGCTCATCGACTGCATCGCGTTGCGCACCAGGTTCATCAGGACCTGCCGCAACTGGTCCGCGTCCACGCGCACCAGCGGGACCTCGTCCAGATCGGTTTCGAAGCTCGAGCCGCCGCGGTCACGCTCCATCACCTGGAGCGTCCGGTGCACGATAGCATTCACGTCTATCGCGCCGGGATTGCCCTTGGAGGGGCGGGCGTAGTCGAGGACCGACCCGACGACGCGGTCGAGCCGGTCGACTTCTTCGAGGATAATCGCCACGAACTCGCGCTCGCTCGCTCCGAGTGGCGTGCCCTCGGGATCGCCCAGGAGTTGCGCCGCGCCCTTGATGGCGCCGAGCGGATTCTTCACTTCGTGCGCCAACCCCGCCGCCATTTGTCCCAGCGCCGTCAAACGATCGCGCTCCCGCATGCGGCGGTATTGCCTCGAGTTCTCGACCACGACCGCAATCTGGACCGCCAACGATTCGAGCAGCGCGACCTCGTCTGCGCTGAAAGCGTCAGTCACGCGATCGTCGGCGATCAGCAGCATGCCGATCAGCGTCTGGCCTTCGCCGTGCAGACTCAAGCAGACCCCCACACGAAACGGACCGAGCACTTCGCTGGCCGCGAGTAGGCGGTCGCCGGCTTCGGCTTCAGCCGTGTTGCCCGAGCGGCGTGCCTCTGCCGCGTCTTCCTGAATCTGCTCGAGCGCCACGGAAGGAGCCAGCTCGAGTCGATCGAACAGCGGGCGCCCGGAGGCGCGCTCGATGCGGTGCGGCGGCTCCGGGCCGAACGAGGCCAAGCGCTCGAAATCCGAGCCAATCGGGTCGCGCAGGTACAGCGCGGCTGCCGTCGCTCGGCGAGAAGCCTCGAGCGCGGATGTCACGACTTGACCGAGCTCGTCCACTTCGAGCACGTGCACCAAGTCGGCGCGCGCGTTGGCCACCGCGCGTTCGAGATCGACGCGCTCACGAAAGAAGGCCTTGTGGATGTAACGATTGGCCTTTTCGCGCAGGGGCTCGAACAGCACCAAGATCAACAACGTCGCGAGGAAGGCCCCGAGGTACATCGTCTCGAAGCCGCCGAACAGCACGACGAAGACGTAGAAAATCGCCGCCAGGCACGCCGCCAGCACCGTCGACACCGTCACTTGGCCGAGCACGTCGTAAGCGTCGACCAAGCGCTGTCGGGTCAACGACTCGGAGAGCACGAACAGGAACAGAATGCTGAGCACGGCGCCGATCGGCGCCATGTTGAACCCGATGAACCACAAGAAGTCGGCCAGTGAGGCAACCGCCGCCGACGCCCCGAGCGCCACGAGAAAACGCACGCGGCGCTTGGTGGTCCGCGAGCGACTCGCTTCGCCCTGCACGGCGAGCAGCCAGAGCCCCGCCGTGAGTAGACCGAACACGTACAACACCACGGTGCCGCGCACCCACCAGTACTCGTGCGTCGGCGACAGCACCAAGATCACCATGATGACCAGCAGCACCGCGGCCACCTTCAAGAGCTTGGGGCGACCTTTCTGCGCCGGCATCAGCGAGTCGAACAGGTGCAGCGCGAACTGTGGCAAGAGTGCCGCTAGCACCGCCGTGAAGCGCACCCATACGTCCGCGCGCATGAAGTGATACAGCCATTGTGCCAGGTACCAGAGCCCGATGTCGGCCGCGAACGCAGCGAACACCCACTGACGGCGTCCGGGCCGCTGGCGCAGCAAGATCGACACGGCGATGGCGAGCGCCAGCGCGCCGCAAAAGAGCGAGGTCCTGGTGCGAAGGTCGCCTGCTGCCGGTGCGTCACCCACGGCGCGAAGCGTAGCGAGTCAGCGCCCACGCGCCAACCCACAAACCCCGCGGCGCCCGATCCCACGGCCTGCACGCGCGTGCCTGCCCCACCCGTCAACCACGTCGATACGCTAGCCCATGTCCCCAGCACCCAACTGTCTGAGCGGCTTTTTTTCAACCGCAAAAGCGCAGAAAGCGCAGAAACCTGAGGAACCCGCGGCGGGGTCGGTTGCGCCTTTCGGAGCGGACGAACACAAGCAGCGTTGGGGGCCAGCTTTCGAGGCGGGGTTGTCAGCGATTCGACGCGGGGCGGCGGGGTCGGTTGCGCCTTTCGGAGCGGACGAACACCAGCAGCGTTGAGAGCCGCGCCGGGTGGGTCCTCATTCGAATGCGCCACGAAGAGCGATAGTCGCCCCACGCGATACCTCAACCGCGTTTGCTCGTATCTCGATGCATGTTCATCGTGAACGAACAACAGGTGAGATACAACTGACTGCTCATCGCCGTGAACGACCGAGTTTGATACGTGTGGCTCGCGTTGTGCGTGACGAATGTACGAAATGCGGGTGCGGTGCCAAACCTTAGCCACCGAGTTGAAGCGCAGACGAAACCACTGGACAGAAGGCTACGCGATTGGTTCGACTGTGAGTGGATGCTGGTAGCCGTCTTGTGCTGCGTGCACCGAACGAAGGGCTTGAGCTCAACCCAAAACTCGCCGCCTTACCAAGTAGTTACGCCCTGCGCACGCCACACCTGCGCCGAACGGCGGGCGCGCGGCTCTGAACCTCGGTGGCGGCCGCTGGCGGGTGGGGGTATCCTTCTGTCATGGCTAAAGAGGGGAAACAGTCGCCTGGCGCGACCAGGTCGAGCGATTATCAGGAGGCGAGCGCGGGGAATGACTCCAAGCAAGCCTGGGTCAACGGACGTGGCATCTTCTTGGTGGCGATTACGATCGCTGCATTTGGCGTCGTGCTGACGGCGTTGGATGGTTCGCATTCTTCCGGACCCTCCATTTTCGACTTTGGTGCCGCGCCAGCGGACAAGGCTACCGCCAGCGCGCCCGGTGCACCAAAGCCCAATGGCATGGTGCAGTCGAACGTGCCGGAGCGGCCGTCGGCGGAGGCCGCCGC